>WUUC01215129.1_pt1 | contig 18818 bp, 37 predicted proteins | sample 6278441 | NCBI WGS metagenome assembly WUUC01 (sample SAMN13675441, study PRJNA597444) | soil metagenome | isolation source: soil | place: USA: Washington | collected 2017-10 | reverse complement strand
GCCCGGGGCCCGCGTTGGGCACCTGGGGCAGCAGGTCGCGGGTCATGCGAACAGGCCGCCGATCCAGCTGCCGAGCAGGCCGAAGACCGGCGCGAGGACGTTGCTGCCGATCCAGCTGGCCATGACGCCGAGCTGGTTCCAGGCGGTCGCGAAGGTTTCGCCGATCATCGGGAAGAGCAGCTGCGTGCCGAGCGGGGAGAGGCTCACGAGGATGACGAGGGTGAGCAGGCCCACGAGGGCGGCGGTCTGGTTGCGGCTGGCGGCGGTGCGCGTCTCGGTCATGGAGAAAGTAAACCACGCCGAGCGCGGCTAGTCAACATCGAATCCTAGTTGACTAGCCGCTCCGGGCGTGGTTTACTTACGTTGTTCCGCCCGAGACGCCAGGAGGCACCCAGTGCAGACCATCCGCCGCAACGCCACCAAGAAGATCGCCGCGATCGCCACCGCCACCATGGCCACCCGGTTGCACGAGCTGAGCAGCGACTTCGCCGCCGTCCCGGTCCCCGTCGAAGCCGCCATGACCAACCTCGCCGCCTTCGACTTCGCGAAGCTCACCGACGACGGCAACGGCCGGTACACCGTCAGCGTGCACAGCAACAAGTGGTACCGGCTCTACACCGCCGAGTACTTCCAGAACCTCGGCCGCGCCGCCTACGCCAAGCCCAACCCCATCGCCGCCCCCGCCGCCGACGCCGCGATGATGAAGCTGATGGAGGGCATGCCGGTCGGCACCGGCGCCAAAGAAATGATGCTCGCCTGGCAGACCGGATGGAACGCCGCCGCCGACGAGGCCGCCGCCGCGATTCTCGCCGAGGGGGTCTGACCTGTGAAGGCGCACGAAGTCCTGGAAACCCACCTGCGTGTGCTGAAGGCCCTGGAGAGCCCACACTTCAAGCACTATCTCGGCGAGGTGACCCGCGAGGACCGGATCACCAAGGCGATGGACGAAGACGGCTCGCACCTGGGCGACTTCATGCTCTACGCCGCCGCGCAGGCGCCGACGATCTGGGCGAAACCCGACCTGATCGACGAGGTTCTCGCCACGGCCAAAGGGTTCGCGGACGAGTCCCCCGTGGATGAGGAGTCGCTCCCTGACGACCCGCACGGCGTCGTGGTGCTCGACAAGCCGCTGATCTACATGGACGCCATGGGCCGCGAAGAGGTCGTGCACGTGATCACCTGGGCTTCCCTGCTGATGCCCAACGACGTCCAAGAGACCGGCTTCGTGCGGGGCTGGCAGGTCATGCTGTGGAACGACGCCGACCGCCAGCCCGACGGCGCCACCCGCGAGCAGATGAACACCTGGTTGCGCGAGGGCAAGCGCGAGTACCTCGACGGCAGCCAGCATTTGTTCCCTGTCAAGGGATTCGTCTTCGCGCCTCACTATACGGTGATCGACAAAATGCGGGTCCCGATTCCCGAGGACGTCCGCTCGCGCCACCGCGCCGAGGGGTACAACCCACCCCGCATGATCATCAACAACGGCCGGATGGCGCTCGCCGTGCTCGACCTCGTCGCGCGCCAGCCCGAGCCCGGCGACGCCGAGCAGCCTGCCCCGGAGACCGTGACGGTGGACAAGGCGACAACGCACAAGGCGAAGACGGCCGGGCTGGAGCCGGTGGTACGCCTCGCTCCGTACCACCGGCACCGCCGCCCGCGCCGCGAGCCGGACCCGAACCGCGAGAAGCGCACCCGCAAGCCGGTCGAGCACAAGGTGCACGTGCCGGGGCACACCCGGACTCAGGCGTACGGTCCCGGCCGGAGCCTGCGCAAAGAGATCTACATCGAGGGGTACAGCTACGGCCCCGAGGACCCGCCGGACTACGTCCGACCGCCGACCATCTACGTGGTCGACAAGGAGGACGTCAGCGGCCAGTAAGGCATCACAAGCCGTTGCGGGCGTGGTTTACTGGCCGCGTCCCGCAACCGGCCCCGCCGTTCCGCGCGGGGCTCCACCGAGAAGAAAGGGCCGCACATGGCCGTTACCAGTCAGGAAATCGAGATGCTCGGCTGCGACGTCGAGGGTTGCGAGATCGAGGCGCCCGCCGTCGGCGGCAAGATCCCCACGAAGTTCCACTCCGGCACCGTCAGCCCGGGTCACCTCGACGCCGAGCCGCGCCCGTGGGTGGCCTGCCGCGAGACGCACATCGCCAAGGCCGTCATCGCCGTGGAGAAGCGCGCGCTGGCCGAGCAGGCGCCCGCGCCCGAGGCGGCCGAGACGCAGCCGGAGGACGCCGAGCCGACCCGGGGTGACGGGGACGACGACGGCGAGCGCCGCCGCGTCGAAGAGGCCGACCTCGAATCGCTGCACGCCTGATGGCGGAGCCGACGCCGGAAGAGATCAAGGCGGCCAGCGCGGCCGGGATCGCGAAAGCCGAGGAGATCGAGGATAACGACCTTCGGGACACCCTCGACGCGGAAATGCGGGCGCGCGGGCAGTAAGCTCGGGCGCATCCCCCGCCGGGGTGAGCAACTCCGGCCTGACGGCCCCCGTCCACGCCAGGACGGGGGCCGTTTCACGTCTGCGACCAGCGCACTTATCCGATCGGATACGTGCGCTCGGCGCCCTCCGAGTTCCTCCGAGAACCTTGCCGGAGGGCGGCTGGGGTGGTAGCGGTTGACAAGCCGCGCTGAGCGCGGTTACTATTCGGGGGTACCGCTCGCCGACCCCCGGAGGCCACGATGCCGACCACCACCCGCCCGCCGATCAACGCTCAGGGCGTCTCCCGCTCGCTGCGCTCGATGGACTTCCGCCCCAGCCACCCCGACCGCAAGTACCGCTACGAGGGCGTCTTCGTCGAGAACGGCATGAAGATCGGCGGCCGCGTCTACGAGGTCCGGATCTCCGTCCAGATCGAGGCCCAGGGTCACCGCGAGCGCATCGCCGAGGACATGGCCACCGCCTTGCGCGGGCGCGGCTACGTCGTCGAGGTCCGGCACAACGGCATCGCCGCCTTCAGCAACCTGACCGTCACCCGTCCGGCGGTGACCGCGTGAAGACCTCCGTCACCTTCGACGAACTCCAGCCCGGCGACGTCCTGACCGAGGCCGACGGCATGACCGTCGGTCCGGTGACCGTTGAGCGTGCTGCCGAGGGACGCGGCTACCTCGACCTGGTCCGGCCGTCGTGGATGACCGTTCTCAGCCGCCTGTACCGGGGCTTCGCCGAGACGTTCCTCATCGAGCGCCCCGACGTTGGAACGGCCAAGGCCGATCCGGCCGACGAGGCCGCCCTCAAGCGGCTGACGCAGCTCGGGCCCCAGATCCGGTCGTGGGCCACGGGGCCCGACGGCTACTTCCTGCACTCGGTGCCGCCGGGCCGCCGCGAGCACGGCGCCCGGCCGGAGGTCGGCGACGTCGTGCTCGTCGACTCCACCGGGCTCTGGCGCCCGGCGGTGGTGACCAAGGTCGGACGGCTCAACCTGCGCGTGGTCTACACCACGCCGAGCGCGATCAAGGCCGAGTCCTGGCGGCGCTTCCTGGCCGTGCTGGGCTGCCAGCGCAAGATCACCGACGTGTACGTCGTGACCGGCGAGGAGTGGGCCCAGCGGGCCATCGCGGGGGCGTAGATCACTAGCCGCTTCACGAACGGGTGATAAACGTCTATTGTCCACGATATGTCAACTCTTGACGTACTTTCTGTGGTAATTGGCCTTTGCAATCCACTTTCGGCATCCCTGACCGGTCCGTTCCTGGCCAGGCGCGTCAGCAAGGCCCGCGCACGCCAGATCCAGGGCGCCGGATGGGCGGTGCTGTGTGTGGGCCAGCTGACGTTCCTGCTCTACGGGATCATGTCCGGGGTGCCTGGCTTCCGCTGGGTGCAGCCCCTGATGATCCTCGTGGCCGCGATCCAGTTCTGGGAGTGGCGCCGGACCGGCTGGACTCAGCCATCCCGGGAGTTGACAAGCCGCCCCCAGGCTGGTTAACTAAAGGGGTTCCGACCGAGACCCCGGAGGCCCCGATGCCCGAAGTCCGCACCAAGATCCCCGCCGCCGAGCTGAAGCCCGGCCAGTTCTTCCTGACCAACGACCGGTGGTACCGCGCCACCAGCGCGCCCACGCTGCGCGACAACGCCGCCCCCTTGATCCGGGCCACCAGCCCGATCAACGGCGCCACGGTGTCGATGTGGCTGAACGCCGAGCAGGTCACGGTGAACGAGGGCAACACCATCCCCAACGCGTTCCGAGCCGCGACCCTGCGCCGCAAGTCCGCCGCCGCCCGCCAGCAGGCCGCCGAGCTGATCGCCACCGCCGACCGGCTCGACCTCCTCACCGTCGAAATGCAGCACGAAGCCGACGCCATCCACGCCTGAAGGAGCCCGCCATGTCCCACCCGCTGCCCCTGCCCACCATCCCGCCCAAGCCGATGGAGCCGATCCGCTACCTCGACGGCACCGACGCCGAGCACGACGCCATCGCCGCGCTGATCGGCAACGTCTCGCACATGGTGCGCAACCTGCCCGCCGTCGTGAAGTCGCACACCACCGTCGACTACGTCGACGTCGAGGTCGAAAACGGCGTCTTCGTCCGCGTCAGCGTTCAGGCGCTGCGCCGATGAGCGCCGAGCTGCTGGCCGCCGCCGGGAAGATCGCCGACGCGATCACCGAGTTCTACGGCACCGACCGCGACCAGCTGGTCGTCGCCGACACCTTCGGCGCTGCCGTCATCGCCTCCGAGACCATGGAGCCCTGGAACTGGGCCAGCGAGTGGCCCATCTTCCTGAGTCACCAGCGGCTGCTGGCCGACCTCAATGTCGAGGTCATGACCACCGCCGACGCCGACATGGCCGTCCGGCTGCGCCCGACCGCCCCCAAGCCGATCGTCTGGCGCCGCGAGCGCTTCAGCTTCGAGGTCGGCACCGTCGACGGCATCGAGATGTTCACCGTCAGCCCCGGCACCAGCCGCAGCAGCGACTACGCCACCCTGGAAACCCGCCTGCCCGGCATGATGCGCAACGCCCCGATCCCCGGCGGCGTCGACAACGCCAAAGCCGAGGCCGAGAGGCTGTTCGCCATCTTCGTCGGCCGCATCACCGCCTGACCCGCACCGCCCAGGCCCGCCCCGCCACTCCGGCGCGGCGGGCCTGCGCATGTGCGCACCCCGCTTATCCTCGGGATCATGACCGGGAGCGACGAGACGCACGACCCGAACGAGTGGCCGCCGGGCCTCTCCGGCGCCGCGCAGTACGCGGCGTACGACGACCCCACCCTGCCGCCTCCGGCGCCCACCGACGAGGTCGAGCGCCGCGCCGTCGCCGCACTCGTCGAGCGCCTCCCGAGCCTCGCCTCCCGCGAGATCAAGCCCATCCAGTTCGCCGAGGCGTACGCCCGGCTGGTCGCCGTGTCCATGGCCCGCGCGGAGTTCCTCGGCGCCCTGCTGGAGCAGGCGTACACCCGCGACGGCGTGAGCGCGCTGATCGGGCACAAGTTCGACAGCGACAAGTTCGGCGAGATCTACGAGGTGTCGGAAGAGACGCGCGGGCTGGCCGCGATGGAAGAGCGCGAACGCGACCGAGCAGCCAAGCTGATCAAGGACGGCCTGCGCATCGGCATCGAGGCCAAGCACGTCGACGTCCTGCGCTCCTACGGCCAGACCGTCGTCGCCTCCATGCGGCTGATGTGCACCCAGCTCGGCATCCCCTGGGAAGACCCGGCCACCCGCCGCGCCGCCTCCCGCGCCATCGTCGGCGCCCGCACACAGCAAGGCGAGACGGTCGCGTCGATGGACCGGGCCGGGCTGCCGCTGTCTGAAGAGGAGCGCGTCCGGCTGCTCGGCGGCGGCGGATGAGCTACCCCTTCATGCCCCGCAGCGACGAGGACCTCGTCACGCTCTGGGAGACCGCGCCCACGCTGTCACCGGCCGAGCAAGCCGCCTGGATCGACCTGTCGGACAACCAGCTCTACGACCTCGAAGACGAGATCTGGGCCGACATCCAACGACAGGTCCTCACCGAGCTGGCGCCACCCAAGCCGCTGCCGTGGCGCGGCAGCGCCCGCCCGGCCCAGCTGCCGCCCGGCGGCCTCTGGCGGCACTGGCTGATCATGGCCGGACGTGGCTGGGGTAAGACGTTCGTCGGCGCGAACTGGCTGGCCGAGCGCGCCCTCTCCGAGTCCGGCGACTACGCCATCGTCGCGCCGACCCTCGGCGACGCCAAGAAGATCTGCGTCGAAGGCGAGTCCGGCATCCTCGTCGCGCTCGGCGGAGAGGACGGCCCGAATATCGTCAGTTACAACCGGTCCGACTACGTGATCACCCTGGTCAACGGGTCCCGGATCATCCTCGGCTCGGCCGATGCCCCGCAGCGCATCCGTGGTCTGAACCTGCGGGCGGTCTGGTGCGACGAAGTCGGCTCCTGGAAGGACCCGACGGTCTGGTACGAGGGCATCCGGTTCGCCACCCGTAAGGGCGACCCGCGCATCGTCATCACCACCACGCCGACGCGCGGCAACAAGATCCTCGTCAAGCTGCTCGACGACCACGCCTCCGCCGGTGGCTCGATCCTCGGCGGCCACGCCGGGACGCTGCACCTCACGCGCGGCCGCACCCGCGACAACGTCGCCAACCTCTCGCGCGACTGGCTCAACGAGATCGAGGAGGAGTTCGCCGGGACGACGCTGGGCCGCCAGGAACTCGACGGCGAGCTGCTGCGGGCGGTCCCGGGCGCGCTGATCACCCTCGACATCATCGAGCAGACCCGGCTCACCGCCGTGCAGGTGCCGGACTTCTGGCGCGTGGTCGTGGCCGTGGACCCGTCCACCACGGCCGCCGAGGGCTCCGACGAGTGCGGCATCATCGTGGCCGGGCTCGGCCCGGCACCGAAGGACTGGGAGCCGCCTGCGGGGGTTCCCGCGTCGCTGGCCGACGCCCCGCACATCTACTGGCTGGAGGACGCCAGCCTGCGGGCCACCCCGGAGAGCTGGGCCCGGCGCTCCCTCGACGTCGCCGAGGAATGGGCGGCCGACTGCATCACCGCCGAGGTCAACCAAGGCGGCGACATGGTGCACACCATGACGCAGATGGTGGCCCGCAACGAACAGCGGATGCTGCCGCACCTGAAGAACGTCCGGGCCGCCGTCGGCAAGCAGGCCCGCGCCGAGCCGGTCGGCGGCGTCTGGCAGCAGCACCGCGCCCACGTCGTCGGCTCGCTCAAGCACCTGGAAGATCAGTGGCAGATCTGGGTGCCCGGCTCCGGGCAGAACAGCCCCGACCGGCTCGACGCCAGCGTGTGGGGCGGGGTCGAGCTGATGCCGCAGCTCGGGATCAAGTCCGGCAAGGAAGTCCGGCTCATCGCGTGATCACGCACTCGACCGCCTCCTCGCCCCGGATTAGGGCCGCGAGGTAGCGGTGACGGCCGTTGAGGATCTCGTACCGCTCGCATCCGGTGCACAGCATGCGCACTTCGATCGGCCGGTCGTCGACGACCCGGCCGTCGGCGAGCGCGACCACATGATCACTGTCGCATCCGGACGGATGCTCGGGCCCGATCACCAGCTGTACCAACGGAATCCTCATCGTGATGATGTAGCATCCGCCGGTGCTGATGACCGGGCGCCGCGCCGGTCAGGTGCCGGACCGGCCCGGCCGGATACTCCTCAAGTGCCAGTGCTCGCCCTGGTCGCATTGGTAAGGCTCGCCGGGGGTGCGTAGCAAGGGGAGTTTGTTCAGCCGCCGCGCCGCCTTGGCGGCCAGCGCCTCGGTCGGGTAGACCACCTTCTCTTGCCCGGTCTTCAGGAAGCACGTCGTGACTTCCCCGCCGAGCACAGCTTCGGTGATCGCCCGGCGCCTCCGGCTCTCCTGAAGACCTGGTCGCTTCCTGATCACCTGCTACCCCTCTTCGTGGTCGTTGTCGACGGGCATCACGCCGCCGTGCACGTGGACGTCGGGCGTCCAGCTGCGCATCTGAACCAGCTTCCACCAGCACGGGATGAGCAGCAGCATGCCGACGACGGCAAAGCCCACGATGCCCGCGTTGTCGTCCGACATCGAGATGCCACCGAAGGCGCCGAACGCCAGCGCGAGCATCGCCGGGTGGTACCAGCGGACCCGGGGCGGGCGGCGGACGGCGACCGAGACGGCCAGTCCCAGGCGCACCTGCATCGCGTTCAGCATCTCCGCCGAGCGCCGGGCGTCGTCCTCCTCGGTCGTGCCGAGCAGCGTTTCGCACCACTCGCCGTCTTCGGCGTCCCAGACGCCCCACAGCTGGCCGGGCTCGTCACGCACGCGCGCTTCGAAGCGCATCAGCTTCCTCCTGACTTTCCGCCGGAACCGGCACCGGCGGCGGCCTTCGCGCCCGAGCCCCCGGCCGTTCCGGCCTTGACGCCGAAGCCGCCCCGGGTGATCCCGCCCATGCCGCCGGATTTCGCCGACGCACCGGTCGGAGGGACGCCCTTGGCGACCGGGGCTCCCTTGGGGACGGTGCGCACGGCGCCGGTGGTGACGCGCTGGCCGACGGCGGGAACGTCGCCGCCGTAGTCGACCGGGTACCACATCGTGCGCGTGGGCCCGGAGTAGCCGCCGTAGCCGCCCGGGTAGTAGCCCAGGCCGTCGTCATTCCAGTCGCCGCAGTACTTGTCGTCGATCCGGACGCCGGTGCGGTCGTCTTCGCAGATGCCGCCGTATTGCGCGTTGGGCGTGGTGTCCATCGCCTGCATCGCGGAGCAGCCGGACAGTGCCAGCGCACCGGCGGTGCCGACGACGGCCCAGCCGAAGTACCGGCCACGCCCGGCGCCCCAGCCGGGGCAGGCTCCCTGCATCCGCATCGTCAGCTCCTCTTGTCGGGGTATCGGTCGGTGAAGGTGGCCAGCACGTAGTGCGTCGTGGTGCCGTAGTGGTCGTCGACGTCGTTGCGGTGCACCACGGTGCGCCTGGCAACAACACGCTCCACGTGCATCCACACGTTGTCCTGCTTGCCGAAGTGTTCGACCAGCACCGGCTGTCCGGGCAGGACGACCTTCTCTTCGCCGACGATGAACCACGTGGATTCCATGTCGTCGATCTGCGAGGAGATCTCCCGGGCCTGGGTGAAGCGGGGCAGTGAGTCGCGCTTGATCCACACGTGGTTGGGGATCTTCGGCAGCGGCACCGGCTCGGGGCCGGGGGTGTCCAGCTCCAGGTATTCCGGTCGCCGCTGGGTGCCGGTGGAGTCGTGCCAGGCGGCGGCGGAGTCCTGGGTGGGGAACGGCCCGACGGCGCGCGCCGGGACGCCCTTGCTGCGGGGGTATCGGATGATCCAGCTCATGACGGTGAGGCCTCGTATCCGGTGTCGCCAAGGACGCCGCCGTTGTGCTCGCACCACTTGTGGTGCTGGTGCAGCGGGCACCACATCGTGTCCGGTTCGACCATCGTGGTCCACAGCTCAACCGAGTTGCCGATGTTGGCCTGCCACAGCACGCGGATGACGCGGCGGGTGCCGTCGACGACCTTGACGTCGTCGCCGACCCGGGGGATACCGGGCAAGGTGGCGGGGGTGGCGAAGCGGGGGAGGACTTCCTCCCCCGCTTCGCCGAGCACCTCGACGAAGTAGGTGGCGGGCTCGATCATCAGGTGCGGTTTCCTACGCCTTGCAACGCGGGTCGTCGAGCCGGATGAGCCATCCGGCGGAGGGGAGGCCGCCGCCGTTCGAGCCGCCTGCGGTGTCTGCGCCACGCGAGGTGACGGCGAGCGAGTTGCCCGCGTTGTCGCAGAATTCGACGACGTTTCGGAAGCCTTCGGGCAGCTGGTAGGCGCCGATGACCTTGGCGGGCTTGACGTTGGCCGGGAGCGGGTCCGGTCCGGACTGCTGGGTGAGTCCGGCGCAGCCGCTGAGGCTGAGCAGGCCCACGAGCACAGCGGCTCCGTAGGCGATCTTCTTGGTCATGATTTCCCTTTCTGGCACTGGTTTTCCGGATGGTGCTGGCGGGCGGGTGTTACCGGCGGGCGACCTTGGCCGCGTTGGCCATGTCCTGCATGGTCTGCGGGGTGCCGCCGCCGTTGACGAGCAGGTACAGGTCAGCCTCGTCCTGGACGGTGTCGAGGAAGACCTCCATGCGCGGCAGCTTCCAGCTGAACTTCGCGTGGCGCCGGAACTCGATGGTGAGGCCGCCGAAGGTGACGTAGGGGCCATCGGCGGTTTCGACGGTGGCCTCGACGTCTTCGGGGTCGAACCACGAGGCGGGTACGGGGAGCAGGCTGTCGAACCAGGCGAGCGCGGTTTCGATGCGCTGCTTGCCGTCGATGACGGCGATGTGCTGCTCGACGTAGCGCTTTCGGCCTTCGGGGGTGTTCTGCTCCCAGCGGCGCCGGTCGTTCATGATGACGTTCTGGATCGGCAGGCCGCGAATCCAGGAGCTGACCAGCGCGATGCGCTGGCTTTCGGTCCAGACGGTGCCGCGCTGGTAAGGCGGGTCGAGGATCAGCATCGAGCGCATCGAGCTGGTGATCTCCCAGGCGATGCCGTCGATCACGTTGGTGCGGTACTCGTGCAGCGGCTTGGCGGTCTGGCGCGTCATGACGGGCTCCTCGGTCGTGGTGCGGAACATGGATAGTTAACCACGCCGAGCGCGGCTAATCAACCCAGGGCGGGCGGCGGGTTCAGCTCGGCGGCGCGCCGGTTCAGGCGGCTCTGGGCGTGCGCGTAGCAGGCGACCGCCTCGGTGGTGTGGCAGCTCAGGTCATCGTCGGCGCAGCTGCACCCGCCGTCGTCGTCGCCGATCTCGTTCCGCCGGTGCGCCTCGTCGCCGAAGCTCTTCGCCAGCGCCCGCAGCTCGGCTGCGACGGCCTCGCGCACGACGGCGGCCGGGTCCGGGACGAGCCCGCGCGTCGCCGCGATCGCGGTCAGCTCGGTCACCAGGCGCAGGGTGTCTTCCGGCCGGACGATGACGTCGATGGTGATCGAGTGCTCACCGGCGAGCCCGAGTTCGTTCCGCAGGATCACTGAGTCGCCGTTGTCCTGCACGTAGGCGTAGCGGCCGAAGTCCTTGAGTCCCTCGTTGGCCGCGTCCTCGAAGGTGCGGAACAGGTCGTCGACCTCGCTGCGGCTCTTGCCGCTGGCGGGGCAGTGTGGCTTCGCGGCCTCGTTGCCGTAGTTCACGCCGTTGCCGTAGCCAGGCCCGATCTTGTGCCGGGACCAGTGACGGCTGACGCCGTAGGTGGCTTTGAGGGAGCCACAGACCGGGCAGCCCTGCGGCTGCCGGACGAGTACCGGCGTCTTCATCGCGTCACCGGCTTCAGCTCGTCGAGGGTGCCGACGGACTCGGGGTGGTTGCCGAAGACGCGGATGTCGTCCTCGTTGTGGTAGCGGAACCCGACCCAGTCCTCGGCGACCTCTTCGATCACGCCGTGGACGTCGAGCTTGCCGAGGATGCCCTCGGCCCAGGTGTACACGCGTTCTTCGCCGCGCGTGAACTGCGCGGTCTTCGTCTGCTCCGTCATGCGGTAAGTAAACCACGCTGAGCGCGGCTAGTCAACTACCGCGCAACCGGCGGCGCCCCCGATGTGCCTGCGTCCGCCCCTTCTGCGGAAACCGCAGGTAGCGGCACCGCTGACCACGCGCGGCACCGCAGGACCAGCAGACGTCGAACGACGCCCAGTACGTCACGTACCACGGCACCCGCTCCGGCATCAGAAGCTCCCGGGAAGCTTCAGGCTCGGGTGCACGTAGAACCAGCGCGGGCCGACGTCCGCCCCGTTGGCCACCAGCCGGTAGGCCACCGGCCGGAACAGCGGCGGCAGCGCCGTCGGGTCGCCCTCGACCAGCGTGCGGTACATGTCCACGCCGCCACCGGTCGACTCCATCGCCTCCAGCACCGGCGCCGGGCGCCCGCTGTCGTCGACCGGAACCGTCTGCAAGCGCCCGTCGTGCGGTCCCCCCAGGAACCCGACCGTCACCCCGTCCACCTCACAGCGTCCAGTCCGGCGCGTAGTCGTTCCGGCTCTGCGGGGTCTTGCGGCGGGCGAGCGGGTGCCGCTCCCGGTAGCGTTGCCAGAGCCGATCTTCCTTCTCGGAAACGTCGAGGTCGTAGCACGTGCAGCGACCGTAATCCGGTTCCGTAACGTCGCCTTCGAGCAGCGCTTCCGGCTCTGCCGGGCAATCCGGGTAGTGCACGCTGCCGTCGTGCGGCAGCCCGCCCAGCGCGAGCGCCGCCGGGGACGGGCAGCCAGCGGCGTAGTACGCGTCCCCAGCGGCCTCGCTGGCGCCGTTGAACGCCATCCCGCCAGCGGCGTCCCGGACCGGCTTCACGCCCTTGCGCAGAGCGTCCTGACGGGCGAGATACCCCCGGACCTCGGAGAGCCGTTTCGCCTCGGCTTCCGACTTGGGCCGACTGCGGTCGTTGTCGAGCACGTGGAACGGCTTGCACTCCTGACAGAAGTCGGTCCGGCGCCCGTCGGCGTTGTACTGGCGGCGCACCTCTTCCACCGGCAGCGACACCATCGGACGGTCGTAGGCGCCCACGATCGGGCAGTCGACCAGGTGAAGCGTGCGCCTCGTGTCAGCCGACCCCACGACGGAACCGCGCGGCCGGTGGACCTCGACGGCGAGCCGGGCGTCGACGCGCACGGCGCGGGCCTGCCGGTCGCCGAGGTTTGCGGCACGCTGGCGCTCGAACTCGGCCACCTCGGCCGGGCTGGCGATGATCAGCTCGCCGATGGTCACCTTGTGCTTGATCTGCGCGGTGCAGGTGACGCAGTTCTGGCCGTCGTCGGTCCACGTCCAGCCGCGCACGCCGAGCGGCCGGACGCCGCACAGCGCGCGCTGCGTGGGGTACCGGAGGCCGTTGTCTTCGGGTATGAAGTGCCCGCGATTGCCGTGCGTACTGCGACCGCGCCGCACGCGGGCGATCGGCTGGCCTTCGCCAACCTGGTACAGACCCAGCTTCATAACCGGGCTCTCCTTCCGAACGAGAGGGTGAGGATGGTGAAGCAGACGGCGAGGGCGATCAGGGCAGGGGTGCCGCTGCCGAATCCGGTGACGGTGAACCCGAGGGCGCACACCCCGGCGAACAGGCTGGCGCCGCGCCAGAACATCCGGCGCCGGTAGTCCCAGTTCACCGGCGGCCTGCTTGCTGGCGCAGCCAGATCCGCAGCGGCGGGCGGCTGTAGAGCCACGCGCACAGCGGCACGGTGCCCGCGTCGAGGGCGAGGCAGATCCACAGCCAGACGTCATCGGGGTGGACGGTCAGGCCGCTGAGGTCGGTGAGCACGCTGACGGCGCAGAACGCGGCCCAGAGCGCGAGAACGGTTTGCCTCACCGGTACGGGCTCCGGTCCGCCCAGTCCCACACCATGTTCGTCAGCACGGGCGCGACGATGATGGCGGCCACGCAGTAGGCGAGCAGCCACTCGCCGGGGATCTGGTGCTCCAGGAGCACGTAACCGGCTCCGGCGGCGGCGATGATCAGCACGCCGGACACGATGGCGGCGACGGTACGGAACATGACGATGAACTCCTTCAGGCGACGCGGAACCGGGCGTGCCGCACGACGCGCTTGAAGGCGGTCTCGCGGTCGGGGTAGGCGAACTGGTCGGCGTAGAAGCCGTTGGGGCGCTTGATGCGCCACAGGCCCTGAGCGGCCATGTGGACGATCCAGCCCTCGGCGTTGCGGTAGCTGCCGTCCTGCTGTCGTTCCCAGCCGTCCGGCTCGGTGTCCGACATGGTCTGCTCCTCGGGTAGGTGGTCCGGATAGTAAACCACTCCGGCGGCGGCTAGTCAACTCCGGTCGGCCGCGCCACCGGCGAGCGCAGCACGAAACCCCGGCGTACCGGAGGCGGCACGCCGGGGCGGTGCGTCAGCGCTTGGCGAGACTCTCCGCGTAGACCGTCCACGCCTCCAGCGCGTCGTGTCCGGCGCTGGTCAGGAAGGCGTCACCGAGGTGCACGCCGAACATGCCGCGCTTGCTGAAGTCGATCAGCTTGAGTTCGTAGAAGATCTTGTACAGCCGGTTCATCTGGTTGCCGTCGAGCTTGGTCTTCCGGCCGTCGTCGGTGGTCACCTCGCCGTGCGCGTGCTGCGCGCCGTCGCGAGTCACCACGACGCGGGCGTCGGCGACCATCGTCAGCAGGTCGTACAGGGCGGGCGTGAAGTGCTCGGGCTTGCGGATCTTGGCCATAGCGGGCTCCTTCGGGATGCAGGGCGGGCCCGGCCGGGTGGCCGGGCCCCGGGTGGTCAGCAGGCGAATTCGCGCGCGGCCTCGGCGACGAGGCAGCCGAGGAAGTCGTCGGCCTCGGGCAGGAAGCGGTTCGGCTCGTAGGTCTCGATCGTCATGCCGAGGTCGAGCGCGACGGCGGCCGTCAGCGTCGCCAGCGTTTCCGGCGACAGTTCGCGGCTGGTGCTGATGGTGTTCGCGAAGTGCACGAGTTCAGCTTTCGCGCAGCAGCGCGACGCGCCCACGCCGTTCGGGCAGAACGTGTCGCCGCCGTACAGCTCAGCCGTGCGAGCGCCGTGCTCGGCGCAGTGCCACTGGTCGGCCGAGTAGGTGCAGTCGCTCATGCTCTCGAAGCGCTGGCCGTCGAACACGGCGACCACCTTGTCGACCTCGCCGACGGTGGGGCCGTCGGTCCAGCCGACGTAGACGCCGGAGCCGCCCGAGTAGCGGTCGCTGCGCACCGAGAACTTGACGGCCTTGCCGAAGGTCTGCTTCAGCAGCTTGCGGACGAGGGTGGCGGTCTCGGTGACGTCGACGCGGCGGGCTTCGGACATTGCGGCCTCCAGGGGAGCGGGTCTCTTGCGGAACATCATTAGTTAACCACGCTGGGCGCGGCTAGTCAACCCCTGGTTTTGGAGACGAGAGAGCCCGGCCGGATCGCCCGGCCGGGCCGCTCGTTCCCGCTGATCAGATCAACGCGGGGTGATGTTCACGCCGACGCCCGAGGGCACCGGCAGGATCTGCACCTTCCCGCTCTTGATCGCGTCGTTGATCGCCTGCTGCTGCTGGTACGCCTGGTAGGCCGCGATGCCGCCGGGGAAGCTCGACGCCGCGTTCTTGTCCACGTCCACCGCCTGCGCCCGGAACTCGGCCGCCTGCTTGGCCGTCAGGCCCGCCTGGAGTTCCGGCGCGATGTCCGGCTTCTGGAGCACCACGGCGTTGATCGTGAACAGGTCCACCCCTCCGGTCAGCTGACGCAGCACCGTCGGCACCTGGGCCAGGACGTCCTTCTCCCACTGGGCTTTCTTCTCGGGGTTCGAGTACAGCTCCAGCAGGCCGTACTTCAGGGCCTCGTTGTCGGTGGCCCGGTCGACCGATGCGCCGATGTAGTTGCGCAGCAGGTCGTTCCATCCGCCGTTCATCGGCACGCCGTCCTCGGTGGGCGCGGCGCCGTACTTGTTCGCCACCAGTTCGTGGAACATCTGGAGCTTGCCGCCCGGCCACTCCTTGCCGGAGGGGTCGGTGAACTTGTCGCAGTTGGTGGCGAGCGTGAACTTCACCGTGCCGGACACGTTGATCTGCTGGGTGTCCTTCGTGGTCGAGGTCAGCTGGGCCGAGTCGGCGCCCTGCTGGCCGGAGAAGGTGAAGTCGCGCTGGCCGGACGGGTAGTAGTAGTGGTCATCGTTGGCACCGTCGACGCTGCGGGTCCCCGAGGGGGTGCAGTCGATGAACTGGCGCGAGTCGAACGGACCGGCCGAGTAGTGCAGCGCCACCTGGTCGGGCGCGGTGTTGCCGATCGAGCAGCCGACCAGGATGGCCAGCAGGCCGATCAGGCCCAGGAATGCGGTAACGGAACGTTTCACTTGCGGATTTCCCATCTCTCTTCGTTGAATTCCCGGACGATCGGGCCGAGCTTACTGGCGAGCGGGTGGTCGATTTCCCGGTATTCGCCCAGGGTGGTTTCGATCTTGCGTACGGCTTCGTACGCGGTGTTGCGTTCGCGGCGCATCAGCTCGTACTCCCGGCGCCGGACGCCCGCGTTGGCGCGGACACCCCGGTAGGCCAGGTAAGCCAGGGCCGCCACGACGACCACGACGACCACGACGATCAGGAGCACAGCGCGAGGGTTCACGCGGGCACCTCCTTCGGGCGCTCGACGACGGGCTTGGTGATGTCGAGGTGTTTCACGCCCACGTCGGCCCCGAGGTTGCTCAGCACGTTGAATACCTCGTCGGCGACCACCACGGACCGGTGCCGACCGCCCTGGCAGAACAGGCCCAGGATGGTCTCCTCGTCGGGCAGCTCCAGCCGCAGGGCGACGCTGGCGATCGAGTGGACCAGGGGCCAGGCGCCCGGCTGCGTCATGACACGTTCGGCGACGCGCTGGTCGAGGCCGGTCAGCTGGCGGAAGGCGGGGTCGTGGTGCGGGTCGCGCAGCCGCCGCCGCAGGTCGAACGTGGCGGTGAATTCCGGGAGCGGTTCGGCGCGTCCGGGATTGTGGAGCGCGCCGTAAGAGTAGACGGTGATCATGATCCCCCTCGGGGTCGGCTACGGAACATGATTAGTAAACCACGCTGAGGACGGCTAGTCAACCGGTTCGACGTCGAGCGAGAACGACAGCGGCCCGGTTTCGCGGACGTCGGTGATCTGGAACTTCCGCACCACGCCGTCGCGTTCGAGCGTCAGCACCGAACCACGCACGAGCGGAATGGAAGTGTCGTCGAGGTCGTCGTTGACAACCGGCAGGTTGGCTTCGGCCAGCCGCCGCTTCGCCTCCGCCAGCCACCGGCCGCGCCGCTCGATCGTCTTGTGCATCGAGCGCAGGTCGCCCAGCAGCACCCTCAAGCCTTCGAGCGTCGAGATCCACGGGTACCGCTTGCCGACGTCGTCGAGCTTGACATACTGCTCCACCAGCGCCCGCACCTCGCGCAGCCCAGCCGACTCCCACTCGACCGGCGCATGCCACCCCTTGTACTCGGTCAGCAACCGCGCCACCCGGCGGCAGACGTTCGTCACGTCCGGCGGCGTCCCGGGCTGGTCGATGTGGCGCTCCAGCTCTTCCAGCGCGCGCCGGACACCGTGCATGATCTTGTCGATACGGCACTCGCGGCACCAGTCCGGATGATGCAGCGCGCCATCCGGCCCGCGCCAGTCGACGTGCTCGGTCTGCATCCGCTCGGCCATCGTCTGCAATGACTCGATCGTCTTGAGCAGCGCGGTAATCTGCGCCTGAGAGTCCTTTGTGGACCCTACGGCCACCGTCAGCGTCGTCATCGCCAGACGCAGCGACAGCCAGCGCGTCAGCAGGTGCCGCCGATCCTCCGGCGACTCGGCCAGCAGCGCCTGCGTCTGCTCGACCAGCTCATCGAGGTTCGCGCCGTCGACGGCCAGGTAACGCGTCTCGCGCGCCTCATCTCCTACCGCCACCGCTGACCCTCCCTCTGCATCTTGCGCCGCCGGTCGGCCGCCTGAGCACCTTCCCGGCACAGGCAGGACGTGCACAGCCGCCCGTCGGTGAAGGCGACCGGCCCGTCGTGGATGAGGACGGGGGTCGTGCACTGGCACAGCGGGGCGCCGGTGCGCTTGTCCGCCGGGAGCCACGAACCCCAGTCTTCCTCGACGCTGTTACGCAGCCGGGTCTGCACCGTCACGCTGTCGGTCCGGCCCATCCGGTAGAGCGCCATGGAGAACGAGGAGTACTTCATCGGCAGCAGCCCGGGCCCCTCGACCATCCACTCCTGGAGGTCGCCGGGGTCGGGCATCGGCGGGGCGCCGAAGACAGCGACGTCGACGGCGTGGCGCAGCGCGCGGTCGTGATCGCCGGTGCGCTTGCCGGAGTTCTCCCAGACCATTGAGTACTCGTCGCGCGCAGTCTGGAGCACCTGCGCCCGGTCCGGCGCCAGCACCAGCGGAACGGCGCCCTCAGGCAGGACGTTCACCACGCGGTTGTTCGCGACCTCGTAACGCAGCTCGTCACCGGCCACCCGGCGCGGCAGCTGCCGGATCAGGCCGTGGCCGTCGGACCACCACAGACCCGGCTGGGGCTGCATGTCGGCCAGCGTGGTCGCGTCACAGCCGCACTCCGGGCACCGCTTCTCGCGTCCGTACGCCTCGGGGTCGAGGTCGACGATCGTCTCGGGCCGGATGAACTCGAAGCGGCACGCCTTGTTCATGCACCGCAGGCGAATCCTCATTTCCTCACTCACCGGCGGGCACCTTCCGCACGAGGAACGACAGCCGCTCGCCGTCGAGGACCGTGTCGCGGAGGTTGACCGCCTTGTATCCGATGCTGCGCAGTGCAGCCGAAAGCCGGTTTGCGGCGAGGATGCCGCCGGTGGTGCTGCGCTCGGGAACCGGCACGCTGGTTTCGTCGACGGTGACCACAGAGTCGGGCAGCAGCTTCCCGTCCGAGGCGACGGTGACGGTGGCCCAGGTGATGCCCTGCGCGACGCGGGCCTCTTCGGTCATCTTGACCGCGCGGGCCTCCCACGCCTTGCGGCTCAGCTCGCTGGCGGCGTGCGCGAGCTTCTCCAGCTTGTCAGCGCTCAGCTCGGTCAGCGGGCCGTAGACGGTCTCGTCGATGTCGTTGCCGGTGCGCGGCGGCCAGTGCGCGGTCCACTCGTTCAGCGTGGCCGTGAGTATGGCGGCGGCGGTGCTGACGGGAGCGTAGGAGGCCCAGCCTTCGACTTCCCGCTGGTTGCGGCGCGAGCCGTCGGTGCCGCACCACAGATCCATGTCGGGGTCGTACTGCACGACGATCGGGTCGTCGTCGGGCGATACCCGTACGGGGCGAGGGTATGCAGGCATTGGTCTAGTCCTCCTTGGACTTGAGGCTGCGGATTTCGGCGGAGATGGCGGCGTTGCGGCGGGCCTGCTCGGTGACGCGCGCCCGCTGGGCGAGCACGTCGGCGGCGAAGGCCAGGAGCAGCAGCTCGTCGCCGGTCAGCTCGTCGAGGGTGGCGTCGAGCGCGGGCAGCGGG
>WUUC01118265.1_pt1 | contig 18820 bp, 16 predicted proteins | sample 6278441 | NCBI WGS metagenome assembly WUUC01 (sample SAMN13675441, study PRJNA597444) | soil metagenome | isolation source: soil | place: USA: Washington | collected 2017-10 | reverse complement strand
GCTGATGTCCGGCGTGGCTCGCCTGCGGCGAAATTTACGCCGCTCTGGTGGTGGGAGTTTCATCAAGGCGTGGCCGCGCTGGTGTATTGGGTGATGGCCATCCCCGTCTGGCACGCGCGTGGAGTCATCGGCGGCCTGCCGGGTCGCGCGATCTTCCTCGTGACGCTCGCCGCAATCATCGTCTCGGCCAACGTTCGCCTGCACCTGTGGTTCACGTCGCGCTTCTACCCTGGCGAACTGCGCTGGGTCCGCAAGCGGACGACCCGGTGGGTGAACGCCGCCGACTGGGTGTTTTCGCTTGCGCTCGTCGCGGCCGGCCTCCTGGTCGGCGACGACAGCGCACCGCTGGCCGTGCTCCTGGTTGCATTCGGGATTGGTACGGGGGTGATCTTCCTGGTAGTGGAGCCGGTAACGGAAAGGGCCGCGTTTCGGGATCCTAAATAGTTCCCAACTTCCAGATCCCAAATCGCAAATACCAACGCCCAAACACCCAAACGCCCAACGCCCTACGCCCAACGCCTTACCGCCAACGCCCCACGCCCTACGCCCTTCGTCACACCACCGGTCACACTCCTGTTGACAATCGACACGAGAGCGTCGATGCTGCTGTCGAGGATCGACAGGAGAGTGCCCATGCGTCCAATCGCGACCGTCGTCGCCGTCGTGTTGCTTTCCGCCGCGCCCGTCGCCCGGCAATCGCCACCGGGTCGGTTGATCTCCGCCCGCGAGCTGGCGACGCAGCTGAAAGACCCGGCCGTCGTGATCCTTCACGTCGCGCAGGACAGCTCGGACTACACGCGCGCGCACATTCCCGGGGCGCGCTTCGTTCGCTACGGGTCGGTCGCTGCCGACGGCAGCGACGATCTCGGCGCCGAACTTCCGCCGGTCGCCATGCTGAAGGAACTGTTCGAAGGCGTCGGCGTATCCGACTCGTCTCGGGTCGTGATTTACGGCCACACCGTGTTGGCGTCCCGCGTCTTTTTCACGCTCGACGTCGTCGGCCATCCGAGCGTGGCAGTCCTCGATGGGGCGCTCCAAGCCTGGCAGGCGGACGGCCACCCGGTCGAAACCGGTCAGGATCGGAGTTCTGCGGGCGCCCGGGGGACGTTTACGCCTCGGCTGAATTCGGAACGCCTGGCCACCGCGGATTGGGTACGCGCGAACGCCGGAACGATATCGCTCGTGGACGTCCGCCCGGATCCTGAATTCACCGGCTCGGATGGCGGGATGGGCGGAATGCACGCCGTTGGGCATATCGATGGGGCGAAACAGCTTCCGTGGAACACGCTGGTGGACGCGGAGGGCCGGTTCCTTCCCGTCAATCAACTTCGCGCGAAGCTGCAGGCCGCCGGCGCGACGAGCGGGAAACCGGTCGTTCCCTACTGCATGATCGGCATGCGCGCGAGCGTCGTGTACTTCGTCGCGCGTCACCTCGGGTTCGACGCGCGCCTCTACGACGGCTCAATCGTGGACTGGGGACGGCGACAACTGCCCACGAAAACAGGGCGCTGAAACGGCTCAGTTACGTCCCGCGACGCGCTGCGAAAGAACGGCCATCCCGGTGACAGCCGGCGCAGCCGGCATTGTTCCAGGCGGGTCGGAAATTCCTCGCATTTCGGGGACGGCCACGGTGGCATGCGGCATGGACTGCACGTCACGCAAAGCCATGTCCACCCTGGTCTCGGTTACACCACGGCGAGGCGCCATTCTCGTGGTCGAGGACCGGGCAGACGTCCGGTCCGGACTCGCGCAGCTGCTCGAGTTCCATGGCTTCCTCGTGGCCGAGGCCCCCGACGGCCAATCCGCCCTGGCGCACCTGCAGCGCGGAGACGACGGCATTGCGTTGATCCTGCTCGACCTCATGCTGCCCGGCGGCCTGAGCGGCCGCGACATCCGCGGCCGGATGCTGGCAGAGCCCACCCAGGCCGACATTCCCACGATCATCGTGACCGCGTCCGAGGTGGACCCGCCCGGCCGCGCGGGGTTATGCCCCACCGCGTGGCTCGAGAAGCCGTTCCGGTTCGACGAGCTCCTCGGTCTGGTCAAGCGCTACGTCGTTCCCGAGAGCACGTCCTACGTCTCCGCCGATTGAATCGGCAGCCTGGTGCGGCTGCGGACGCCTGCTCATCGTGGATTGTCATCACCGGGCGCCGGGTGCTCGGACACCTGTCCCGGCGTCTTTGGAGTGGTGGGGCGTCCGAAGTAATAGCCGACGATGACTCCGATGATGCCGGTATACACGCTTGATGTCTTGGCAAAAAAATCGGCGTAGTCGTTGAGCTGTACCTGTTGTGGCGTGAGCAGCGGGTAAAGCGCCATGAACGCCGTGATCGTCATGAAGACGCCCACGATGAGCAACGCCAGGATCGCCCGGATCGTGTCGGTTGTCATGAGACGCCTCGGTCAGTTGTCAACGGCCAGAAGCCGCGGCCGCAGCACTTTGAGCCGCTCGTCCTCAAATGCCGCGGGAACGACCACCCTGAACACCTCGATACCGTTTCTTGCCAGGATTGCTTCATACCGTCCGTACGCCAGATACATGTCCAGGCTTGTTGTCGGCTCGGACGGGCTGCGCTCCAGCCAAATCAACACGCGATCGTAGTCCCGCGAGGGCGCAGTGTCGGCGCGCCGCGCCTCGAGCGTCAGGCGACTATTGTCAATCCGGGTGATCGCAAACCCCGATGCTGTCGCGGCGTCGCGAACCCGGGTCATGACACGCGCCGTGTCACCCGAACGAATGGAGGTGAACGGCTGCGGGTGTTCGAGTGGCGCCGGATTGATTTGCTTTGCTGGTTGCTGACCGCGGGCCACGGCCACGATCAACGACACGAGGCACACGAACAGGCCGAGCGTCGCTCGCATCCGCATAGATGAAGCGCTCCTTCCAGAGATGGCGGATCGTATCATCCGCCGCGTAGAATACGCGGCCTGCACCTCCGGGAATTACCACGGTGCGTCCGTCGAACCCTGAAGGCGGCCCGTCTCGATCGATCGCGCCGCTCTTTCCATCCGGGATTGAGAAGGAGTCGTTCCGATGGCTCTAGCTGCAAAGGAAAATGGTCACCAGGGCGAGGCGTGGACCGAACCGTTTCGTGAGGGGGCGACCGAGACAATCGCGTTGCTAACGGCGCGGGGAGCGTACGGGCATTTTGGCAAGGGCGGCGAGCTCGTCAGCACCGCTCATTGGAGAGTCGACCGGCAAAAGAACATCGCCGGCAGTGGAGATGCGCCCGGCAAATCGAACCTGCAGTTGCAGAAGAACAAGGCGGGGCGCCCTTCGACTATGGCGTGCCTGATTGTTCCCGATGTGTATTTCTTCGGTATCGATGGCCCGGCGGCGGATAACCGCGACGCTGAACTGACAAGAATCATTCGTCACGGGCTAAACCTGAGTCTTGCGAGCTGGAAGATGACGACGGAAGTCGGGACGCAACGGAACCGCGGGGCTGTCATCAAGATCTTCGAGGTGACTGGCGACTTCTCCTCTCCCAAGCCGACGTTCGTCTCCCGACAGAAGCCGGTGAAGTAGCACCCGCGCGTGCCTTCGCCATGGTCAGGCGCCGTGACTCGGACAGCAAGTCACGCAAAGCGTCGCGCCCGATTCGCGACAGACGCACCAGCACCACCGGGTGGCGGCGATAGTACTCCGTGACGTAGTAGGTATCCGGGGCGTCCGCCACCAGCCATTCTCGTTCCTCCGGGTCGATCCTCACCACGAGCGTGCCCGGTTCCGCGGAGCCCTGTGTCGGCAGCCCTGCCATGAAGCAGCCACCAACTTTCAGCACTGGCGAGCCGTCGTACTTTGTCGTCTCTTCGACATCGGGCAGCGCGAGTCCGAGGGTCCTCACCGTGCCGAACGTGTCACGTGGCGTCGGCTCCGTCGGCCTTCGTTTCATGGGCCTCATTCGAGGAGAAGGTCGCCGTGGTCACCAGGCTTAACGCTTCACGGCGCGAATGGTCATGATCAACGGATACAGCGGATCCTCGTGGGTGAAGTCAGCTGCCGACAGCTCCTCCTGCGCCATCCCACTCAGGAACGCAATCGACGTCAGCACATTCCCATGACTCTCCAGGACGAAATTGTCGGGGCCGAACACCGCTGTGAACAACCGATCGCAGGACTGCGGCGTGAATCGCCAGTAGTCGGTATAGCCCATCGCCGGGTCGAGCAGCTTGGTGATGCCCGGCACTGTCGCGAGCAGGACGCCGCCCGGCCGCAACATGCGGTGCAGGTGCCGCACGCCGGCCTGAACGTCGAACAGGTACTGCAGCGTCTGCGTCACGATACAGCAGTTGAAGGTGTCCGACGGCACGATGTCGGCGCTGGCCAGATCGGTGACGAAGGTTGCGCGTGGATTGTCGCGATTCACATCGAGCACGTCGGATTGCGTGACGTTCGTGCCGAAACGCTGCGTATATCGTGAGTCCTTGATCTCGAGCACGCGCCCGTGGACGTCGGCGCGGTGCATTTCGAGAAATCGATCGATGTAGTAGCGGTCGATCGGCTTGCCACGATCGTATCCCCAGTCACGGCTGAGCGGCTCGGTCCGCCCGAGCGCCCCCAGCCGTACCGGGCGCAGAATCCGCCAGGCACGTTCGCGGACGCGACGACGCACGTTATCGGAGATCCCGGTCGGATGCTTGACGGCAGCACTTGTCTTCATCGAATCGCGCTCCTTCCCTGACCAGGCAACCCGCTGAACAGCGACCGCGCCCGGCACGCCAGTGAATACACAGGCTTCGGCAGGAGCTCACTGGCGCGCTTGCCAGTAAGGACCCGGAACCTGAAATCGGTAAATGTGTCGTCGCCGCCAATGTTCAAGCGGTGCAGTGCCCATGGGTCGTCAGCTGCCGTCGACAGCCCGTCCTGAACTGAACATGCGGTCTCGTAGCCCGCCTCGCTCGTCAGCTGCCGCACGACAGGGTTGAACGAGCCGAACGGATACGAGAGATGCACGACATCCACGCCAAGGCGATCCTGCAGAATCGCGCGGGACCGGGTGAGTTCTTCGCGGCACTGTGCGGCGGACAACTCCGCCAGGCGGCTGTGACTCACCGTATGCGACCCGCAGGTAAAACCGGAGGCAACGAGATGCCGCGCCGTGCTCCAGTCGATCAACGGAAATGCGACGCGCCTGCGTGGCAGCGTCCATGTGCTCGTTGCGCCCATGAAGCCGGTGACCAGGTAGAAGATCGCGGTAAAGCCATGTCGCGACAGGATCGCGGTCGCATGATCGACGCACTCCACACAGCCGTCGTCGAACGTGAGCACGACCGGCTTGCGCGGCATGACGCGCCCGCCCTGGCGGCAGGCCAGGAGATCTCCCGGCGTGATGGCGGTATAGCCCTTCGCCGCGAGCCACGCCATCTGACGCGCGAACGCATCCGGCGTCACGGTGAAGCGGACGTAAGACGGGGCCGGACGCGCAGCGATCATGTGATACGTCAGGATGGGGACCGGCCGCATGCGGGTGGACTCCATCAGACGCCGGGCCATGCAACATCCTGGGGGGCCGACGCCCACACGAGCGGCTTGCCCCGATCGCGCCAGCGCTGGCGGATGATTCCGGCGTACATGCACAGCTGCAGTTCGTGCTCGAACGCTTCGGGCAACTTGCCCCGTGCGGTCGCCTGGACGAACGCTGCGGCGGTCTCCATCAGCGTGCGATACAGATACCGCGGCGTGCCCGCAACGAGCGGCACGGTCGAGAAATCGATCGACGTCTCTTGCGGGTTCTCCATGTCGAGCCCGTACTGCTGAAACAGCAGCGCGCGGCTCACGCCGCGCCAGTAGAACCACCGCCTGAAGTACTGCTTGTTGAGTCGCTCGGGATGGATTACGTGATGCACGATGAGCCGAGGGGCCCAGAACCCGCGAAGTCCTCTCCTCCGCGCGCGAATGCACCATTCGCGGACTTCCTGCCCGAGCAGCGTGCCAGCCTTGCGTCCGACGGTCGTGTTCCACAGGCCCGCAACGTCGAAACAATAACGGCGGAACGCCATGCTCGACCCGAGGGGCATCCGGCTTGTCAGCTCGAATGACTCGTCGCCTTCGTCAGTGAGGGCGATGACCGCCCAGCACCGGCTGCGCCGTTCGGGCAGCCACGTGGGCTTGGTCCCGCGCCACAGCGGATAGACACGACCTCCGATGTAATCGCATGCGAGCTCGTCGAGCGTCGATCCCGCGTCGTCGAGGAAGGTTGGTTGGATCCGGACATCGTCGTCCAGCGTCACGATGATCTCGCCGCGCGCGACTGCGATGCCGGCGTTCAGCGCGGCACACCGGCCGGGAAGGGTCTCCCGCACGCACTGGAGGGGGACAGGGAAACGGACGGCCGCGCGTTGAACCAGGTCCCGCGTGTCATCGGTGCAATTGTTGTCGACAACGATCGCTTCCCATGGTGCTCGTGTCGTGATGGCCGCGACACTCTCCAAGGTGCCACGCAGTTCGTCGGACCGGTTGTGGGTGGGGATCACAACCGAATATTTCATCCGCGACGCCTCCCGACGCTTGGCGAATTCAGGTCATCCACTGTCCATTTCTGCCGTTCCAGTTCGACAGTCGTCACGCGTGCGCCTCGATAAGCAAACTTGACGCCCGAATACTGTCGGGCTGCCTTCATTCACGCAGAGAGATGGCCGGGTCGATCCGCGCAGCGCGTCGTGCCGGCACGTAGGTGCCGATCGCGGCGACCGCCAGCAGCGCCAAGGACACGGTTGCGAACGTGACCAGATCGGTGGCGGCAATACCGAACAGCAGGTTTTCCATCGCGCGCGCGATGACAATCGCGCCCGCGACTCCGATGGCGATCCCGATGAACGCCACGCTCATCCCGTGCCGCACCACCATCGAGAGGATGCCCTGCGGTGTTGCCCCGAGCGCCAGCCGGATGCCGATCTCACGGGTCCCCTGGTTGACGAGGCACGCGATCACCCCGTAGATGCCGACGCTCGCCAGGCCCAGCGCAAACGCGGCAAACGCGGCGAGCAGCAGCATCGCGAACCTCCGTCGCGCCAGCGACTCGTCCACCCGCGCGTCCATCGTCTTGACGTTGTAGATCGGCAGGTCGGGATCCAGCGAGCGGATGGCGCCGGTCGCGGCCGACGTCAAGGCGGCTGGTTCCCTTTCCGCGCGAATGACCACGTTCATTGCACGGGACGGATTCTGCGTGTGCGGATGATACATGGCAATACGTGAGTCGCGCTCGTCCAGCGTGTACTGCTTGATTCGACCCACGACGCCCACCACGGTGAGCCACGGCGCGTTGGCCGCGGCATCCATGCCGCCACGACGCATACGCTTCCCGATCGGATCATCGTTTGGCCACAGGGCGCTCGCCATGTGATCGTCCACGACAACGACGCGTGGCGTTTCGCGGGTGTCCTGTTCGGTGAACAGTCGCCCCTTGAGCAGCGGGATCTCCATGACGGCGAAGTAGTTGCCTCCGACCGTGCGCTGATCGACGTTCATGAACGACTCGCCGGTTGGAAGTGGTCGCCCCTCGAGCACGATGGGGCCCCAGGCAAACATCTGGCTCAGCGGCAACATCGACACACCGCCGGCCGCGGTCACGCCGGGCAGCGCGGCCATGCGCTCCCAGAGCTGCCGGTACGTCTCGAGCACGCGGTCCGGCTCTGCGTACTTCCGTCCCGTCATCGTCAGTTCGAGCGTCAGGACGTTGTCGGCGTTGAAGCCGGGCGGCACCTGCTGCAATCGGATGAAGCTGCGCACCAGCAAGCCAGCTGCGATGAGCAGCATCACCGATAACGCGAGTTGTGCTCCGACCAGTACTCGACGCACGTTCTGCCCACGGCCCCACACGGCGCTCGTGGCCGACGCGCCTCGACTTGCATCACCCAGGTCCCGTTGCGCGTCGCGGCGACTGATACGCAGCGCCGGCACCAGTCCAAAGGAAAGGCCCGAGAGCACCGACAGGATCAGGGTGAAGAGCAGCACGTCGGTGTTGATCGCGATCTCATGCAGTCGCGGCACGCTCTTGGACCCGAGCGCGCGAATGGCTTCGAGCGCTCCGAACGCGAACACCAGTCCGGCGGCGCCGCCGGCGACCGCGAGCAGCACGCTTTCGGTGAGAAGCTGGCGTACGAGGCGTCCCGTGGTTGCGCCGAGCGCCGCGCGCACGGCAATCTCGCGCTGCCGGCCGAGCGATCGCGACAACAACAGGTTCGCAACGTTCGCGCACGCAATCAGCAGCACGAGACCGACGGCCGCGACGAGGACGATCAGCGAGCGGCGTACGTCGCCTACGACCTGCTCCTGCAGCGGGACGATGCTGAAGGTGAGACCACCGTTTGCGGGATACACGTTGGGATGCTCGCGACGCAATCGCGTCGTAATCGCATCCATCTCGGCCTGCGCTCGTTCGACGCCGACGCCGGCCTTCAGCTTGCCGAGGAGATTGTAGTCCTCGGCACTACGAATGCGCGCGGCGTCGGCGCCCAGTGGAAGCGGCAACACGATCTCGGCATGTTCTGCCCCGCCAAGCGTCGGCATCACTTCGCGCGGCAGGTCGAAGCTTTCCGGGAGCACGCCGGTCACGATGTACGGCTGCCCGTTCAGCGTCAGCGAACGACCGATGACCGAGCGATTGCCGCCGTAGCGCCGCATCCACGTGCCGTAGCCGAGAATCGCCTTGCCCGTGCGTCCGGGCAGGTCGTCGTCCGGGCCGAACAGCTCGCCGAGCACCGGCCGCACGCCGAGCATCGGGAGGAGGTTCGACGACATTCTGATCGCTCCGACGCGCTCCGGTTCGCCCTCGCCGGTGAGGTTCCAGTTCGCGCCAATGGCAATTGCGACCGCTTCGAAGCCGCCGTGCCCGTTCTTGATATCGAAATACTGCGCGGTCGAGAACCAGTCCTCTGCGATGCCCAGGCCCGGCGACCGGTTCCACAGGATCACAAGGCGATCGGCGTCCCGGTAAGGAAGGGGCCGCAGCAGCAGCGCGCCGGCGACGCTGAAGATGGCCGTGTTGGCACCAATGCCGACCGCCAGCGAAAGGATCGCGGCGATGGTGAATCCTGGCGTTCGGGCGAACGCTCGAATGCCGTAGAGCAGGTCGACGATCATGAGGCTGAAAACTTGGTATTCAAAATTGAGTATTTGCCAGAACTGACATGTTCAGACGTGAAATCCGCGATTACAGATGGAGCCCTATCGGTCGATCCGCTGGCGCCGATATCCCGGGTGCAGGCCCCCCCCGTGTACCCTCAGGATCGCTCATCGGCCCAGAACTCCGCGGATCCGGCACCCGTCCGTCCTGCGTCCACGCAACAACCGGTCGTGTGTCCGTACTGCCGGCGTCCGCTGACGACCCGCGCGGACATGAGTTTCACGTGCGGCCGGTGCGGCGATTTTCCCAACTACGGCCGAATGTATACGGCCACGCTGCGCTAGCTCGACCGTTCACTCCAAGACTGAGTCCAGCCTCACACCGAACTGACACCAGTTCGACTCTGAACGGAGTCTGAACCGAACCCGTATTGGGTTCCATGACCGACCTGCGCCTTGCCGCGCGGATGATGGTTCGTCAGCCGGGCACGAGCGCCCTGGCGGTCATCGCCCTCGGGCTGGGCATCGGGCTCACCACGACGATGTTCAGCATCGTGAACGGCGCGGCGCTGCGAGGGCTGCCGTTCCCCGAGTCGGACCGCATCTTCCACGTCGCTCCCTTCAACGTCGCCGAACGCGACGACATCGACAGCCCGGCGCATGGGGTCGCGCAGTTCGCCGCCCGGCAGCGCTCGTTCGAACAGCTGGCCGCCTTCCGGTTCGGCACCGCAAACGTCGTCGGCCCTGACGGCATCCCGGAGCGCTATCGCGGCGCGTGGATCACGCCCAACACGTTTCGCGTACTTCGCGTCGCGCCCCTCATCGGCCGCGACCTGCGCGACGAGGAGAGCCGACCCGGCGCCGCTCCCGTCGTCATCCTCGGACACAAGGTGTGGCAGGAGCGGTTCAGCGGCGCCGCCGACGTCGTCGGCCAGCCGTTGCGAGTCAATGGCACGGTGATGACCGTCGTCGGCGTCATGCCGCCGAAGTTCGCGTTTCCCTCGAACCAGGAGCTGTGGCCCGCAGCGACGATCGACCCTGCCACCCCGCGATCGCCGGACGAGCCGGTATTCGAAATGATCGGCCGCCTGCGAAACGGCGTGTCGGCGGAACAAGCGGGTGCGGAGATGGCCGCCATCTGGAATCAGCTGGCGCAAGAGTTTCCGGAACGCTACGACAAGGGGTTCACCACCGAAACGAAGACGTTCATCCAGGAGTTTCTCGGGTCCGAGATCATCGGCGTGCTCTTCGCGATGCTCGCCGCGGTGCTTGGTGTGCTCGTCATCGCGTGTGTGAATGTCGCGAACCTCGTGCTCGCGCGCGCCGCGGATCGGTCCCGCGAGATCGCTGTCCGCACGGCGGTGGGGGCGTCCCGCTGGCGCGTCGTGCGGCAGATGATGGTCGAGGTGTTCGCGCTCGCGGCTGCCGGCGCTGCGGCCGGTCTTGGCATCGCGTGGGGCGGCGTCGCGCTGTTCAACAGGGCAATCGTGGATACGAGCCCGCCGTTCTGGATCGACATCCGCATCGACGGCACGGTGCTGCTCTTCGTCACCGCCATGACGATTCTCTCCGCGTTCGTCGCCGGCATTGTGCCCGCGCTTCGCGCATCGCGCGCTGACCTCACGACCGTCCTCAACGACGAAGGCCGCGGCACGAGCAGCCTGCGCATGGGTCGCATCAGCCGTGGCCTCGTCATCGTCGAGATGGCGCTCTCTTTCGGCTTGCTCGTCGTCTCCGCGCTGGTGATCCAGAGCATCGTCAAGGTGGGAAACGTGCACTACGGATTCGCGACCGCCGACGTCTGGACCGGACGCGTGCAGTTGCCGGACCAGGATTACGCGGATGACGAGCGCCGGCGGCAGTTTTCCCGTGCGCTGATCGAGCGGCTCGGCGCGATTCCCGGCGTCGAGCGGGCGGCGCTCGGCACGGCGACGCCGCCGTTTGCGCCGCGCTTCGCGATCAAGTTTCCGGGGAAAACGTATCCCGACGATCGCGGGTATCCCGAGGCTCGCAGCCTGACGGTGTCACCGGACTTCTTCGACGTGTTACGCGTTCGCGTCGTCCAGGGGCGCACGTTCGATGCGCGGGACAGGGCAGGCGTGGACGGCGTGGCCATCGTGAACGAGAGCTTCGCGCGCAAGCACTTCCCCGGCGGGGCGCTCGGCCGGCAGTTCGCACTGGCGCGCGGCGATCATCAGCAGTGGCGCGCCATTGTCGGAGTCGTACCGGACCTCGGGATGAACATCATCGACCAGGGCCGGAATCCGGAGGCGTTCTACCTGGCCTTCGATCAGGTCCCTCCCAGCGGCTTTGCAATCCTGCTCGACACGGCAGGGCCGCCGCTGGCGCTGACGAGCGCAGTCAGGGACACGATCCGGGAGGTGGACTCCAACCTGCCGGTGTTCAACGTGAACACCGTCGAGCAGGCGATGTACCAGAGCGGGTGGCCGTTCCGTGTCTTCGGCACGCTGTTCATGACCTTCGGTTTTGCCGCGTTGTTCCTGGCCGTTGTCGGGCTGTATGGCGTCACCGCCTTCTCGGTGCGCCGGCGCACGCAGGAGATCGGCGTGCGGATGGCGATGGGCGCTGAAAGGACCGACGTGCTGCGGATGGTGCTGCGGCAGGGCCTGATGCCGGTGGCGATCGGCATGCTGCTCGGAGTTGGACTTGCAGCATTGCTCGGAAGGGCGATGGAGGTGATGTTCTTCAACGTCAGCCCGTACGATCCGCTGACGTTCGCCGCAATCGGCCTGGTCCTCGCCGCGACCGGGATTGCAGCGTGCCTGGTCCCGGCGCGTCGGGCTGCGGGAGTGGACCCGATGGTAGCACTCCGCTACCAATAAGCCGGTTACGTCCGCATCTCGATCGCGTACTTCACCAGCGCGGCCGTGCGATAGATGCCGTGCACGAACTTGCCATAGGGGATCGTCACGAACAGCGCGAGCACGGCGCCGAGATGAACGATCAGCAACGTGCCCATGGCCGCCGTGTCGCGCGACACGAGGAGCAGCAGGCCTGTAAGGCTCGTGACGAACAGCAGCATGATGAACGAGTCATCGAGCCCGTGCTGCGCGGGATCCGCGAGCGACGGGTCTCGCCTTGTACGCACGACGAGCAGTCCAGCCGGGCCGACGAGCAGGCCCACGCCGCCACAGGTGCCGAGCAGCACGGGAAGGCTGGTGTATTCGTACGGCGCGAGCCAGCCAAAGACACTGTGATAGATCGCTGCCACTGATGTGGACGCGAAGCACAACATGAAACCGTAGAACGTGCAGTGGTGAAACCACCGGCGCCACGGCGTCCGCTCTTCTTCCCTGGACGCGCAGTCGTCGCCTGTTGCGTGCAGATGCCGAAGCGTGAGCGCGTCCCGCAGTGCGCGGCCGAGGGTTCGCGACGTCAGCCGCTCTGCCGGGCCGCCGTGCGTGTCGCGCCAGAATCGAACCACGGCGATGCCGAGTGCGGTCAGCGCAAACAGCCCCACCACTCCGAAGAGCGTCACCATGACGGAGTGTGGCACGACGGAATAAAAATCGCCCTGCGGCGCCTGCCGCGTCAGCGCGTCGCGGTTGAGGATCCACGTCAGCGCGAAGAGCACTGTGCTGAAGGTGGCGGCGAGCGCCAGTCCGGCGGACAGGTTATGGTGCCGAAACGCCGCACCCAGGAACGTTGGCCAGCAGTACGCTTCGTACGACGCGAGACGAATTTCGGCGAGCGCGCGCGGCACGTTGATGCCGAACTCATGCGGCGGCGCATACTGGCACGCGTAGAGGCATTCGCCGCAGTTGTGACACAGGTTGGCGAGATACGTCAGGTCGGCCCTGGCGAACGTGAAGCGTTCCTCCATCGCCGGAAACACCGGACAGTACTGCTCGCAATAGCGGCACGCGTTGCACACGGTCATCACGTGCTCGCCGTGGCGGAAGAGATCAGTGGCGGGCATGCCGCGCGGCCTCCTCGCCCGCAATCCGGCCGAACACAGTGCCGATGGTCATGCCGACGCCGGCGATGTAGCCACGCCGAAGGATGTTGCCGGCCATGATCTCACCGGCGGCCCAGATGTTTGCGGCGGGCGTGCCGTCGCGCATCGACACCCGCGCGCGCTCGTCCACCTTCAAGCCAAGATACGTGAACGTGATCCCCGGGCGCAGCGGGTACGCCCAGAACGGCGGCATGTCGATTCGCTGCGCCCAGTGCGTCTTGTCCGGCCGCAGGCCGAGGGTACGGCAGTCGTCGAGCACGGCGTGGTTGAACGTGCCAGGACGGACGGCATCGTTGAATGCGTCAACCGTGGCCTGAAGCGTGTCCGCGGGTACCGGCAATTGCCCGGCGAGGTCACGAACCGTACTCGCGACGAGCGGCGGAAACACCGACGGCATGAACTTGCCGATGGCTTTGGCGTCCACGATGGAAAACGCGATCTGTCCGGGCTGCTGCGCGACGAGGCTGCCCCAGATTGCGTAGCGTTTGGGCCACAGGTCCTCGCCCTCGTCGTAGAAGCGCTCGCCGCGCGCATTCACCGCGATGCCGAGCGACACGCAGTCGAGCCTGGTGACTATGCCGCCATCGAATTTCGGCGCGCGGGCATCTACCGCGACGGCATGGCACTGGCGCGCATCGCCCACTGACTCCGCGCCGGCATCGAGCATCAATCGGAGCGGGCGTCCCGTGTTGTACGGCGTGCCGCGAATGATGAAATTGTCGGCGGCGTCGCCCCAGGCGTCGCGCAGCCATTCGATGTTCGACTCGAACCCGCCGGACGCGAGAATCGCGGCACGGGCACGCACCAGGCGCGTGTCTCCGCCGATGCGCACGTGCGCGGCTGCGAAGCGCCCTTCGGACATGTCGAGGTCCACGACCTCCGCGTCGTAGATCACCTCGATGCCGAGGCGTGCGGCGGCGGCATAGTAGCTGTTCATCAGCGCCTTGCCGCCACCGAGAAAGAAGGCGTTCGTGCGGCCCAGATGCAGCGTCCCGCGAAGCGACGACTGAAAGCGGGCGCCGTGCCGTTGCATCCAGGCTGGGCATTCCGCCGATCGCTCGACAACCAGCCGTGCGAGCGTGTCGTTCGTGTCGCCGGTGGCGCGAAGCAGGTCCGACAGGAACTCGTGCCCCGAGTAGGAGTCGGTCAGCCACCCGGTCGGCGCGGCATGCACGCATCGCAGGTTGCGCGTGTGCCGGCTGTTGCCGCCGCGAAACTCGCGCGGCGCCCACTCCAGCACGATCACGCTTGCTCCGGCTTCCCGCGCGGCGAGTGCCGCGCACAGTGCGGCATTGCCGCCGCCAAGCACCGCCACGTCGTAAACCGGTTCGGTCATCGCCGCACCAGGCGTGGCACCAGCAGCACCGCGGCCGCCGAAAGCAGCACGACCGCCGAAATCGGCCTCGTGAGGAACACCGACACGTCGCCTTCGCTGATGGCAAGCGCGCGGCGGAATTGCTGTTCCGACAGCGGTCCGAGGATGAGCCCGAGCACGGCCGGCGCCAGCGGCACGTCGTGGATCCGCATCGCGCAGCCAATCGCTCCGACTAAGTAGAGCAGCACGAGGTCCAGCATGGAGCGGTTCAGGCTGTACGCGCCGACCGATGCGAGCACGAGGATGCCACCAAACAGGAGTGGACGGGGCACGAGCAGCACGCGTGCCCACACGCCTGCCATGGGCAGGTTCAACACGAGCAACATGACGTTACCGATGTACAGGCTCGCGATGAGCGTCCACACCAGGTCCGGTCGCGCGGAAAACAAAAGCGGGCCGGGCTGTAAGCCGTACTGTTGGAACGCCGTGAGCAGCACGGCGGCCGTCGCCGACGACGGAAGGCCCAGCGTCAGCAGTGGAACCAGCACGCCCGCCGCCGCCGCGTTGTTCGCCGCCTCCGGTCCGGCGACACCTTCAATGGCGCCCTGTCCGAAGCGTTCGGGGCGATCACTGAGCCGCTTCTCCACCATGTACGACATGAACGTCGGGATCTCAGAGCCGCCGCACGGCAGCACGCCAAACGGGAACCCGATTGCAGCGCCTCGCAGCCACGGCTTCCACGACGCCTTCCATTCGTCGCGGCTCATGCCGGTGAAATCATGGATGGGGATGACGCGCGCCTCGTCGCGGCCGTGCCGCCATGCTTGGAACAGCGTCTCCCCCACGGCGAAGAGGCCGATGACGAGAATCATCACGTCGATGCCGTCCATCAGTTGCGGGATGCCGAATGAGAAGCGCGCGTCGCCGGTGAGTTGATCGATGCCAATCAGGCCCAACGCGAGGCCGAGGAAGAGACTGAGGAGTCCACGCACGATCGACGATCCGAGCAGCGCCGCAACCGCCGTGAAGGCGAGCATGGTCAGGGCGAAGTACTCGGCGGGCCCGAACCGAAGCGCCACCGACGCGAGCGCCGGCGCGAAGAACGTCAACGCGACAGTCGCAAGCGTACCGGCCACGAACGATCCGACGGCAGCCGTCGTGAGCGCTGCGGCGCCACGTCCCTGCCGCGCCATCATGTGACCATCGATTGCCGTGGCAATCGATCCGCTTTCGCCAGGCGTATTGAGCAGGATGCTCGTGGTCGATCCGCCGTACATCGCGCCGTAGTAGATGCCGCCGAACATGATGAACGCGCTGGTCGGGTCGAGGTTGAACGTAATGGGCAGCAGGACCGCCACCGTCAGCGCCGGACCGATCCCGGGGAGAACGCCGACGGCCGTGCCGAGTGTGACACCGGCGAGCGCCCACGCCAGGTGCGGGAGCGTGAGCGCACTCGCGAACCCCTCGCGAAGCGCGATCAAGGTCTCCATCAGAGGCGGCCTGCGAGCACCCCGCCGGGCAGCGACAACTGCAGGACGCGGGAGAACAGGACGTAGGCGCTCACCGACACCACCAGCGCGAACAGCGCGTCGCGCGCCGGATGGCGGCGGTCGAACGCGCGCGCGGTGCACCAGAAGAGCACGGCCGATGCGATCACGAAGCCGGCGCGCTCCGCGAACACCAGGTCGAAGATGATGCCGGCGGCAAGCGGCGCGATCGTACGCCATCGCTCTGCGGACTGGTGGTCCGTGGATGCGCGCGCCGCCCGTACGGCGCCGGGAGCTGCAGCGACGAGGCATATCGCCAGTCCGGCAAGCACCAGGATCGGATACGGACCGGCGGCGGCGGTCGTCACCGTGTCACTCCTGCCGGTGCCCAGCTTGCGGAGGATGCCGTACACGCGCGCCTCCTGCTCGTCTACGAAGCGCGCGAACGCTGGGCCGTCCAGGTAGCGATCGTTCCAGCGGTACCGGGCCAGTGCCTCGCGCCACGCGGCGGATCGCACCATCGATGCGACTGCCTGCTCGAGCCGCTGCCGCTCCGCTGCCGTGATTCCAGGAGGCGCCACCACCGACCGCCAGTTCTCGAGCTCGACGTTGACACCTTGCTCGCGGAGCGTGGGCGCGTCCACGCCGGGAATGCGTTCGGGACTCGAAATGGCCAGCACTCGAACGGTACCCGCCTGGATCTGTGCGGCGAATTCAGCCAGGCCGTTCACACCGACCGTGACCTGTCCGCCCATGATCGCGGAGAGCGACTCGCCGCCGCCGGAGAACGCGATGTAGTTTACCTGCCGTGGCGGCACGCCGATCGCGTCGGCAATCAGGCCCGCCAGGATTTGATCGGTGCCGCCGGCCGAACCGCCGCCCCACGAGATGGCGGCCGGATGCTCCCGAAAGGCGCGAATCAGCTCCTGAAGGGAGGCGAAGCGAGAGGAGGACGGCACGACGATGGCTTCATACTCGCCCGTCAGGCGTGCGATGGGCGTCACGTCACGCAACGTGACCGGGGACTGGTGCGTCACGATCGCGCCGAGCATGATCAGCCCGGACGCCATGAGCGCCTCGCCATTCCCGCGTTCAGCACTGATGAACCGCGCGAGCCCGATGGTGCCGGCGGCGCCCGGAATGTTTTCAACCGACGACGTGTGGACGATCCCGGCGCTTTGCAGCGCCTGCTGCATGACGCGCGCGGTCTGGTCCCATCCGCCGCCAGGCGCGGCGGGCGCGATGATGCGCAGATGCTGAACCATCGGCTCCGCAGCGACCGATAGTGTCAATGCGAAGCCCAGAAACGAGATCAACAGCACGCGGCGCATCGCCGGCATTGTATGCGAGCGGCCCGGAGGACCCTCGACCTCGAGCCGTCCCCGGGACGGCCCGGTTGACACCTCCTGCATGCAGACGTACTTTCAACAGCATGTGCGTTCCGGGTCGGTACGACTAGCGGTGGGGACTGGTCCGGACGTACGGCGGTTCCGTTTTGGGGAGTTCACGCTGCTCCCTCGCCAACGGCTGCTTCTTCGCAGCGGCGTGGCCGTACCGCTCATCCCAAAATATTTCGACCTGCTCCAGCTCCTGATCGAACGGCGGCACGAGGCGCTCGATCGCCACGAGATCTTCGATCGCGTATGGGCCGACGTCGTCGTCACGGACGGCGCGCTGAGCCAGGCCGTGCGCACGTTGCGGCGCGTGCTGCAAGACGACCCGCGTGCGCCGCAGTACATCCGCACCGTCTCGCGCCACGGCTACCAATTCGTGTTCGAGCCGGTGATCGTCGAAACAGAGGATGCGCCCGCGATAGCCGAACCGGTGGTGCACTCGCCCGAAGAGGTTCGTCGCGCTACCGACGCTGAATATTCGTTGCTCCTGGAACGGCTGCTGGCAACAGGGGCATACGCCGGCGTTTCCGATGACGAGCGACGCGAAGCTGCCGAACGGCTGCATGTACTCGGTACCCGTGAAGCGCTCGCGCGGCTTGATGCGCGTGCGGGACATGCGGAAGCGCGTGCCCTCCTTCGCGATGCGCGATGGGATGTGCCCGGGGCGGGCGAAGTGCCGCTCCTGGGCGCGCCGGAGCCGGCGGCGTCGGTGGCAGCGCTGATCGCGCTGCGGCTCCGGGGAGCGCTGCGTGCCGCGGTGCGGCGGCTCAGCGCCGCGGCAGCAGGCGGGGCAATTGCCGGCATCATGGCCGGTGTGATCGGCGGGACGTCCTTGATGCTCGCCGCCGACGGGCCGCCCCGCTTGTCCACACCACTCGCCTTGATGATCATCGGCGGACTCGCCGGCGCGTTCGGCGCGGCCGGGGTCGGCGCCGGGATCGCGGCGGCTGAAGTGCTGGCCCGCGCGCGCCGGCGATTCGGCATTGCGATCTGCGGCGCGATCAGCGGAATGGTGGCGGCACTGCTCGCGAATTTTGCGCTGCGCGCGATCTTCGGCAGCGTCGTCGGCCGTCCGCCGGCCGCGATTGGAGGCCCACTCGAAGGGCTGGTGATTGGACTCGCCGCGGGTGTGGGCTACGGGTGGGCCACGCCAACGCCTCGCGGCGGCGGCATGGCTACACCGCACGGATCGGCGCGGTTAAGGGCGGCGCTCGGAACAGCCGCGTGCTGCGCAATCGGCGGGGCACTCCTCGGCGCCGTCGGCGCGAAGACCGTCTCGGTCACACTCGACAACATCGCCGGGTCATACGCGGGTTCGCAGGTCGGCCTCGCGCCGCTCGCGCGGTTGATCGGCGAATACGACCTGCGGCCCATGACCCGTTCGCTCGTGAGCGGGCTCGAAGGATTGCTCTTCGGGTTCGGCCTGGCCTTTGGCCTCACGCACCGGCCGGGCGATGACGCCGCCCGTCGCCGCGGCGCGTAGAGTCAGCGACCACGATTTTGTTGTCGCTGGTGTAGAGCGACGACTGTCGTCGTCGCGGTGATTTCGCGATGACTGAAGTCATCGCGCTACGCGTC
>WUUC01022818.1_pt1 | contig 18831 bp, 14 predicted proteins | sample 6278441 | NCBI WGS metagenome assembly WUUC01 (sample SAMN13675441, study PRJNA597444) | soil metagenome | isolation source: soil | place: USA: Washington | collected 2017-10 | reverse complement strand
CCGTCTCCACGATCTGCTCCGGCGTCTGGTGCAGGCCGGTGTAGATGACCTCCATGCCGGCATCGCGCAGTGCCCTGGCCACTACTTTGGCGCCCCGGTCGTGACCGTCCAGGCCTGGCTTGGCCACGACTACCCGGATCCGCTCACCCATGTCCCACTCCTGATCTCGTCCGTGCCCACCGTGTTGTGCTACTAGCCTTCGTGCTACCAGCCTTAAGGGAGGGTATGCCCCCCGCCGACAGCCCGCGCCACGCCGACCGTTTCCCATCGCGGCGACCGGGCCGGTTGTGTAAGAGTGGTTAAGGGTCAGTGGCTGGTTCGCCTTAAGAGCGGGTCGCTGCCAGAGCAGGTGTGCCTTTAAAGCAGGTTTATGCCAGAGCGGGTTTGCCTCCAGAGCGGATTGTGCCGATGTCGGTCCGGGGTTGGGTGTCGCGGAGCCCCATGCTGCTCCGGCGCACCCCGGCGGTCCTGGCCAACGGCGCGCTGGCCGCCGGCCAGGAGCTGGTCTGGCTGACCGCGCACGCGCTGACCTACCCGGTCGGGCTGCTGGCCGAGCAGGCCAGGATGGAGGATTCCCGCTACCGGATCGACACCCTGTCCCCGCTCACCCGTGGGCTGATCCTGGCTGACATCACTGCCGCCGGGCGACCGGTGGTGCTGGTGCACGGCATCGGCGACAACCGGTCGGCTTTCACCCTGCTGCGGCGCACCCTGCGCCGGCGCGGGTTCGGCAGGATCGTCACCGTCAACTACTCGCCACTGACCTCCGATGTCCGCAAGGCGGCGGCTGAGCTGTCCCGGCACGTGGAGCGGGTCTGCCAGCAGTCCGGCTACGAGCAGGTGTTTCTGGTCGGGCACTCCCTCGGCGGCATCATCGCCCGTTATTACGTGCAATGCCTGGCTGGCGATGCGCGGGTCAGCACTCTGGTCACCCTTGGCTCACCGCACGCCGGCAGCCAGTTGGCGAGGATCGCCCCGCTGCTGGTCGGCCGGCAGCTGCGGCCGAACTCCGAACTGATGCGCGAACTGGCCGGACCGGCGTGCTGCAGCACCCGGTTCGTGGCCATCTACTCCGATCGGGACGAGGTGGTGGTGCCCAATCGCAGCGCGCGGCTGGAGCACCCCGATCTTCTGGTCACCGCTCTGCAGGTGCACGGGGTGGGTCACCTGTCGCTGCTGGTCAACAGCACCGTGGCGCACGCGGTCGCAGCCGCGCTGACCACCGAGGCGGGCCTGCTGGCTGACCGTCCTGACCTACCTGACCGGCGATCGGCCGACGGCTCGCCACTTTCAGCGCGCTGACTTTGACTCGGACGGAGTCAAAGTTTGCCTCGGACGGAATCAATACGTTACCGTCGCCATGCGGCCCCTTAACAGGGTGAATCAACAACAGCCACTTCGATTGTGCCCGGGACGCGTGCGCGGTATGCGCACCTGTACTGAGGCAGTGATCGGAAATCTGGAGGAAGCTGAGTGGGACGTCATAGCGCCCCCCGCTCCTCCGCACCTCTGGCCCCTTTCGAACCCGTTCGCACCGGCCCCCGGCATGCTCGGCCCGCCGACTCGCGCCAGCCTGCTGGCCGCTCGCCCTTCCTCGACGGATCGCTGGACCGCTCAGCCCTGGACCGCTCAGCCCTGGAGCGCTCAGAGTCGCACCGGCCCGCTCATCACCGGACCGCGGCCGCTCGCCCGGAGTTGCCGAACCGGCCGCCGCTGTGGCGTCGCTCACCAGCAGTGCCTGCCGCGGTGGCCGTGCTCGCGGTCTGGGGCAGCGTCACCCTCCCGCAGGTCGTGAGCGCGGGGCATACCGGTTCGGACGCTCAGGCCAGCTCCACGATCAACCACAGCGCTCTGACCGCCGGCGGCGTCCTGGCCGGCGGCGCCAACGGTGCTAGCGGCTCGGCCGCCGGCAGCGCGCCCGGCGGCGCCTCTGACGCCTCCGATCCCTCCGACGCGACCACGGTGATCGCCGCGGCAGAGCTGGCTGACCGACGGGTGTCCCGGGGGGATCGGACGCCGCTAAGCGCCGCCGCCTTGAAGGCTCCGGTCCGGTGGGCGGCCGTGCTCAAGCCGGCCGTCGTGAAGCCCGCCGTGCCCGCGAAAGCCAAGGCCGCCAAGCCCGCCCAAGCCCCGGTCAGCCGCTGGGTGCGGCCCAGCGCCGGCGGCCAGTCCTCGTGCTTCTGCATGCGCTGGGGCTCGATGCACAACGGCATCGACCTGGCCGGCCCGAACGGCTCGCCGATCGTCGCAGTCGGCGACGGGGTGGTGGCCGAGGCCGGCCCCGCAGCCGGCTACGGAATGTGGGTGGCGATCCGGCACGCCAACGGCGATTACAGCATCTACGGCCACATGTACCAGACCTACGTCACGGTCGGCCAGCACGTCCGGGCCGGCCAGCACATCGCCGACATCGGGGCCAACGGGCGCTCCACCGGCCCGCACCTGCACTTCGAGATCGCCAGGGGCAGCGCCACCGGGCCCCGCATCGATCCGGTGCCCTGGCTCAGGGACCGCGGCGTCCAGGTCGGCCCGTACAACCCGAACGCCTGAGCGTCGCACTCAGCTCCATCGGCAATACTGCCAAGGCAGCGGCCGGTGACACCTGCCGAGCACGACAGAGGGGGGTGGCAGCGCGATGACCGGTTCCAGCGTGCTCCGGCGCCGGCCGCTACGCCAGCTCGAGCTGCCTGAGGCCATCGTCGCCCAGGGCCGGCACGCGATCGCGATGCGCTGGCTGCTCTCACGGGCGATGACCCTGTCGATCCTGGTGTTCGGGCACGAGAGCGACGTCACCGGCGACGTGAAGTACTACGCCCGCAGCCTGCACCAACTGTTCGAGGGCGGCGGCCTGCGCAACACGTTGCAGGAGTACCCGCTGCCGGTGTTCCTGGTGATCGTCCCCCAGTTCGTGCTGGGATTTCTCAATCAGGTCGCCTTCAGCATCCTGTTCGCGCTGTCCATGCTGGCCGTGGACGCGGTGTTCACCGGTTTTCTGTGGCGCGGTGACGGCCGCCGGCGCGGCGACGCGACCAACCTGTGGCTGTGGTTCGTTCCGGCGATCGGGCCGCTGGCTTACTTTCGCTTCGACTTGGTGCCCGCCGTGCTGGCCGGCGGCGCGGTGCTGGCCGCGATCCGCCGGCCGGCGGTGGCCGGCGCGCTGACCGCGTTCGGAGCGGCGCTGAAGCTGTGGCCGGTGGTGATGCTGCCGACCTTCCTGATCCGGCGGGGTGACCGCCGGCAGGTGCTGGCTGGCTTCTTCGGCACGGCGGTGCTGATCGGCGGCGTCGCCGTGGCGCTCGGCGGCATCAGCCGGACGCTGTCGCCGCTGCGCTGGCAGTCCGCTCGCGGCCTGCAGATCGAGTCGGTCGCCGCCACCCCGCTGATGCTGGCCAGGATGGTGGACCCGGTCGGCACCTGGGAGGTGCGGCTGTCGCAGTACAAGGCCTTTGAGATCTTCGGCCCCGGCGTGCACCTGGCCAGCCAGCTGACCAGTGTGCTGACGGTGCTGGGCGGGCTGCTGCTGATGACGCTCTGGTGGCGGGCGCACTCGGCCGCGGCGCCCTCGGCCGAGACGCTGGGCTGGATCTTTCTGGCGACCACGCTGATCGTCACGGTCACCAACAAGACCCTGAGCCCGCAGTACCTGCTGTGGCTGGGCGGCCCGGCGGCCGCGCTGGCCGTCCGGTCGCCGGCCAACCCGGCGGTGCGCACCTTCGCCCGGGTGCTGCTGATCACCGCGGTGGCGACCCAACTGGTCTTTCCGGTCGGCTACAACGCGCTGCTCAAGACCCACTCGAACATGTGGCTGGTGACCCTGGATCTGGCGCTGCGCAACGTGCTGTTGCTGTGGCTGACCTGGTACGCGGTGCGGCAGGTGTGGATCCAGACCAGGCGGCAGCAGTGACCTCGCTTGTCGAAGCCGTCCGGTCGGCCCGTTCCCGGCTGAGCGCGCACTGGCCGGTGGCGCTGCTGACCGCGCTGCTGTTCGTGATCTACAGCGTGTACGTGCTCACCCGGCAGGCCACCTACCTGACCGCGGGCTATGACTTGGGGATCTTCGACCAGGCGGTGCGCAACTACGCCCGCTTCCAGGCGCCCGAGGTCCCGCTCAAGGGGACCGACTACAACATCCTGGCCGACCACTTCCACCCGATCATCGCGCTGGCCGCGCCGCTGTACCGGATCTGGAACAGCCCGAACGTCCTGCTGCTGCTGCAGGTGGCGCTGGTCGCCGCCTCGGTGCCGGTGGTCTACTCGTTCGCGCTGCGCCGGATGTCGCGCGGCGGCGCGCTGATCGTCGCAGGGGCCTACTCGTTCAGCTGGGCGATCCAGGCGATGATCGACTTCGACTTTCACGAGGTCGCCTGGGCAGTGCCGATCCTGGCGGTGGCCATCGATGCCCTGGACCGCCGGGATGACCGGACGCTGCTGATCTCAGCCGGGCTGTTGTTGCTGGTGCGCGAAGACATGGGCGCGGTGCTGGTGATGCTCGGGCTGCTGCGGGTGCTGTACCGGCCGCGGCGGGTGGGCTTCCTGCTGATCGGGGCCGGCGTCGCCGGCTACCTGCTGGTCACCTCGGTGATCATCCCCGCCTTCGCCGCGAACGGGCAGTTCGCCTACTGGACCTTCGACGCGCTCGGCGACAACCTGCCGCATGCCCTGCTCAATCTCGTTATCCATCCGGTGCGCACCGTCGAGTTGCTGTTCACCCCGGCCGTCAAAGCTCACACGCTGGCTTATTTCTTCCTGCCGCTGGCGCTGCTGCCACTGCGCTCGCGCTACTGCCTGATCGCACTGCCGCTGCTGGCCCAGCGGTTCTTCAACTCCCGTGACCACCTGTGGACGACGCACTTTCACTACAACGCGCTGCCCTGGCTGGTGCTGGTGCTGGCGATGGTCGACGGCGGCGCCCGGCTCGGCATCTGGAGCAGGCCCAAGCTCAACCGCCTGATGCTGGCCTGGCTGCTCATCGTCCCGATCTATCTGAGCACGGTCGCCAACATCACCGCGCCGGTGGTCCGCCGGATGCTCATCGGCTCGGCCTGGCGGATGGACTCGCACCTGCGCGCCCAGCAGGCGGCGGTGCGTCAGGTGCCGCGCGATGTCTGCGTGTCGGTGGATGACCGCCTGGCCACCCAGCTCACCAGCACGAACCGGGTGACCCTGCCCGGCATCCCCACTCCGAGGACCGACTTCGTGGTGCTGGACATGTCTCAGAAGCAGGTGGGCTTTCCGTTGGACTCACCGCAGAAGGTGCTGGCCGACTCGACGGCAGCCGGCTTCACGCAGGTGTTCGCGCAGGGGGATCTGTTGGTGCTGCGCTCCCCCGACTACACCGGGCCTTCGAGCCTGTGCCGGCCGTGAGGCGGTAGTCCGCCCCACAGCTCGACCAGCTTCAAACGTTTGACCAGCTCTAAAGCTTGACCAGCGGCGCGAACCTCAGCACCAGCCACTTGCTGCCCAGCGAGCCGAAGTCCACCTCGGCCTGAGCCTTCTCGGCACTTCCGCGCAGCGCCACCACGGTGCCCATTCCGAAGCCGTCGTGGCTGACCCGGTCACCGACCTGCAGGTTGGGCATCGGCTTGCTGAGCTTGGCGGCGCCGAACGTCGAGGGGCCGGTGGGGGTGAACCGCCGCGTTTGGGTGCTCTGGGACCGGTAGCCGTGGTCGGAGTACTGGCCGCCGCCGGCGTCGTCGGGGTAGCCGGCGAACGGCTGCCGGTCGACGGCGCCGCTCCACTGCACGTGCTCGATCGGCACCTCGTCGAGAAAGCGGGACGGCGGGTTGAAGGCAGGCTGCCCCCACGCGGTGCGCGCCACCGCGCGGCTCAGGTACAGCCGCTGCCGGGCCCGGGTGATGCCGACGTAGGCCAGCCGGCGCTCCTCGGCCAGCTCGCCGGGCTCGCCCAGGGTGCGCAGGTGCGGAAAGATGCCGTCTTCCATCCCGGCCAGGAACACCACCGGAAACTCCAGCCCCTTGGCGGTGTGCAGCGTCATCAGGGTGACCACCCCGCCGCTGGCGTCGGGAATCGAGTCCGCGTCGGCGACCAGCGAGACGTGCTCCAGAAAGGCGTCCAGGTCTGACGGCTCGTCGAGCTGGGCTCGCTGCTCCTCGAACTCGGCTGCCACGCTGACCAGCTCGCGCAGGTTGTCGACCCGGCTCTCGTCCTGCGGGTCGTGGCTGGCTTCGAGCTCCTTGAGATAGCCGGTCCGGGTGAGCATCTCTTCGATGATGTTGCTGGGGGTGCCGTGCTCCTCGCTGGCCGCGATCTGCCTCAGGTCACCGAGCAGCCGGACGAACTCGGCGATCGCGTTCGCCGAGCGCGAGGCCAGCCCAGGGATGTGATCGGCCCGGATCAGCGCCTCGGCGAACGGGATCTGCTCTTGGCTGGCGAAGGTCTCGACGAACAGCTCGGCCCGCTCGCCGATGCCGCGGCGCGGGGTGTTGAGGATCCGGCGCATGCTCACCAGGTCGGTCGGATTGGCGATCACCCGCAGGTAGGCCAGCGCGTCCCGAATCTCCTTGCGCTCATAGAACCGGACGCCGCCGACCACCTTGTAGGGCAGGCCCAGCCTGATGAAGATGTCTTCAAACACCCGGGACTGGGCGTTGGTGCGGTAGAACACCGCCACGTCGGACGGCTTGGCGAGCCCGGCGTCGCTGAGCTGGTCGATCTTCTGGGCGACCCAGCGAGCCTCGTCATGCTCGTTCTCGGCGACGAAACCCTCGATCTGCTCGCCGGCGCCGGCCTCGGACCACAGGTTCTTCGGCCGGCGGTCGGGGTTGCGGGCGATCACCGCGTTGGCGGCGCCGAGGATCGTCTGGGTGGAGCGGTAGTTCTGCTCGAGCAGGATGGTGGTGGCGTTGGGGTAGTCGCGCTCGAACTCGTCGATGTTGCGGATCGTCGCGCCGCGGAAGGCGTAGATCGACTGATCGGCGTCGCCGACCACGCACAGCTCGGCCGCCGGCAGGCCACCGGCGCCGTCCGGTCCTGCCGGGACCGGCTTGCACAACTCCGAGACCAGGACGTACTGGGCATGGTTGGTGTCCTGGTACTCATCGACCAGCACGTGGCGGAACCGGCGGCGGTAGTGCTCGGCGACCTCGGGCAAGCCCTGCAGCAGGGTCACGGTGCGCATGATCAGGTCGTCGAAGTCCAGCGCCTGGGACTCGGTGAGCCGGCTCTGGTAACGCTGATAGACCTCGGCCAGCACCTTCTCGGGCGCGGTGCTGGCCCGCTCGGTGAACTCGGCCGCCGAGATCAGCTCGTTCTTGAGGTTGGAGATCTGGACGGCCAGCGAGCGCGCCGGATACCGCTTGGGATCCAGGCTCAGCTCGCGCACCACCATCGTCAGCAGCCGGCGGGAGTCGTCGGCGTCATAGATGGTGAACGAGGACTTCAGGCCGATCTGCTTGGCCTGCGCGCGCAGGATGCGCACACACATCGAGTGAAAGGTCGACACCCACATCGCGTTGGCGCGGCCGCCGATCAAGTCGGCGACCCGGGCCTTCATCTCGCCGGCCGCCTTGTTCGTGAAGGTGATGGCCAGGATCTCGCCGGGCTTGACGCCGCGCGCGGTCAGCAGGTAACCGATGCGCTGGGTGAGCACCCGGGTCTTGCCCGAGCCGGCGCCGGCCACGATCAGCAGCGGCGAGCCGGCATGCTCGACCGCGCGGCGCTGCTGGGGGTTCAGACCGGCCAGCAGGCTGTCGACCGACAGGACCGGACGCCGGGCAGGCGCGCTGGGCGCCCGCTCATCGGGCGCTCGCCCGTCGGAAGCCTGCCCGTCGGAAGCCTGCTCGTCCGGCGCCTGCTCGACGGCAAAGGTGGGCATGTCGAACAGGCCGGCGTCGGCGGCAACCGGAGCAGGTCGGCGGCGGGGCAGGCTGGTGGCAGTGGAGCGGGCAGCGTCGGCGGTCATCGGGTCCTAGCCTACGACGGGCCACCGTCAGAACCGCCGCCAATCGGCCGGGGTCGGCAGCCCGTGCCAGGGCGAAGTTGCCAGCCGCTGACGGCGCATGACACGATTGGGCGGTGAAGACCACCGGACGCGACTTTATCTATGGGTACCGCATCGCGGCGCCCATCGCGAACGGTTGACCTGACACATCAACCATCTCCGCCCTGGGCCGCATCGAGCCCGGGGCTTCTCTCTTTGAGGGCCGACGGCTTGAGGCCGGCACAGGCGCCCCATCGAGAGGAACTCCCGTGCCTTCCAGCACTGAGACCATAAAGACCGGCGGGCCAGCCACCGCGGCCACGCCAGCGACCGACCCGGCCGTCCTGAGCACCATGCGAGGCCAGATCGACGCCCTGGACACGGCCATCGCCCGGCTGGTCGCCGAGCGCGCTCAGCTGTCCCAGCGCATTCAGTCGACCCGGATGAACGCCGGCGGTCCCCGGGTCGAGTTGGGCCGCGAACGCGCGATCCTCGGGCACTACCGGGCCACGCTGGGCAGCGAGGGCGCCCCGCTTGCCGAGGCGGTGCTGCGGGTCTGCCGAGGCGCGCGCTGAGCGTCGCCGCGGGTGACCGCGGCAGCCGGACGATCGCCAGCTAGACGATCCGGCGGTCCGCCGCCCACCGGGTCAACTGGTGGCGCGAGGACAGCTGGAGTTTGCGCAGCACGTTGGAGGCGTGGGTTTCCACTGTCTTGACCGAGATGAACAGCTCGGAGCCGATCTCGCGGTAGGAGTAGCCGCGGGCCAGCAACCGCATCACCTCCTGCTCCCGAGGGGTCAGCTGGTCCAACTCCGGGTCGGTGGAGGTCACCGGGCTGGTCGGCCCGCCGCCATCGCGAAAGGCGTCCAGGACGAAGCCCGCCAGCCTGGGCGAGAACACCACATCCCCGTCAGCCACCCGGCGGATCGCATCAGTCAGGTCCGCGCCCGAGATGGTCTTGGTGACATAGCCGCGGGCACCGGCCCGGATCACCGTGATCACGTCCTCGGCGGCGTCAGAGACCGACAGCGCCAGGAACTTGGTCGCGGGCAGCTCGGGCAGCACCGCGGCCACCACCGCCGGACCGCCGCCGTCGGGCAGGTGCACGTCGAGCAGCACCACGTCGGGCGCGGTGTGCCGGATGGTGGCGATGGCCTCAGCCACGCTGGCGGCCTCTCCCACGATGTCCAGCGCGGCGCCGATCTCAGCGCGGACGCCGGAGCGGAACATGGCGTGGTCATCGACCAGCACCACCCTGGGCTTGCCCGGGCTGGGGGCCTCACTCGTCGCGCGGCCAGGTCCTGCGTCTTGGCTCATCGGGTTCATTCCCATTCCATCCGCAGTTGCACTTCGGTTCCCTGGCCCGGGCTGGACCTGATCGTCGCGATGCCTTGGTGGCGCTGCAACCGGCCCACGATAGAGCCGCGGATGCCCTGCCGGCTCGGGTCCGTCCTGGCCGGGTCGAAGCCGACGCCGCGATCGCGCACGAATACCGAGGCGCTGTCAGCGGCCAGCTCGGCGTACACCGACACGCTCGTCACCTGCGCGTGCTTGGCGGCATTGACCAGGGCCTCGCGGCTGGCCGCCACCAGCGCCTCCAGTCGGGCGTTCATCGGGTGATCGCCGACCACCACCACATCGACGGCGATGGCATAGGTGTCCTCGACCTCGGCGGCGGCGGCCTGCAGGGCAGCCGCGAACTGCCCGTTCGGCACCCCGGTGCCGTAGAGCTTGGTGCGCAGCTCGCGTTCCTGGCTGCGAGCCAGCCGGGCGACCTCGCGTGGCTGGTCGGCGCTGCGCTGGATCAGCGCCAGGGTCTGCAGCACCGAGTCGTGCAGGTGCGCGGCGATGTCGGCGCGTTCCTCGTTGCGAATGCGCTCACGGCGCTCGGTGGACAGGTCGCGCATCAGCTTCAGCCACCACGGGCCGGTGATCAGCGCCAGGCCGCCGGCGGTGACCAGCACCGCGGCCAGGCCCGCGCCCGCCGCCGAGATGCCCGCGCGGGCAAGGATGAACATCGCTCCGGTGAGCACCAGCGTGACGCCGGCGACAATCCGCACCCAGCCGATCCGGTCGGTGGCCCCGACTGCCAGCGACGAGCTCGACAACCGGCGCCAGCGCTCCCGCTCGGTCTCTGAGGCCTGCCGCCACAGCAGCGCCGCGCCGAAGCAGGCGAGCAACGAGGGCACGAACCACCAGCTCAGCGGCAGGGTGTGAAGGTTGATCAGCAGCACGACCACCGCCACCGCTGCCACCAGGTACTGCGCCGCGTAACGCGCCGAGCCTTCGGCCCCGTCTTCGGACGGGGTGCGCAGCACGATCCAGAACGCGCCGTAGAGCAGCACGCCCAGTCCCGCGCTGCCGGCCAGCAGCACGAAGGCCAGCCGGACGACGCTTCGTCGCACCCCCAGGTGGTCGGCCAGCGCCCCGGCCACCCCGCCGAGCATCCGGCCGTGCAGGTTGCGGTAGAGCCGCGGCGCTTGCTGCGGCTCTACCGGGCTAGGTGTGGACGTTGTCATCGTGTCCCCATTCTGGCTGCCGCCGGCCTCGGGCGGCATCAGGTGAAGGCCCGAGTTCAGCCAGGTCACGGCTGAGCGCGGCTCAGGGATGGTTGGGGGTGGTTCCCGATAGCGTTCGAGTCGTCCATTCAGCAGGCTGAACGGCATGACGATGACTGATCCCGGCTCGGCCGGCCAACCGCCCGGCGCGGGGAACGTTCCTCCCACCCCGCCGCCGCCGATGTGGCCTGCCCAGCCGTCCGGTTACGGCCCAGGCCCGGGTGGGCCGGGGCCGCGCCGGTGGCTCCGGCGCAGCCGCACCGACCGGATGGTCTCCGGCGTCGCGGGCGGGCTGGGCGAGTACTTCGGCGTGGATCCGGTCATCTTTCGGGTGCTGTTCGCGGTGTTGTCGTTCTTCGGCGGCGTCGGCCTGGTGATGTACGGCCTGGCCTGGCTGCTGGTGCCCGAGCCCGAGGTCAACACCTCGGCGTTGGACAAGGCCATCCTCGCGCTGCGGGTGCGCCGGGTGCCGCCATGGCTGGTGCTGATCGGCGGAGCGATCGTGCTGTGGGTGGGCTGGTTCTCGTGGTGGTCGCCCGGGCCGACGTTCCCGGCGATCATGCTGCTGGCGGTGCTCATCCTGGTGCTGATCCGCCGGCTGGAGCGGTATGAGGCGTCGCTGCCCCTTGCGGGCCCGGCTGCCGATCCGTATGGGGTTGGGTCTGGGCCAGCCGGGACAGGGCCAGCCGGGACAGGGCCAGCCGGGACAGGGCCAGCCGGGACAGGGCAATCCGGTACTGCCGACCCTGATGCGCCGCGGGTCGATCTGCGCAAGCCTGGCGCTGCGGACAACCCCACCCTGCAGTGGTCACCGCCGGTGGCGGGCGCATCGGCCGCTGGCCAAGCGCCGCTGATCGCGCCGCTGAACGACACCCGGCGTTCGATGCAGGCCTGGCTGGTCGAGGCCGGGGCGGCGCACCGTCAACGAATTCTGCGCCGGCGCCCCATCAAGATCGGGGTGACCCTGTGCCTAGCAATCGCCTGGGCCACGGTGGCCCTGCTGGACGGGTTCAGCCGGGTGCCCTTTCCGGCCTACCTCTGGGTCGGCCTGGCGGTGCTGGGAACCGGCCTGCTGATGAGCCTGCTCACCCGGCGCGCCACCCTGTCGCTGCTGGTTCCGATCGTGATGTTGGGACTGGTCGCGTTCGTCCTGGGCGACACCCCGACCAGTCTCAGCGACGGCTCGGGCAAGCTGGGCTGGAGGCCGACCACGGCCGACCAGTTGGTCGATCATCGCCAGTTCGCCGGCCAGGCCACCCTCGATCTGACGGCCCTGGCTGCCGTTCCCACTGCCCGGACCGTGCACCTCCGACAGGCCGCCGGCGAGGTGCGGGTGCTGTTGCCAGCCGGGTTGAACGCCACCGTGATCGCCGACGTCCACCTGGGTGAGATCAGGCACGGCAGCGGCCTGAACACCGGTGAGCACGTCGACGGCGTCAACATCCACTCCGAGTTCGGACCACCGGCCGGGGCCACCGGGCCGCCGATCACGATCTATGTGGACCTGGAGGCCGGCCAGGTCCAGGTGGAGCGCGCCACCGGCTAAGCCCGACAGGCGTCGCGCTCAGGCCTTCAGGGCCAGGACGACCAGCGCGCCGCCGGACGCGCCGCGGCCCAGGCTCAGCACGCCGCCGGAGGCTTCGGCGCAGCGGCGGGCGATGTCCAAGCCCAGGCCACTGGAGCCCCGGTCGCTGCGGCCCCGGCTCGGCATCGGATGGCTGAGCCCGGGGCCCTCGTCGGCGACCTGCAGCAGCGCGCCGTCTGGCCCAGCCGTCAGCGACACCGAGAACGCGGTGCCCTCAGGGGTGTGGGCGATGATGTTCTCCAGCAGCGCGTCCACCGCAGCCGCAAGGTCCTCAGCGGCGGACCGGACCAGCACCGGCTGCGCGGGCAGCGCAAGGCTTACCCGCCGTTGCTGATCCTCTGCCAGCGCCGACCAGAACCGCACCCGCTCGGCGACGATGCCGGTGGCGTCGCAGCGGGGAATCCGCCCTTGCCGCTGCGGCCTGCGCGCCGCCCGGATGACTGCGGTGAGGGTGCGCTCCAACTCGCTGACGTGGCTGCCGATCCGCTCGGCGACGGCCGGGTCGCGCAGGGCCTCGGCGTCCAGCCGCAGCGCGGTCAGCGGGGTGCGCAGCCGATGTGACAGATCGGCCGCGGTCTCGCGTGCCTCAGCGATCAGCTCATCGATCCGGTCGGCCAGCGCGTTCAGGGCAGTGCCGACCGCGGCGACCTCGCGGGGCCCGTCGGTCGGCGCTCGCGCGGTGGTCTCGCCCTTGCCGAGCAGCCGAGCCGTCTCAGCGCTCGAGGTCAGCGGGCGCACGATGCGGCGAGTCAGCAGCTCGCCGGCCAGCGCGCTGATCAGCAGCAGGGCAAGGCTTCCCGCGATCAACAGCAGAAACCACCGGCCTTGACCGGCGTGCAGCACCTCGTCGGAGGCGAACACGCTGACCAGAAAGCTGCCCCGCTCGGTGGTCACGGTGACCTCGGCGAGTTGGCCGCCGGAACCGGCAGAAAGCACCGCCCCCGGGCTCGGGTATTGGCTCGGCCCCGGGCCGCCGCGGTCACCGCCCCGCCCGCCGTCCGGCGGCCCACGCCCCTCGAATGACCGCCGCGCTTGCTCGCTGGGATCAGCTGCCGGGTCGCCCACCGTCGTGCCGTCAGGCAACAGCACCGAGGTAGGACGTCCGGTGGCAGCCGACAGCGACTGGGCGTACTGCTCGATGGTCGCTCGGCTCGGGCTGGCGCTGCGTAGGAAGACGGCCACCGTGTCGGCCTGGTCAATCGTGGACTGCTCGGCGCGCTGCTGAACCGCGGAGCGGATCAGCACCCCGCTGGGTATCGCGAAGGCGAGCACCACCAGCGTGGTCATCCCCATCACCAGGGCCAGAATCCGTCGTCTCATTCAGCGCCTGCCGGGTGCGCCTGGCCCGCTTCGGCTGGACGAGCACCCGCCGGAACCAGCCGGACGCCGACTCCGCGGACGCTGTGCAGGTAGCGGGGTGCAGCCGCGGACTCGCCGAGCTTGCGCCGCAGCCATGACAGATGGACGTCGACCGTGCGGTCCGAGCCGCCCCAGGCCAGTTGCCAGACCTCGGCGAGCAACTCGCGTTTGCTGACGACCTCGCCGGCCCGGCGGGCCAGTGCGAGCAGCAGCTCGAATTCCTTGCGGGCCAACTCGATCGGCCGGCAGTCCAGGGTGACCTCATAGCTGCGGGTGTCGATGCGCAAACCGCCTACCGTGATCACCGGGTCTTCCTCGACCCGACCGGCGCGACGCAGCACTGCGCGGATCCGGGCGTTCACCTGCGCCGCGGTGAACGGCTTGATCACGTAGTCGTCAGCGCCGAGATCCAAGAGCCGAACCATCTCGGACTCGTCGTCGCGGGCGGTGGCGACGATGACCGGCACCTCGCTCACCGCGCGCAGCATCGACAGGACGTCCGAGCCGTCGAGGTCGGGCAGCCCCAGGTCGAGCAGGATGACGTCCGGTCTCTGCTCGATGGCCGAGGACAACGCCGGCATTCCTGAGCTGACCGCCAACACGGCGTGGCCCTGCTCGCGAAGCGCGCGGGTCAGCGCGATGCGGATTGCGGCGTCATCCTCGACCAGGAGAACCTGTGCCATCGCCGGTCCTCCCTCAGCCTCGCGACGCTTACCCGTTCAGTAGGCATCACCAACCTGTCCTGCTACTTCGGATCTGCTGTGACGCTGCTGTGAGGCCGCTGTGAGGTCTAGTCGTCGTCGCTGTCGCCGGCCGGCTTGGGATCGCCCTTGCCCATGCCTTCCTGCACCTCGATCACCGCAAGCTTTTCGTCGAACTTCACGGTGACCTCGGTGCCGTCGGCCTTGGTCATGTGCGCCTCGAAAGCGGCGTCACCGGCGTCGGTCTCGACCCGGTAGACGGTGCCCCCCGGCACGGCCTTCAACGCCGCGACTTTCAATGCCTCGCTCTGAGCCGCGGTCACCGCCTGCTCGTCGCCGCGGACCGGCGCGGAGCCGTGCCCGTGCCCGCCGCGGTGACCACCTTTGCGGTCACCCTGGGCGCTTGAACCCTCGGGCGTCTGGCCGTTAGAAGCCGACGGAGAGGCCGAGGCCGAGGCCGAAGCGGATGGCGCCGCTGATGAGCTCGACTCGGCGCCGGCCGCGATCGCCGTCGCGCCGATCGCTCCGACAGCCATGCTCGCCGCGACCAGACCGAGCTTCACGCCCAGTCCGCCTCGCCGAACCGGCGTCCGTGCCTCGCCGGGATTGTTGTTGTCCATAAGTCCTCCTCGAGTGTTCGCCGCACTGGCGAGGACAGCCGATCGGCTGCCCATCACGAGGTTGCCCGGACGTGGGTCATGCTCACCGCAGGCCCGAATCAAGGGTGACTCAAGCTCTGCTGTGAACCGCGAGTGCGCTACTTCAAGAGTTGCCGCGCAATCACCATTCGGTTGACCTGGTTCGTTCCCCATAGATCTAGTCCCGCAGGCGCGTGAGCAGTTGCTGTCCTACAGAGGACCCGACTCTTAACTTGTTTGCGGTGAAATGTGGCCAGATCCACTATCATCCGGTGAATTCATAGGGATACTTAGCTGTAGCTTCCCGTCGCCAGTGCCATGGCCCCTCGGCAATCTTGCGACTGGAATCGAATCCCATCCATCGGCCGTGCATGGATTCCTCGTTGGCGTGAATCCGTAGCTGAAATGCGCCGTGGAATGTCAAGCCAGCCTGCTCGTCGATGTAGGTGCCAGAGATGAACTCGTCGGTGGTTCGCTGCGCCAGCAGCCAATACCTTCGGCTCCGCCACTCGAAACGGCCGCTGATGCGCTTACCGACGACCGAGAGCTTGACCGGAATCTCTACTGACCGATCCAAGGTGGCACCGTCGCGCGCCCAGACGAACATCCAGTCACCAGCAAGGCTGCCCTTTTTACGGGCACCGAATCGGGCCAAAAACCGGACGAGGAATACCTCAGCCTTGTCCTGCAGCAGCGGCTGGGCAAAGAGCGCCAGGACCAAGCCCAGAACCGCGCCTCCGATCAAGAGCAGAATCTGACCGCCGGCGTCACTCATGACCCCCCCAACTTGCTTCGACCTGCCGAAGCGCAAGTTAACCAGATCCTCTACGCCGACTTCGAGCTCAAGTGAGGTCTAGTGCCAGTGCCAGTGCTAGTGAGGTGTAATGCACATCGTGGTCGCTGGGCGAGGGCTATCTAACCCCTAATAGGCGAAGCAACCACCCTCACCGGTCGAGTAGGGGATCTCCCCATCGACAGTCCCAGGGGATTGCTGTGTCTGAGGTACCCCGTAGCGTGAATAGATAGACGCGATGCGGTCGCCGTACGCGTCGAGTCAGCGAGCAGTGCACTGACACGTTCTGAATGAATCGTTATCCGCGACTCTTGAGGCATACGAAGACGAGTACTCGCACGCCTCAGTTAGACCACACGGGAGCCGACAAAAGGTCATGGCGAATCAGCCGAGTGATTCGCCGCCACGGTCCGCGTGGTGAACTGACGGACCTGAGACCTGCCTCCGCACCGCCGGGTCCGCAGTCGCGTGAACTCCACTGGTTAAATCCGTCGCGATTACCCGGCGCCAGGCTGCCCTGACGCCTGGACGACATCCGCACCGGTGAGGCCTGGGTGGCCGGGTTGTCGGGCCAAGGTTTATGCCACTGCGCAGTCCAGCACTACTTGGAGGTAGGCGGCGGTGCGGCTGGTCTGGCTGCGAGCGACCTCGGCTGGGGTGCCGGTCGCGACCACCTGGCCGCCCTGATCACCACCGCCCGGCCCGAGGTCGATCACGTGGTCCGCCCCGGCCACGACGTCCATGTCGTGCTCGATCACGATCACCGTATTGCGAGCGTCCACCAGTGAATGCAGTAGCCGCATCAGCTGGTCGACGTCGGCCGGATGCAGGCCGGTGGTGGGTTCATCCAGGAGGAAGAGGGTGTGGCCGCGCCGCGCTCGCTGCAGCTCGGTGGCCAGTTTGATCCGCTGCGCCTCGCCGCCGGAGAGCTCCGTTGCCGGTTGGCCGAGGGTCAGGTAGCCGAGCCCGACCTCGCCGAGGGTGGCCAGGCTGCGCGCGATGGCCGGCACGTCGGCGAAGAAGCCGATGGCGGCATCCACGGTCAGCGCGAGGACGTCGGCGACTGACTTGTCGCGGTAGCGCACCTCGAGGGTCTCGGGGTTGTACCGCGCCCCGTGGCAGACCGGGCACGACGAGTACGTGCCGGGCAAGAACAGCAGCTCGACCGCGACGAACCCCTCGCCCTGACAGTGCGGGCAGCGACCGCCCTCGACGTTGAAAGAGAACCGGCCCACCGAATAGCCGCGCCGCCGCGCCTCATCGGTGGCCGCGAACAGCTTGCGCACCCCGTCGAACAGGCCGGTGTAGGTGGCTAGGTTCGACCGCGGCGTGCGGCCGATCGGTTTCTGGTCCACCTCGACCAGTCGGTCGATCGCGTCCAGGCCGCTGATGCGGCGGATGGCGCCCTGGCCGAGATCGGCGTCGCCGTCCTCATCGTCGGGAGCTGCGCCGTCGCCGGCTGAGCCTCTACCAGGGCCGGTGCCCGCACCGCCCAGGTGATCGCGTACGGCGGTGGCCAGCGCCGCGGTGACCAGCGTGGTCTTGCCCGAGCCGGACACCCCGGTGACAGCGGTGAACACCCCGAGCGGAAGGTCGACGTCCACGCCGTCGAGGTTGTGATGGCGCACTCCGCGCAGTTGGATGAGCCCGATCGGCGTCCGGGCGTGATTCACCGGCCGCACCGGCTCGACCAGGTAGCGAGCTGTCGCCGAGTCCGCCGCCTTCGCCAACCCAGCCGGCGGCCCGCTGTACAGCACCAGGCCGCCGTGCGTCCCCGCGCCCGGGCCGACATCGACCAGCCAGTCGGCGTGCCGGATGACGTCCAGCTCGTGCTCGACGACGAGCAGCGAGTTGCCCGCCGCACGCAGCCTCCTCAGCACGCCCAGCAGGGTGGCGGTGTCGGCGGGGTGCAGCCCGGCCGACGGCTCGTCCAAGACGTAGACCACGCCGAACAGGCTGGATCGAAGCGCGGTGGCCAGCCGCAGCCGTTGCAGCTCACCGGAGGACAGGGTCGGAGTGGCACGGTTCATCGCGAGGTAGTCGAGGCCTAGTTCGGCCAGCACCACGATGCGGGCCAGCAGGTCTGCGACGATGCCGCGGGCGACGTCACTGTCCTCGACTGCCGCCAGCCGGGCCGCGAGCATCCTCAGCGGCAACGCGGTGAACTCGGCTATGGTCGCGCCGGCGACCCTGACGGCCAACGCCTCGGGTCGCAGCCCGGCGCCGCCGCAGACCGGGCAAGGGCGGAGTTCGACGTGCTGCAACGCCTTCCTGCGCAGTGTTGCGCTCTGCGAGGTGGCCAGGGTGTGCAGCACGTAGCGCCGGGCGCTTTGGTAGGTGCCCTGATACGGCCGCTGGATCCGGTGCGCCTCCCGCTCGGCATGGACGGTGACGACGGGCTGGGAATCGGTGAACAGGATCCAATCGCGCTCGGCCTGGCCGAGCTCGCGCCAGGGCCGGTCGATGTCGTAGCCGAGGGTGGCCAGGATGTCGCGGTAGTTCTTGCCCTGCCAGGCGCCGGGCCAGGCGGCGATCGCCTTGTCCCGGATGGACAAACTCGAATCCGGCACCAGCGAGGCCTCGGTGACCTGGTGCACCCGGCCCAGGCCGTGGCAGTGCGGGCACGCGCCGGCCGGGGTGTTGGACGAGAACGCGTCGGAGTCAAGGCGGCCCGCTCCTGGCGGGTACTCACCCGCCCGCGAGAAGAGCATCCGCAACGAGTTGGACAACGCGGTTATGGTGCCGACCGTGGATCTTGACTGCGGCACGCCGCGGGCCTGCTGCAGCGCAACCGCCGGTGGCAGCCCGGTGATCTCGCGGACGTCCGGAGCGCCGACCTGGTCGATCAACCTGCGCGCATAAGGGGCCACCGATTCCAGGTACCGCGCCTGCGCCTCGGCGTACACCGTTCCGAACGCCAACGACGACTTGCCCGATCCCGAGACGCCGGTCACCACGACAAGGGCGTCCCGCGGGATGTCTACGTCGACCTCGCGCAGGTTATGCACCCGCGCCCCGCGCACCGAGATCACCCCACCGCTAGGACCGCGCATCCGTCGATCTTGGCAGAGGCCGCCGGCCGGCCCGACCAGCGGCTAGGACCGTGACGCCGCAGACCCGTGTTTCCGGGCGCGACGGCCTACTTCAGGATCTGCCGCGCGATGACCATCCGGTTGATCTGGTTGGTGCCCTCGTAGATCTGGGTGATCTTGGCGTCGCGCATCATCCGCTCCACCGGGAAGTCCTCGGTGTAGCCGT
>WUUC01029280.1_pt1 | contig 18835 bp, 19 predicted proteins | sample 6278441 | NCBI WGS metagenome assembly WUUC01 (sample SAMN13675441, study PRJNA597444) | soil metagenome | isolation source: soil | place: USA: Washington | collected 2017-10 | reverse complement strand
TGTGCAACATCATCGTGAACATGCTCCATGCCGGGGTGCCCGTTGGCCTCGTCGGGCTCGATGAGAGCCCGGCCATGTACGTCAGCAAGCTGGCCTCGGTCCAGTCGGGCGTGCCGCACACGGTGCTGAACGAGAAGTGGACCTCCCCGCAGACGGAGAAGGTGCGGGAGCGGTACCAGAACATGGCGGCGCTGCTCACCGTGAGCAAGGGCTACCGGCCCACGTTCGACCAGCTGACGGCGTGGCTCGACGTGGCCGACGTGACCGGGCAGCGCCCCCGCGTCGTGTTCATCGACTACCTGTCGCTGCTGGCGCGGGCCAAGTACACGAAGGGCCCGGCCGACCGGGTACAGCAGATGGCGGAGGACCTCCAGGTCTGGACCAACGACAACGAGGTGACCACCGTTGCGCTGCACCAGGTTGGACGGCAGGACGACAGCACGAAGCGGTACCACGGGGACTCCCCCATGACCCCGGAGCAGCTCATGTACGGCGGCGAGCAGGCGGCGGACATCATCCTGTCCACCTTCCGCCCGTCCCTGAACCCCGTCGGCAACATGACGGAGCGTCAGGCGATGGCCGAGGGCATCGACTCCGAGGAGTGGGATGAGAAACGACGCATGGTAGACGAGTACCGGGACGTCACCATGCTGCAGCTCACGAAGAACAGGCCCGGCACCAAGCTGCTGTACCGGGGCATCCCGCTCCGCTCGCACGGCGAGAGCCAGCGTATGGCTGCCGTCGAGGAGCAGCTCGACGACGAAGGGAAGCTGGTAGCATGAGCATCGAGCGCCGCAGGCTCCGCGTCTACGTGGCGGGGCCCATCAGCAGGGACGTCTTCAACGGCGTGTGGCGCGGGTTCGCTGCCGGGAGGCAGCTGTTCCTGGACGGGCTGGCCCCGTTCGTGCCGCACTTCGACGCGCTCTTCTTCCTGCCCGACGGGAACTGGAACGCCTACCTGGAGTACGACCTGGAGTACATCCTCACGTCCGACGCAGTCTGGCGCCTCCACGGCGACAGCCCCGGCGCGGACCTAGAGGTAGAGAAGGCGATGGACCTTAGCATCCCCATCTTCTACGAGGCGAGGGGCGAGTACCCGGAGCTGCTGGAGTACGCCGAGGCGAGTGGCCTGCGCGGCAAGCGCGAGGCAACGGTCGGCCCCGTCGAGGTCAAGGCAGTCACAGCGAGGAGGCGCAAGGCATGAGCAAGCTCAACCTGAACGGACTGGTGGGCATCACCGGCTACGCACAGCACGGCAAGGACAGCCTCGCCAACCTGTTCGTGGCGGACGGCTGGACCAAGCTGGCGTTCGCGGACCAGCTCCGCAAGGCGCTGTACGTGCTGAATCCCTGGGTCTCGCTCGGGGAGGTGGAGCCCGCCGTCACCCGGCGGTACGCCAGCCTCATCGACGAGCTGGGGTACGAGGCGACCAAGGCCATGCCGGAGGCGCGACGCCTCCTGCAGGTGATGGGCACCGAGGTGGTGCGGGACATCATCGGGGAAGACGCCTGGGTCAAGGCCCTCGGCAAGCGCATCGTGGACCACGGCCCCGGCCAGTTCGTCATCCCGGACGTGCGGTTCCCGAACGAGGCGGCGTTCATCCGCCAGCACCTCGGGTACCTCGTGTTCGTGGACCGGCCGGACTTCGACAACGGCATCGCCAAGGACCACCCGTCCGAGGCGTTCATCGGCAAGCTGCGTGAGGAGGCCGACCTAGTCATCACGGCCTACGACCTCAACGAGCTGGAGCTGGTCTACAAGACCGTGCTGGCCGATGGCTAAGGTGAAGGCGTACACCCGGAAGCAGCTCCACCGGGCCCGCCTCAAGCGGGAGAAGGAAGAGGAGGACTCCAGGCGGGCTCGGGCCAACCTGGAGAAGTTCGTCAGCAGGCCGACGCCCAAGCTGGACGCGGCCATGAAGGGATGTGAGGGCGCATGAGTGGGCCGATGTCCACGCTGGAGGCCAAGCTCGGGAAGTGGCTGGCCCAGCAGAACGAGTACCCCCTGCTGTTCCTGGCCGACCGGAAGACCCGGCGCCGTGCGGCGCGGCTCGTGGCGAAGCGTGTGTTCATGCTCCCCACTGTGCCCGTCCAGACCTGGGTAGACGAGCGGGGAGACACACAGAGGGTCCCGAACCGGCGTGAGCGTCGTGACCAGACGCGAGCCATGAAGCGCCAGGTGGGGCAGTACAGTGCCAAGCTCTCGAAGCGGGCTCGCAGGTTGGAGCTGCAGCAGGAGAGGGTTGCCCGTCGCGTAGCTCGGTTGAGCGAGCGGCGGAGAAACGAGCTACTTGCTCGGGAGGAGGAGGTGAGTACATGAAGCGCATCATCGCAACGCTGACGGCGGCCCTGGTTCTGGCCGTGCCGACCGTCGCACTGGCCCACCACAATGACGACGCGCCGGGGACCGACGGTCCCAACGGCAAGACGCTCTACGTGGGTACGGCCCATGCCGATGACCTGCGTGGGGGCAGCGCGCCGGACGAGATTCGGGCGCTGGCCGGTGACGACCGCCTTGGCGGCGAGCACGGGCCCGACCTCCTCAAGGGCGGGGCTGGTGACGACCGCATCTGGCCGGGTCGCGGCAAGGACACGGTCATCTGTGGCCGTGGCGAGGACCGGGTCTTCACCCTCAAGGAGAACCCCGGCGACGACATCGCAGGCGACTGCGAGGTCATCGTAGACCTCTAGGCCCACAACGCACGAAGGCCCCCGCCGTATGGCGGGGGCCTTTCGCGTTTCCGGGAGGGGCTGCCCGGAAGCTTACTCGCCGCCCTTCTGGACGTACGACTGCACGAACTCCTGGGCGTTCTGCTCCAGGACCTCGTCGATGTCCTCCAGCAGGTCGTCGATGTCGTCAGCGAGGGTGCTCGACTTCCGGGTCTCCTGGGCCTCGGGTTCCGGGTCTCGCCGCTTGGTCTTGGTGCGCTCCTTGTGAGCGCGCTGCATTACGCTGGTCGTTTCTCCGCAACCTTCGCAGCGATGAAGCCCACGGCAGCGCGGAACCCTGCGTAGAGCCCAGCCGCCCCAGCCGCGAGCAGCGCGGCCGTGCCGGGGTTCTTTGGCGTCGCGTAGATGAACGCGCCGAAGGTGCTGAAGAACCCGGCGACGAACGCCAGGCCCACGTTGATTGCCAGCTCTCTCATTCTTCCTCCTTCGTAGGTGTGGCCGCCTCGTAGGCGGCCCAGTGCCCCGCCACGTTGGCGTAGACGCTGACTATGACTAGGAACGGGACGCTGTCCTTCCACCACAGGACAGCAGGTACGATGAGCACCAGCCACACGACCGTGAGCACACCGTGGATGAGCCGGTTACGCTTCGTCCGGCTCATGGCTGTGCGCGGGCGGGCTCGGGTCGTCCCGGTGCTTCTTCGAGACCAGCTCGGAACGGTCGTTGCGGTTCTCCTCTGCTGTGATGCGGCGGTCCTGCACGTCGGCCCGGTCCTGCAATGCGGTGAACCGGACGCTGGTCGCTGTGACCTGACCCCTGGCCGTGCGGATGAGGATGTCCCGGCTCACGCCGATGACCCCCACACAGTACGCCAGGACCCCGGCCGTGTAGGCCCACGACCTAAGGCTGTTCTCCACCTCGGGGGTAGGCAGCACCAGCAGCGTGATGATGCTGATGACGACGCCCATCCCCACCTTCGCCAGCATGTAGAACGGCCAGCGAGGCGGCCGACGTGCAGCAAGGATGCCGACTGACACCACGCTCGTGACGAAGGCGAACAGCCCCGCCTGCACCACAATCTGCTTCAGGATGCTACCCACGGAGTATCTCCCTAATGAGCGCCCGCGTCTTCTCGTGCTCGTTGCGGGCAAAGGCTTCCAGCTCCGCCTTCTTCTCGTCAATCATCTGCTCGAAGCCCCCGTTCCCGGAGATGACAGAGCGCAGCGTTACGTTCTCCGCCTTGAGCAAGGCGACCTCGTCGGCCTGCCTGTGCATCTCCGTCTCCATTCGCTGGAGCTTCCCGTTCAGGACGGTAATCTCGGACACCGCCACGGCGAGCGACTCCTGTAGACCCTTCCTCCTTGAGGACATGAACTGGCCCACGGCGTAGCCCACGCCGCCGAGGACGGTACCGACCCCGATGATGATGCTGACTGCGGCCTCGCCTGTGAAGGCGAGCATTACCGTGACTCTTCGATGAGGTGGATGTGCACCGCACGCTCCACGCCCTTGGCCTTGGCCGTCTTCAGCTTGGCCCGCACGACTGCGAGGGCCCGGTCCTGCTTGCGGAAGTACTCGTCGCCTACCCGGAAGACCAGGCGGGGCTCCGGCTTCAGCGAACGCTGCAGGCGCCTGAACCGGCGGATGGCGCTGGCCGGACTGCCGGGGTACTCGAAGTGCATGTCGTCGCGGTAGTCCCAGCGACCGCCCCAGACAAACCCGTTCTCCTCCATGACGTTGACGAAGGACATCGGAATCTCACCGCGCGACCCCCGCCCGTTCTCCGGCGCGTTGATGTCCACGGCCCGGCCGCCTCCGCGCCCGTGGTAGGACAGCGTGGAGGTCCCGGCGATGTCCCGGTAGGCGTAGCCCCAGCACCAGCCGTCGCGCAGCCGGTAGCCGGACTTCTCCTCGGCCACGGTGAGCGCCAGCTCGACCAGGTCGTGCAGCGCCTTGTCCGTGCCGCCGGGAAGGGCCGTGCCCTTCACGACCAGTGGCCGTGTCCTGCTCCCGTCGTTCGTGTTCCAGCTCATGTGCCCCTCCTACGCCGCCGCGACGGCCGCCATGAGTGGCGACACGCCCTCGGGCGGCGGCTCGTTTGTAAGGCCGACAGCACTGCCGACCTCGCCGGACTGCAAGTCGTCGATGGTGGGGAAGCCCACGCCCATCGACCGGTACTGGTCCATCAGGGGCTCGACCTCGTTGTAGTAGAAGTCCAGCTCCGCCTGCGTGTAGTCGCCCGTCTTGATAGCGACACCTGACATGAGCGAGAACAGCCCGCCCAGCCGTGCGTCCACCCGCTCCGGGTCCGCCTCTGTGAAGTTGCGGAACCGCGAGAAGATGGGCCACGCCATGAGCACGTTCTGCAGCTTGTCCTCGATGTAGAGCTTGCCGCCCCGCCCCTTCTGGGCGAGCCCGGCTGCGCTCAGCATGTCACGCACGCCCGGCAGGTTGAACACGCCGGACAGCTCCTTGTACTTCCCCGTCAGGGGTGTGCCCGAGAACAGGGTCTGCTTGAACCCGTAGCTCTCCAGCACGTTACGCACCACCGGCAGGGTGGACGACATGTAGTCGTTCAGCCCGTTGTACAGGTCCGCGTACGGGAGGTCGAACATCGCGTACTTGAGCGCGTTCTTTCCCTTGGACCCGATGACGGGCACCCAGTCGGGGATGGGGACCGCCAAGGACTGCTTCATCCACTCCGGCTGCGAGAGCTGGGCCTCTTCGTAGTCCAGCCCCTGCGCGTCGTATGCTGCCCGCTTCACCTTGTCGGCTACCATGGTCAGCTGGCCGGGGTTCTCTGCCAACATGCGGAGCTGGTAGGGAACGTTGGTCCTCGTCCACTTGTAGAACGGGACCAGGTCGCGGATGGCGTCCTCGGCGCCCGTCAGGTCAGCGTAGTCTCCGTGCCGCATCATCACGAACGCTCGGGCACCGTAGGTGTCGCCGCCAGTACTAGCCATGCCAGCACCCCATGCGGCGACGCGGTGGAAGTCCTCGATGCCGGACCCGACGTCACGCATCAGGTTGTCGAAGCGGCGCGCTCCCCGGCGCACCGCGTTTGTGTCCTTGCCCACGGCCCGGTAGTTCTCCGAGGCGGCCTCGCTGGCCTCCCCGATGCCCATGACTGCCGTGGTGTTGGCGCGGCCCACGCCGTCCTCTGCCACGCGGTCGGCCACCTCCGCGTAGGTCGGGCGGTAGCCCTTGCCGAACACGCGGTCCAGGCGGTACCGCGCGTACTCTTCGGCGGAGACCTTCTTCCCGGCCCACTTCTCCGCGCCGTCCCCGGCGTGGGTGACCCGCCAGCTGAACACGTAGTCGGGTGCGACCACGCCGCCCAGCCAGTTGTTGAAGAACGCCCCGAAGAAGTTGCGGACGTGGAACCCAGGCCAGCGGTACGTGGCCCACCGCTTCCAGGGGCCCATCACGTACTGGCGCCACGCCTGTCGCAGCCCGTTGACCCCGTGCTTCTCCACCATGTGGTGGAACTCCTCCGCGATGTAGCTCGGCATGGCGAAGCCCTCCAGCCCTGGGACCGTGAGGCGGGTGAGCCCCTTCATGTCCCCGGCCGTCTCCACCTTCACCAGGGCCGGGCGAATCTTGGCCTTGATTCCGTGGAACTCCGCGTACTGCTTGTTCGCCTCGCCCAGCGCCTTGTGCGACAGCTGGTTCAGCCGCTCCAGGCGGCGCCCGGCGGCGTACTGCTGCCGCCCGGTCCGCTCTGCGACCGCTGCGCCCGTCCGTCCGAGGCTCTCAGCGGCCTCAGATTGGTCGCCAAGGGTCCTCTCCAGTGTCGTACGCCTACCTGCTGTTGCCGATGCGTCCTGGGCCAGCTCCGGGGCCAGGGCGACCCCCTCAGTGGGGACGTGACCCTCCTGGAGGCCCCGCCGGATGTCGGCCAGCTCGCGCAGCCTGCGCTGGGTGGCCTCGATGCCCTCCTTCGCCACCGTGTCCGGCACGAGCTTGCGGCTCCCGGCCACCCGCTTGCCGCTGATGCTGCCGTCGGGGGCCCGGTAGAGCTTGCCGTCCTCGGCCAGCTGCCGCAGGCGGCGCGGGCCGTATGCCTCGAACACGCTGGAGCCGGGGTCGAGCATGACGATGGACGTGCTGCCCATGTCTTCGACGCTGTTCTGGTAGGCGATGCCGTCGTAGCCGTGGTCCTTGAGCCACCGCCGGGTAATCCCCTGCCCCGCCCCAGCGGAGCTGAGGTCGGAAACGAACTCGGCAGCGAGCTGGTCCCGGTTGGGCACGGTCTCCCCAGCGCCCAGCCCGTAGATACGCCCGCGCACAACCACCGGCTGCGCGTAGTCGTCCACGTAGTGGGTGGGCTCCGGCGTGAAGACCTCGAAGGCGTACTGACTCTCGTCCGTCTCGAAGTCGAACAGGTCGTACTTGACCTGCTCGATGGCCGTGGCGTCGTCGAAGTTGCCGCCGTACACGTGCTCGGTCACGCGCCCGTCCGGGTGGGTGACGCGCACGACCTTGCGGTCGGGCTTCCCGGCCAGGCTGGCGAGCACCTCCTCGGCGCGGTCCGACTCCTTGGCGCGCTGGCCCACGATGGCGTCGGGGAACTCCTCCTCGACGCGGCCCCGCATCCTGTGAATGGCAGCCCGGAAGGACCCGACGTGCATCCCGCCCCAGGTGAACTCGTCCCCCGGAGGGGCGTTGGGGCCGATGATGTCGGTGACCGGCCCCTCCACGCGGGCGTGCCAGCTCTTGACCTCCTGCGTGCCGTCCGGCATCTGCCGCACCGCCACGTCGTCGTCCACGCCAGGGTGGCCGACCACCGGGTCGGTGCCCAGCTGCGCCTCGGCCTCCTTGAACTCGGCGTACTGGCGCTCCAGCTGCGCGAGGCGGTCGTTGAGCCCGGCCTCCTCCGCGCCGATGGCGCTCTCGGCCTCCGCCACGGTCTTCCCGTAGCGGCGGGCCGCCTGCACGAACCGGTCGGGCATGTCCACGCCCTCGGCCAGGGACTGCTCGACCTGGGCAGCGAAGGCCCCGTAGGTCTCGGCGTCCCGTGCCCGTTGCTGGTGCTGCTCCTGGACAATCTTCGCCGTCTTGGCGTTGGCGTGCAGGATGGCGCGCGCCAGCTGGTTGTCCTTGGTCTTCAGGCTGTGGAGGATGGCCTCGGGGACCATCCACTCGTACTTCTGCTCGCGGGGGTGGCTGCCGAACATGGCCGGGGCCAGGTCGCCCAGCACCACGAACCGGCGGGCCGCCTTGCCCGTCATCTCCGACGCCACCGCCGTGGCGACGCCGTCGATGTAGTCGCTGTGCACCTGGAGGATGTTGGTGTCCCAGATGGTCGGGAGGTTGGCGGCTGCCTCCTCACCGTAGATGTCCCCCATGACCTTGCGGACGTGGTCCTCGGCCTCCTGCAGCGTCATGCCTGCGGTCTCCCGCTTGAGGTAGGCGGGCAGCTCGGGCTCGGCCACGAGGAGGCGACTGCCCTCCTTGGGCGGGCGGCCCCGCAGCCACTCCTTTGCTTCCTTGGTGAACTGCCGGTGGAAGAACCCGCGCTCCTGCGCGAGCACCGCCGCGCTGGGGTCCACGGCCTTGACGTTGGAGACGTCGAAGACCACGGCCTCCACGCTGCCGTCGGCCCGCTTGTAGATGACGCCGGACGCCTCCGGGCGCCTCTTGCGGAGGGCCTCGGTGACCATGTCCACCGACGCCCGCCGGGCCTCCTCCTCGGAGACCTGCGTGCCGATGGGCCGACCGACGGCCTCGTCCACCCCGGCCGCCGTCTGCCGTGAGATGGCCTCGGCCTCCTCGCGGGCGGCCAGGAGCATGTCCGCGTCGGAGGTGGGGGCCTCGGCGGTCTCGTCAATCACAATCCAGTCCTTGCCGCGCAAGCGCACGCGCTGCTGGTACACCCCCAGCGCCTCGCTCGCGGCCCCGCCGTTCTTCACGCGGGTGGCCCGGATGCCGGTGACCTCGTCGTGCTGCGCGTAGTCGGCGTCGCTGACGCCGTGGCTCCGCACCCGCTGCGCGTTGCCCGCGTTCGGCACGTCCATGTAGAAGTCGTTGTTCGCCAGGAGCGGATGGGCACCTGCCCCCCACTGGGCGGCCTGCTCGGGGACGAGGCGGCCGACCTCGTCGTACCGGAGGCGGATGTCCTCCAGCATGACGTCCTTCTTGGCGCCCTCGTTCCGGGCGTGCTCCCAGATGGAGGAGATGGCGTCGAGCGTGTCACGCTGCCCGGCGTCCAAGCTCTGTGCCACCTGGGTCATGTCGTCCAGCTGGGCCTGCTTCCGCAGGAACTCCGCTTCGCCTGGACGCGCCGCGCCCTCGACGACCTCGGCGCCCTCGTAGCGGGCGCGGACGTCGGCGTTCTCCGGCAGGCTCCAGAACCACCGCTCGATGGCGGCGGGGTCCGTGCTGTCCAGGCCCGTGGGGAAGTAGTCCAGGTACTTGGCGAACCGGAGCATCTCCTCCTGCGTGGCGACGTGCTTCTTCGTCCGCAGGGAGATGCCCAGCCGGGACTCCATCTCCTGGAGCATCTGCTGCCGGTCGGTCCTCTTCCCCCCTGCCCGTTCGATGTTGTACGCGGTCTCCCGGACGAAGTTGTTGTAGGCCGACTTGATGGCCTTCTCCTCCGCCTGCGCCGTGTACCCGGCGAGCCCCGTGCGGGACGCGCGGGCGGCGCTGTCGAAGTGCTGGGTCAGGCGACCCACCTGCTCCGACGCGGAGTAGTACATGCTGCCGAGGTTCTTACCCCGGCCACGCAGCTCGTCGATGAGCTTGGGGTTGGCCTCACGGGCAGCAGACCAGCCGTCCTCCATCCAGCGGGTGAGGTCCTCCCACGAGGCGTCCTCGCTGTTGGAGTAGATGGCGTCCAGCAGCCGGTTCATGCCCGACTGCCCAGCGGCGAACCGCGAGGCGAACGAGAGCGACTGGCCCACGGCCGCGCTCCCCGGCACGGCGGGGCTGATGTACCGCAGCCTTGTAAACGGGACCGCCAATTTCAAGCGTGTGCCGCCCATGGCGGAGGCGATGGCGCGGGCCTGCCGCCACTCCGCAGAGGCCCGGCTGGTCCCGGCGCCCTCGCGCACGATGCGCGCGAGCACGTCCTTGACCTCGCTGCCGGGGATGCTGCGCCCGTTACCCAGGTCCACCATGCCCTGCTTCAGGAACTTGGGCAGGGTCTTGGTGGCCGACGCCCGGTAGGTGCGGTCGGCCAGCGTGAACATGTGCTCCAGCATTTCCTTCTCGGCGCCCTTGTACTGGGTGCCCACCAGGCCCATGATGCGCTCGTCCAGGTCCTCGCCCAGGTGCCAGCCCTTGGCCTGCGCGCCCTTGAGGAGCGCGTCGTACCGGCCGGTCAGCATCTCGGTGACCTCGTCGTCCGTGGCGTCCACGAACGTCTTGCGGGCCATGGCCCACACGCTGTCGGACTTAGTGGCCGCCTGCTTCGCCACCATGGCGGCCTTCTCCCCGGCCTTGACCCCGGCGCCCGCCGGGATAATCCAGGTCAGCGGGTCCGTGGCGATGTCAGCGACCAGGCCGAGGCCAGCCCGCAGGACGCCGCCGACGCCGCCGCCCTCCCAGCCTGCCTCCTGGAACACCGCGTTCCAGTTGTGGCGCATCTCGCCCGTGAAGGCACCGGCCACGTCCTTGCTGATGTTGAAGTCGCCCCCGTCAATCGCGTCGAACGCGATGTTCGGGACGATGTTGGCCGTGCGGCCCACGAAGTCCAGGACCTTGCCGCCAATCTGCAGGCCCGGCGCGAGCAGGTCGCCCGCGACCTCCTTGACGTTGTCGAAGAAGCTGTCGCCCTCGTCCGGCCCCTGCGGTGCCCGTCGGGCTGCCAGCTCCTGCGCCATCTGGGGGTTCACGGTGGCAATCTTGGCGATGGCGTTGTCCGTCTGGGCCGTCGCCTCCTCGGGGGTCCACTCTGTCGGGTTGGACGACAGGGGCACGCCAAGGCCACGGACGGAGGCCAGCTCCATGAGCTGACGTTGACGGGCAGCCCTCTCCGCGAGGTCGGGGATGCCGGTCGGCTGCTCCAGGCCGTACATGTTCTTCCCAGGCGAGTACGGGTTCACCCCGAACAGCGGGTCCTGCGCGGCCGGGCTGGCCGGGAACCCGCCTGTTGGCGAGGGGAACCCGCCCGTGGGGGCGGGCAGGACGCCCGCCTGTGCGGCGAGCAGGTCTTCGGGCTGCATTACCATGCGGTGGGCCTCCCTATGAGGGTGCTAGGTACCGTGGCGTAGGTCACTTGCTGTCGTAGGTCTGGGACGCATAGGTCCCGGCGGTCAGAAGCTCCAGCGTGGTCTCCGGGAGCCACGCTGCGATGCTCTCCAGCCAGCCGGACGACGACCGGTCGGCGTTGTATCCGACGTTGGACTCGCGGTCGTCCGCCCCTGCCAGCTGCTGCGCGGCGGTCTCGGCCGCGTACACGCTGAGCTGCGCCTTCAGCATCTTCTCGACTTCCTTGCTGTGCTTCGAGTAGTTCGGGTACAGCAGCTCCAGCGTGTCGGTGAGCTGCCCCGTGACGAAGGACTGCACCTCGCCTGGCGCGATGCTCCCCTTGTTCTGGGGGCCCGCCCCGGCCACAGCCATGCTCGACGCCAGCTGGTTGATGAGCGTGATGGCGTTGGGGTCGGTGATGTTGTTCTTGGTGATGTAGTCGGACGCAACGGACTGGGGCGTGGCCTCCGGGTCGGCGTTGAACGCCTCCCGCAGCGCGGGGAACGCCTGCACCCCGAACGTCGCCACCGTGGTGATGCCCGTCGAGCCGCCAGCGGCGGCCTTCTCGTCCATGGCGAGCTTCTTCTTGTACGTGTCCAGGTCGAGCTGCGCCTGCAGCCGCATCTTCTGCAGCTCCAACTGCTGGCCCGCGATGAGCGTGGCGTCTTCCTTGGCGCGGTAGGCCAGCGCGTCGGCCGTCTGGGCCTTGGCCCCGGCCCGCGCCTCCTGCACGCCCGCCTGCATGATGCCCAGCACCGTCTGCGCGGTGCGGGCCTGCGTCTTGGCGCCCTTGACCTGACCCTGCATGGCCTTCTCCGACCCGCGCGCCGCAGCGGCGGCGGCGTCGAGCGCGGGCTTGGCGCCCGCCACTCCGGCGATGCCGTAGAGGTTGGCCGCAGTGCCACGGGCATTGCCGATGACCCGCTCGTTCCCGGCGGCGCTCTTCTTTGCCATCTGCTGGATGCGCCGCAGCTGCTTAGCGTTGGACGAGGTCAGCGTGCGCCCCACCCCCCGCATCGTGGTGTTCAGGTTGCCGAAGATGGCGTCCTGGATGTCGTTGGTGGCCCGGAACCCGGCCATCCGGTCCTGGCGATAGGCGCCCCGAGAGGCGGCGACGCCCGCACGAGCGCGAGCGAACTGCATGGACGACCCGTTCTTCTTGCCCATTACTGGTACACCTTCCATCCGGCGTTCGTGGGCGGGGTGTAGGGGGCAGAGGCAATCATGTACCGGAACTTCTCATCCCGGCCCAGCTTCTGCCACTCTTCCTCGGTGCCCGTGAAGGACCCGTGCTTGACCTGCTTCCCGTCGGCGCCCTTGGGGTCGCGCCCCTTGGCGGCGAGAATCTTCTTCAGCGCGTCCTTGTACAGGGACTGGTAGGACTCCGTCTGCGTGGCGATGAGGTCCTGCATGTACCGCTGGTTCGCCAGCTCGGCCTGGGCTGCGGCCTTGTCGGCCTGCACCCCGGCGACCCCCAGCATGAGGTCCGACTGCGCGCCCATCTTCTGCGCCCGCAGCGCGGCCAGCGCGGCGGAGGTCTGCGACCTCACGTCCACCTTGGCTCCGGCGGCCGTGGCGATGTTGGCGCCCTGGGCCTCCAGGTGCGCGGAGCTGCCCACGCCGATGCCGCGCGAGAGCGCGTCGCTCTCCGCAGCGGCGGCCCCGGCGATGCGCTGCTCCCGGATGTCCCCGAGGGCGGAGAGCTTCTGCGACTTGACCGCGCCGACCTCGGCTTGGATGCCCGCCAGCGTGGCGCCGTAGCCCTGCTGGAGTGCGGCAATCTGCTGGGCGAAGCCCCAGGACTGGCCGGGAGGGAGCGGCGGCGCGTAGGCACCGTTGGCGTTTCCGCCCTTGGAGCGGCGGTTGGTCCCGCCGGTCCGCGCTCTGCCCGACCCGCGCCCTGCGCGCGGCCCGTTCGTGTATGCCACCAGCTCCTCCTTGAACTTGCCCTGTGCGGCCAGCGACGCGAAGCGTCGTGCCCGGTCCTCGCCCACTCGCTGGAGTGCCCGTACCTGGTTGTTCGGCTTCCAGCCTGGCGTCTTCGTCAGCTCGGCACGGGCGTAGTCCGCCGTGCCCTCAACCCACTTGCTCGGGACCTTGTTCCCCGGCACCGCCATATAGGCGTGCGCCAGCTCGTGCACGATGGCCCCGCGCAGGTCCTTCTTCGACTCGAAGTAGTCCTTGTCGATGGTGATGGCCTGGCCGCGCGTCTCCGCAGCGGCCCCGTTCAGCTGCCCCAGGCTGTAGGTGACGCTGCGCTGCGGCACGCCGAGGAGCTGGGCGATGTCCCGCCCGTACTTGGCCTCGGTGCGCCGGGCCACCTTGGTTAGGTTCACGTGTGGTACCGCTTCCTCCGGCGCTGGGTGTCGATGGCCGTGCCGAAGATGCTCAGCCCGCCGACCACGCCGGACAGGCGCAGCTGGATGGCGTGGGCGTCCTTGGTGACCAGGCCCTCGATGTGCTGGGCGTCAGAGCCCGAGACCACACGGGCAGTGGAGAACTCCTCAGTCGTCGAGTAGTTGCGGTACGCCTTCAGCGTGTACGTGGCGGCGCCCTTGACGACCGCCCACACCCGCCGGATGCGCCGCTCCTCGCGGTGCGTCCCAAAGCTGAACCACGCCGTCTTGAGGTGCCAGGCGATGGGGGTCGTGGCATAGGTGTCCGCCCCCGTGTCGTCGGCGTTGCCCGCGTTCACGTGGTCGTACAGGTACACGAGGTCGCGGGGCTGCCCGGCGCCGGACTGCGGCGCCTTGACGAAGGCCGCCTTCTCTACGCCCCGGTCCCGGTAGCCAATCCAGTCCAGCACCGGCAGGTCCGTCTTCCACCACGAGCCCGTCTCCGGGTCGTAGAACAGCGTGACATTCTGAGTCGAGTCGGAGATGTCGTTGAGCACCACGCCGATGAAGCCGTTGTGCTTGAACAGCTGGGGCTGGTGGTTGTCGGTCACGACCTGCTGCATGAGCCCGTCCAGGCGCTCCTTGATGTACAGCCGGGTCTTCTCGTCGCCCTCCACGGGCTCCACCGCCGTGCCGTCCGTGGCGTACAGCCCGTCGTCGGACAGGAAGTAGACCAGCCCGTCCATCTCCACGTGGCACTGCTGGCCGATGGCGCCGACCCCGCGCGCCACCCGGCGCACGGTCCAGCTGGCGTTGTCCTCGCCGGACAGCACCCAGGTGCTGCGGCGCTTGAACACGATGAGGTACTGGCCGAACGGGTGCAGGGCGGAGATGGGGCCCTGGTGCTTCCCGTCGTTGAAGTCAATCCACCCGCCGCCGTTGCCCCTGAAGTCGTTGCCGGGGGCGAAGTCCGTCGGGTCGAAGCTCACGTCCGGGATGTCCTCGCCCTTGTCGGGCTTGACGGGCGCGGAGAACTGGAGGCGCGAGTTGTTCCCCTGGCCGTCGAACCGCAGGAACAGGCGGCTGGCGTGCCACGCCGCGATGCTCGTCTTGGCGGCCAGCGGGACGCGGACCCAGCTGTCGCTGGTCTCGTTGTCCTCGTTCTTCGGCTTGGGCAGGGTGACCCGCTTCCAGAAGTCGTTCCAGTCCGTGCCCGTGTCCGGCTTGTTGTCGCCGCTGTCGGACAGGTGGGCCTCGACGCACCGGTAGCTCTTCCAGTAGCCGTCGGACTTGGCGCTGACCCGGTCGCCCGACCGGTACCGCTGCCCGTCCTCCCACTCGTCGAACCGAATCTTCTTGTCCGGCATGTAGACCTTGTCCTCGGTCCCAAGCCAGGTCATCTCGCTGCCCTTCCAGGCGTAGTCTTTGCCGTACTCGTTCGCCGTGTTGACGGAGCCGCCCGTGTCGGAGACCCACTCCTTGAAGGTCCCGATGTGGACGTCCTCGGTGATGTCCCCGGTGCCGTCCCAGGTGAACATCCCGTTGCCCTTGCTCCCGCCGTAGAGCAGCCCGTCAATCCCCAAGAACCAGAACATCTGCTTCGGGTTGGCCCACGTCGTGCCGTTGTCGATGCGCTCGACGCTGCCCGCTTCCACGCTGATGGCCCACAGCTGGACGTTGTTGACCTCGGCCTGGCCGTTGGTCACGACGCAGATGATGAAGTTGTCGTTGTCGCTGCCCGGCGACGGCCAGTGGTACAGCTGGCGGATGTAGTGGTCGTCGCCCAGCGTGACCCCCAGCTCCTCGCGGAGCCGCCGGAACCCCTTGCGGACGGCGAGCGCCCCAGTGTTCCGGTCGAGCAGCACGTTGCTCACGTCCAGCAGCGTGCTGGCGTCAGTGGCCTCTGCGAGGCCGTCTGGCGCCCAGCCGCCCGTGAAGTCGGACTGCTCTATGAGGTCCGGCTGTGTGACGAGGGGCACTGCTACCTCCCTGGGATGATGAGCTTGCGCGGAACCTTGCCGACGAACGCCATGGGCTCCATGGGGTGCTCGTCAGTCCAGGACGGGCCTGTGCAGGCCGGACCGTACTTGTCGTCGCTCCGTTCCTCACGCCCGCACAGGAGACACCGATGCAGGAACACGTCCTGCTTGATGACCTCCTCGCGCGGGGCGTGGACGTTAGGGACCTGGAGGTCCATTAGACGTACGTGTAGCCCCAGGCGCCGAAGGTCGGCGCGTTGGTGGCGACAGAGTCCGCCTTGACCTGGCCCACGTCTGCGTCGAGGAACACAATCCACGTGTTCACGATGTACGGCACGTCCGGGGTCAGCGTGTAACCGGGGACGATGAGCGTCGCGTCGGCGCCCACGCCTTGCGACAGGTAGACCTTGTGCGCGGTCGTCACGACGTTGAAGTCGAACGTCCGAAGCACGGCCGTGACCGACGCTGGGTCGATGACGGTGGCGTACGACGCCGTGATGGCGGTCGGCGTACGCAGCACTGCGGGTGTGTAGGCTGCCATTACTCCTCCTTGTTCCAGCCGGTCATCCAGCCGTCTTGCCACAACGTGGACAGGTCTTCCAGCCACGCTTGGTACTGGTGCTTCACGTTCTCCTCCGCGTACTTCATGCCCTCGTCGTAGCAGTCCCGAGGGTCGATGGCCTCGGTGTGCTGGACTGCCTGCAGGTAGTCCCGGAACAGGTGGCACTGGAACCCGGTCGTCCCGTGCACGTTGATGTCGCCTAGCCCACCCCACGGGGAGGTGATGATGGGCGTCCCCGAGAGGAGCGCCTCCACCGCGACCATGCCGAACGGCTCCGTGTAGAGGGACGGCACGAGGACCGCCTTGGCCCCGGCGAGCAGCTCGCGCCGCTCGTCGGGACCTACCCGGCGGTTCAGCACCTCGCCATACGGGATGGGGGTCGGCCCCTGCCCGGCGAAGATGATGCGTTGGCCTGTCAGCTCGGCCGCCCGAGAGGCCACCTCAACGCCCTTGTCCATCTTGAGCTTCCCGAGGTAGAGGAGGTAGTCGTCCTTCTCCTCGCGGTACTCGAACTCCGTCGGGTCGAAGTAGTGGGGGATGACCCGGTCGAAGCTGCGCCCCCGGAAGCCCTCGTACTGCTGCATCCCGAACACGACGTGCTGCCAGCTCTTCGAGCCGAAGGCGTGGAACGCCCCAGGGTGCACGCCGCCGTAGCCGATGGCGTACTCCAGGACCAGGGCCTTGCCCTGCACCGCCCGGACCAGCGGCGGGAACAGCACACCCCCGCCGATGATGCAGACGAAGTCCCCCTGCTGCAGCCTGGGCACCAGCTCCTGGATGACCTTGAGGTTCCACATCGGCCAGTGCGGCTGGTGCGTCTCGTACATATGCAGCGCCAGGTCGTCCCGCAGGATGTCCTCCGGCCCTTGCACGTTGAACCACTGCTTCTGCTCCTCCCGCGTGATGCAGGTGACCAGCTCGCCCTTGGCGTCGTTGTCCTCGCCTGCGTAGATGATGACCTCGTGGCCGAGGTCGCTCATCATGTTGGCGAAGCCGCGTGCCAGCGTGGCGAACGCGCAGTTGCTGTATTCCCTGGTCATCTGCGTGTGCGGCAGACTCACTACGTGTAGCCTCATGCCCCTTGCCCCCTTATGTCTGTTGCGTGTCTGCGACGTGCATCCCTGAGAACCAGGACTGGATTGCCGTTCCCTTGATGGTGACCGCCTCGTCTGGTGCCGTGGCTGCAAGCAGCACGGTGTCTCCGGCCGACAACACGAGAAGGGTGGGAGGCAGCACGGCGTGCGCGCCACCAGTCACCGCGTGAAGGACCGTTCGGAAGACTGACCGCGACGCCCCGTTTACCCGCAGGGTCAGGTCGAGTCGGTTGCCGTGCGTGCTGTTGTCGTACTCCACTTGTGCGTTGAACAGCCACAGCCCGCCGTAGCCTGTGGGAACCGTGTAGGTCTCCGTCGTGAGGTCGAACCCGCCCAGCCCGTCCCACTCCTCGGCGCTCCATGCGACCGTGGTCATACCGCCGACGACCGTGAGGTTCTGGGTGTTGGCGCCGTCGTTGACCTTGAACCCCGCGTAGGTGTGCCAGGTACCACTGTGGCTCTGGAACGAGTTGATTTCGTCCCCGATTTCGTCGAGGACGGTCTCGACCTCGGTGCCCACGTAGTGGCCGCCCGCGTCCGCGACGCTGATGGCGGTGGCGTCGTGGGCGTCAGAGGCGTCTGTCTCGTGGCCGACCAGCGGCCCCAGGCTCTGGAACATCGCCGCCACGGTGTCGGTGGCGTAGAACCCGCCCGTGTCCGAGACGGCCATGCCTGACGCCGTCAGGGTCCCACCCTCCTGGTTGGAGGTGTGGTCGTGGATACGCGCCGTGGTGAACGCGATGGGCACCCACCGCTGGGAGTCGTTGTTGTACTCGAAGACCACCGTGTCCCCGACGGCCAGGGTCAGGATGGCCGTCCTCGGGAGCGTGATGCGGTTGAAGGACGAGCTGTTCGTGTCCTCGTGGTTGAAGATGAGCAGGCCAGTCCCGGCGTGGTGGATGACCTTGATGGCACCGGAGCCCTGCGCCGTCAGGCCGGTGACCGTCAGGCCGGACCCGCCCTTCCACTGGAACACCGTCAGCGACGACCAGTTCGACGGCGTCAGGTTGTTCTGCGTGCCCGTATCGGTGAAGTCACCCTCGCCCGCCCAGGCGAACGTGGTGCCGACCGAGAGGTTGGCGCCACCGCCCGCGTGGGTGTTGGCGCTGTGGTCGTGGTCCACGGACGGACCCTGGTGGACGTGGTCGTGGCGGGCCAAGAACTCCGAGGACCCACGGGCAGCAGTGAGGGAGAGGTTCGCGGGGGTCCCGGTGTTGGCGAAGCCCATCGTGTTGAACCCGGCGCCCAAGCCGTCGAAGCCCTCCGGGCCGGGGGGACCCAGCGCGCCGCAGTGGCCGAGGGCACCGCAGTGCCCGAGTGCGCCGCAGGGTCCCACGCCCCCACAGAACCCGGTAGCGCCACAGAATCCAGTGGCGCCGCAGAACCCGGTGGGGCCGAGGGCACCGCAGTGCCCGGTGGCCCCGCAGAAACCTGTGGCTCCGCAGAAGCCTGTAGCGCCACAGTGTCCTGTGCTCCCCGTGGCGCCACAGAAACCCGTCGCCCCACAGAAACCAGTCGCACCGCAGGCGCCCTTGGCGCCGCAGGGACCGGCCAATCCGTCAAGGCCGTCCTGTCCCATCGCTCCGCAGTGACCCAGTGCGCCACACGGCCCGACTCCTCCGCAGGGGCCCAAGGCACCACAGTGCCCGGTCGCCCCGCAGTGGCCGGTGGCGCCACAGAAGCCAGTCGCGCCACAAAAGCCGGTGGCGCCACAGTGCCCGGTGCTACCGGTCGCTCCGCAGAACCCGGTCGCACCGCAGAACCCCGTAGCTCCGCAGAACCCGGTGGCGCCGCACGCCCCCTTCGCGCCACACGGACCGGCGAGCCCGTCCAGCCCGTCGTTCCCCATAGCACCACAATGTCCCAAGGCCCCACAGGGGCCCACGGCCCCGCAGGGGCCGAGAGCACCACAGGGACCGAGGGCACCGCAGTGCCCGGTGGTCCCGCAGAACCCGGTTGCTCCACAATGACCCGTCGCGCCACAGTGCCCAGTGGCGCCGCA
>WUUC01197366.1_pt1 | contig 18848 bp, 17 predicted proteins | sample 6278441 | NCBI WGS metagenome assembly WUUC01 (sample SAMN13675441, study PRJNA597444) | soil metagenome | isolation source: soil | place: USA: Washington | collected 2017-10 | reverse complement strand
AGGTCGCCGAGCGCGGCACGATCTTCCTCGACGAAATCGGCGAGATGAACGCGACGATGCAGGTGAAGCTGCTGCGGGTGCTGCAGGACCGGAAGTTCCGCCGGCTCGGTGGGACCGACGAGGTGCAGGCCGACATCCGCGTCGTGGCGGCGACCAACCAGGATCTCCCCAAGCGCGTCGAGGAGGGGAAGTTCCGCGAGGACCTGTTCTACCGCATCAACGTGATCTCGATCGAGCTGCCGCCGCTTCGCGATCGCCGCGAGGACATTCCGCTCCTGGCGGAACACTTCCTCGACAAATTCGCGAAACAGATGCAGAAGCCGGTGCACAGCATCTCGCACGAGGCGATGGAACTGCTGATGGCGCACGAGTGGCGCGGCAACGTGCGCGAGCTCGAGAACGTGATCGAACGCGCCGTCGCGCTCGAGCAGACGCCTACGGTCCTGCCGGAATCGCTCCCCGGGGCCGTGCTCCGGGGCGGCACGCCCGAGGGGCCTGCCCAGTCGGCCGCGACCCAGTTGCCACTCGACGGGATCGATCTCGAGGCGCACGTCGACGAGATCTATCGCGCTCACATCGCACAGGCACTCAAGCGGTCGGGCGGCGTCCAGGTCAAGGCCGCGGAGATGCTCGGAATGAGCTTCCGGTCGTTCCGCTACTACGCCAGGAAGTTCAACATCCGATGACGCCGAACCGCGAGTCGGGCATGACGCTCATCGAATTGATGGTGATCGTCTGCATCATCTGCGTGCTGGCGACAATAGGCGCGCTGCATCTCATGCGCGCCCGGTCGCGAGGCTTCGAGTCATCAGCCGTGGCGTCGCTGCGCCTGATTGCACAGGGTCAGGTTGTCTACTCGGTGGCGTGCGGGTTTGGTGGATTCGCGCCGAACCTGCCGGTGCTCGCACGACCCTCACCGGGGAGCAATGCGCCATTCATTCCGATCGAGCTGACGACGACGGCGACGGCGAAGTCGGCCTATCGCTTTGCGGTGCGGCCTGCGCACGACGGCAAGCCGTATCAGCTCGATTGCAACGGGACCCGGAATACCACGGCGTATTACGCGTCGGCGCAGCCGGTCCAATACAGCCTGGTGACCGGCAGCCAGTCGTTTGCCGTTTCGTTAAATGGTGTGATCTGGGCGCTGAATTCGCCCACCCCACCCGCCGAACCGTTCGGACCGCCCGCCCAGCCTTTCCGCTGAGCCGGCCTATTTATTGCAGAGCTGGTGGGATTATGCGTCAACAGCGCGCCTTGAAGGAAGACGGATTCACGTTGATTGAATTGCTGGTGGTGGTGGCCATCATCGGCGTACTCGCCGCGATCGTGACGGCTCAACTGCTTCGCGCCAAGGCGTCCGCGAACGAATCCTCGACCATTTCGGCCCTCCGTGCGATTGCGACTGCACAGGTGTCGTTCTCGCAGTCGTGCGCGGCGAACAGTTACGCCCCGACCCTGACAGGATTGGGTTCTCCGGCGCCAGGCGAGGCGGCGTTTCTCTCGCCGGATTTGACAACTGCTGCGGTGGTTTCAAAGGCCGGTTACCAGATCACGATGACTGCCGGGCTCGGTGCATCGCCCGCAGCCCCGGACTGCACCGGCGCGGTAACCACCGATGGTTTCTACGCGTCGGGAACCCCTCTCACGTTCAACCTTACGGGCAGCCGTGCGTTCGCAATCGCGACCCCCGGCACGATCTGGCAGGTGACTGCAGCCGCAGCTCCGACCGAGCCCTTCGGCGCACCGGCCACACCGCTGAACTGACCGTCAATATTTGGCAGGACAGCTGACAGGAATTGTCAATTTAAAGGCCGCGCGGTAGACGTCAAGGCCTTGCGGATGCCGGTCAGTGCCCGTAAACTCTTGAAACACTGCACATTGAGACGGGGCCTGGAGTTGAAGCGGGACTGGCATCAGCGTTGCTCTCTAGCTGAACCGTTCAGGAGCGCCGTGGTCGGAAAACGGCGAGCGGTAGGTATATCGCGGGCCTCGGCCCGGCTCTCAAGGAGTCCACACGTGAAGAAGATTCAGAAGAACGACGGTTTTACACTCATCGAGTTGCTCATCGTGGTTGCGATTATCGGCATCATCGCGGCCATCGCGGTTCCCGGCCTTCTCCGCGCCCGCATGTCGGGTAACGAGGCCTCGGCGATTGGCTCGATCCGCGCGATCAACACCGCGCAGATCAGCTACTCGAACCTGTGCAATGGCTTCGCGCCGCTGCTGACGGAGCTGGGCGCTGCAGGAAGCTTCCTGTCGCCCGACCTGACGGTGGCCGCCAGCCCGATCAAGAGCGGCTACACGATCACGATGGCGGCTGGCGTTGGCAACAACGTCAACACGACCATGGTGACGGGCTGCACGGGCACGGGCAGCGCGTACTACGCGTCGGCGACCCCGAACGGCGTGGGCTCGACCGGGCAGCGCGCGTTCGCGACGAACGCGGCGGGCACGATTTGGCAGGACACGACCGGTGTGGCGCCCGCGGAAGCGGCGTTCGCCGAGGCGGGCACGATCAGCCCGATCAAGTAACACCAGCGTTCTCGGGTAAGACTTCGGGGCTGGCTCGCCATCGGCGGGTCAGCCCCGAACTGTTGTACGATCGCTGGCGGAGCACTGCCGTAGATGCCGACACGCACCACGCGCGCGTTACTGATTGCCTGCTCTCTGCTGGGCCTTGCCGCGTCAGGCGGATCGGCCTACGTCCATTACCGGCTGATCGCGGACCCGACCTACACGAGCTTCTGCAACGTGTCCGAGGCGGTGAACTGCGAACAGGTCTACCAGAGCGCGTACGGCGCGGTTGGCGGCGTGCCGGTCGCACTCTTCGGGATGATGTTTTTCGTGCTCGCGGCCTTGCTTGCCTGGGCTCTCCCGGTTGCCCCAGCCGCGGTTCCGGCGACGAAAGTAAAAACGGGGAAGACGCCCGACCCACCGCGCCACGAGGGATCATCGACCGGCTACCTGTTCGTGCTCTCCACGATGGCGCTCGCCGCAACCCTCTACTTTGCCTACGTGTCGTTCTTCGTGCTCAAGACCGTGTGCCCGCTTTGCGTCGCCACGTACGTCGCCGTAATCGGACTATTCATCATCTCAGGGTCGCTCGGGCCCGCTCGACTGGCTTCGCTGCCGGCCGACGCGACACGCGATCTCCGACGGCTCGTCCGACACCCTGTCGCGCTGACGCTTGCAATCCTCTACGTCGCGGGAGCGGCGTCGCTCATTGCGTTCTTCCCGCGCGAGGATGCCGCGCCGGCCACGGTCGCCGCCGCGAACGCCGCACCTGCGGTGCCGCTGCCGCCCGTGCAGGGCGAGGCACGCCAGCAGTTCGAACAGTGGATGGCGGCGCAGCCGCGCGTGCCGCTGACGGAGCCGACCGACGGCGCGAAGGTGTTAATCCTGAAATTCAACGATTACCAGTGCCCCCCCTGTCGGCAGACCTACACCGAGTACAAGCCGATTGTCGAGCGCTACCAGGCGCAGTATCCCGGGCAGGTGAAGTTCGTCACCAAGGACTTTCCGCTCGAAGCGGAATGCAACACGGGCGGCGTACACGCCGCGGGCTGCGAAGCCGCCGCGGCTGTTCGCATGGCACGGATCAAGGGCAAAGCCGATGCGCTCGAGGCGTGGTTGTTCGACAACCAGCCGGCCATGTCGCCCGAACTGGTACGCCGCGGCGTACGGGAGGTCGGCGGGGTCAACGACTTCGACGCGCAGTATCCCCGGGTCCTCGACCAGGTCCGCGCCGACGTGGCGCTCGGGCGCCAGCTGGGTGTGTCCAGCACCCCAACATTCTTCGTGAATGGCGTCAAAATTGTCGGTGGGCTCCGGCCGCAGTTTTTCGACGCGGCAATCGCCTACGAACTGCAGCGCGGGACCCCTGGCGCCGAGAACAAATAATGGCATGTTGGCGATACGCACTGAAGGGCTCACCAAGCACTACGAGCTGGGCTTCTGGCGGAAGCGTCCGTATGTGGCGCTCGATGGTCTGACCCTCGAGGTCAGGGCCGGCGAGGTGTTCGGCTTCCTCGGGCCGAACGGCGCAGGGAAGACGACGACGCTGAAGCTGTTGATGCAGCTCACCTATCCGACGTCGGGAGCGGCGTGGATCCTCGATCGGCCGGTCGGCGACTTGGAGGTCAAGCGCCGCATCGGATACCTCCCTGAAAACCCTTACTTCTACGACTATCTCAGCGCCGAAGAGCTGCTGACGTACTTCGCCAGTCTTTTCGGCTACCGCGGAGAAGCCCGGCACAAGCGCGTCCAGGCGGTGCTCGACGAAGTGGGCATCGGCGCCGAACGACGCATGCACCTCCGCGGGTACTCGAAAGGCATGGTCCAGCGCGTCGGCATCGCGCAGGCGATCCTGAACGAGCCCGAGCTGGTGTTCTTCGACGAGCCGATGTCAGGCCTCGACCCGCTCGGTCGCCGCGAGATGCGGCAGCTGATGTTGCGGCTGCGGGATCGCGGCTGCACCGTGTTCTTCAGCTCGCACATCCTCGCCGACGCCGAATCGATGTGCAGTCGTGTCGGTGTGCTCGCCGGCGGACGTCTGGTGGCAGGCGGCCGACTCGCCGACCTGCTCGCGTTCGAGCTGCGCGGGTGGGAATTGATCGTCGAGGATCTCGCGCCGGCCGACCTGGCGGTCATCAGCGCGCGCGCTACGCGCGTCGTGCCGCTCGCCCAAGGCCGCTTCACGCTCGAACTGCCGCCGGATCCTCCCGAGCCGACGATCGCCGAGCTGGCGCGCCGTGGTGCACGCATTGTCTCGGTGAACCCGCTGCGGGACACGCTCGAGGATTTCTTCGTACGGCAGATTGCCCAGGCGCCCCGCCGCGAAACATCGAAGGTCTGAGCGATGAGACAAGCAGCCCTCGTTGCCGGCAGTGTGTTCAAGGAATCCGTGCGTGACCGCGTGCCATACAGCTTGGTGCTATTCGCGATCCTGCTGATGGCCGCCTCGTACCTGATCAGCCAGCTCACGGCCGGTCAGGATTTGAAGATCATCAAGGACCTGGGCCTGGCGTCGATCGGCGTCATCGGCCTGCTGATTGCCATCTTCATCGGCATCGGTCTCGTCTCGAAGGAAGTGGAGCGTCGCAGCATCTACAGCCTGCTTGCCAAGCCCGTTTCGCGCACCAGCTTCATCCTCGGGAAGTTCGGCGGGCTGGTACTGACGCTCGTCGCGAACGTGAGCGCGATGACCGTGGCCTACTTCCTCGTGCTCGCCTACATGCACTGGATGGCCGACCCGGGCGTGCGCGCGGCATGGCCGGCGCCAGCCATGGACCCGTGGCTGCTCGTGCCGATCGTGCTGATCCTGGGCCAGTTGACCATCGTCACCGCGATCGCGCTGCTGTTCTCGACGTTTTCGAGCCCGCTGCTCGCCGCGCTAATGACGCTTGGCGTCTGGGCCGCCGGACATTTCAACGCCGACCTGCGAAATCTCGAGACGGTCATCGACTCGCCGTTCGCGGTCTACGCGGCCCGCGCGATGTATTACCTGCTGCCGAACTTCGCCGCATTCGACGTGAAGGCGCAAGTGGTTCATGGCGAAGGCATCAGCCTGCTGCAAGCATCGGTGACCCTCCTCTACGCGGTAGTGTATGTGTCCGCGCTGCTGGCTGTGGCAGTCGTGATCTTCCGCCGCCGGGACTTCAGGTAGATGGCCGCCGTCGTGTCTTCTCCCGCGGTTCCGCGTGCGCGCGGCGGCGTGGCGCTCGCGGCGGCATTGCTGGCGACAGCCGTTGGCCTTGAGATGGTGCGGGAGCGCGTCGCGCCGCCTCATGGTCCGCTGCCACCGACGATGTGGATGCGGTCGCCGGCCCTCATGGATCGATTGGCGCTCGGGTTCGATACGCTCGTCGCCGACGCGTACTGGATCCGGGCGGTCGTGTACTACGGGGGCGTGCGTCGTGACGTCGATCCGAACAAGACCTACGACCTTCTCTACCCGCTGCTCGACATCACCACGTCGCTCGACCCGGGCTTCCTCCTGGCGTACCGTATGGGTGCGATCTTCCTGAGCGAGCAGTTCCCCGGCGGCGCGGGGCGGCCCGACCTTGCCGTGGCCCTGCTCGAGAAAGGTGTGCGCGCGCGCCCGGAGGCCTGGCAGCTGCCGCACGACATCGGATTCGTGTACTTCTGGAGCTACCGCGACTACATCCGCGCTGCCGAGTGGCTCGAGCGGGCCAGCACCAAGCCGGGCGCACCGTCCTGGCTGAAGCCCGTCGTCGCAAGCATGCTGGCACGCGGCGGCGACCGCCAGACCGCACGCCTGCTCTGGACCGAGATGCTGCGATCGGACGAAGCGATGATGAAGAGCGCGGCCGAGCTGAAGCTGGCGCAGCTCGATGCGATGGATCAGATGCAGCAGTTGCACACCGTGATCGCACGGGTGACGCTGTCCACAGGACGCCGCCCAACGAGCTGGAACGATCTCATTGCCGGCGGATGGCTGCGAGGCGTGCCGGTGGACCCCGGCGGAACGCCCTACGTGCTGGAACCGGCAACGGCGCGCGTCACCGTGTCGCCCGACTCGCCGATTTATCCGATGCCGGATCAACTCGAGGAGAAATGACGGATCCGGTGCTCCCGGTCACCGCCATCCTGCTCGGTCTGGCGGTCGGCAGCTTCCTCAATGTGTGCATTCACCGGATCCCGCTGGGTGAGTCCATCGCGTGGCCGGGGTCGCATTGCCCTACGTGCCAGCATGCGCTTGCGTGGTATGACAACGTGCCGGCGTTCAGCTACCTGTGGCTGCGCGGCCGCTGCCGCTATTGCCGCGAAGGCATCACGCCGCGCTATCTGATCGTCGAGCTCGTGACCGCGATCATGTTCCTCGGTCTCGTGCTGCTGTACCCGCCAGGCCTCCTGCTCGTCACACGGATCGTGTTCGGCTGTGCGCTGATCGTGCTCTTCGCGATCGATCTCGACCACCACATCCTGCCGAACGTCATCACGCTGCCCGGCATCGTCGCGGGCTTTGCCTTGAGTCTTATCGGTCCGCCGGGCTGGCGCTCCTCGCTCATCGGAATCGCGCTCGGCGGAGGTATCCCGTACGCGATCGCGTGGACCTACGAAAAGGTGCGCGGCCACGAAGGCCTTGGCATGGGCGACGTGAAGATGCTGGCGATGATTGGCGCGTTCCTCGGATGGCCGCTGATGCTGCTGTCCCTTGTACTGGCCTCGTTCACCGGTTCCATCGTCGGCGCCGGGTTCATTGCGGCCGGCAAGGGCGCCCGCTACGCGCTGCCGTTCGGCACGTTCCTCGCCGTCGGCGCGCTCACTGCCGTCGTGGCGGGCGACGCGATCATCACGTGGTACCTGTCCTATTACTGACGTGAGCTCCTACGCCTACGCGCTGATCGGTCTCACGGCAATCCTGGCCGTGCTCGTCGCTGTTCTCGCCTTCGCGGCGCTGCGGTTTGCCGCCGCGGCAAAGGACGCGCGCCGTCACCTCCGCGAGGGCGGCGAACGCACATTCGTGACCGGTGCGCTGCAGGAGGCGCTCGACCGCATGAAGGCGCAGGAGCGCGCGATGAGCGCGCGCGCGGTCGCCTCGGAGCAGTTGAGCGATCAGATCGTGTCGAGCCTTACGGCGGGACTGCTCGTGGTATCCACGTCCGGCGAGGTGCGAATCCTGAACCCGGCCGGGCGCCAGTTGCTCGGTCTGCCGCCCGCCGCGATGCCGTCACATTTCCGCGAGCTGCTCGCGGACGCTGGGGCGCTTGCCGACGTGCTCGATGAGTGCCTCACGACACACCGGCCCATCGTGCGTCGTGCCCTGCAGATTTCCACGCCGTCCGGCGCCACGCATTTCGGCATCACCGTGTCCCCGCTCGCAGGCGACGATGGGAAGTCAAAAGGCGCGATCTGCCTGTTCTCGGATCTGACGGCGGTCGTGGATCTCGAGGAGCAGCTGCGTCTCAAGGACACGCTGGCGCGGCTCGGCGAGCTGACCGCCGGCATTGCGCACGAGTTCCGGAATGGCCTCGCGACCATTCACGGCTACAGCCGGCTGATCGATCCCGCGACCGTTCCGCCGGCGTACCGGCCATACGTTGAAGGCATCCGCGCCGAGACCGAATCGCTCGGGCAAGTCGTCACCAACTTTCTCAATTTTGCGCGTCCCGAGCAGATCGTCTTTCATCCGATCGAGCTCAGGCAACTGCTGCAGCGTGCGGTGGATGACACGGTCAACGAGCTGGCGGGACCCGCCGCCGTCACGATCGAGGGGGAGTTCCCGGTCGTCCAGGGGGACGACGTGCTGCTGCGGCAGGCGTTCAGCAACTTGGTGCGCAACGCCGTAGAGGCGTGTGAAGGTACCGGCATCGTGCCCGCGATCTCCATCGTCGGCGAGCTCGACGCACAAGGGCGAAACGTCCGCATCGCGGTGAACGACAACGGTCCCGGGATCGCCGAGGCGGTCGCCGGCCGGGTCTTTCGTCCGTTCTTCACGACCAAGGCCCGGGGCACGGGGCTCGGACTCGCGATAGTGCAGAAGGTCGCTGTCACGCACAACGGCCGGGTGAGCGTCGGCGTGTCGCCGGCCGGCGGCGCGTGTATCCAGATGACGCTGCCAGTGAGCGAAAACAGCCGTTCCACTGTTGCTACGTAACGTAACAAAAACGTAGAGGCTCGCATCGTGGCCCCGATGCGAACTGCCGCCTGCCACTGCCGCTAAGTCTTGCCAAATGAACTACTTGACAGGTGGTCTGAAGCCCGAATGGCTGCGCTGGCGTTAGCCTTGCTCATCCACAGGGCGTGAACACGAGGCATCTTTCGTCAACAAACGGCTTCACGTTGATCGACATGGTCGTCGTCGTGGCGCTGATTTGCGTCATGAGCGCGATGGCAACGATCTCACTGCGGGACATGACCGAGTCGATGCGGCTGTCTCAGGGTGCGCGCGAAGTCGAGCGCGAGCTGCAGACGGCGCGGCTGAAGGCCGTCACCAGCAATCGCCCCATTCGCGTGCGGTTCAACTGCCCATCGGCTGGCAAGTATCGGATGGTGGAGCTTATTGGCTCGACATACGTGCCCGTCGCGGCCGACGACGCCGCGAACAGGTGCCAGGAGTCGGCGTATCCGTATCCGGCGGCCGACCGGAATCCAATCACCTTGCCGAACCTGGATGGGCCTGCGAGAAGCCTGCATAGCTCGCTCTCCTTCGGCGCGGCCCAGACACTCGAGTTCTGGCCGAACGGCACCGTTCACGCCGACACCGGTGTGGCGGGCGCATGGCCCGAGCTGCCGACTACCGGCACGGAGATCCACGTCGTCAAGGGACAGGACATCAAAAAGATAACGGTGAATGGCCTTGGCAAAATCCAGCTTCAGTAACCAGTCGGGCTTCTCGCTCGCCGAGGTTATGGTCGCGACGGGCATTCTGACCGCCGCGCTCATGAGCCTGGGGCAACTGTTCGCGATCTCCATCCAGAGCAACACGTCGGCGCGCAACGCGACGTTTGCCACGGTATTGGCGCAGCAGAAGGTCGAGCAGCTGCGCGCGCTCTCGTGGGGCTTCGACGAGGTGGGACTCCCGATGAGCGACACGTCAACGAACACCGCCGTGCAGCCGGAAGAGCCGATCGGCGGAACGGGGCTCTTGCCATCGCCCTCCGACGCTCTGCTGACCAACGTCGAGGGCTACGTGGATTACGTGGACGCGTGGGGCAACATCATGGGCTCTGATGCCGAGGCCCGCGGCAAGTCCACGTACTTCCGCCGCTGGTCGGTGGAGCCGCTGCCGACGAACCCGAACAACACCCTGATCCTGCAGGTGGTCGTCGGCCGTATCAAGGACCGCGGCGCCGCCGAGGGCACAAACATGCGCGTGCGCGACGAAGCGCGACTCATGACGGTGAAGACGAGGAAGTCACGATGACCACCCAGCGCGCGATTCTGCCCCGGCTTCGATCCGACGCCGGTTTCACGATCCTCGAGATGTTGATCGCGATGGGGATCATGCTCACGGTGACGGGCACGGTGTTCTCGCTGTTGAACCCGAGCCAGGGCATCTACCAGACGCAGCCGGAAGTGGCCGACATGCAGCAGCGTCTCCGCGTCGGCGTCGACACCATGCAGAAGGATCTCGTCATGGCCGGGGCCGGCACGTACATGGGTGCGGCCGCAGGCGCGTTGACGAACTTCTTCGCGCCGGTGATGCCGTTCCGGATCGGCGAAATCGACAGCGACCAGAACAAGGGCGTCTATTACCGGCCCGATGCGATCAGCGTCATGTATGTGCCGCCATCGCCGGCGCAGACGCGAGTCGTGAAGACGCTCGGCAACAACTCCGCGGAAATCGACGTGGAGCCGCAGATCAACTGCGCGGACGACAAGAAAGACAGGCTGTGCGGGTTCGAGGAAGGGATGCGCGTGATCATCTTCGATCCGTCGGGTTCGTTCGACTGGATGACGATCACCCACGTGCAGGACGCCGCGCTGCACCTGCAGCACAACCGCGACAAGCTGTCGAGCACCTACGGCAACGACGCGGCAATTACGCAGGTATCGACGCACACCTATTACCTGAAGAGCGACGACGCGACCAAGACGTGGCAGTTGCGCCACTACGACGGCGACCAGGTGGATTTGCCCGTCCTCGACGATGTGGTGAAGCTGAACTTCCAGTACTTCGGCGATGCGCAGCCGCCGCGGCTTCTGCCGAACGCCGTGCTCTCGAACAAGTACGGGCCGTGGACGACGTACGGGCCGAAGCCGCCCATCCTCTCTGAGGACCGGGCGAGCGACACGTGGGGGAAAGGCGAGAACTGCGTGTTCCAGGTCATCGAGGGCGTCCACGCACCCCGTCTCCCGGTGCTCGGCGCGGGCGGCGACGGCCAGGTCGAGCTCACAGCGGACATGTTCCAGGACGGTCCGTGGTGTCCTGATGGGGAGAAGACCGAACGGTGGGACGCGGACCTGCTGCGCGTCCGCCGTATCCGCGTGAACGTCCGGGTGCAGGTCTCCAAGCCGTACCTGCGAGGCGCGGCGGGCGTCCTGTTCGCCAAGGCCGGCACCGCGAGCAACGGGTACCGCATCGTGCCGGACCAGGAAATCCGGTTCGACGTAACACCGCGCAACATGAACCTGGGGCGCTGACATGCGAGCACATCAGACGAATCAACGAACGCTCGACCGGCTCGCCGACGAACGCGGCATCGCGCTCATCATCTCGCTGATGGTGATGCTGCTCCTGACCGCGCTCGGCCTCGCGCTGACGATGACGACCATCACCGAGACGAAGATCACCGGCAACTACGCGAAGGGCACGGAGGCGCTCTACGCTGCCGATGCCGCGGTCGAACGCGTGATGCAGGACCTGCTGACCGTTCCCGCCTGGGACAGGGTGCTCGACGGGACGACCACGTCCGCGTTCATCGACGGCCTGCCGAGCGGTGAGCGTGACTTGCCGGATGGATCGCGGATCAACCTGACCGAAGCGACGAACATGCTGCGCTGCGGAAAAGTCACGACCTGCTCCGACGCCGACCTGATCGCCTTGACCGATGAACGGCCCTGGGGTCCGAACAACCCGCGCTGGCAGTTGTACGCGTACGGACCGCTCGAGCAAATGATTCCGACCGAGACGATCAATTCGGGCATGTACGTGATCGTGTGGGCGGCTGACGATCCGGCGGAGAACGATGACAACCCGCTCAAGGACGGCGGCACGCCGACCAACAGCGATCCCGAAGGCAACATCGGCAAGGGCGTCATGTCGCTCGTGGCGCACGCGTATGGCGCCGGCGGCGTGCGCCGCGTGATCGAGGTGACGGTCGGCCGCACGGATACGACCGAAATGGAACGCGGCTACACGGGCCAGCGTGGACAGGACGAACAGAACCGCCGCGCCCGCAAGGCCGCGGTGCAGACGCCAGGCAAGGCGCTCACCAGCCGGAGCCTCGGCTTGTCGAGCGATGCCGGCTTCGTGAAGCCGTAAGGACGAGGACGATCATGACCCCGAGAGGCTATTCTTTCCCGTTCATCCTGACGCTCGCGGCGATGTGCGTGCTCACCGGCCGCGACGCGTCGGCGCAGCTCGATCCGCTGCTGTTCATCAAGCGGATGCCGCCGAACGTCATCATCGCGGTCGACACGGCGAACCGCATGCAGCGCGACATCGCCAACGATTACCTCGACCCGAACGTGTACACGAGGACGGGGGCCCTGTGGGAACCCTCGATCGGCATCGGGTCGAACGTGACGACCAAGTACCGCCGGAAGTACGTCAACCTGCAGAACACCGACCCGGCCACCGCAGGCGACAAGTTCAGCGCGGACACGATCAAGGTTGTCGGCGACAAGGACACCGGCTTCACGACGTTCGATGATCAGACGAAGCTCGCGATTGCCCGCAAGGCATTGACCGAGGTCGTCACGGCGAACATGAACCTCGTGCGGTTCGCGTTGCTGAAAACGCGCCAGAGGGATGCGAAGATCGGCGCAGAGAAAAACGAAGGCCCCGTCAAAACGTCGGACCCGGTCATGTCTGTCATGACAGAAACGGGCGGGACCGCGAAATGGAAGATCACACGGCCGGAGGTAGGCGCGCTGAACGGCAGTCTGGCGTACGGCTCCGCGTCGCCGGTGCCGCTGATCCAGGTCGACTCGGTGGCGTCCGGGCTGACGGCTAATCAGCGAATTTTGACCACGCTCGGCATGTATCCGCACCAGAGTGACACGAAGACGTTCACGCTCGTGCCTGGTGGCCGTGACGGCATGGGTTACGTGGACGCGCCAATCGACAACATGCTCGACGACGCCCGCACCGAGGCGGTCCGCCTGTTGAGTGCCGATACGCAGTGCCGGCAAACCGTCGTTGTGTTGATCGTCGCCGGCGGTGAAGGGCACTCGACGAACGAAGATATCGCCACCAAGGCGAAGAGCTTCGTGAACGTGAGAGATGGCTTTGACGTGCCGATTCATGTCATCGCCCTCGCGCCACCGGCAGCGGACGAGTCCGCGTTGCGGCTCGTCGCGGAGAACAGCGGCGGCGTCTACACAAAAATCACCAAGGAGATGGTGGACGCCGTCCCGACAGGCCAGCCTGTGCCCGAACTGGTACGCGCAGTGAACTACGCGGTGTCGGAGACGTTCCAGAACACGACTGAGTTCAACGTCGACCCGACGCTGACGTTCTCCCGCGGTCCGGAGACCGAGCACCAGGTGACCAGCCCGATCATCGGCAGCGTCAACCTCGACGGCGCGCTCGACATCAAGGGCCTGCCGCTCGTGAACGACATCATCAAGAACGAGAAGACCGGCACCGTTATTCCGCAGCGCTCGAACGTGCTCATCACGACGGGGTTCGCGCTGCCCGGCTTCGAAGCGCGCATGCGCGCGTTCCGGGTGTACCGGCCGGAGGTCGACACGTCGAAGGCCGCCGGCTACAAGTTCGTCGCCGACGGCACGCGCCTGTGGGTCGCGTCGGTCCCCGAGGCGTCGCGGCGCAACATCTTCACCGTGCTGCCGGACGGCACGACCCTGACATTCACGTCCGACAACGCCGCCGTGCTGGAGCCGTATCTCCAGACGACCGACGCAAAAACGGGCACGAAGTACATGGACGCGGCAAAGCTGATCGAGTACGTCCGCAATCAGCCCCTCGGCGCGATTGTCGGATCGACGCCGGCGATGATGGATCCGCCGTCACTCGATCCTCCGCCCGACTCCGACTATCCCGGCTTCCTCGCGGAGAACGCGAAACGCCGCAGCATCATCTGGGTCGGCGCGAACGACGGCATGATCCACGCGATCGATGCGCGGCTCGGTAAGGAAGTGTGGGCGTTCATCCCCTTCAACCTGCTGCCCAAGCTGAAGACGCTGATGCACGGCCAGCCGGTCGGATCGTTCCGTTACTTCGTCGACAGCTCTCCGAAGGTCGCGGACGTGAAGATCGATGGCAAGTGGCGGACGTACCTCATCATCGGTGAAGGGGCTGGCGGCACGTTCTACCAGGCCTTCGACGTGACGCTCGACAAAATGGGCGACACCGTGCTGCCGACGGAAGGCAATATCGACGTGGTGCTGAGCTACTTCGCGGACAAGGATCGAGTGCCGTTCCGATGGAGCTTCCCGCATTACAAGGATTTCGACCACACACTCGTGGATACGGCGAAGGGGATTTACTGGGGCGATATCGCGGCAACCGCACCTGTCGTGTCGAAGACGGTCGGCCAGACCTGGTCGGATCCAGCCGTCGGGCAGATCGAGAACGTGACGGGTCCCTACACCGTCATCACCGGATCCGGGTTCCTGCCGTTCACGATGGAGACGGCGGCAAACCGCGCCGGCGTCGTCGCGGGCTCGTCGTTGTACTTGCTCAATGCTGAAACCGGCGAGCTGTACGACTCGCGCTCGGTCGGCGCTGACACCAGCGCCGAAAAGATCGACAACTGCGTCACGGCCAACGACTGCACGAAGTTGAAGAACGCAATCCAGGCGGATCCCGTCGCCACCGGTCCGGCAGATTCGCGCTACATCAACAAGACCTACGTGGGCGACCTCGACGGCAAGCTGTGGCGCTTCGACCTGAAGCTCGATGCGGCGAAGATCCCGAAGGTCAACACGCTCACGAAGCTGTATGACGCGGGCGCCGGGCACCCGATGTTCTCCTCGATGGCCACGGTAACGGTCGGTGGCGTGAACCAGTACCTGTTCCAGGCCACCGGCAGCGATCTGCTGCCCTCGAACAACGTGTCGCAGCAGTACCAGTTGCTCATCGTCAAGGACAACGGCGCGAGCGGCACCCTGGCAACAACGGGCGGCAAGCCGATCCTGCTCGAGAAGGTCGATGGTCTCGGCAACGACGAAAAGGTGACGTCGTTCCCGGCGGTCGCCGGCGACATCGTCTTCTTCTCGACGACCAACTACAAGCCGGCCGCCCCGTGCACGCTGCCGGATGGAAACCTGTACGCGTTCACCTTCATCGGCGGCCCGGCGTACGACACGACGAACGATGGCAAGGTCGATTCGGCCGACAAGCCGAAGATCACCACCACCGTGGGCGAACGCGCGAGCGCGCCGTTCATCGTGGACCAGCACGTCGTGTTCGCCTCGGGCAACAAGATCCAGATGCTCGGCGATCCCGAAGACTTCAATAATGGCGTCGGCCAGGCCGGCGTGCGAATCCTGTCGTGGCGCGAAGTCCGTTAACCCTCGACGCCGTCACGTGCGCCGCGTGCGGCGCCCTGGTTCGCGGGGATCGCGCCCGCTGCCTGCGCTGCGGCGAACCGCTCGTCGCGTCCACGGCGGCGCACGAGCGGCACTCCGCTGCGCTGACGAAGCTTCTGATCGCCGGCGCAGTCATCACAGCCGTGACGCTCGTTGGCGTCGTCGCGCTGCGGCCTGCGGCGGCGCCGGTTGCTGCCGCTGCCGTGATCACCGCCGCGCCGACGACGCGTGTCGCGTCGCCGGTGGAGAACACGGAAGCGAAGCCGATCCCCGAACCGGTCACGTCGCGAGACGCGATCGTTCCGGGCCAGGTGGCGTATGCCTCCGGCGACATGAACGGGGCGCTCGAGAACTTCGAGCGCGCCGTGGAGATCAATCCGGACGATCCCGATGCGTTGAACAACCTCGCACAGGTGCTCGTCCGAAACGGCCGGGCGCGAGAGGCGGTGCCACACTTCGATCGGGCGATCGCGCTCGAGCCCGAGGTCTGGGCCTACCGCTTCAACCGTGCGCGTGCCCTTGCCGAGCTTCAGCAGTGGAGCCGGGCTGTAGCCGGGTACCGCGACGCGCTGGCCCTGTTCCCCGACGATTACGCGACACAGTTCAACCTGGCGAAGGCGCAGCAGAAGAACGGCGACCTGCAGCAGGCCATCCAGGGGTTTGAAAAGGCTATCCAGCTCGCGCCGGGACAGGCCGACTTCCACTTGTCGCACGGTCAGGCGCTCGAGGCCGCGGAACGTCCGCGCGACGCCGCAGCGGCGTATCGGCGATACCTGGAACTGGCGGAACCGCCCGTTGACGCCGATAAGGTCAAGGAGCGGATTGCGCAGCTGGAGACCATCCAGGCCACTCCGCGCTAAGATTCAGCCATGCAGCAGTGCATCAACATCCTCGGGGCCCTCGTGATCAGCGTTGCCGTGGCGTCGTCCGCGTACGGGCAGTCGCTGGGCGATGTCGCCAAGAAGACCGAAACGCGAAAGGCGCCGGCCGGGAAGCCCGCGAAGGTCTATACCAACAACGACCTGCCAAAGGCCGAGCCGTCCGTGACACCGCCAGCCGCCTCGGAGCAGCCTGCCGCCGCTCCGCCAGCGGCCAGCGCGCAGCAGCCGGCGCCGGAACCGAAGCCGGCGGACGGACCGAAAAAGGACGAGGCCTACTGGCGCGGCCGCGTAACCGAGATCCGCGACAACCTCCAGCGCGCCCGGATGTTCCAGGAAGCGCTCCAGACGCGGATCAACTCGCTGAGCGCGGACTTCACCTCCCGCGATGACCCGGCGCAGCGGAGCGTCGTGGCCGCGGATCGCCAGAAGGCGCTGGCCGAGCTGGAACGGGTGAAGAAGGAAATCAAGGACTTTGAGAAGCAGCTGAGCGATCTCGAAGACGAAGCCCGCCGCGCCGGCGTGCCTCCCGGCTGGCTGCGCTGAGACATTGGTGAATGGTGATTAGTGATGGGTGATTACAATCATTAATCATCAATCGCTCATCACCAATTCATGGGTTCTGCTTCCACCATCTTTCCCGTCCTCCTGGTAGAGGACAAAGACTCCCTTCGCGCGATGCTCCGGCACGCGCTCGAGGCTCAGGGACACACCGTTGTCGAGGCCCGCGACGAGACCGAGGCCGTCCAGGCGCTTCGGCAGGCGCGTCCCGCGGTCGTCCTGAGCGACCTCCGACTCCCGACCGGCGACGGCTTCGGCGTCCTCAAGGCCGCGAAAGAGCTCGATCCCGAGCTTCCCGTCATCGTCATGACTGCGTACGGCAGCATCCAGGATGCGGTCACCGCGATGAAGGAAGGCGCCACCGATTTCCTTGCGAAGCCCGTGGATCCCGATCATCTGCTGCTGATGGTGGCGCGGGCCATCGCGCAGCGGCGGATGCTGACCGAGTACATCCTGCTGAAGGAGGAGATGGCCGCGCGTCGGGGCGCGCCGCGCATCATCGGTGACGATGCAAAGCTGAAGCAGGTAATCCAGCAGCTCCATCGCGCCGCCGGAACGGATGCGACGGTGCTGCTCGAGGGTGAAAGCGGCACCGGCAAGGAGCTCTTCGCTCGTTCGCTGCACGCGTTCAGTCCGCGCGCCGAAGGGCCGTTCGTCGCCATCAACTGCGCGGCCATACCGGACACGCTGCTCGAGACGGAGCTGTTCGGACACGAAAAGGGTGCGTTCACCGGTGCCGCCGCGCGCAAGCCCGGTCGCTTCGAGCTCGCGCACCGCGGCACGCTGTTCCTCGATGAAATTGGCGATTTGCCGCTTGGGCTACAGGCGAAGATCCTCCGCGCCCTCGAAGAGCGTCGGTTCGAACGTGTTGGCGGCACGCAGTCCCTCCACGTGGATGTGCGGGTCGTCGCCGCAACCAATCGTCACCTGAAGCAGGCCGTCGCAGCCCGGGTATTCCGGGAGGACCTGTACTTCCGGCTCTCGGTCTTTCCGATCACGATTCCGCCGCTTCGCGAGCGTGCGGACGACATTCCGATTCTCGCCACGCATTTTGTCGAGAAGTTCAGCCGGGACATGAACAAGAAGCCGCTGGCGATTTCGCTGGCCGCGCTCGACGAGCTGAAGGCGTACTCGTGGCCGGGCAACGTGCGCGAGCTGCAGAACTCCATTGAGCGGGCCGTCATCCTGTGCGATACGGAGGCGATCCAGCCGCGGCACCTGAACCTGTCGTTCCGCACGGCGCAAGCCGCCGCGCCCGTAGTGAGCCCGTGGGATCAGATCGACCTGTCAGGGACGATGAACGAGGCGCTGCGTCGCGTGTCGGTGGAAGTGGAGAAGCGGAAGATCGAGCAGGCGATCCGCGATTCCGGCAACAACAAGCAGCGGGCCGCGGATATTCTGCAGGTCAGTTACAAGACGCTGTTGCAGAAGCTGAAGGACTACGGAATCGAAGACAGTTGAATCGTGAATTGGGTGATTGAGTGATCCGGTGATTGGGTGATTGCAAGCCGTACGGTGGCCGGAACTTCAGTTCCGGCAATCACCCGATCGCTTAATCACGAATCGCCAATTCACTCTACGCCTTGGTTCCCATCTGCCGTAGCGTCTTCGTCAATTCCTCTTCCGTCACGTCGTCCACGATCGTCGTTGCCCCGATCTCAATGCAGATCACGAAGTGCAGTCGCCCGTTCACGACCTTCTTGTCGCGGCGGACGGCTTCGATCACCTGCGCGGCGGAGAGGTCGGCGATTGGCGGAAGCGGACCGAGCTGCGTGATCAGCTCGACGAGCGCCTGACGTTCTCTCGCTGCCAGCGCGCCACGCGCGACGGCGAGATCGGCCGCCGCTATCATGCCGTAGGCGATCGCTTCGCCATGACGGAAACGGCGAAACCTGGTGATCGACTCCAGGGCGTGGCCGATCGTGTGCCCGAAGTTCAGCACGCGGCGGGGTCCTGATTCACGCTCGTCGGCGGCGACCACTGCGGCTTTGATGCGGCAGGACTCGAGAATGGCCGGAAGCAACACCAGCGGATCGCGCGCGAAGATCGCCTTCGAGTCTCGTGCCACGCGGTCGAACAGGTCGCGGCTGGCGATCATTCCGTACTTGACCACCTCGTACAGTCCCGAGCGGAACTCCCGTCGTGGCAGCGTCGCGAGGAGCAGCGGATCGGTGACCACGAGGGCTGGCTGGTGGAACGCGCCAATGAGATTTTTCCCCAGCTGGT
>WUUC01102659.1_pt1 | contig 18848 bp, 14 predicted proteins | sample 6278441 | NCBI WGS metagenome assembly WUUC01 (sample SAMN13675441, study PRJNA597444) | soil metagenome | isolation source: soil | place: USA: Washington | collected 2017-10 | reverse complement strand
AAAGCCCGAGCCTTACAGCAAGCGATGCTCAAAGGCATTGAAAAAGAGCGAGAAAATCCTCACAAATGGGGTGCTTTTTTCTTATCGGGATTGAGCGAATGAGTAAAAGAACGTTTTGGAGTGTTTTGAATGTAATTAGGAATGTGTAAGCGTAGAAAGATCTAGTTTTTTATGAAACAAAATGTTTTAAAGCAGGCGGTTATTTATGACCATGACAATAAGTTTTGATATCATTAAACAAAGAACCTTAGAAATTAACAATTTATTAGAGCGGCTGGACACAAAAAGTGCCGAGCAAGAAGCACAGCAACTCTATCAAGAAGGGATTCAGCTGGTAGCCATGGAAGCCAGTGGCAAACCGATAGCAAATGGTGACGCTCTTCTGATCGCTCATAAATTAAATGATGTTATTGCAACCAATGGAATTGAGCATCAACTCCCCTTTCTTCGAGCGATTAGCAAAGTTTATCGTATTTTTCTAGAGCTGACTTGGACCTATAGCTGGCGGCAAAATCAGATGCCCGTTCATACCGATACGCGAGATAAGATACTGCAAAGTGCAGACCGCATGATTACCCTTCTCGAAGGACATCAGGCTGAAATCGAGACCCAGTTTGAATATCGTTGTGCCAAACAAGCGGCAAAATGCTTAACCCCTTCTGAGAAGATTTGGAACAAATATCTCGATCACCTTCTCAACCTTGGAGAAGCCGCTCAAGGGCTTTCTGTCTTTGGGATTATAAAAGCTTTTAAAACCCTTGTAATCGATACAGGAAAAGATTGGATTCAAGGATGGTATCCCGATGTCCAGCAGTTACGTTGGCTATCCACCCGCATCAGAACTGTACAAGACTTTAATGATATTATCGTTTCAGAACTTCCTCGATTTAAAGAAAAAGGAGGCAAGTATACCCTATGCCTAGCGACCATTTTTATGGAGCTAATCCAAAATCCCATAGTTGAAGAGGGTGTTAAGACACGGGCTGCGACAGGCTTTGCCGATCTTTTTCGCTTAGAAGACCGCGATAGAGTCTCCCGCTTTCTCAATCATGCCCTCAAGAAAGTACCGATCAAACCCGTGAAAGAAGCCGCTAAAAAAGAAGACTGTTACTTGCTAACACGTGCTCTGATTTTAGAATACATCGAGAAACTAGTGAAAGAGGGAAGGTACCCCCATTTAAATTTACAAGAATGCGTGAGAACTCTCGTAACAGCTCAAAAACAAACGGTCCATGAAAGTGAGAGAAAGGCCATCCAGTTAAAGCTCCATGAACTCGGTCGAGAAAAAGCAGAGATCCAGAAATTTATCAAAGAGACGAAAGAGTATTTAGAATCAACAAGAGGAGAAAGCAGAGCAGGAGAAGAGGAAGAAATTCAACAAGCAAAAGAAGAGCTGCAGAAGGCTGTAGAAGATCAAGAGAGCATAGAACAAAAGTTTAGGACATTAGAATCGATTGAGCCTGCATTTGAAGAGGTCTATCGAGAAGAGCAAGAGAGGTTGGCAAAGATTGAATCGTTGCTTTCTCCAAAGGCATGAATGCTGAGTGCTCTCATCAGTGCTTCCATTAAGGGGGGATAAGCGATTGATCAATCCCCCTTGAAAGATATCTAGAATGAGGAGATTAGAAAGTGCCTTTATAAGCATAAGCTTTTTAAAATTTTTCTCTTCTTACTTTTTTTGGAGTGCTTGGTATGGTATTTTCTCGTTTCTAGAGTAACTTGTAAATTTTGGAATATTGATTAATGAATGAACTTATTCAAACCCGTTGACAAAGAATCAAAGTCTTCCCAATTAAAAGACCCGAAACTACTGCTGTATGTCATAACTTAGAAATGCTGATAGCAGGAATAGCCATTTATTGATCTGCTGTGAAAAGACGCCCCAATGGATAAAATAGCCCTCTTTGTTCTAGTATTTTACGCAATCAAGGCTTTTGCTTTCATCCAATGGCAACGGCTGTCTAAAAAAGAGCGTGATTCTTAAGTTATATCGGATAAGTTAGAGCTTTGTTTTCATCTCAAAAATTTTGCAAATTTTATTTCAATAAATTCAGCACAGCTGCTCAATGCAGCAGAGGAAAATATGACTATAATCTCTTCTTTTAAACCAGACTCTTAGCTTATTAGTTTTTGTCTTGAAATAATCAAGTTTGAGGCTCAATATTATTTCATGAAACTAACAGGGAGCTTCAATATGGCACTAGTACAAAAAAGCAAGAGTTTATTGAAAGAACATCTATGGGTTCAGAAAAAACAGAAAGAAATTGAAACTCATGTTGCCTGGCATGGGAAAATTTCAGGGATGTATTGTGAAGCACTTTTACGAGAACACTCTGCTTTCACTTATCTACTCCGCACTGGAGAAGAAGAGGGTCATTTCTACCTGTCTTTTGTCCAATCTCCTCTTTCTTTCAAACACCAACCTTTTGTCATTAGATTCTCTGTTAAAGGTTGGTTTTACCAGAATGGTTATACAGGAATTACCCCCGATTTAGACGAGCTGATTTCCTTAATTATGCATTGCTCTTCTGAACAATGTCGTCCCTTGGTGAAGCAAGAAGAACTTAGGTCCTTCAATCTCTAAATTTATCTATGTCGTCACATGTAGGATCTTTAACTCGCTTCTCACCCGGTAGCCTAAGGGAATTGCTGGTCTTGCTATTTCCTATTTTATTGATGTCTTTTTCGGGAAGTTTTCTAGGTTTTATTGAGAGAATATTTGTTTCTTGGCACTCAATCGAAGCTTTGGAAGCATCCTTAAGTGTGACTTATATTATGCGGATGTTCCAAATTTCTACGATGTCTATTGCTAGTATGGCTCAAGTATTTGTGGGATACTACAATGGAGGACAAGAGTACTCGAAGATTGGACAATGTGTATGGCAGATGATCTGGTTTTCTATCCTATCGATGCTTTTCACTATTCCCCTCAGTGTCGGTGCTGCTAAATTTTTCATCCAAGGAACTGAAATTGACTCATTAGGATATCCTTATTTCTTGCTACTTTCCTCAGTTAATTTTTTATTTCCTTTAGGCTCAGCTCTATCCTGCTTTTTCTTGGGTCGTGGAAAAACGAAGTTTATTTTGTTTGCAACGATCTTATTCTGTATTTTGAATCTTATCCTAGATCGAATTTTTATCTTGGGCTTTCCCCCTTTCTTTTCTGGGATAGGCTTAATAGGCGCAGGCATTAGCACCCTGATTGCACAAGGCCTTCTTTGCCTGACCTTATTGATAGTTTTTCTTCAAAATCCAAACAGAGAGAGGTTTGGGACATTAAACTGGGCTTTTAAACCTTCTCTTTTTTGGCACTATATCCAACCAGGGATTTTACGAGGAATAGGACGGATTATTCTTCTTGTTACCTGGACTTTAACAGCTCATCTGATGACAAGTAAAGGAGGAGACTATCTTCTTGTTCTTTCCATTGGAGGAACAGTTAGCCTTTTTCTTGCCTTTTTAGGAGATGGCCTATGCCAAGCAATGGTAACCACTCTTTCGAATTTAATGGGTGCAGGACAAAAGGGTTATCTAAAAAAGGCCCTTGGATCAGGTTTTATCTTTCTTCTGTTAGTCGGTATCATTCTCTCTTTTCCTCTTCTTTTTTACCCTGACTACACTCTTACTCTTTTGATTAAAGATACATCGGCTAAAATCAACGAAGACCCCCTTAGACTTACGCTTGCTTGGGTATGGCTCCAAACGATCTCCTATATGCTGATGAGCATCCTTCTCAGCATCATTCTAGTCCACAAAGATACCTTTTTCTTATTTATGATGGGATGTATAAACTGGCTATTGCTGCTCCTCCCAGTCTATTTTGCTTTAAACAAATATGGATCTTCTCCTGATAAATTTTGGCTTATCAATACATTAGGCGCATTTATTGCCTCTGGAATCTACTTTTTGAGAATTCGGCAAAAAAAATGGATTTCCTTATGGTCAGATAAGTGTCTTTTTCAGAAAAGCGTCTGAAATATTAAAATTGAGATTTAAATTTGAAGCTACTATCTTTTAAGATTAAATGATTTTTAATCATCCACTTATATGTTTTCATTAGAGCCTAATCTTATCTACGCAGTCCGGCCAGACACCTCAGAAGAACATCTGGGACAGATTAGAGAGCTTTTGGCTAAAATAGTGCCTTCGGATGTTTTTTTTGAAGACAAAGAAGATTTTCTTATTTGGGCAAAAGGCTCTTTGCCTTTACTTCAATGGATTGAGCCCAGTACGACTCCTGAAGAGCTTTCTATTATTTTTTTCTGCTCTTCTTCACGAGAATTAAAGATTGAGAGTCTTTTTATTGATCTTATCCGTACTGTTTTGATTCCTGATAAGGAGACGCCTATCTTGTCATTTCGGCATATGCAATTTAGCTTTCAAGGGATTGGTGAAAATTCTTTCTCCATTATCGAAGCTAAGATTTTGATTGAAAGCACACGAGAACTGCATTACACCGCTTTTAACCTTGCTCTCCTGAAAAAAGAACTCGCACTGGCTCTATCCTGCCCAGCCTATTCAAAACATCTACTCCTCTCTAAGAAGGGTCACCAGTCCTTTTCAAAAGCCAGCCTTATTCATCAAGATATTATCTATTTAATACGCAGATTCTCAAAATACGTAGAGACTTCGATACTAGATGAGATGTCCAAATTTTTAGTGCTAGCCTCAACTCCATTTTTAAACCAACACCAACCCCATCATCTCACAAGAATTATCGGCTCTATTTATCTTTTGCGTAAAAGCCTTTTCCGTGCTGTGGCTCTTTCGCCTACTCAACGCCACCTTAACTTAAGATGTATTCCAACTAAACTGATCTTTCCCTTCTGCACCAAGCCTGTTTTGGGATTTTTAATAGGCATCAATATCCTGGATAAATATGAACGATTTGAAGAGGAACATGTACTACTAGCTATTAAAAAACTTGTGCCAGAAACAGAACTTATTAACGGAAGCGTTTACTGTCATACTCTTCCTTCTGAAGGAATTAAGATTTTTTACCTTGAAGTAGCAAAAAAAGATAGCTCAGCCTTTTCTCTTGTTGAAAGGCGAATATTAAAGCAGCATTTGGGAGAAAAACTTAAATCCTCTGTTGAACGGCTTATACCCTCAATTTTTATGGTCCGAAATGAGGAAGAAGTTCTTCGAAATATCCTCACATTAAGACAGGAAATCCGTTTCTTGCAAGACCTTCCTCAGGTCATGATTTCTTTCGATTATCAGACACTCAGTGAGCTTGTCTTTTTTGCAATCATTGTACGTATTGGAAGACAGGACTTCTTCCAATATTTGAAACAAAATTCCCGTGAAATTTTATGTCTTTTTGAGAGAATACAGATCGTTGATTATCTCGATAAAAATCACCCTATTGAAGCAAATGTTCTAAAGCTTCATCTTCCTAAAGATTCCTCCCTTCTAAGAGGTGATTCATCTTTTAACTTTTATTTGGCTCGAGAAAAGATAGCTTCTCTACTGTACGCTGCTTTAGGAGACTTCCGGGATTACAATGGCGGAATCATTATCAAACAAGGTGAATCTCTTTCTCAATTCAAGAGGCATTTTCAAAGAATTTCTACTGAAGATACCGATCTGATAGAGAATTTTTTCTATAGTCTTACTCCGATTGAAACTCAAGCTACCCTTCCTGCTTCAGATCTTAACTCCTTGTTCGAGCTCTTTTTAGAAACGCTCGAAAGCTCTCTTCCCCATCCTTTTAGTTATGCTATTCAAGTGAAACAAATCGAAAGTAAAACTTATCTTTCTCTTCGAACAAAAGACTTATCAATAAGAGAGCTACTGACCTCCCTTCTTGAACCTTTTTCCTCTTCAAAAGACCTTATCTGTAGCACTCTTATCATCAGAGAGACTATTTCTTTGAACTATATTTATACCCACTCCGATGTTCACCAACCCTATAAATTTCTTCATGTAATCGAAAAAGCTCTTTCAACCTGGAAAGAGAAAAGAACAAATCTCCATATTCTTCAGTTGCCTGTTCAGTTCCCTATGATTTCTATGGATCCGAGGTTGGGAGGTGAAGAATTCGGAAGCAATATTTTACGCCTTCTTTTTGAAGGACTTACACGTATTAATAAAGAAGGTAAAATTGAATATGGTGTCGCTCAATCTGTGACGATTTCCTCTGATCGGAAGCATTATATTTTTAAATTACGTGAAGCTCATTGGAATAACCGGTCACTTGTGACAGCTCATGATTTTGAATATGCTTGGAAGAAGATTTTATCTCCTAGCTTTAAGACACCCTTTTCTTATGTTTTTTATCCTATTAAAAATGCTAAATGTGCCAAGGAAGGCGCTCTTCCCTTAGACCAGGTGGGAATCCAAGCAATCGATGATAGTACCCTTAAAATAGAACTTGAGTTTCCAGCTCCCTATTTTCTTGAGCTTACCGCGCACATTCTCTATTCCCCTATCAATCAGATGGTCGATCAACTGCATCCTAATTGGCCTTTTCAAACGGGGGATGCTTATGTCTGCAATGGTGCTTTCCAACTCAATATCCATAGTTCGCAAGGTTATGAACTTGTCCGAAATCCTCATTATTGGGATATAGAAAATATTCGTCTTGATCAGGTCCTTCTGCACCGTCTTACATCTTATCAAGCTTATCAGTTATTTCAACAGGGAGAACTCGACTGGCTCGGCAACCCTTTCGGCTCTTGGAGTTTAGATTTCAAAGCCAAAGAAAAGGAAAAAATTATCTCCAGTAAAGGCGGCGTCGTTTCTTGGTATGTTTTTAATACTCAGCGATTTCCCTTCTCTCATTCTAAGCTTAGGCAAGCATTTTCCTTAGCCATCGATCGAACTGAACTTATCAAAGATTTCCAAACATACGTTGATCCTGCATATTCTCCTCTGCTTCCGGGCCATTCGCAGGTATCTACGGATATTTCAACTGCCTTTAACCTTGATCCAGCCCGTCAATTATTTAAAGAAGCTCTCTCTGAGCTGAACTTAACTGTGGATACTTTTCCTATGTTCTCCCTCTTCTATCTTCCAGGAGGATTTCGAGATATAGCAGCAAAAAATTTACAATCCCAATGGCTTAGAGCTTTTTCTATTCACTGTCGCATTGAAGCTCTTGAGTGGGATCTTTTATTTCCAAGACTAACAGAAGGAAATTATGATATGGGAAATATCTTCTGGACTTCTCCTATCGACGATCCAATTTACACGCTCAATGCTTTTCGCTTTGCAAGTGAGGGAACCAACTTTTCTAAATGGGAAAATTCAGATTATCAAAAGCTATTAGATAAAGCCGATTATGAGATTAATACTTCTAAAAGGCTCTACTATCTCGCTCAAGCAGAAAAACTTTTGCTAGAGCAAGTACCTGTCCTTCCAGCCTACTATCCAGAGTCGCGGGCCTTGGTGAAAAATCATTTGCAGAATATCTCATTTAAACCTGCTTCTGCTGCAATTGATCTTAAATGGATTGTTTTAAATGATAAAAGCCTTTCTCTTGATTCATGAACCTATCTCCCATAACAGGATGAATGGCTGAAATTTTCCTCATGCATCTTATCACACAAGTACACCCAAACTTCCCGTGCAAGATCGGGTGAATCACAATCGAATTGAACAATGGTAATATGGAGGAGAAGAAGTTCCATCTTTCGCGAGTAAATAACGAGGATGACAATCGCTGTAAAGTGCCTGCGCTACTTCGACATACTTTACGGCCTGTTCGACCAGAGGTATAAGAACGATTGAGGTATCAGCACTACCGTTGGAAGACTTCAATGGAAGGCAACTCCTCGTGAGAAGAAAATACACGTAGAGCCTTTGAGAAATCGTGATTGAGAGTAAATTGATTGGGGACCGCAATAGGAATCATTCCTGCATCGGCTGCTGCATCTACTCCGGCTGTAGTGTCTTCAAAAACAAGACAAAACTCTGGGAGTATATTCAACCGTTTAGAAGCTTCGATATAGATATAGGGCTTAGGCTTATTTTTGCCTTCGGCATCTACATAATCATCCGACCCAGAAATCACTAAATCAAAAGCGTTTTCCAATCCAATTTGCCGTAGGTTAGCCAGAATTTCCGATTGTGAAGCTGAAGATGCAAGACCTAGCGAAATCCCAAGCTTCGACTTATTAGCAGACAAATTGCGAGCAAAATCAACCATAGCCTGGATCGCTGGCACTCCTCGCTTCTGCAGCATTTTATATTTAGCATTCTTTAATTCGATAATTTTATCGGAGATTTCTATTTTCTTCGATTGCTTAATCATTTGGAGAATGTTTTTTGAGCTATGTCCAACAAGAGGCATGTATTCTTCAATAGAGAATTCAATAGCAACACTTGCTAAAGCTTCTTGCCATGCGAGAAATTTAAGATATTCAGTGTCTACTAAGATTCCATCACAATCGAAAATAACAGTCTGAACATTCCTGTACAAATCGACAGAAGCAAACAAGTAGGATCCTCCACAGAAAAAAACGATTAACCACACTCTAAAGCCTCTGCGTCCGCTGGCGAAAAAACTGACTGCTTTATTTAATCGCTGGAGCAACATACATTCCCCTCTGAATCAATATTAAATCCTTTAAGAAGCGCAGTGGGAGATTGTTTGGCCACACCTGCTGCTTTGTTAAAATTCAAGGGGATATCAGAGTTAGCTCTATTTTCTGCGAGAGCTTGTTTATGTGCTTCCAAAACTCGAGAAAGAAAAGGCAATCCCAATACGACTGCTTGTGAAATTCTTTCTTCTCTTGAAGCCCCTAGCTGCGGATTATTCGCAAGATTCACTAGTACAGCAGGCATGTATGTGGGTGTACGTCTAAGCTCTTCGCCTTCTTGAATATCTAGTTGGGCAATAATTTTAGCCCTGGTTTCGGGTTCCAATTTCAAGACGGCTTGTTTTAAGATGAGCCCATCTTCATGGGTAAATAATCGAAGCATGGCCCCCATTCTAGTTAGCGCACGATCGGTTCGATCCTGGACATTTAACCCTAGCCAATTCGCTCGAATCGCCAGATATGCATTATAGGCATCCATCTCTGTTTTTTGAGAATCAGCTAGCACCTTACAAGCATTGGCTACCCCTTGCATTGCAAGGTGGGATGGTTCTGTATAAACTAATGAAGATCGATTATTTACGTGGCCTAACGCTCCCGCAACGTCACAAGTATGAACAAAGAAGTCAAACGATAAGGCAACAGGTGAAGATCCTGCTACACCACCTTCTCTTAATTTCGAGAACATGCCAGGTCCACCTTCTATGTGAGTCATATGGCCATAATGAGCCAAATTCGCTGTTTGGCTAAGCAGTTTTTTAGTGCTAGGCGTTAACCGATCAAATGTGGGGCAAAGCTTCGGATGTTTTTGAAGAATCTGCATTACTTCACCATGAAAATCATCATGATCAGGCGCATTGGCCCCATAAGGTCTAAAAATATCTCTAGCCTTCTCGCTTTTCCCTATATCTCCAAGCACAAGAGAGGCTTCCATCGCCTGAATCATTTCCAATTCAGACATTCCTTGATATTTCGATTTTAATATGCTAACTCCTTGCAAATGCAAATTTTCAAAACTTGCCCTTGAAAGCTTTGTATCTTTAGGCTGAGCTTCAGTGAATTCCTGATACGCCTTATCACTACCGTCGAGAATTAACTGCAAAGAACGAAGGGTCATGATTGTTCGATCAAACTCAATGTATTTTTGACCAAATAACTGCTCAGAATAAGGACCTTGTAGAGTGGCCACTCCTTCCTCTGTTTTGCGTACCTTAGCATCTGCTAACCAAAGAATTTCAGGATATTGATCTACACACTTCCGAACCCATTCTGTCCCCTGCACTGCAGAAGATGTAACTGGCTGCAATTGTTTCAGGGATGAGGGATCTGTGCTTGCATAAGTATATACACCAAGAGGAACTGCTAGCAGAGCCCCGGCCAAGAGAAATAATCCGATTTTTTTAGTCTTATGCATGGTCGATCCTCCGTTACTTTGCGTGTGAAAAGATGAATGTGAAATTTTTTGACTGACTGGGCGAAAATAAGAGCATTCACTAGATGAAATTGACCTCTGTATCCCAGAGGGAAGTATCTGAAGATGCGACCCTTTGCGTATTGCTATAGACGGCCAAGCCATATGAGAAAAGGATGAACACGCTCTTGACATACCCCTAAGAAGAAAAGGCATAAATTTCACCTATCTTGAAAAAGAGATCAAGAATATATCACCAATCAAGATTTAAGACCATCTATTACTGGGATGGCGATAACCCAGCTTCACTCTTATCAACTCTTTTACTACGCTTATAAACAACTTTAATTTGAATTTGATCCCGTTGAGTTTATTTCTGCGGCTACTATATTCTTCGAAAAATTTCTGCATATCGATAGTTTTGACATGAGAAAATCTAAAATTTTAATAATTCAAGCAAATGATCTTTCCTGGACATAAAGGAAGATCCCATCCATTGACCCGTAAACTAAGTTCGTCGTGCGATCCCATGTATAAAAACAGCTGCCCTGCTCAATTTCTTGAATTTCTACGAATAGGAGTTGCCAGCTATCCAACAAAACTTATAGAATCCTTCCCAAAAGATTTGAAACTCACTTCTCTAATAGAGTAGATTGAGAATCTGAATACAAAAGGAAGTAATAATGAAAAAGCTCCTTATTTTGGGTTTATTTTATTTCCAGGGTATCTATGCAAATCAACCGCTTGAAGACTATTTCTCATATATCAAACAACTCGCCCAGCCTAACGGCAATCACCGAGATGGAGAAATCGAAATTGTCACTGATCCTACGGAAATTTCTCAGGTTCAAAAAGTGCAAGAAAGCCGCTTGCTACGAAAGGGTTTTTCCGAAGCTGATGCTATAGAATTTAGCCGTACAGGTATCGTTCGCGAGGATCAATATTGGATTTGGCTCCGGGATGCGGTTTACTTTCCAAAAGGAGTCCCGGGAACCTACAATCGACTCGTTTGGAAAAGTGAATTAAAAAATAACTCTCCTGGTGTCGCTGTTTTGCCAATTTTACCTTCAGGGCATGTAGTATTAAATTTGAACTATCGACACGCTACAAGATCATGGGAACTTGAGCTTCCCAGAGGGGGAATACAATCAGGAGAAACAATTGAAGAGGCGGCATTACGCGAGGTAAAGGAAGAAACAGGGTTAGTAGCATCTTCTGTGACTTTTCTAGGAAAAATGGCACCAGATACCGGAGTTCTTTCCTCTGTCATCCCAGTCTTTATAGGCAAAATTTCTGCTCAAGAAGAATCCAATCCTGAATATTCCGAAGCCATTGCTGATGTAATTTCTTTTACAAAGGATGAACTAAAGGAAGGCCTAATGCAAGGCTTTATAGAAATATCTATACAAGGCAAGAAACAACAAGTTCCTCTTCGCGATTCCTTTTTGACCTTTGCTTTGCTTCAGGCAGAATTTCGCAAATTGTTTTAGGATACCTGATTATTCTTAGATTTGTGTTTCTTCTGATTCTGAGACTTGGGGGTAATTCACATTCCGGTGGGCTCTTCATCCCACCCGTCGATCATTTCTTTTTGTTGGAATCTATCCATCTTTTTGCGCGTCATTGCTTTGGCGACTCGTTGATTCGATTGAGCCGTTCCTTCAAGATTCCGGTGGTGCAATAAAGTTAGGTTAATTTTTGTTTGAGGGTGTATTCTCCTCGGATAGATTTTACATAGGCCAAGAACTATGAGAACTTGTTGTCCCTCTTGTGGCTCTTTAGCTTTTATCCGTAATGGTATCAATCAGCATGGGGACCAAAATCATAAGTGTATAGAATGCCATAGGCAGTTCGTTCTCGATCCACAAAACAAAATAATCTCAGACGAGACTAAAAGTTTAGTTGGTAGACTTCTCCTTGAAAAACTTTCTCTTCGGGGAATTTCTCGAGTAGCTCAGGTGAGTCAACCGTGGCTGCTAAACTTCATCAAAACAGGAATACGAGAGTGTGCCTCGCGACCTGAATGTGTTCCTCCTGAATCAACAGGGCTTATCCTAGAGCGTCTTGAAGCTGACGAACTTTGGTCCTTTGTCGGAGCAAAAAAGAACCAAGTGTGGACCTGGCTAGCTTTGACGCGACGACCCGTCAAGCGGTTTTCTGCATTTTTTCTGATACTGGCAGTGCTCAACATGTAGGTTATCCTCTGCATAAGGGTCGTGATTGGTTTTTTTCCAGAGGGTATTTTAATTTTCGCTTCCTGTCTTGTCTACGGAAAACTAATATTCTTCTTTTTAACTCTAGACTTCTCCTCGTAGATGAGTTTCACTCATAATTGCTGCGTAAATGGACCATAGGCCAATATTTTATTGAATGGAAAAAAAGAAAGTGATAGTTTGGCTGTTTTTTTTTGCAGAAAGTGGTATTGCCTAAATGGCAATTGTCCAGTGTTCGGACGGACGAGAGCGTGCGTATTGAAGTTATCGGCATACAGAATATTATTAATAAGGTTATTCTTTCACCCAATTTTTAACTTCGAGTTTTCTGTCTAAGTGAGCGCAAAAGGAAGTAGCCTCGTAAGTGAGTTATGAAAAGGATCAACATATGTAGATTGACAAAAATTAGACTTTCTAAAAAGCAGTTTTTTTGTATCCGATCGCCCCTTCTCATTTTATTTCTTTTTTTTCATTTAATTCACACAAAAGCATATCCATTTAATTCGGAATCAAAAATAAATAAGGATGATTATCCTTATCTAGATTTCACAAATATTAAAAACTTAAAAGAGCAACTCTGTTTCTTTTGTTTGATTTCAATTCCTGGATCAGGAACGCATTATTTAAATAAAGCGTTATTTCTTATGACAGGCTTTTCTCCTCGTTGGCATGGCTCGCTCCGGTTCGAATACGGAGAAATCTTTGACAATTATTGCGAACCCAATTTTTTGTGTACTCATTTTTTTATGTCTCCGGTAATGGAGAACCTGAGCGAAATTTTCTATCTTAAAAAGATCGTATGCATTAGAGATTTACGTGATGTTTGCATATGTATTACTCACAAAATAAATGAAACAGGATTGTGGCCAGGATTTCACAATGATCTAGAAAAATTGGCAGTCTTTCGAGCGCTTTCATTCGACCAGCAGCTTCTCTATGTGATCAATTATAAATACGATCCTGTGCAGCTCGAGGAAAATTTCCAACTCACTTTACCAATAGTTGCTCAACAAGCAATCAAGTACATTCAAAATTCAGATGCGTTAATAGTCCGTTATGAGAATCTTGTAGGAGAAAAGGGAAATGGAACCCGAGCAAAGCAGTGCGAGGAACTTAAAAAAATCGCAAAATTTTTAAACCTCGAAAATATCAATTTTGAAAATATTGCAAATAATCTATATGGAAATCAAGTTGAACCCAATCATTTTTCTGGGAAAAAATTTAAAGATAATAGTAACACTTTTCGTTCTGGGAAATGCGGCTCTTGGAAAAATGTCTTTAACCAGGAGCATAAACAAGCATTTAAGAAAAAATTTGGCAGTGCTTTGATTTCATTAGGTTACGAAAAGGACAACGATTGGTAGCAATCACCCCTTTTCGTGGTTTTTTTCATTAGATTACCGCTACATTTAAACCAAGCATTTGCTCTAAATCCCGAGTTTAATGCCAACTAAGATGCAGTGTGTCAAACAAGAGTGTATTGTTAACCCTAAGTCTAGATAATTCTGCCTTCTTGTCATCTTCCTTTTAAATACATCTCTTTTGGGCATCGATAGGCTAGTGCTTGATACAGCCTCATTATTATAAATAATTGAAGTAGTTCCCTATGTCTTGTCTAGCCTCTTTTATGGTTGCATAGTCCTTCAGATATTGGTAACAGAGAACGATAAACAATCCAGCTCAAAGAATGGCGATTGGCTACTCCGACAAGAGAAGGGTTGGCCGGAACTGGAATCGAAACACCGACACAAGGATTTTCAGTCTTCCTCAGTCGCTTCCAACCAATTCTTTTGATGACCCTAACTCGCCAAAGTCTATAGGGAAAACCTAGATTTTTTCTAGGAAATACTGACAATTGAAATCAATCTATTTCAAAGGAGAGACATTGGCTACTCCGTTGAATCTCCGTTATTTTCTCTCTTGCTACGGACTCCATGCTCCCCTATGCGGCCAAGGCTTTGGCTTGATCTTTTTCGATTTTTTATTGACATTCCCCTCCTTTTGGTACAATATTACGGATATAGATGATTAAATCCGCTATTTTGTACCATGAAGAAAAAATCAAAACTTGAATTAGCCATTGCCACTTTTAGGGATGCAGGTGGGATTCTTACCATGTCAGAGGCTATGACAGTTGGTATACACCGGCGAGAGCTTTACGCTCTTCGAGATAGGGGGGACTTAGAAGTTGTCAGTAGAGGACTGTATCGCTTGGTTGATATGCCTGATCCCTCATTACCAGACTTTATCCCTGTAGCAAAAAAGATTCCTCAGGGAGTTATTTGCCTCATTTCTGCGCTCGCCTTTCATGAAATAACAACTCAAATTCCTCATTTCGTCTATGTTGCCTTGCCAAGTCAGTCACATAAGCCTTCGATTTCTCATCCGCCTATGCGTTATTTTTGGTACAGCCAAAAGCTATTAAGAACAGGTGTTCAGAAACATTCAATAGATGGATGTACTATTATGATTTTTGATGTTGAGAAAACCCTCGTCGATTGCGTTAAATTTCGCAATAAAATCGGAATGGATGTCGTCCTCAAAGCTCTGAGAATGTATTGGTTAAGTAGAAAGACAAATCTCGATAAGCTCTTTGAATATGCTAAATTATTTCGTGTCGAAAAGATTTTAAAACCGATTATGGAGACAATCGTCAGTGGGTAATGCAATCGAAAAACCAAAAAAGAATCTTGGTGAATCAATTCGCCAACGATTAAAGAATCTGTCAGAACAAAGGAATCGACCTTTTGATGAAATACTTAGGTATTATGCTATGGAGTGGTTTTTATACCGTCTTAGCATTAGCTCCCATGCAAAGAAATTTTTCCTTAAGGGTGGTTTAATGCTGAAAGTTTGGGATTCTTTGGATCATAGAGCGACGATGGACATAGATTTGCTTGCAAAGACTTCCAATCAAATTGATAATCTACATCGGATCATTGCTGAGGTTTCCGAAATTGCCTGTGAAGAGGATGAAATCACTTTCGACACTCAAAAACTTATTCTTCGCAACACACAGGCAGGGAGAGACTATAAAGGTGTGAGCAGTAGCTTTTCAGCAAAGTTGTTCACCACAAAAATGCCCGTTCTTATTGACATTGGCTTTAATGACATCGTCATTCCTAAACCCTAACAAATCCAATATCCCACCCTTTTAGATATGCCAGAACCAACTTTATTGGGTTATACTTTGGAAACCGTTATCGCTGAAAAACTCGAATCAGTGGTAAAACTTGCGCTCGTCAATACTCGTATGAAGGATTTTTACGATCTGTGGACCATCTTGAAGAATTATGAGATAAAACAAGACACACTAAATACTGCTATTCGAGAAGTATTTGCAAATCGAAAAACCCTGCTCAAACGTCCCATAGCATTTACAGCAGAATTTTATGATAGCAAAGAGACCCAACAGCGCTGGAATAATTTCCTGTCCGCTATGGGTAAAGAGCAGGTTAAGTTTGAAGATGTTATCTTGGAACTGTCAAAATCCATTAATATGTTTTTTGAAAACGAATCAATAATATAAGTGGATACGGTACTTTCGTCATCCTAGCAAAGCGAGGGATCATCTTCTGATTGTGGGTTCCTCAGCTAGTTTTATTAACTTGTTGTGATCATCGAAATTTACCAATGGAATTTGGGTGTTGATTTTATCCACCATAAAATCTGCACAAGGCTTTACAAACACTTTGATATCATCCCAATACTCATTTTCTGCACCAATACAAATCGATTTGGCACGCTTCATCATAGGTTGATATATTTTAGGTAGATGATTCATTGCCCAATCTGCCGCAGCAGGTTTAGATCTTATAGTGTCTGTTTCCAAAGTACTCCAGATTCTGGCGAAAGTAAGCAAAACATTTCGAGTATCATGCTCAAAATCTGCTGCAAGTCTACTTAAATCATGAAGCATAGCTTTCATAAAATCACGGTAGGGCACCTGCACCAAAAGCTGCTCGGGTTCTAATCCCCACAAAGTTTCGCTCTTTAATAAAACTTGAGTAACAATTACCGCAAGATCAGGCATTTCATAGTTCTCCCATGGTTCAATGATGCCCTTTTCAAAGGATCCACGTAACCAATCACCATATTGGAAATCAAAATGAGGGGGATACTGCCAAGGATTAATCATTTTCTTTTCAACAATGATCATTTCAATGGGCAATTTTGAACTTTTCATGTAAATACCAGAGATTTGAAGAAGATTAGCAATTAATCTAGTTTTTTCCGCAGAAGTTGTCACACGATTAGTAACGACGAATAAGTCAATGTCACTGTATTTTTGCAGTCCGCCTACAAGAGATGAACCATAAAGATAAACTCCTAAAAGATCAGGCCCTAAAATCATTTTTAATAATTCTATGCTGTCTTTAATTTGTTGCTGCATTTCATGGCTATAAGCATATCTCATATAGAATCTTCTATTCTTAATTGCATATTGTATAAATTTGCATATACTTTAGGACCACTGTGTTTTATATAACTATGAATTCTCCTGAATTACGGGAAGAGATTTGGCATACCTTACTAAATCAAATTTAGGTAATTCAGGGTAAATGTTATTCAGCAAATATTCATACAATTCGGCCATTTTATCCAAATCATATCCAGCATGTAATCGATACAAGATCGCAGTACTCATACCTGCATGGCAGTAATGAATAGCCTCTTCTAAAGGTGGCGTTGGCAAGAGCTGAACCCCATACAGAGCTAAACGGGTTGTTGAAAGGGATGATCCACACATTAACTGACGCACACCAAGTGGCAGAGTAGGACAACAAGTAAATTCAGGGTCTCCTCTTTGATGTTTTATATAGTCGTAGTAGGAAAATACCCCTGTAGCAAGTGAAGTAAGCATAAGATCCTCAGGAGGGTTCCAAGGCATATAGTAATGTTCCAATCTTTTATATTCATTTACAATATGAGTTCCCACGTCGGCCGTAAATAAAATGCCATAACCAAGTATATACCAAAATGGCTGCTGCCATAGGGGAGCTGTAAACATACTTTGATGATGAGTTTCTGCAAACTCATTAAGTTTTTTTAAATTCACAAAAGCATTTACATTCGTACGAAAAAAATGTGTATAATTCGGAAGTAATTTTTCTAGTGCAGCGATGGTCTTGCTCAGTAGAATTCCACGATCTTCATAGTTCTCTGCTATATAAATTGTATTTCCTTCAATCCAAGTTTGTTCAGAAGATCCTTCCCTTATTTTTGTACTTTGTAAAAAATAACAATCTACATTTGGATGAGCGTTCATATATAGTTCCCATGCTTTTTTCCCTAAGCACCAACGACAGTCGCTATATCCTCGAAGATTAAGATCAAACTTGTCTGGAGGAGTCATAATCAAAATAGCAGTGCGAGCAGGTTTTCTCTCTGTGGGCTGGAGAAGTTCAAAGGCTCCAGGTTTCCAATCTTGTTGGATAGCCGAGAGTCTAAAAATCTGAGTCAACAACAGGATGAATAATAATCTGAATTTCATGAACTTTTCCTCTGTAAAAAAGGCGTTACACCAAACGATCAAAACCTTTCGAAACACAGAGCCTAGCAAATCTTTTAATTTTCTACAGCAAAGTTATTAATCGGATAAAAAATGATAGAAAAAGGGATTATTTTTAGATTCTTAAAACTTGAAGTAACGTTGTTCTGATGGGTTCAGACCAGTTGCGTAAAAAATGCGGGGAGTGACTCTTTTTGTAAGATTCTTGCATAGTGACTCCCTGACGTTAAAAATTGTCTAAGAGTCTATAACTAGAGGGAATGAAGAGAAATGTGGCCGGAACTGGAATCGAACCAGCGACACAAGGATTTTCAGTCCTCTGCTCTACCGACTGAGCTATCCGGCCAAAAGAGAAACTAGGATAGTGTGATTGAGCATTTTCCGCAATTGTTCCTTCGGTTAATTCTACTGTTCAAAATTAAATTTAGAGTGAAATTTGTTCTTTAAGGTGATATTTCTAAGCCTTTCCTTGAACCTATTTTAAGAGGCTTGCTATCCTGGTATTTTTCCATGACTCCTTTAATTGACTATAAGCCCACGAAGATCATTATCCGGATGCCCAATTGGATTGGCGACCTGGTCATGGCACTTCCAATTTTGACAGATGTCAGAAAGGCGTTTCCTAGCGCCCATATCACTGCAATGTGCCGTACCCCTATTTCCGACCTGCTCAAAGAAGATCTTGATATCGATGAACTTTTTTGCTTCACCAAAGTCAATAGTTTTGGAAGAAGAAGCGAGCAACGGGATATCATCGAAAAGATCCGCCGCGGCGCCTATGATTTGGGAATTTTGCTGACCCACTCATTTTCTTCAGCATGGCTGTTTTGGCGTGGCAATGTCAAAAGACGCCTGGGATATCGCGGCAATTGCCGCAACCTTCTCTTAACAGATAAAATTGATCTTCCTGCCAATATCTGTCAGCAGCATTTGGTCAATACTTATAAAATGCTCCTGGAACCTTTAGGAATTCCAGTTTCAGAGACAAAACCACGCCTGTTCTTGAAAGACAAAGAATTGGAAGAAGCTCGAGTATTGCTGAAAAGACTGGGCATATCCCCTGAAGCCCGTCTGATCGGCATTAATCCAGGCGCTGCTTATGGCTCAGCAAAATGTTGGCTTCCGGAGCGTTTCCGGGCTGTTACAGAAAAACTCCTTAAGTTAGAGAA
>WUUC01204843.1_pt1 | contig 18850 bp, 23 predicted proteins | sample 6278441 | NCBI WGS metagenome assembly WUUC01 (sample SAMN13675441, study PRJNA597444) | soil metagenome | isolation source: soil | place: USA: Washington | collected 2017-10 | reverse complement strand
ATGAATTGGTCTAAGGATTCGTCGTCGATGTCTTCGGGACGGATTTCCCTCATGGCGTAAAATAGCCTTTTCATCTCTTCGTAAAAGAAGTGGCGCTTGTCGGAGGGGTTGATCTCAAGCAATTCGTCGACTTTCTGTACGACGCTCGTCATCTGCTCGGACGAGACCGTTACGATCTCGCCCAGCATCTCTTTAACCCGTGCCCGCAGGCTATTCTGGGATCCGTGAGCGATGAGGTGCGCCCGGAGCACTTCCTCGCGAGAGGCTCTCGCCGCAGCGGGCATACAGTCTAAGCGTTCGGGAGTCAGCCGGGAAAGTTGTGTGGCCTCATGGAGATTTATCGCTCCTTTGGAGAGCGCGTCCGTCACGTCGGAAGGGAATTTGAGGATAGGAAGATACTGGCCGAGAAAGCTATTGAGGGAGACTCTGGCCGATGTTTCACGTTCGAGTATGGATCTGAGCAGACCGCCAGCTTCGACGAGTTTTTCGCGTGGCCATCGTGATGGCCTGCCTCTCTTTGTGTCGGTCGCGGGACGCCGCTCGACGTGCCGCACTGCAAATAAGAAGCGCGATAACTGCTTTTCTGAAGCAGGGATAATATCGGGCATTCGCTCGCGTAGTTGCCCACAGATCCTACGAACGGCTTCGGGCGAAGCGAGCGAATCCAACTGACGTTGTCGCCGACGTGAGGCACGCATCCGTCTTTCAAGACCTCCAAAATCGCGAAGGTTTCACAGCTTGAGCATCATACACTGATTGTACCAATCTAAAGGGCAGTAATATTAAGTTTTTGAATACAAGGTTACACTAAACTACGATTAGTGTAACCTTAGCAATGAAACAGAATGATGCTATACTCCGGCCGGAAAGGAGCAGGGAAGTGACATTAACCATTGATTTACCGCCAGCACTCGAAGAGCGGCTCCAGCAGGAATCAGCCCGTGAGGGTCTCGCTGCCGAAGAGTTCGCCCGCAAAGTCCTCGAAGAGCGTCTTCTGCCGGTTGCCGCGCATGGGGACGCCGGAATCAATGAGGAAAGGCTTCGGTCTTACCGTGAGTGGGTCGGCAGCCATGTCGGGCACTCCGCCCCGCCCCTCTCCGACGAGGCGATCAGCCGGGAGAGCATCTACGGGGAGCGCGAAGACCGGCAGCTATGAGTTACCTCGTCGACACCAACATCCTGCTGCGCTCGGCCCAGCCCTCTCACCTGATGCACGCAGACGCCGCGCGAGCCGTCGGCGAGTTACTGGCCCGAGGCGAAATTCTCTCCCTAATCCCTCAGAACATTATCGAGTACTGGGCCGTAGCCACCCGCCCCGTGGAGGCCAACGGTCTGGGCATGAGCGTGGAAGAAACCGCGGCAGAGGTCACACGACTCCAAATTATCTTCCAGATTCTTCCGGACAACGCAGAGATCTTCGCGGAGTGGAAGCGGTTGGTTAGCACACACGAAGTGAAGGGCAAAGAGGTGCACGACGCGCGGATCGTCGCGGCGATGCTCGCCCACAGGGTCACGCACCTGCTGACCTTCAACACGGCTGATTTCAAGCGCTACACGGAGATCACCGCCATCAACCCGCGAGAAGTATGAGCGACACGGCACTCCAACTAGCTGCCCCCGGCGAACGCCAGGACTCGGTCGCGCTTCGCAACGCGATCCGCGTGTGGGCCGACGGCACCACCAACAAACTGGCTCATAACCCGGAAGCCTTAGTCCGCGACAAGCGTACTGCCGTCGAATCATTCTTCAAGATGGCCGCAAAATCGCCGGAGGGGGTGGATGTTACTGACGTCGAGACTTGGCGCAGCCACATGGAGGAACAGGGTCTCAAGCCGAACACCGTCTACACTCGTGTCTCGCTCCTTGCCTCCTTCTTCCAATGGCTGATGCGTGAACCTACGTTAGGCCAACATCTACGCCAAAACCCGGTGCGCCCGGCGATGCCGAAGCGACCTCAGTCATACCAGACAGAGGCGACCAAGGCCTACACAGATGAGGAGATGAATGCCTTGCTCGCTGCCGTCAGGGCGGAGGCTGACGGCGGATCGGTGAAGGCCATGCGCGACTACGCCCTCCTGCTTATCTACTTCCTGAGTGGGCTGCGACGGCGTGAAGTGATTTCGCTCCGCGGCCGTGACGTGGAGCTTAAGGGAAAAGGGATGGTCATCAACTACCGGCGTAAGGGTGGGCGCTACCAGGGTAGAGATTTGCTGGAGTCGTCGGCCGTCAGGGCTTTGCTCTCCTACCTGGAGGCTTCAGGCAGGGGCGACGTCTTGGGCTCGGAACGCCCGCTCTGGACCCGGCACGACCGGGCCGGCAAAGCCGGCGCGCCGCTCTGTTCCCACGCCTTCGCCAAAAATCTGAAGGCCTACGCGAAGTCAGCCGGCGTGAAGAACGCGCGCATCCACCGCACGAGGCATACCTTCGGCAGGCTGGTCGCCGAGCAGACGGGAAGCCTCATTGAGACGCAGGACGCGCTCGACCACGCAAACCTTTCTACGACACGAGTCTATGTCGAGCGGATTGTGGTGAAGAAGGATAAGTACAGTCGGGGGATCGCCGAGCGGATGAACGGAGGGGTGCTTCCCGACTGACACTAAATTCCCAGAGCCAAAGTCATCTCGAAACCGCACGTCTTCCGGCCAAGCTTCGCGCCATGATTTCGCAGTCGAGCGTTCTGTACTGGCACGACTCACAATCTTGGCAGAATTCCTGAGGCCTCTTCACCGCGACATTGGTCTCCCCGCCGTCTGTTGCTGAAGCGCCGTTCACCTGCTCGATGTAGGAAGGGCTGACCGGGTAAAACCGCAGGTTCGCGCCGCGCACCCTGATCCTCTTTGTCCGCTCCGGGCTGAAGTCGATGAGATCTTCCCGCCGCAGCATCCGTCCGACAGTTTCAGGACACGCCCACTCCGCCATGTCGGCGGTGAAGGACTTCCCGCAGTCGTTCGAGATGAGGTCGCGGATTTCGAGCACCAGATGCGTGATGCTGATCGTGTCGTAACCCTGTACGACGAGCCGGTGGAACGCTTTCTTCATTACCTCGACGGGGTTACTCAGATCGACCGTCGCCTGCTGCTGCCGCCCCAGCGCCCTTTCGAGTTGGGCTTTCAACTGAGCATCGCCCGAGATGGACGCCATAACTCGGAGCGGGGCCGTGATCTCGTCGGCGCGGTCAGCCCCCTTGGCGCTCAGTAATCTGTATTGCTCGTCGACCGCGGCCACGTTTTCGAAAGCCCATGTGTGCAACTCGTCCCGTAACCCGGCAAGCTGGTGGTCCGCCGTCTTGGCGAGTCCGGCAAACTCGTCTTTCAACGCTTCCGGGATCCTGCGGGTCTGAATCCGAAGCATGCGGCTGCCGAGGATGCCGTCCGCGCCCCGCGTGTTGTTGATCATCTTGACCCCATAGAAGTCCAGGGTCTGCGTGCGCATCGTCCTGATGTCCGTCCAGAGCTTCACGGCAGTCGTCTTGTTGTAAGAGAGCTTCAGAGCCTGCGCCAGCTCGCCGAACTCTCCGCTCTTCTCGCCGATCACCTCCAGGTCATCGAGCACAACGAACCCTTTCGACTCGTCGATGAAGCGCGCGATCGAGGCCGCGGAGGACTGGCCGCAGACGCAGGCGTTGGCGCAGACCCGGGCCATCGCTCGCCCGGTCTCGCTCTTTCCGGACGCCGGTGGCCCGTTGAGGAAGATTAACGGGACGGAGTTGAATATGCGTTGCACGTAAGTGACCGGCACTACCAGCGTCAGGATCGCGTAGTCCTCTTCGAAAGGGAGCCAGATGCTCGCCCGCAGGTATGACGTGATGTCACGGAGAATCTCCGCCAAGGGTCTTGTTTTTGCAGCGCCCTCCAGGTAAGACCCGATCGAAGGCCATGACCACGTGCCGTACTTGTTGGGCTGGGGCTCCCGGTCAATCAGCGTCCCGTCCGACAGGCGCAGGATTCGATCCCGCTCCCGTGTCCCCTTCGGCGCAGGAACATGACGGGCCGTGTGCACGGTGCGGTCGCTCCTGATCACGACCGTCTCCAGTCGCTCCACGTCGGCCACGACCTCCTCGCCCTTCTCGTTGCGGTGGAGGTCCACCTCCCGGCGCAACACCTGGGCGGTGTAGTAAAGGAAGCCGTTGTGATACGCGCCGTTGATATTAAGCGGTTGGTAGGGGAAGCGGCCGTATCCGAGAGGCCGGTCTTCGTCGGGCTGTACTCTCAGGGATGCAATGGGCGCCTCTTCGAGCAGCCTGGCGAATTCCTCCGTCCCCGTGCCGCTCCGCCAGAATTCGGCCCAGCCCTCGGCGAACCATTCCGGGACCACGACGCGTCGCGCCTCACGCCCGATAACTTCAGCCAGTTTTGCCGCCGCCTGCTCATTTGTTTCGCCGCCGCCGTGTCCCAGGTAGACGATCTCCCATTTCGCCCAGAACGCCGGATCCAGCCACGCTCTGGGGAAGGCGCCGGCGGTCGTGGATGAGATCAGCAGAAGTTCGTCCGCAAGCGGCGTGTGCCGAAGCGCTTGCCAGTTGCGCCAGAGGTCTTTCGGCTCCCCGCAGACGAAAATGCTCCTCCTGCCGTTCACGGCGCCGTCGTAATATGTACGGGGTTCGCCGGCAATCCAGGCGCTTTGCCCGGCTGGGTTTTTAGTTACATCAGGGATGTTGTAGTAACCGTATTTTCCTACGAAATCGCCGGACCAGTCTCGCAGGGGGTAGACCAGCGCGTCCGCCTGCTCCCGGTCGTGTTTGCGGTTCGTATACGGGGCCGAGAGGCCGAGACCGAAATACTCGAGGGTTTCCGCGTCGAGCCCCAGGTCTGAGAGGTAACTGATGGCCCTCCCGTTTTCGCGGAGGCGCTTCCTGAGAGTCGAGTGAAAGTCAGGGTTGAGGGGACGCATCCCCCCCTCAACCCTGATGTTAACGTCATCGCTATGACGAGTGCCTGTATCTCTCTCCCGGGTTGTCAAAACCTCGCCCTCCGGCAGGTCACGTGCGTTAGTGGGGTTCATCGAATTCATGATCCCCCTTAGGCCGCCACGACGGCCGCCGGACTGGAACTGCCACCTCCAAATTTGTTCCTCAAATCCTCAAAGTAGTCCTGCCACGGCCTGATCTTGTCGCAGGGGCTGACCCAGGCATAATGCTTGCGCACAGTGGCTACGCTATCGTTTAGCGCTGCGGCTGCCACTTCGTAGCCGTTGGGATCGTTCTTGATGTAGTCGCTGGCTACCAGGTGCCTAACTGCGTGCGCGGAGAATCCTTTACAGTTTGGAATGTACTTTTGGCTCATGCGGAGCATGCGGTCAGACAGGAGTGCTTCTGGCATAAATCGTGATTCGGTGACCTCCACCAACTGCTCTTTATTCATCGTGTTGACGCTGCTAGGCCCCAAGATGAACACGTAAGGGTTCAATTCAATCGTCTGTTCTTCCTCGACGCTCAGGGGTGACATACCGAACTTGGCTCGGCGGAGGTTGATCGCATCCTTCCTCGCCTTGATGAGAACTGGTCGCTGTACCAACAGATATTCTTCCAGCATGGGTATAACCGACTTAGCCACCGGCACGTCGACTGCCACCCCATTCTTCATCTCCCGCCTCGTATACCGAATCCACCAACTGCCGTCAGGCCTCCGGTAGAGGTTCATGGCCTCTGCGTCTTCCAACGCCGGTCCGGACTCATCCTTAACCCGAAGGCTAAATTTCATTCGGGATAAATTCTTGATGCGCAACGGGTAGGATGTTAAAAATTCCGCGAAGAAGATGTCGCGCACGTGCCCTGCCAGAACAACGGCACTGCCTTTCCGGAGCAGTGGGATGCGCCGCTTCATGTTTTCAGTCATCTCGATGAGAATACTGACGGGGTGTTCGAGTTCCTCGATGAACTTGCGCACGGCGGCGAATGGATCCCGTGTCATGACTATGGGCCGATTCTTAGACTTCTTGATCGTCTTGATAAACTTCAGGATCTTCTCACGATTTTCCTCACACCAGCGGTCCCAATCTTCAGGGGCAACAGCCTTTGGCAATTTGGCACCGTAATGGGGTTGCTGGCGCAGGAAACCCGTTCCTTTGCGTAGCCATGATGCGCTGATATTAAGAAAACCAAGCGTGCCGGAATTGTAAGATTGAGAGTAGGATCTTCCGCGCATGAATTCGGCGTGGCCTAACACACGTGTTGCATCGCTCATCAGTGCCACGGAGAGACACTCCTGCTCCATACCCATGCCATTTAACCAGGAGTTAGCTGTGTTTGGCGCTAGGACTAACCACCCCATAAAACCCGATAGTTCTTTACGATATATATCGGCTGATGGGATGTTACCGTCCGGGTCGATGCGCCACTCCGAGTTACGCTCAAAACCATGATTTGCCAGCCACGCGTCGTCGGTGAAGAAAGAAATCAGATCGCTGAACTCAGACTCCAGGATAGGTGTGAAGGCTTTGAGCCGGTAATGGCTTCCGAGTTGTTTTCTCAGGTGCTGGCGCCACGGGGTAGTTCCGGTTTCATAAGGACCGTCGTGGTAAAGGATTGTGAGATGCACAAGTCGGTTGGTAAGTATTCCGCGCCCCACGCCGAAGACATCTTCCAGACGCTCGACCAAAGGAACGGATGCGCGGTTAGGGAGGCTTTCTCCTGCCAACCAACTACGGAATGTGCTACTAGGAATATTGGCTTTTTCTATAATATCAACTATTGTTTTGCCGGAAATGCGAATCAGGACGGTCAGTGCTTCGTTAAAGCTTTCAGGCAGGCCGGACGTTTTGAACAACTCAAGCCAACTCTCCCGCACCATCCACATGATTGATTTGCGATCGTTTATCGTATCCGGGCTATAACCTGTTTCCTGTAGATTCTGGAGGTGTTCCCCCAAACTATCAGAGAAATTCACTCCCAGTTCGTCACCAATGAGGAGAAGGTCGTTTTCGTTACTCGTACAGGGAAGGCCTCGTCGTGTTAAGAGGTCCTTCACCCAGCCATTTATCACTGTGTTGTGATTATCGATGTAGCGAGTCGAGCGCTCAGTGCCATCCTCAGCGAACTGAATCCGTTTCGCGTGATATGCCTTGAGTGCGAAATATGAGGTGGGTTGGTTCGAATGGGCTGGCTTGTTCGAAACAAGTGACTGCCCGTCAAGAGGGGGTAGATGCGAGCTAACGGTAACTTCGGAAATACCGTCTTTTATTTGCGGCGCACCGGGGCCGATTCGGCCATCGTTATTTTCCGCTGTGATGGGAAGGAAGTTCTTCTGAGAGGTGGTGGTGCTGTGATTCTTGCTCATTTTTTCTCCTAAGTCGGCGCATGGGGATTGACACACGCGGAGAAAAACAGCAAAATTGTAGACGGAGATAGGGAATCGTAGATGCCGATAGCCGACCAAGCTGTCATCTACAATTCTGAGTCTACAAATCTGGAACGGCTCAAGTCCTGCAAGACTTGGGCTGTTCCTGTTTTTAACCGCAGAAATTTTATCGACTTTTACACGGCCGAGTGCCGCTTTCCTTCAATATTTTCAAGAGCAAGTTTCTGCCTTGCCTTTGACGTTACCCTGATATTTCTCCTTTGTCGTTTCACTTTTCGTGCAAGATAGCCTTTACGCCGTAAAGGTTCGAGATACGACTCAGCCGTCGAACTTTTGATCCCCATCGCCGCCACCACTTCACGCTGGGTGGGGTAATAGCGGTGTTCATTGAAAAATTCGAGAATAAATTTCAAACACTGTCCCTGTTTCTCGGAAAGAGGTGGGAGTACCGTTAGCGATTCCAGACCCGCTAGGGATTCTTCTGCACCCTCATCAATAACTAATGCTTTCGACATAAACCGCTTTATACTCCCAAATGCTCAGTTTCGCAAGAATTTTCTAACTTAGTCTACAAATGCCTAATACTAAACAGGTAAAGAAATAATTCGCTACCCATTTGCTTAGTATCTCTGGTGCATTCATTAAAACAGGTGCCTTTCACCTCTTCTTTGGCGTTTGCTCAAGCTATCCGTGTAAATACTGTGCCCCAATTCACGCACCGAATTAGCACCGGGAAAAAGTACTGGAACGTGATCAATGGTACATATAATTAAACAATTGGAGGTCATCTGGTACAACTTATAATCCAGTTTAAATGGTAAAAGTTTAGTCTGGTACACTTGATTTTAATCGGCAATCTGAAGATCAACACGTAATGAACCAGTGTAGAAACTATTCATCAGGCAACTACTTAGTCGATCTAAAATTCCCTAAATGCATAAGTTTTCTTTACGCTCTTCTAAGACTCACTAAGCATTTTCTAGTCCCTCACGAAAGACTGTTGATTTAACGGCTGAATTTAATTGATGAGTGGTCTAATGCTAATGAGTTATCTCGCCGCTCTACATCACTACTTTTCGTGAGTACCTTTAACCCATTCTAATGAAATCAACTACTTAGAAGAGCGAACCTGAAACAAGAATTGCACAATCATACCTTCTCTTCACGAAACGCCTGATTTCCTTTGTACAGAGGTTTTTTCTGAACCCCTTTCACCACCCAAATATCCTTTATCAATAAACTAAAACCGCCGGTCTCGTGTACCCGACGGTTATAATTATAAGGGCTTTCAATAATCCTGTCGCCAACGAATTAAATGAATTATTTATGTTTTTCTCACTAATTTTAGCTCCAAATTGAAGCTTTCCCTCCTGATTTAGACGAATTAAACCTACTAATTCTTCTAACAGGGAAGTGCTCATTCATCTTCATCTGCGAACACTTCTATCGAGAAGCCTGAATCATTTTCATCATCTTCCGAGTATTCAGGTTCGTGCGTCTCCGGCCCTGCCACTTTGCGCGCCTCCAGCAACCTGGCGTAAATCCCTGGCTTGCCATCCTTATCTTCAAGGCCCTCTTCCTCTACAAAGTAGAGCTTGAACTGCTTGGACGAGAGCAGAAGGGCTACATCCTTATAGTCCGAGCCGGGCACCTGGTAGAGCACCCAATCGTAGATGTCACCGTACTCCCGCCGAACTTGTTTGACCCATTCGCCATCTCGCCACTTCACAGAGTCTTTGCTCTCATAAATGTTCTTAAGTTTTATTGCCAGTTTCTCATTCAGCGAGTGAGCTTTAGCCAACCTTTTGAGATTGACCTTCGTCCATACATTTTTACGGCCGGGCTTCATGGGAGCCCAGTGCGCCTTCGTAGCCTTTTCGTAAGAAGAATGAAATTGCTTCCAAATCGCTTTTAGTTCGTGTCCCTTAGAAATGGAGATATACCCCTTTTCGTTGAGCTCATGAATGGTGGCGATGATCACCTGCATCATGATCTGGTCTGAGAATGAAGCGAGCGCGTAGACGATCTTTTGTTCGAAGATCTCCTTCGCCAATTCGGCATAGGGGGATGTGGCAGAAGACCTTGCGGCAGGATCTGCTAAGAGTGAATCAGTTTCTGTTGTCGCGGGCTCCGCCTTCAATTCTTCGATTAAAGTGACTTCCGCGATCTTCATATCGAGACCCGTGGACGGCCCCCGGAAAATATAAGGTTCCTCCCGTCCCGTCCGGGCCAGAATGTCCGAAAAGATGGTATGAAACGTCTGCCGAATATTTTGAGGGTCGTAATAGATGGTGAATGAAGCGAAGTCCGTTGGAACGGAGCGCGTAATCCCGCCGTCCGGCATATCCGGTGCGTAATTTTTAATCCATTCCTTGGGAAGATATTTTGCTCGACGTGCTGAGACCTTGGACTTCTGCTTCTTACTTAATCCATCTTTGGAAGATTTATTCGGAGTCTCCGGTGCTTTCTTCGATCTCTGCTTCTTTGTGGCTTTGTTCTTTGTGGTAGGCATTTTACCTGCAGACGATGAACTATGCGTCTGATTGTCTCGAATTCAAATTCGGGCTTATCTTGATTTTCCCGGGGGGCCGCATGCGCCTTTGATAAGGACGAGAGCGTACTACCGGTCGAGCATTCGATACAACGCCTACAAGCTTCTTTTGATAATCCTAAGTTTAATTTATGTGATCAATATGATTTAGGCACTTCCGACTTATGCCCCAAAGATAACGATTCTAAATCTTCTGTAGGATACTTGTCGGGACGCGATAGATTGTTTGCTGCGGCCCGATTATCGCTTCAGTTAGAATAAAAGAATCCACGCCGCGCGACAGCATTCAAAACACCGAGAGTCCCGAGAACGGCAATCCATCAGTCGTTACACGGCCCCTGCGCTCATCCGAGAGAGCACGAGATCGACTTTCAGGCGTTTGCGCAAGTGCTATCTCCGTATGCTGCTCGTGGTTGAATTTTAATGTGAGATCAGGCTTGAGAACATCTAGCGCTTATGCTTTGCCGGGAAGAGCGAGGAAAAGTGAAGAGAGATTAGTGCTTGTAGGTGCTGCCTCTTGCACCTCGCGGAGGTTGAGGGACGAGGTTCAGAACCCTTTGCCTGAAGGTCAACATCTGGGTGCTGACGCCGTACAACCCGGCCGCTTCCTCAGGATCCAACCCCCGCCGACGTATTAGCAGCAGCGCCTCGCGCGGAAGGAGGAGGCAACCGGAGAGCCATTTGGCCTCTTCCTCCTGCTGCTTATTGTACGAACTCAGGATGAGGAGCCCATCCTCCGTCACGTCCACCCGCGCCGGATCGTGACCGATGAGGATGTGAGCGATTTCATGCATGATGTCGCTCGCCCGCCGTCCGCCGCCGTGCGCGGGGTTGACGATAATAAGGTCTTTCGTTCCCGTGCAGAGGGTAATGGCTGACCAACTGTCCGGGTCTTTCTCAACCAGCACGCTCAGGCACAGCGGGTCGAGGCCGGGTATCTGCGCAGCCGTCCACACATCGATCTCAAGGTGTCCGGCTAACGCCACCGGGTCTAGGGGATCGTCGGACTTCAACTTCAATTCCGTCCGCTGCTGGAGGGCGACGCGCTCGCACCAGCTTTTGAATCCTCGGGCGTACACGTTAGAAGTCTTCGTCCTCCGACACTTCGCCGGAGACTACCAGAGCCCGGTGGGCGGCGATGATCATCTGGGCGAGAGCGTGTGCGGTTTCCGGGGCGAGTGTCTGGCTCTTCCTGCAGTGTACGGCGACCTTCAAGGTAGAGCCGGCGGCCGACTGCACGCCCAGGACTTCGCCGGGGTCGATGCTGAGCCATCGGCACACCTTGCCGAAGGTGTCGAGGTCGGGCAGGTAACCGCGCTCAAGTCTCGACAGTGTGCCGTGACTGATGCCTATCTCCTTAGCGGTATCGCGTACGCCCCTCTCCCCTCTCTTGTCGATCAGTTTTCTTCCTAAAGTCTGGAGAGTGATCTTGGCCATGAGCTCCTAGTGAGTGTGTCTAAGATGTTAGACAAAGTATTGACATGTAAGACAGAAGCTTTTATTATGCGCCTGTCTTACGAGTTAGACATTATCGCCTCCCGGCATCGGATGTCAACGATTTTCGCGGTGCGGCTGGCGAGTAAGGACAAGATGGTACGCGGTATGTCGGACCGGAGTCCGATGTTTGTCAAAAGTCGAGCAGCAGGAAAGGTCGTCCGGGGCGCTTAAGCCACTCGTCGCCCGGAAAGCTCTCAACATAGTATGGATGGCCTACCATCCACGACCCGTTCGGCTGACTCACAACGATGAAGGAAAGCGATGAAACCAAACGAAAAGGACAAGCCGAATAAGGACAAGCCGAATCAGGTAACATTTACCGTGGTCGTCAATGGTAACCCGACCGAGGTCACGGCCAACGTCAATGCCCCGATTCACACGGTAATACCCGAAGCCCTCAACGAAACCGACAACAAGGGCCAACCGCCGGAGAACTGGGAACTGCGCGACGAGCCCGGTAACCTGCTCGACCCACAGCGCAAGATCGAAGACTTTAACTTCGCACCCAGTGCCAAACTGTTCCTCAGCCTGAAGGCGGGCATCGGTGGCTGAGCCGCCTGTACTCATCGACCCGGCGGTCTCGCGCGCGAAGTTCGAGCGCGAGGTGGCCGAATACCGGCAGCTCGAGCATGAGCACCTCAAGCGCGGCTGGATGATGCTCCATGCTGAGTACCCTAAGGTGTTCGTCGTGTTCGCCAATCCGGTGATGAAGCCGCCGGCAGTGATCTTCGGGGCGAAGCTGGACTTCACCAACTACGACCTGTGGGCGCCTTCGGTGACACTGGTGAACCCCTTCACCCAGGATCCGTACAAAGCTCGCGAACTGCCGGTGCATTTTCTGCGCCGCCCCCCGGCCGCGGAGATTCCGCCACATGTGATGGCGATGATGCAGCAGGGGGTGCCCTTCGAGCAGTTGATGCAGCCGACTCCACTGCTGGCGTGGTACTCGCCCGAAGATGTGCCATTTGTCTGCCTGCCCGGGATCCGAGAGTATCACGAGCACCCGGGCCATTCCGGAGATTCGTGGTTGTTACACCGCGGCCGCGGCGAGGGGACACTTTTCTTCATTCTCGATCAGCTCTTTAAGTATGGGGTGCAGCCGATCACCTATGGTATCGAGATGAAATCCATCGTGAAACTTGTGCCGCAGGGGATTCCCGAATGAAGGGGCTGACCCACGTCGAAACCGTTCTAGTCCCGCGCCGCTGCGTGGATGAAGCACACGCCCACCTGGCGCTGGTCGGCAGAGGAGGGCTCGAAGGTTTCGCACTCTGGGCCGGGACTCTGGAAGGCGACGTTTTTCGTGTCGTCGACACCATCATCCCCGAACAAAAGGGTCTTCGTAGTGATTTGGGCGTCTGCGTCGCGGTAGACGGCAGGGAACTCCATCGTATCAACGTGTGGCTCCACAATCGAGGACTTACGCTCGTTGCACAATTGCACAGTCATCCGACCGAAGCCTACCATTCGGATACTGACGATACTTATCCTATCGCCACCACGACCGGCAGTCTCTCTCTCGTAATACCGGATTTCGCCGTCGCACCCTTCTCACTCGAGACCTGCGCCGTCTACCGTCTGCTGCCGCCCCGCGGCTGGGTCGAGTTATCGCCGGAGGATGTTGGGCGTTTAATCGTCATCGAGGATTAGGTATGGCTCTCGCAAACTTTTTTGACAAGGCGGCGATGGCCGCCTCCCAAGTCCTGAATGGCGTCGATCACTCTTCTTTCGCCGCCGCGCTTGGGGCGCAGAACATCGGCCTCGCCTTGGACGACTCCGCCGCTGACTCTCCGGAAGGCCGGTACACGCTTGAGCTGTCTATCAATCTGCTCGCCCGGCTCTATCCCCGTATCTCAATCATTCCCGAAGGTCCTAAAGCCAGGGCCATGGTCGAAGCGCTCGTCGCCGCCGCCAAGGCTATCAACCCGGAGATCGAGATCGGCGTTGACCCGGCCGCGGTCACCCTGTTTCTGGCTGTGGGGGCATCGGAGATTACATCATCTTCGGCAGTTATCTACGCAGGTTCCGACGGCTGGGTAGCGCGGGTTTCGACAAAAAGTCCGGTCGGCTCGGGGAGGACGCACAACCCGTTTGGCGCGTGCGCGGCGGCCTGCTTCGGGGCGGCTAACATTTTCCGCGTGGTTTTCGGCGCTCACCTTCCGGCAGGCGCGCCGGATGAAGATCTAACATTGTCGCTGATCGATTACGACCCGAAAGCCCTTAGTCCCGCTAACCCCGCGCTCACGCCATTCGACCTCGGTGAGACTTATCTGGTAGGCCTCGGAGCGATAGGGAACGGAGCCGTCTGGGCATTGGCGAGGACACCCGGGTTGTCGGGCTTATTACACTCCGTAGACGGCGAGGCGGCAGACCTTTCCAATCTCCAGCGCTACGTGTTGACCACGCAGAAAAGCGTAAACGAGTCGAAGGTGGCAATCGCGGCCGAGCAGTTTCGCGGCACCGGCGTCGACATGCGTCCACATAATGAGCATTGGGGTGACTTCCTGAGGGGCATAACTAGCTGGAACTTCGAGTGTGTCGCCGTGGCCGTCGACTCCGACAGCGACCGCATTGCGGTGCAGGCTTCATTGCCCCGACGGGTCATCAACTCCTGGACGCAGCCCGGAGATCTCGGAGTATCGCGCCACGGCTTCCTGGGAGATGACGCCTGTTTGATGTGTCTGTACCTGCCCGAAGGCGAGGGGCAACACCTCGATAGAATAATCGCCGAGGCGATCGGGCTGCCCGAAGCGTTCATGGAGATACGCACAATGATCCATTTGAACCAGCCCGTCGGAAGGCCGTTGCTGGAACGCGCGGCGGTCGCGATGGGGGTAGCCCTGGACCCGTTACTGCGGTTCGAGAATGAATCCGTGAGGTCGTTTTATACGCAGGCCGTCTGCGGTGGAGTCGTTCTACGCCTCGGGGGCACTCTCGGAAGCGCTTCGAAGCACCAGATGACAGCGGTACCTTTAGCATTCCAGTCGGCACTGGCCGGCGTGATGCTGGCGGCGGAATTGGTGATCGACGCCGGCGTGCTGAGGCCCCATCCGATGCCGGTGACCACAAAAATCGACCTCCTTCGCCCGCTCGCGAGCCATCTCTCGATCGCAGCGAGGAAGCACCCGTCCGGCCGATGCATTTGCCAGGACGAAGACTACAAGAAGACTTACAGCGACAAGTACGGTATGTGATAATGACGCTCGATCAGCACCCCGTTGATCTGCTCCTGCGGACTAACAATATTATGTAAACCGAGAGCACCGACAGCTCTGAGGTGGCTTGAGAACACGTTTATTTCGACCCTGAGATAACGGGAATAATAGAAGTTATCACCGCCAATATATTAGTGCCTGATGTTTTATCGATTTCGATAGCCTCACTCGAGACATCATCCACGATCAAATACCTGCGCCCCTCGCAAAACATCAATCGTTTGACTATTTGCCTGCCGCCGACAATGGCGACAACCAGTTGTTTGTTCGCAGGCTCCAGCGAGCGGTCCGCCACTACGAGATAGCCGTCGAGAACTCCTACCTTCCTGAAGCTTTCACCTTCCATACGCACGAGTATCCTGCTTCCGGGCCTCCCGAAAATGTTTGTGTCCAACTCAACACGATCGTCCAACCCGTCACCTGAGAACCGCCCACCCGCCTGGTTCATTTCAGTTGACAGTATTTTATCGCGCGAGCTTTCAGGGGGCGGTGGTCGCCGGTTACGCCTATCACGTGACATGATATTTATTCCTTCATCACCAACTCGTTGAGCTCCGCCTGAAATTGCTCTTCCAACAAGTTCGCTTCGCCGCATAGGGATTCGTATAGCCTGAGCGCGGCGTCCCTCCTTACTCTGACCTGATGTAGCCTGCAGCCGATCTCCATTACCTGGCTGTACCTAGTTAACTCTTCGACTAACCGGGGAATGTCTTCGGCGTTCGCCGCTCCGGCAATTTCTCGAAGTTCCTGCGTATTCATAGGATCCCTCGTCTAGCGCCTAATCGCCGTTTTCGAATGTCAGCTTCTTATAAACAGCCCTCGTGACTTCCACATCCTGAAGGGCATAGTCGGCCAGTTTCTTGTGGCTTTCCACGCTGCCCTCCCGGTACCAGTCAAAGACCTGATCCGCCTCCCCCGTTTTGCCAATGCCGATCTTGAGAATCTCTGCCAGCTCCTGGAGTTTCATCCCCGGTCGCCAGGTGTAGAGATCCCACTCCCTCATCGTGTCTATGACGAACGTAGAGCGCCAGCGGGGTATGCAAATGTTGATGGGAGGCTTGAGCCCGTGGATGATAGACCGTTTCTTCAGCCACAACAGGTCGAACTCGATGTTGTGCCCGATGATCAGATCGCGCCGCTCGTCGAGTCCCGTTCGCGACAGCAAATTCCAGAGACTTGCGATCGTGCGCTTCTCGTCGCCGTGGAAGAGAAGCGTCCGCCGGTCTCGGCCAAGCACGCCCCGATGGACGGTGAGATCGTCCTCTTCCATGATGAGCGCGACGGCGATGATGCAGCCCATCTCAGGGTATAGTGCCAGGCGCTTGAACTGCTCGTCCGGACAGTCACAATCACGGATCTCGTGGGCGAGTCGCCACTGTTTGTCTAGTTTTGCGATTAACTGATGATTCAACCCCGCGCGCGATTCCTCCGGAGGAGGGCACGTTTCAATATCTAGGAATAATCGCTTGGCCATGGTTCTCTCCTCGAAAAGCCGATCGATTCGGGTTCGTCATCCGTGCGTTTCAGCGTCTGCACTAATTTGCATACATGCAACAATGAAGGCAAAAAAAAGGATATGTGAAAGCGTCTCTTACAAAGTATCTACATTATCCGGCACATCAATCTCTTGCTCCTCCCAGACCTGCTCGCGCCAATTCGGGCTGATGATGCCTTCTCGCAACGCCTTCCAGATAAGTCCCCGGTGCCGATGGTCCGCACGAAGCGCGTGGTGCGTCCTGCAGAGCGTGCGCAGGTTGGTAAGCGCGTTAGTTCCCAGCTTGCCGCTCTTGATGTGATCTATGTGCGCCTGTTCGAGGGGCACGGGGTGTTTGCCGAGCGGGTACTGGCACAACCCCTGGTCGCGCTCCCACACCTTCACCCTGAGCTCGCGCCACACTTCTCTCGGCGGCCTTTTCTTCGGCATTAAAACCCTCGCCTTGCCTTGCCCCGCCGGGCCTAGCCCAGCCGTGTCCAGCCCTGCCCGGACACGCCCTGCCGTCCCTAGCCTCGCCGCGTAAAACCCGTACTGATCAACCATCACTGATCTGTAACGATGGAAAACTCTTCCACGGTGAAACGGCCGAACCCTATCGACCTCCCGTCGCCGATGCCGACCAGCATGCCGGCGTCTATTAACGCCTGCTCCATCTCACCTCTGCTGACCACCGTCTTGTCCCATGTGATCTTGAATTTCGCCGACCAACCCCGTGACGCCGCCACCCTATGCCTTACGTTCCGCCCTTTAGTCGTCGGGTTCTTTACGCTCCTGGTGTCGACGTAAACCGGCGCATCCGGGTCGGTCGGTAGGGGCTCGGGCGGGAGATGCCGGTCTATCAGCACCCGCTCGTCCTGCACCTGAAGCGTGGCGGCGACAAACGGTTGCAGGGAGCCTCGTTTCCGCGGGGTGTGCTTGGCCCCGTCTCTGATCGCGCCGAAGACGTTGCTGGGCTCAAGGTAAAGTTGCCTATCTTTCGTGATCAGCACGCTCCGCTGCCATTCGGTAGGATCGTTGCCTGCGACGCCCGTGCGTTCCTTTTTTCCGTCAGCGGGTATCGCGTCAGGTCCGAAATGATTCCAGAGGAGTGGCCTTGTTCCCTGGATAGTGACTGTCGCTATTAGAATATTTGTCGCCATGCGAAACCTCTTGTTGACGTAAGGGGGTACATCACCCGGGTTCGTGGTCGGGATGAACTTTGTGCGGAAAGACCCGCCTCAGTTAAGACTATGTCAGAAATTTCAGAGGTGATTACAGAAATAGCTTGAAATCAACTCGTGAGATGTCTATACAACTACAGGTTTTTTTTGGTGCCTTACTGACTTACTTAATGAGACCAATGGCTGACCCTGCCCGGCAACAGGCGTGAAGTGCCCTGTCCGAGAGGTGCGTAAGACGCTACCGGCTCCAATTCGAGAGGCCGGGATAATAAAACTAAATAGGTTCGGACGCAAGAAAAATTTTCAGGCCCTCGCAACAGGAGGTCAATCCTGATGGGCCGTGCCTCGCGACCGAAGCCTAAAAGGCTGGCGGAGAAATTCTTACAGGTGAGGCTCGCCCTCGGCGTGTCCCAAAACGGGATGCTTCAACTCCTGGGATTGAAGGAAGACTTGTTTCAGGGAAGCATTTCCGGCTATGAACTGGGGACGCGGGAACCCCCTTTACCGGTGATTTTGGCTTACGCCCGCCGGGCGGGTATTTCTACGGATGTGCTCATCGACGATGATCTCGATTTGCCGGACAAACTCCCGGCAGATCTAGAGAAAGAAGACTTCCCCAGTCGCAATACCAAATCAACTAAAAACAAATCGGTTAAGAGACGTTAAGCGAATGGCATCGAGCAATCACGGCCTTCGCCGAATCGTCATCGTCATAGCTTTACGGCTGGCATGTGAGGAGCGAGAGATGAGAAGCTTTATCGGGGCGTTGGTTCTGATGGTCGGGTGCATGTTACAGAGTGCGAACGCGCAACATATCGTTAAAGTACCAGAAGGTAACGGCAACCCGATCTTGATAGACGGAATTTTCTCCAGAGATGAATGGCAGGACGCTGTGACCGTCAAGGTCAACGATTCGGTTACGCTCTACTTCAAGCAGTACAGAGGCCACGTCTTTATCGGCGTGAAAACTGCCACGTCTTATCCGGCTTACGTCGACATGTTTCTCCTGGCTGGAAGCAAGGAGCTTTACAACCTTCACGCCTCCATGCAGATTGGGGAGCGGACACTCACCGGGAAGGCATGGACGGATGGGGAACCGCCCTGGAGGTGGGGCAATCACGTCGGGTGGATAGCCAACGAGGCGAAGTATGACTCGACCAAAGACAGGAGCCTGCCGGATAAGGAAAAAGTATTCCCGTATGAAGGAAAGGAGTTCCAACTCCTGCGGTCCCGTTTTACCGGGAAGCAGTGGCGGATGAGGGTAGAGGTCCGGGGAACCACGCCGGACATCGTGTTTCCGGCCGGATCGGAGAGACTGAATACTACGCGCTGGTTAATTCTTCAACTGTAAGTTGAGGGGGCCGGACCCCGCACTTCGGGAGGAATTCGACAGGGGGTCGCGAACAACATGCCTATCCTCTGACGACTTGTATGCGCTTCCAATCGTCAAAGCGTCGACTCAATTGAGTTGGTAGGATCAAACTGAGTTTTTACGATGGGCGATGAGCAAAATGCGGTAAGAACATTGCTAAAGTTTTGGACTTGCTAAGACTGCGCGCGAGTAGTTACCTCCTGAGAAGGATGACCCTTTCAGCGTCTAGCATGTGAGGGCAGTGACAGAGTAGAGAAAGAATTGT
>WUUC01080586.1_pt1 | contig 18854 bp, 20 predicted proteins | sample 6278441 | NCBI WGS metagenome assembly WUUC01 (sample SAMN13675441, study PRJNA597444) | soil metagenome | isolation source: soil | place: USA: Washington | collected 2017-10 | reverse complement strand
TTAGGTCGCAAATGAACAAATCTAAGGTAGTCGCATCATTTCCTTCAGGAGAGGTAATCAGAAAGGCAAAAGGGGTATCTTTATCGTAAGCAATCCAATAGGTAGTGTTGGATTCTCCTTGAAAAAACTTCTCCAAGCCGTTTAAGGTGTTTTGCAGTCCCACCCCATGCATCCATTCTTTGATGTGTTTCTGTTCAAACCATTGATGTAGCAAGGCTCTTTGAGAGGACTTAGCTGGCTCAAAATGAAAACTCAAGTGTTTACGATTCTCAGCGATAACCTCCAGAATCACATGCCGTGCATTGGTTGCTAGTACTGGGTTTGTATCTTTGTAGTAGGGTAGTGCGATGAGTGCGTTAGACAACGCCCAACCACGGCCTCGCTCCCAAGTTGCATCATCTACTCCCAAGGCATTACGAAAGGTGTGTCTCATGTTAGCCGGTAGAAGATTCCATGCAATAATCAAGTCGCAGGCAGGATCACCCATACCTAAAATCCCAAAGTCAATAACAGCGCTAAGTCTGCCATCTTGGAGGAGGAGATTCCCAGGTGAGAGGTCGCCATGTACCCAGACAGGTGGTTTTGACCATTTAGAGGCTTGTAAAGCTGTTTCCCAGATGGTGGTTACAGTTGGGGTATCAATCATTTCTTCTAATTGCTTAAGAGCTTTACGGGTCTCGATGTCTTGCCTTTCTAAAGGAACTCCACGATTAGAAGTTGGTCCATTTGGTAGATTGATCTTGTGTAATGCCTGAATAAACGTCACCAGATCGTTAGTCAGTAAAACAGGATCAGGAATTTGACCTACAATTGGATTACTACCCTCAAGCCACCTATACACTGACCAGGGCCAGGGATAATCTTCTGTGGGAACACCTTTGCCAAGTGGAGCAGGAATAGAAAACGGCAAAAATAGTGCAAGTTTTGGCAACCATTCGCATTCCTTCTCTATAGCATCGACGGCCCATCCGATGCGGGGCAGGCGAACTACCATCTCATTGCCAAGTCGATAGAGAGCATTATCTGTTCCAGCCGAAGGTACTGGCTTCAGTGATAGATTAGCCCAATGCGGAAACTGTTTTGTGAGTAATCGTTGAACGAGGGATTCATCGATATGAAGTTCATCTACATGCATCTTAGCCATTAGATGTTTTTATCTCCCTTGTCCTCAAATTTCGCAATCATACGAGTTTTCAAAGCGTCTCGAATAATGGGATTAGCCTTTTCAGGAGAACCAACATTGAAAGGAGGATCTGGATCATACTCTATGCCAAGCTGAATTGTCTGAGCAAATGAATCTCCTGCAATTTTTGCAGAAAGAATCAAAGCCATATCGATTCCTGCAGACACCCCAGCGGCTGTAATTACTTTTCCATCTATGACTACTCGTTCTTTGGTCGGAAGCGCTCCCCAGATTTGCAAACGATCAAAAGCTGCCCAATGTGTTGTGGCTCGTAATCCGGATAAAATGCCAGCAGCTCCTAAGATAAGACTTCCAGTGCAGATTGAAGTCGTCCAAGTCGTTGTTGCATGTATAGAACGAATCCAATTTAGCGTATTGGGGTATTTTTTGAGGGTTGTTGCATTTCCTGCTCCAGGTATGACTAATATATCGGCATGTGAGATATCAGATAATGCGTGCTCAACGCTCAACATTAAGCCTGAATCAGTATGTATCAGTCCAGGTTGTTCGGCGGCTCTCTGTATTTTGGCTTCTGGTAAACGGCAAAGAATTTCGTGAGGTCCAACTAGATCAAGAGCGGTCATTCCTTCATAAAATAAAAATACTACTCGCATGTTCCATCCTCCGTCCTCCATAAGTGCCTTATATGTATAATAGAATTTATCGAGGAAATAAAGTTGAAAATTGTGGTTTGAAAAAAGGAGTTAAAGTGCATGGCACCAGAGCGCATCAAAAAGCAATTTTGAGAAAAAGATTGTTAGAGTTCAATGGTTTTAGGGTGGTCTTTTTGCAAAAGGGCTTCAAAAAGTTGGTCAAATTGCCATGGATATTCGATCCAAAAAGCACATTCAAAAGCTTTTATGGTATTATTAAGATCAATACCAATTGCTATTGATCTAAGAGCTTTCAGCCGATATTTTTCGATATTTGCTCTAACATAGGTATGCTTTTCAGTTTCTTGCTTTGGAACACTAGAGGAAGTCATCAATGATATTACTAGATCACCTTCCTGAAAGGTGTCTCTTAAAAATCGTTTAGATGAAAGAGTCGTCGTTTTAAGAGATCCAAATTTTTCTTCTAATCGATTGACGGATTCTTGAGAAAGTCCAAGCAAAGCAAATGCAATCCACCTAGCGCTATAATCATCTCGTTGTCTAAGCTCTTTCATGAGCTCTGCAAATTTGGGCGGCAAATTGAGACTAATACTAGGTCGTTCTAAAAGATTTAGATGATCAGCGATCAGCTTGAAAAAATTGATCAAACCGTTCTGTATTATCAGAAAAGAAAAGCCCAGAGCATTCTTGGCCATCCTCTTTTCGTTCCCAATATTGAGAAGGGTGAAGGCGTGTATCTAGATAATATGCAAAAAGATCTAGTTCATCGCACCGTTTTTGCACCGTTTCAACTATAAGCGCGATGTGTAGCCTATCTCACCGCGGTGGTTTTGTCACTTATTCCCTAGGTACTCAAGGGTTTAAAAAAGTGGGGCAGGCTGGGATTGAACCAGCGACCAACGGGTTATGAGTCCGCCGCTCTAACCACTGAGCTACTGCCCCGGAAGATAAGTGTAAGAGGAAAGAATCATACTCAAGTCGATTTGATCAGGCAATGTAAAAAATTTTTTGGATTATATATGACAGTCAGATATAGAGACGTATAGGGGGCCTATATTTAGGTGCCTGCCTATCTAAGGAGAGACATGTCTCGAGGCTTCTCTATTATCATTAATCTTTGTGCCTTAAGCTTATGGGCTGGAGACGTTGAAGACGAGTCGATTGCTAAAATTGATCCGGAGCTTTCTGTCATTAAAAGGGGCGATAGCCTGCCTGTAGAGACTTTTGAACATGCGACCGATCCCTATCTGGAAGGATATATCCAGGCACTCATCGACTCGAGCTATTATGAATACAATGTCATTGTGGTTGTGAAAGACCATCGGGTCATTCTCTATAATCTTCCTAAGAACGATCTGGTGGCCAAGAGTATTATTTCGTATGTCCAAGATCTGCCAGGGGTGACTTCGGTCGAGGCTAAAGAGGTCATGACTAAAGAAGAGGTGCAGGCTAGAAAAGGATATACAGAAGATCCGAGAGTCTCCGGGGTGTGGTTTCCTCAGACGACAGTGTTGTTTCTGCCACTGATTGCTGCTCCTAGAGAGCCTGTTTATTCCGTAAATTGGAGAGTGGGTGATAGTGTCATAGGAAAAAATGCTATCGCAGTTTCTTTAGGCGATGATTTTCCGATTTTTAGATGGCATGATGTTTTTTGCTGGCATGGAGATCTGCAGATTGGGATCCAAGCAGGTGTTTGGACTACATTTAATTTCAGCCATGTTCCTGATCGGGAGCGAAATTCATGCGAGCTTATGAATACCGATTATTTAGTGGGTATCCCGCTGACCTATGCTTTTGATAAATGGTCATTCCGCGCAAGAGTTTATCATATCTCCGGCCACTTGGGCGATGAGGTCTTATGTCATAGGGATCATTTAAGGTTAGATAGAAGAAACCCTAGCTTCGAAGCAATTGATTGGATCTCCTCTTATCAATTTTCCAGCGCATTGAGGCTTTATGGAGGACCGGGGGTTGTCTTTCACAGTGATAAAACCTTTCCTCTGAAGCGTCTTTATGCGATCTATGGCATGGAAGTTAGGCTTTTTGGACAAAAACTCAATTATCACAGGCTTTTTGGAACTCCCTTTTTTGCTGCGAATATGGAAAACTGGCAGCAGCAAAACTGGAATCTTAATTTAACTCTTAAGCTGGGATATGAGTTCAGTAAGTTGCAAGGAGTAGGACGAAAGATGCGCCTCTATATCCAATATTATCAAGGCTACTCCTATGAAGGGCAATTTTTTAATTATCGAGTCAAATACGGAGAACTCGGTTTCTCCTGGGGATTTTAGTGGACGAGATATTAACCTACGATCTCAGCCAAGATGGACTCTTAGAGGGTAATTCTCACATGTTTTTGATCGAGGGAACATGAAGCTATCATCACCATGAATTGGATTTCAGATCGTGTGAATTAGAACTCCAAAAGATGATTCAAGAGTAGATCACAAACCCATCTTCATAGATCGGACCATTAATGCCAATCTTCAACATTCCGCTAAAGAACTGCTTGTAGATTTTGAGACCTTGTGCAGCATTTTGCACGCAAAAAAAGCAATTGCTGACCCATTCAGATCCAGAGATCGTCCCTGTCTCTAAATTACAACGAAATCGGGAAGAGATTTTCTTTTTCCAATATTCAGGATTGCCAAAGAGTAAGACGGGTGTCGGTGTCGCTGCACCGACTTTCCGGCGCACTTCTTCTAAGCAATATTCAAAATCAGTTCCAATACCGCCCATAAGAAAAATGGGAAAATCAAGGTTGAATTCAGCTTGTCTCTCAACAAGCTTATCTAGACGATAGGTCATTTTAGCATCGATATAGGGATTTTGTTTTTGTTCATTGACAATAGCGCCTTTTTCTCCGCGAAAATCCATGATATTGGCGCAGGAGAGGATACCGATGCTTTTAGCGACGCGGTTTCCTAGGCCCATGCTGCCGGGTCCGCCTCCAGTGACAAGAGCAATGGGTGTATCGCTATTCAAAAGGGGATGATGCATTTCATGGGATAGCTGTATCAGGCCTTGAAGAAGTTCGGTGAGTTCTTTTTCAAAAGAGCCTTCAGTGAGATTGGAGCCGTAGATACCAAAAAGAGTCGATTTTAAAAAGGTCTCAATAGATTCAGGAGGAACAAACATTCCGGAGTCTTTATGAGGCTTGGGAAAATATTGGAGGATCTTTCGGCTGGCTTCATCCACCCAATAAGTCGGAATTCCGAACTTTGCCAGATCTAAAAGCACCGAGCGGTCTTCATGTGAGAAATAATTTCCATAGGTCCGAGAGGGATATTTAAAATAGATACCTTTGAGATTGCGATGGATTTGATCACTCAGCAGCATCTGTTTTAAAAGAGGAGAGGGAAAATATCTAGTGAGCAAAATTCCTTCACTGGTAATCAGCCCATCTTCAATAGCGCTTAAAAAAGGATAAGACGGCTGTTGATGAATATATTTTTCGACTGCAGCGGCCTGCCGGTCGGGATTGACAACACCGGGAAATTCACTCATCCGAGGTTCTCTAGTGATCCAGTCAGAAGGCTTAAGCTTCAAAAGTTGCTCGCCTTTGACAACGAAGACAGCAGCCAGATGGTGCAGAGGTGCTGGGGCGGTATCAAAAGCATGAAAGACCACTTCGGGATTTTCAAGACAAGTTTGGAGCTGATCTCGATCGGCAAAAAAGACGTGCTCTCGATGAGGCTCTAATGTATAGAATTCCAGAGGAATATCATCAAGCTCTTTTGCCGACTGGCCATAAAGCTCGTAGATGTTACCCGAGGCTTTGGTATCGGGCTGAAGGACGGAAGCTGAGGTATGATGGACGCCTTCAGGAAGAAGCTCTTCGACCACACGGGCAAAAACAGTCCGGATATGAAGAGGCAGGGTGCTGACGAGGAGAATCTCGTCTTTTTTAACGAGGCGGGGAATGCCGGGTTTCCAAATTTGCTGCAATTGAAGTAGTGATCGGGTTTTCACATGAGGAGCATGCAAGGCTTTGGCAAGGATAGGAAGAAAGCCGTGCATATTCTCATCATAGAAGACAACCCCATTGAGTAGGCCTAAATAGGCAACGGTCCTGCCTTCGATTTTTTCTAAAATCAGTTCATCGTTTCCTTGCAGTCCTCCTAAAGAAAGAAGAGGAAGTCCATTGCGGTCAGCTCGTCCAAACATCCGGGAGAGATATTCAGGGTCTCGGACGCGCCTCCGGTCGTCAGCAGCAAAGAGTTTGCCGATGAAGGCACCCGGAGTTAAAAGAGGAAGCATTAATTTAGCAATGGATCCAATGGCATCGAGTTGGAGAGAAATACGGGCGAGATGAGTATTAGCATCGAGGTCGATTGCTTGAGCAGAGGCATTGAGGCCGAGCTGGGCCAGCGTACTTTTAAAATTAAATTTCACAAGATGTGGATCAATTTTAAAGCCGACAAAAGCAGGGGAAATGTTCTCAATGAGAACTTCAGCAATCGATTGAGTCGGAGAAATATTTTTGATTGTCGTGATCTTACCATCAGGGGTGACAAGGTCAAAATGATCTGAAAAAAGATAGCTCTCCATGAGCAGTATCCTAGTTAAGAAAGCTCAACTTGTCAAATCTATTGCTTTTTGTGATACAATAGATCGCTTATGAAACCTAAATTTCTTGGAACACACGATGGAAGCTTTCATGCCGATGAAGTTACGGCATGCGCGCTCTTGCTGGTTTTTGATCTCATCGATCGGGATAAAATTATTCGGACAAGAGATTTATCTCTCCTCGACACCTGCGAGTATGTTTGTGATGTTGGAGGTATTTATCAACCTGAAGCTAAACGGTTCGATCATCATCAAGTCGGCTATCAAGGCGATCTAGCTAGTGCGGGCATGATCTTGCTTTATCTTAGAGACAAACGCCTCATCGATGAAAAACTTTATGATTTTATGAATCGGTCTTTCATCTGGGGCATTGATGCCCATGATAATGGACGGGTTACCTTAGAGCCTGGCGTCTGTACTTTTTCTCAGGTAATTTCTAATTTTGTTCCGCCAGACTATGAGGTAGAGACTAAAGAAATGACGAGGGCATTTTTTGAAGCGGTTGATTTTGCTCGCGGCCATATCAAGCGGCTCTTGGACAGGTACACTTATGTCGAAGAATGCCGTGAAATGGTCTCTCAAGCGATGAAAGCAGGAGGCAATGTTCTCTTTTTTGAAAATTCAATGCCGTGGATTGATGTCTTTTTCGATATGGGTGGAGAAAGACATCCTGCGCAATTTGTGATCATGCCTGCAGGGTCTCATTGGAAGCTCAGAGGGATTCCTCCAAATTCTAAAGAACGAATGAAAGTCCGCGTTCCTCTTCCTGAATCCTGGGCCGGGCTGATGGATGAAGATCTCAAAAGAGTCACGGGAATTCCCGGTGCAATTTTTTGTCATAAAGGGAGGTTTATTTCTGTATGGAAAACGAAGGACGATGCATTGAAAGCCTTGGATCTGATATTAAAAAAGAAATGACAATTTTTGGGAAAATCATCCGCGGAGAACTGCCTAGCGAGAAGGTGTTCGAGAATGAACGGATTCTTGCAATCAAAGACCGCTATCCTGCAGCTCCTGTTCATATTTTAATCATACCTAAAAAAGAAATTCCTAATCTTCAAGCGCTGCAGCCGGAAGACATGCCGTTGATTTCAGAGATTATCCTGGTGGCCCAAAAGTTGGCTGAAGAATTTGACATTGCCGATGGATATCGGTTGTTAACCAATAGCGGCGAAGAGGCAGGTCAGACGATTTTTCATCTTCATTTCCATCTGATCGGAGGGCGTAGATTAACGCACCTAGCATGAAATTAGGCATGAAATTGGGCATAAGATGGAAAAGATGTGCGCTAACTTTCTTATGTCTGTTTCCTCTGGCGCTGAGTGCCGGCGAGCAAGAAGATATCCGTCGGGTTTATGCCCATCTTTTTGTCCACGATCCTCGCTCTGCTGTCAAAGATGCTGAAAATTTTCTCAGGATCTATCCTGATTCAAAAGAGCTCAGGCTTGCCTATCTGCAAGCCTTGGCTGAAAAAGGAGATGAGACTGCGGTCCTCCAAGAATGGGTCAAAAGAAAAGATGAACTTCAAAAAAACAGACATGCATTGGAGATTCTCGCCTGGGGCGTTTTAAAAAAAGGAGATCTTTCCTCTCAGCTCAATATTCATTTAAGCGCTTTAATCGGCGCCTCTCTGACGCGGGATGTCCGTGCAGTTCCCATGCTTGTCAATGCTCTACGAGGCACTAATGCGCTCCTTCGGCTTATTGGAGTGAGATTCTCTGCTCAATATGGCGATGGTCCTTTACAAGAAGAACTTAAGAGGATGCTCACAGAAGAAAAAGTTTGGTTTGTCCGCCTCGAAGTCATCAAAGCAATCGGACAGCTCCGGATCACAGCGCTCCGTGAAGAGCTTAAAGAGATGATCGCTGATAGGAAAACATTGGCCGAAGAAAAGGCCGAGGCTATCATTGCACTAGTGCAGATGTACGATGGCATTAGGGAGAGCGACTTAAAAGACTTGTTGATCAGCAACAGAGCAGGATTAAGGCAGTTGGCTTGCGAACTCGTCAGTTATTTTGATCTGCATGGCAATGTCAAGGATCTTGTTCCGCTTTTACAGGATGCTTCTCCTGATGTCAGGACGCATGCGCTCCATACGATTGGGCTTTTAAGGGCGAAGGTAGGAGAGAAAAGACTTAAATCTTTGATGGAAGATTCATCTCCCATGGTGGCAATCACTGCTTGCTGGGTCGCAACACTCCAGGGAATGGAAGAGGGGATTCAAGAGCTGAGAAAATGGATGGACGATATTCATCCTCGCTGGAGGATGCTAGCTGCGGCAACACTGAGTAGCTGTGGGAAAAAAGGAATTTCTCTCGCTTTAGAAAAAATGGAAAAAAGCGAAGATCCCTTTGTGAGAGCGAATTTAGCGATAGGTCTTATTGGACAAAGAGTAGAAGTTCAAAAAGCCTCTGAAGTCATCTACGAGATGTTCGAGAAAGAAAAAGATACTCTCCTTATGTGGGATCAGAATTTTCAGATGAGAATCTTATCCCGGAGCCAAGTCAGCCACATTGATCAAATCCCCAATTACCCCAAAGTTATCGATCAAATGGTTCGTCTGGACCTTCTCAACATCCTATGCATCATGCAGCATCCAAAAGCCCAGGAAGCCGTCAAGGGATACGTTAAAAATGAATCCTGGGGCATTACGGGAGCTGCGGTGGCTGTCTTGTTAGAAGAAGGCGATGAAGGAGCGATGACCGTGATCAGCAGTCTTCTAAAAGATGAAGATCCGCAGATCCGTGTCCAAGCCGCTTTTATTTTAGCGATGATGGGAAGCGATCCCGAAGCGGTCAAAGTTCTGCAAGAAGTCTATCCTAAGATGAGCCGTGATATCAAAATTCAGATTCTGGAAGCGATCGGCCATGTAGGAAGTTTGGAGTCGGTTCCTTTTCTCATCGATATCTTGAGCGAGCCTTTTCAGCTTTTAAGGGTAATTGCCGCTTCTGCGATGATTCAGTGTCTTTATCATTAGCATGAACTTAAAAAATAATACAGGAAATTTCCAATGAATTATGAAGTAGCAAAAGAATATGCGGTTCTTTCTGATGAAGAGAAAATCACTTTTCCACAAGTTATTCACAAGTTGCTAGATGCCGATATCGAGCTCTACTACACTGATCTGCTCAGCTCAAATAAAACATATTACTCCAAAAATACCGCTTATACAGTGGAATGTTCGCAAAAACATAAAAAAGTTGCAGACATTTTTAATGCTCAAGAAGTAGTTAGTGCGATCCGTCAAGCCCAGTCCGGGGAGATCCAGTATCAGGAATTTCTTCAAAAAATTATGGACGCCGGAGTTATTGGCTGTTTGGCTTTCATTAAAGGTCGTAGAGTCATCTACTTTGGAAGGCGTGGGGAGCAGTATATAGAGGACTTTCCTAAATAACCGCGCTATTTTATTTTAAGCGATCTTTTTCAATTCTAGCGTTCGGTAAGTACTTCTTTGCTCAGATACATAATCATTCTTCTGGTCTTCCTCATCGGTTAAACGCTAACAATATCGGAGGATTTTCAAATAATGGCTTTATGTTTGACCTTTGGAAAAACCTCTCATTGGATATCTTTGGAGAATATTCCTATGACAAGTTTCATTTCCCTAATTCTAAAAAAGCAACTCAGGGTTATATAGTGCAAGCAGGAGGTCTTACCTTTGGCGATAGATTGGCTCATTTGTTCTAATACTGATTGGAAAGATGTCTGTTGAAAGAGATCTCATGAAAGCTGTATTAATTTAGGGTATGGCAAATTCTACCCTTGAACAAAAAATCCACGACATCCAAAAGATCCTGACAGAAAAAAACATCGATGGATGGCTGCTATATGACTTCCATCATAGTAATACGCTGACATGTGATTTCTTAGAGATCTCTCCCAAGACGATGCTCACACGCAGGCTTTGCTATTGGATTCCTCAAAAAGGAGATCCCATTGGGATTGTGCATAGCGTCGAGACGCATGTTCTAGCCCACACGCCAGGGAAAAAAATGGTTTATGCGGCTTGGAAGCTGTTCGAGTCGCATTTGAAGGAAATCCTTCAAGGTAAGAAAACTGTCGCAATGGAATATTCTCCTAGAGGAGCCATTCCAACGGCTTCTAAAGTCGACGGAGGGATGTTAGACCTGGTCCGTGAGCAAGGTGTCCAAGTCGTCTCCTCAGCTTCTTTTCTACAAAATTTCACCTGTGTTTGGACTGAGCATCAGTACAATCTTCATAAAGAGGCTGCTGAGGCTTTAGATGAGATCGCTGCTGCTACTTGGAAATGGATTGCTGATCGCCTCAAACAGGAGGAGATGATCACAGAATATACTGTCCAGCAATATATTCTAGGAGAGATGAAGAAGCGGCAATGTGTCATGGATGGAGATCCGATCTGTGGCGTCAATCAAAATAGCGCCAATCCCCATTACGGTCCTGAGCTGAAAGGTTCCCGCTCTGTCAAAAAGGGAGATTTTATTTTGATCGACCTCTGGTGCAAAAGAGATCTGCCCCAGGCTGTCTATGCTGATATAACACGGGTTGCTGTTGCAGGAAAGCCTACAGCTCGTCATGAAGAAATTTTCCAACTGGTCAGAAAAGCTCAAAAAGCAGGAACTGACTTCGTAAGAGAAAGAATTCAGAAGAAAAAGGAAGTCAAAGGCTGCGAAGTCGACGATGCTTGCCGCAAAGTCATCATTGATGCCGGGTATGGAGATTATTTCACTCATCGTACCGGTCATAATATTCATACAGAGGCCCATGGGCCAGGAGCCAATATCGATGGGTTTGAAACTTTAGATGAAAGAGTCTTATTGCCGAGAACTTGTTTTTCCATTGAGCCGGGGATCTACCTTTCAAAGGAATTCGGCATCCGTCTAGAATATGATGTCTATATCCATGATAATCATACCATCGAAGTCACGGGTGGGATTGAAGACAAACTAGTACAGCTGCTTTAACTTTATATTTTTAAAGCGATACAAAAAGGCAAAGTTACCATATTTGACAGGTCGCATATTCTGCTGAAGACCCATGTTGATAACATTGTTGTCCAAGGATCGATCGAAGGTGAAGTTATTTTTCTTAAAGAGAATAGGATCAAAGCAGCGGCCATATAGCAATCTCCCGGGGAAAAAACAGGGGAACAGTGGATCTGAGGCAGTGCTGAAGCAGGTAAAGGTATTTTTTTCAAATAAAAGGAGACAAAAGCAGCCGACTTAGAGCAGTAATCCTGAATGTAAATAAGAGAATATTTAAATCTAGTTTGTTCAGGCTCTAGGGTTACTGGATTAGGAGTTGCTTCTTCTGGAGATTTTTTGAGGTGATGCTGGGCGATAGCGATCGTCAGTTGGATTGATTTAGCTAGGATAGCAACTCCTCCACCTTTGAGAGAGGTGCTGAGATTGCAGCGGTTGAAAAACATATTTGCAACAAAAGAGATAGCGGCGCTGTTAAAAACTCCTGTGATAGATCCCTCAGGAAGTTCTAAGCTTGGCAAACTAGTCTTGAGCCAGTTTTCCAGGTTTGAGCACCAGGCGTGATAAGGTGTGCAATAATTGGTTACCATGCATACTCCTAATTTCATTATGACAAAATTTTTAACATGTCCTGAGATTAAATAAACATTCAATTAATTCCTTATTAAGGAAATCTAATTATTTTTAATATTTTAAAATTTTTTGATATGAGCGTATGACATTTTAGAGACCGGTGTGCTGAAGAGCTTCTTGCCGCATCTTATGATAAAGGCTGGCAAGACCATTAGATCGAGCAGGGGAGAGCGCGTTCTGAAGACCAATTTCCTGGACGAAAGTTGGGGGGCAATTAGCGACTGTGACTGGAGTTTCTCCAGAATAGACATAAATAAGGAGAGCGGCCAGACCTTTGGAGATCAGGGCTTCAGAATCGGCATTCAGGATAAGGACGGAGTTCTGAAAAATAGCCTCTAAATACATGATGCTTTGACAGCCGGGGACAAGGTTAGTCGGGATGCGGGCAGAAGGATTGAAGGCAGGAAGCTGCCGGCCAAGCTCAATTATTTTTTGATAGCGTGCTTCAGGAGTCAAGCAGACTGCAAAAATAGCTTTGATAGCATCTTGTTTTTGAAGGCAGGATTCAAAAGTCATGAATAAATTATAACAAAAATATCACCTAGAAATAAAGCTTCTTTGCGTTTATTTGTCGATTTGCTAAGATTGTTCCATTCACGCATTTTTTTAATCCTTATAACTATGCCTAAAGAAGATACGATAAAAATTGACGGAACAGTAGAAGAGCTTCTTCCCAACATGCACTTCCGAGTGATTTTGCAGAATGGAATGAAGGTGATCGCTCATTTGTGCGGAAAGATGAGAATGAGAAATATTCGTGTGCTAGTTGGTGATACGGTGACTGTAGAAATGTCCCCCTATGATTTGACAAAAGCACGTATTATTTACCGGATGAAATAAGGTTAAAGAGTTGGCCAGGACTGCCGTTTTTAAATTTCTCAATAGGGAAGTTTAGCAACGCAAGCCCTGGATGGACACTTAACTCTTGAATTTATTTATTTTGCGGAGTAACCTTGGTGCCTTTACTTGCGGGAAAAGGGTTAGACCTTCCCTGTGTAGGAAGCCTCAGATGGGGCGTTTCTAGAAAGGCCCAGATAGCTCAGTGGTAGAGCACTTGCATGGTAAGTAAAAGGTCGTAGGTTCGATTCCTATTCTGGGCAAAAAGAATTAAACGGAGGAAATAATGGCGAAGGAAACATTTCAAAGAACGAAGCCACACGTCAATATCGGAACTATTGGTCACGTCGACCATGGTAAAACATCGCTTACCGCTGCTATTACAAAAGTATTAGCAGAAAAAGGAAAAGCTAAATTCCGCGACTACGCTTCAATTGATAATACACCTGAAGAAAAAGCGCGTGGTATTACAATTAACGCAACACACGTTGAATACGAAACAGACAACCGTCACTATGCTCACGTTGACTGCCCTGGTCACGCTGACTACGTAAAAAACATGATCACCGGCGCTGCGCAGATGGACGGAGCTATTCTCGTCGTTGCTGCAACGGACGGTCCGATGCCTCAAACAAAAGAGCATATCTTGCTTGCTCGCCAAGTCGGCGTTCCTGCGATTGTCGTGTTCCTCAATAAGATGGACATGATCGGCAAAGGCGACGAAGAATTGGTTGACCTCGTTGAGATGGAACTCGTTGAGCTACTTGAATCTAAAGGATATAAAGACGTTCCAATCATTCGCGGTTCTGCTCTGAAAGCTCTTGAAGGCGATGCTGAATACGTGAAAGCTATTCACAAGCTCATGGATGCTGTGGATGAAAAAATCCCAACTCCAACACGTGAAACTGACAAACCGTTCCTCATGCCGATTGAAGATGTGTTCTCCATCTCTGGTCGTGGAACTGTTGCAACAGGTCGCGTAGAGCGTGGTATTGTAAAAGTTAACGACAAACTCCAACTCGTTGGTCTGCGAGATACTCGTGAAACTGTTGTAACTGGAATTGAAATGTTTAACAAGCTCCTCGATGAAGGCCGTGCTGGTGAAAACGTCGGTATCCTTCTCCGTGGTCTTGAGAAAAATGACATTGAGCGTGGAATGGTCCTCGCAGCTCCTAATACATGCAAGCCTCATAAGAAATTCAAAGGCGCTGTATACGTTTTGACAAAGGAAGAAGGCGGACGTCATAAGCCTTTCTTCACTAAGTATCGTCCTCAATTCTACTTCCGTACAACGGACGTAACTGGTGAAGTAACACTTCCAGAAGGAACAGAGATGGTGATGCCAGGTGATAACATTGAAATCACCGTTGAGCTCATTGTCCCGATTGCAATGGAAGAAGGAATGCGCTTCGCGATCCGTGAGGGCGGACGTACAATTGGTGCGGGAACAGTAAGTAAGATTCTCACCTAAGAAAGCTTTGGGAGAGAGCTGTATGCAGCTCTCTCGGGGTTTAATAGACCCCTTCGGAGGGTGTGTAGCTCAGCTGGTAGAGCAGCGATCTCCAAAGTCGCGGGCCGGGGGTTCGAATCCCTCCGCACTCGATAATTAACAAGGTCTGGAAGACCAGACCGAAAGAAAGGTTGTGATGGGAGTACAGGTGGAGCAGCTATCGTCTCGGACAGAGACTAAGCCGTCGAAGACGAGTTACATCAATGAGCTCAAAGAAGAGCTCAAAAAAGTCACTTGGACAACAAAAGACGAGCTTATTTTTTTTACCAAGATTGTCGTTGCAGCTACTTTCTCTCTAGGTTTAGGAATTTACGGCATCGACCTCTTGATTAAAGGCGTTTTGAACGGTTTTGGTGCGCTCATCCACCTCATTTTTGGGTAAAACATGCATAAGTGGTACGTAGTACAGTGTATTTCAAGTCAGGAAAAGAGAGTTAAAAAAGCTCTCGAAGAGAATCGTGAGTCCAAAGGGATGGCCGAACTCATTTCTGAAGTTTTAGTTCCCACGGAGAATGTCGCGGAAGTCAAACGTGGACAGCAACGTGTGAGCGAGAAAAGAATGTGGCCGGGCTACATCTTAGTGAAGATGGAGCTGACTGATGACGCCTGGATGTTTGTTAAAAACACCAATGGCGTGATCGATTTTCTTGGCGGAGAGAAACCACTTCCCTTGCCGCAGCATGAAATTGATACGATCCTCTCTGAAATTGAAGCGAAGAAACAAGGTGTGGTTCATAAACACAACATCCAAAGCGGCGACAAAGTCAAAATTAATGATGGTGTATTTGTTAACTTTATCGGGACTGTCCAAGAAGTCTTCCACGAAAAAGGCCGCCTGAGTGTTTTAGTCTCTATTTTCGGCCGTGAAACACGCGTAGACGACCTCGAGTTCTGGCAAGTAGAGCTCATCCCACAAGAAGTTGAAACATAAGAAAAGAGTAAACTATGGCAAAAAAACTAGTAAAAACAATTAAGTTGCAAATTCCTGCAGGAAAAGCTAATCCTGCGCCGCCGATCGGTCCTGCCCTCGGTGCCGCCCAGGTCAACATCATGGCTTTCTGCAAAGAATTCAACGCGAAAACTCAGAACCAAGCAGGGGACATACTCCCTGTTGTGATCTCTGTTTTTTCTGATAAGTCGTTCACGTTTATCACGAAGAATCCTCCTGTTTCCCGCCTTATTTTAAAAGAGGTAGGAATCGAGTCAGGGTCTAAAGTGCCGAACCGCGATAAAGTCGGAAAATTAAAAAAATCCCAAGTCAAGAAAATCGCTGATCTGAAAAGGCCCGATATGCGTGTGCGCTCTGATGGAGCCGCGATGCGTCTTGTTGAAGGAACCGCCCGCTCTATGGGTGTAGACATTATTGAAGGATAAAATATGAAAAGTAAACGCTCTCGGGAGATAGCTAAACTCGTCGATACACAAAAAGTGTATAAACTTGAGGAAGCTATCACTATTTTGCAAAAATGTCCGCCGGTCAAGTTTGACCAGTCGGTGGACGTGGCGCTGAAAACTGGCATCGATCTCCAGAAATCAGACCAGCAAGTGCGCGGCGTTGTCTCATTACCGAATGGGACAGGCAAAAAGTCAGTGGTTGTCGTTTTCGCCAAAGGCGACAAAGTAAAAGAGGCCCTCGAGGCCGGAGCTGACTTTGCTGGAACTGAAGAACTCTTTGAAAAAGTCAAAGCAGGCTGGACAGATTTTGATGCCGTCATCTCAACGCCAGAAATGATGCGTGATGTCGGTAAACTCGGTAAAGTTTTAGGACCTAGAGGACTAATGCCTACTCCTAAAGCTGGAACTGTCACCAACGATATTGCGACTGCCGTCCGTGAAATTAAAGCGGGACGAATTGAATTCAAAAACGACAAGCACGGAGTCGTTAGCAGCGCTGTTGGAAAACTCTCTTTTTCTAAAGATAAACTTGCAGAAAATATTAGAACTTTCATCGCCGCAGTTAGCAAGGCTAAGCCTGCTGGAACGAAAGGCCATTACATGGTTTCTCTAGCTCTTTCTTCAACCATGGGCCCTGGCTTGAAAGTCGACATGAGCGGAATGACGGTGGAGGCATAATATGAGACCGGAAAAACAACTTCTGCTCGACGATATTAAAGGGAAGATCAATCACTCTAAGGGATTTTTACTAACCCGTTATAGCAAGATGGATCCAAACCTGGCTTCTAAATTTCGCACAGCCCTGATTGAAACAGGCGGCGATTTTGAGGTTATCCGTAAGAGAATTCTATTAAAAGCTGCTGAAGCAGCTGGATGTACAATTGACCGCGCGCTGTTGGATGGTCATATCGGCGTAATTTTCGCTGATGAGGATTTGTTCCAAACCACAAAGACCGTCTTCAAATTCAAATCAGAAAATGAAGAGGTTTTAGATATCATCGGTGGCCGCTTTGAAGGCAAACTCTATTCTGCAAAAGATATGGAAGCCATTTCAAAACTGCCGTCCAAGCCAGAAATGCAAGCCCAGCTCTTGAGTGTCCTCGAAGCTGTTCCTTCGCAGCTGCTTGCAGTCATCGATGCTCTTCTGACCAGCGTCGGATTCTGTTTAGATAACAAAAACAAAACATAAAGAGGTATTACCGTGAGCAAAACATTAGAACAAATCGTTGATGACTTAAGCGCCCTCAGCGTTCTTGACATGTCAAAGTTGAAAACTTTACTGGAAGATAAGTGGGGTGTTAAAGCTGCTGCTGCAGCTCCTATGATGATGGCTGCTGCACCTGCTGCTGCGCCTGCTGCCGCTGAAGCAACAGAATTTCAAGTTACTTTAGAAAAATCACCTGATGACAAGAAGATCGGTGTTATTAAAGCTGTTCGAGAAATCACAGGCCTTGGATTGAAAGAAGCGAAAGACATCGTGGACGCAGCTCCTAAAGTCTTGAAGCCTTCTTGCAGTAAGGCTGAAGCTGATGAGATCGTTAAAAAGGTCACAACAGCTGGCGGCCAAGCGACTGCCAAAGGTCTCTAAGGTTTAAAGTCTGTTTTATGCCAAGCAGAAGCCCGCTTTTGGGGGCTTCTGCTCTTTAGTATTGTAGGCCTTAAGTATAGTCATTAATATTAATGATTTTATTTAACGATTACAAGGAGCTACAGGCGATGCTCAAGCAAGCACCGGAACGGATCAGTTTTCGAGAGAAGGAAGAGATCATAGATCTTCCAAACCTCATTGAAATTCAATTGAAGTCCTACCGTGAATTTCTGCAAGCGGATGTTTTGCCCCATGAGCGGCATAACTTAGGACTGCAAGAGGTTTTCAGCGAGATTTTCCCTATTAAATCGTACGACGATAAAGTTATTCTTGAATATCTCTCCTATAGCTTAGGGGTTCCGAAGTACACCCCTGAAGAGTGTATCCGCCGTGGAATTACCTTCAATGTCACTCTTAAAGTGAAATTCCGCTTAACGGACGAAACAGGGATTAAAGAAGAAGAAGTCTACATGGGCACAATTCCTGTGATGACCGAGAAAGGTACCTTTGTTGTGAACGGTGCTGAGCGTGTAATTGTCTCTCAGCTCCACCGCTCTCCGGGGATCTCTTTCGAGCAAGAGCGACATCCTAAAGGGATCGTCCTCTATTCTTTCCGTATTATTCCTTATCGAGGAAGCTGGTTAGAAGCTTCTTTTGATACCAGCGACATGATCTATATCTATGTCGACAGGAAAAAACGTCGCCGTAAAATTCTTGCGACTTCCTTCATCCGTACCCTCGGGTATTCGACCGATGCTGATATTCTCGAAGAGTTCTTCTCAACCCAACGTGTTAAAATTAAATCTGAAAAAGACTTCACTAAACTTGTAGGAAAGATTTTAGCAGAAGATATCGTCGATGTAGATAATGGCACGATCTTTGGTAAAGCCGCCGAGAAACTTACAACTGCCATGCTTAAGCGTATGGTCGATGCAGGAGTCTCTGCGATTAAGATTGCTGAAGATGCGGACGAGACTTCACCGATCATCAAAATGCTCGCGAAAGATCCTTCTGATTCTTACGAATCTGCATTGAAAGACTTCTATCGCAAAATCCGTCCCGGCGAACCTGCGACACTATCAAATGCTCGTTCGACGATGATGCGCCTTTTCTTCGATCCGAAACGTTACAACCTCGGAAGAGTTGGCCGTTATAAGCTGAACCGTAAACTTTCTTTCTCTATTGCTGATGATGTGCTGAATAACGTCACGCTGCGTAAAGAAGACGTGATCGGTGCCTTAAAATACCTCATTAAACTCAAGCGTGGCGAAAGCGATGCCGCTATCGATGATATCGATCATCTCGGCAACCGTCGTGTACGTTCTGTGGGCGAACTCGTGCAAAACCAGTGCCGTATTGGCCTGGCCCGCATGGAAAAAATCATTAAAGAAAGAATCAACTTATTTGACTTCTCTGCTGATACGCTGACTCCAGGAAAAGTGATCTCTGCGAAAGGTCTTGCAGGAGTCTTGAAAGATTTCTTCGGCCGTTCACAGCTATCTCAGTTCATGGATCAAACGAACCCTGTCGCTGAGCTGACCCATAAACGACGTCTTTCATCTCT
>WUUC01226468.1_pt1 | contig 18883 bp, 20 predicted proteins | sample 6278441 | NCBI WGS metagenome assembly WUUC01 (sample SAMN13675441, study PRJNA597444) | soil metagenome | isolation source: soil | place: USA: Washington | collected 2017-10 | reverse complement strand
TGATGGCGCTGGCAGGCCAACACCTCGCCGCCAACTCGACCAACGCCGAAGTCGGCCCGCCCGCCCTCCTACTGAAGATCGCCGGGGCCATCCCGGGAATGACCCGGTTGCTGCGACTGGTGATCAACCGAGCCTACCGGTCAGAGCTGCGAAAGGAGGGCTATGAGGACATCCGACGCAATCCGGACAAGTGGCGCCGCGGCGTCTGATGCTTCCAGCCCGGGTTCGGTCGACCTCCGGCCGGCCGGTCGTTCACACTCGTTGAAGGAATGGATGACGTCACGTAGCTATCGAGCGTGAAGCCCACACACGCCACGACGACCACGATCCGGGGACGGACAAGGCGCTGAGCCTGCGTGCCGCTCATCTTTATGAAGTCGCACAACCGCGACGGATGGCCCTCCCCCGTTCACGTCTCTGTGGCCTCATCCGGTCTTCTTTACTCGTCGAACGGCCAGCTCGGAGCACCCGACAGGGAGGTCGCGCCCAACAATCAGATTGCCACCACTGTCAGGTTTGACGTTGAGAATCAACGCCTGGCACGCCGGGTTCGCTCGCACGGCAACCAGGTCGAACCACATTCCGATGTCCTCGTCACTGCCAAGGCTGGCTTGTTGGGTCGCCCAGGTGCCGGCGGAGACCGGTATCGGATTGTCGCTTGTCTTGTAGTACACGAGACCGCCTGTCGGGCCGTCTGAGCGGACAAAGATCCAAAGCTCGTCGCCGTTGAGGTCTGGTGACCGTCCCGACATTGGAAAGTCTCCGTGCACTCCGGCGTCCTGCTGCGGATCGTCGACCACGAACGCGGTGACGGGAGGCGTGATCGAGGATGATGCCGTAGGCGGCGACGCTGTAGACGACGCCGCAGACGGTGGCGGTGTCGACGTGTGCGATGGAGGACCGTCATCCGTCGCCTGTGCGCCTGACGGCTCATACAGAGATACCGACACGACGATTGCCACGATGCCGACACCACACAAAACGATAGGACCAGGTAATTTGACCACGATGCTACCGTATTTGAACTCTCCGCGGGAATTGTCCTGAGTGCGCTTGAGGAGCATGTACGCAAACAAGACAGCACCCAGCAGCAGGAGAATCAAGCCGATGATGCCGATAACAAAGATCAACCCCTGCAACGCTGCCTCCCACGTCATCCGGTCGACCCGACGCCTGTGTGTTCTGTATCCAGTCGGTTTGTCCGCACAGGCTGCGGAGTCGTTACGCGGATGGCCACGGACTCCCTTGTCAAGGTGAACCCTTCACCGACATGCCTTGATCTCGTAACGGCGCCTGGCTGACGGGCGACATAGCCTGCCGCTCCGGCGTCACACCGCACAGAAAGTCGTGGGTGTCCACGACATTTTGATCGTCAACGCGGTCGCTGCCCGCGACTGAGCGGTCGAGATGCTACTGAACCGCGAAGGTTTCGCAGGGGCTGTCGGCGTATGTCTCGACGTCTCGGTCGCCAATCTGGGTCGCCGGCCAAATCTCGGCGACTATCTCATATTTCCCATTGGTGAGATCAGGCGGAATCGGAAAGTCCCGCTGCACGTTGGTTCGACCGTCTTGGACGGGCGTGGCGGGAGCGACCGGTTGCCGACGTGCCGGACTATGTCGCCGGTGCCGGTCGAACGATCTTCCTGTCATCGTCGTGCAGGCCGGCGCCAATGCCAACATCGATCTTCGTATCGCTTGTGATGTCGTACTTCAACGTCACGGCGTCTCCGGGCACGATGTCGCCCTCAACGGTGCACTCGACAGCAATCTCCGGGTCAGAGGTGCATGCGACGAGCCAAGGCACGCCCGCACCCACCGCCAGAACGGCCACCCTCCGACTATTTGAACCTAGAGGGCCTGAGAACGCAGAAACTCGACACTCGGCCGAACACAGTGCGTCTGACAGTTGTTGCATCGTCAGCGCTACCGTCGGAGTTCTCGTCGGCGTCTGCCCCATCACACCCGATATTGGCGGCGGTCGTTTGGGCACCATCCTCTCGATGCGCCGTCCGCTGCGGCGAGCTTGGCGAAATCGGCGTCGGAGAACTTGGCGAAGTCGCTGTCTTGCCGTCGCGGGCACCGCGTGCACGGGTAAGTGCGGCACTCGACGGCATTCATGAAGTCGACCTTTCCTCTCCACCATCTGCCATGGCACACCTGACCAACGTTAGCCGACCGCGCGGTTCTGACCCGAGTCGCGAGCGTTGCGCGGTCACGGTCAGGTCTCATGCCCGGTGCGGCGCCGTTTTGCCCATCGACACGCGACGACGACTGCGCCGCGTGCATCTGGCCGTGGAGGTAGACGAGCATGTTCATTCGTCGAGGATCATCCGCGACTCCGTCTCGCTGTGGAGCTCATTCGTCTCGGCGAGCTGCCGCGTGGGCCGCCGCTGTGCGGGGATGGCCGGTGTTTCCGCTGCGTCCGTGCAGCAAGGTTCCGGCGGTGAAGCGGTGGGAAGCCTCGGCCACGACCGACCCCGCGCAGATCGCGGACTGGTGGTCGAATGATCCGGCGTGCCCGACGAACGTCGGCACCGCCTGTGGTCCGGCTGGCCTGGTGGTGATCGACCTGGACAAGATCCGCGGTGCCCTCTCCGCCGACTGGTCCGTGCACGGCGTGCACCATGGCCGCGAGGTGCTGGCGCTGCTGGCGCGGTGGGCGGGTGAGGCCGATCCGGTAGACACGTTCACCGTGGTTACTCCGTCGGGCGAGCATCGGTACTTCTCGGCGCCGGTCGACCGGCGGTTGGGTAGCACAGTTGGTGATTCCGGTCGTGGGCTCGGCCCGGGTGTCGACGTGCGCGCGTAGGGCGGTGCTGTCGCGGCCGCCGGGTCGGTGCGGCTCATCGATGGTGTACCGCGGTGGTACCGCCCGGATCCGCGCCGACCGGACGAACCGGTTCCGTTGCCCCGGTGGCTGGTCACCCGGCTCACCGTGCCACCAACACCACCACCGACGCTGTGCGCGCCGGTCCGGCTCGTCCTCGGCGGTAGCCGCCTGGACGCCAATGTCGCGGCCGCTGTGGACGGGGAAACCGCCAAGGTGACCAACGCCCGGCCCGGGGTTCGGGCCATCACGGTGTTCAAGGCCGCCGCGGCGTTGGGCGAGTTGGTCGGCGCCCGTGTCCTCGACGAACAGGCCGCCGAGAACGTACTGCTCGATGCGGCGAGCGTGCACGACCGCATTGACGACTGGACTGCGCGCGAGGCACGCGGGCACATCCGCAACGGGATCGCCCGTGGCCGCGACAACCCGCGCCGCCTCGACGGATTCGCTGCCTGACCCCCGCACGACACCGCACCCGCCTTTCATGCCCTGGCCACTGGTTGGCCGGGGCTTTCTGACGCTGAGGGAGTTGTCATGCTTGATACGCGCCCTGCTCGCCGGACGGCGTCCCGGATGGCCCGCCTTCCCAACGACACCGTTCTGGAGATGGTGCGCCAGGCGTTCGCCAACGCCAGCCGTGCTGGTGAACGCAGGCCCGGTCGTCCGAAGTTGGTGCGGATGATCTCCGCCGCCGCTGGACGACGTGTCAGTGAACACCAGGTACGCCAGGCAATGGCGAAGCTCGAGGCAGAGATGGAGGCAGAGGTGGAGCCCGAGTCGCCACCAGGTCACCACCACAACCACCACAACGGCCGACCTGGCGGCCGACCTGGCGGCCGACCTGGCGACGGATCTCCGGGAACCACCACGCCGCCGCCGGCCGCCGACTACGACCCATCACCGAACCACGAAGAGTGTGACTGATCTTCTGAACGTAAGGGCAGCCGTTCGGCGGACCGTCATAGCGCGGTGTCTTCTTTCCACCACGCTTCACCTCGAATCCCTCGGGCGACACGTCGAAGCGGTCGAAGATCTCGGCCAGCCAATCCTCAAGGGCTCCGGACCCGATGCGCCAGCTCAACCGGTTCATTCGGCATCCCACCCGTCCACCATCACTGCTACATCCTCGCGGTCGGAGCAGCAAGCGATCCATAGTAGGGCGGCGATCTCTGATCAATTGCCGACGGAGCGTAGGGTGTCTTCCGCTGTGATCACGTTGGGTGGAGATCGATCCTGTGAACCGCGTGGGCAGTGTCGATTGTGGACTTCTGGTGGTGGATCAAGGTCAGCGTAGCCAGATTGGGTAGCTCCAGGCTCGTTGGCTGGTCGCGTCGATGACGGTGACTCGGATGTAGGCGCTGGCCTGGAACATGTCCAGCGGGAGTGAGCATTCGGTGAGGGCGTGGCCGGCGTGTACCTGCTTGCCGGGGGTAGCGCCGGTGATCAGGATCCTGCTGGCCGGTGAGCAGCGGATCGTGATCTGGCCGTCGTGGAGGCGGATTGTGTGGATCTCGGGTCCGGTGCTGGCGTAGTAGTGGCCGGCCTTGAGGGCGGCGAGCAACTCGGCGGGGTCGAGAGACTCGGCGCGTACCTGTTCCCCCCTGGCGCAGCCTGGTGGGTCTTGGGGTTGGAAGTGGGCGTCGTCAGCCTCGGTCTCCCCATGCCGACAGGGCGTTGTATACCTCGACAGCGTGCGCGGCATCCAGGCTTTCCGCGTCGGCAAGGGTGAGCAGGGATGCCGCCGGGTGCGCCATGCCGATGAACGCTCCCGCCGCGCGGGCGAGTTCGCCTTGCCCCGACAGGCGAGTGCGGTTCCACGATGTCCGCATGGTTGTTCACCGAGTGATCTACTCGTCGGTTTACCCGGCCGTATTCATGGCAGGAGCCGTGCCGTGGTCATCCGGTGGATGTGCACGAGGACGTCGAAGGAGCGGCCGAGCGCGATCGGCTTGTCCGGTGTGGGGAACGACGAGTCGTACTGGCGGGTCGGCCTGGTTCGGGCCAGCCAGTCGCGGGCCGCCTGGGGCGCGGTTCGGATGTCGAGGACGAAGTCCCGCAGCCGTACTTGGTCCAACGTGGACTCGTTGGTCTCGGATCCGGGGGGCCCGGTGGTAGCCGTGTGTGAGTGGCCGTCGTAGAAGCCGAACTCGCCGTGATGGAATGTGGTGCCCACGCTCAGGTACCCCTCGCCCAGCCGCTCGCGCAGGACCGTGCCCTGCACGCGCGGGAAACCCGACAAGTAACTCTCGGTCGCGACATGGCTGTCGTGCGCGGCCAGCACGATCTTGCCGCCGACGTGCTCCCGCCACCACAGGACGTTGTCCGCCATGGCCTCTTCGCGATAGGCGAAGTCGGGTATGTCGCTGGCCCACATCGTCATCGACTGCGCGATCACGCGGGCGTGCTGGACCGTCCAGGCACCGGCATCGTTGTCCCGCAACAGGTTCACGGCAAGCCACGCACGGTCGCGGTTGGACCGCCGCTCGGCGGACGGGCGACCCGGATAGGTGTCCATCCACTCGGCGACGCCCACCGTCGGCGCCATGTCGCGGTAGAGGCGGTCGAGCTCCGCGACGATCCCGGGCAGGTTCTCCGCGGTGTAGGCCCGAACCCGCTCGAACAGCTCCGGTCCCGGGTAGCCGATGTCGTCACCCATGAACCGCAGCGCGCCCGGGTGCCGCTGGTTGTACGTCCGCATCCACTCGATCAGGGTGAGGTACTCGCGCGTGTTCCACGGGTAGTACCCCTGGAACTCCTCACGCATGATCTGCCGCGGATCGCCGATGCCGTGCACGACATAGTCATCGACCCGCAGCCCGCCGCTCCAGCTCACCTCCCGCCCGAACGTGTCGAACCCCTTCTCTCGCGCCAGCCGGGCGAAAAGCCTGCCCTGTAGCGCGAAGAACTCGTGCGTACCGTGGGTGGCCTCACCGACCCCCACCACCTCGGCGTCCCCCACGGTGGCGGCGAGCGCCCCCAAGGGACGAGCGGCCGCATCGAGCGCATCGACAACGGACTCGGGATACCCCATCGCCAACGCCGACGGCGTACTCGCCAGCACGAGCCCCACGGCACCGGCCACGATCAGACTTCTCCTCATGGGTCACAGACTTGCCGGCCGGCTTGCCCCGGTCATCGTCCCGATGATGACTGTTCGCGCTACTCCCGGCGTAGCGCGAGCGCAACGAAGTACTGCGATTTACGTACGAAGAGTCAGCAGGCGCACGACGACGGGGCGGCCCGCGGCGGCTACCTGAACCGGTAGCGACGCTTCCCTACCGGCTGGGCCTGCTGGCCTTTCGACGGCACTGGTGTGTCCTCGCGGTGTGGGTAGCGATGCTGGGCCGCGCCGGCGACGCGCCCTCACTACCCGCGAACGCGACGGCATGGCGTTGGCCGCCGAAGGCAAGTCCAACAACGACACCGCCGAGCACCTGGTCGTCAGCCCACTGACCCGTCCGCACGCACATCCAGCGGCACGGCGGAGCATCCGCGATGACCCAGTCCACCAGCCGGCCCGCTCACCATCATCCAAACGTACCGAACCGAAGGCGCCTAGCCGGAACCGCGCGCCTCCCGACGGCGGCGGCTCTTGGCCGCGGTGCCACAGGTTGCCATGTCGCACCATCGACGCCGGCCGGGCTTGGAGCCGTCGATGAACAGCCATCCGCAGTGCGGGCCGGGGCAGATCCGAACCCGGTCGGGGTTCACGGTCGTCAGGAAGTCCACGGCGGCGAATGCGAGAGTTCGGCGTAGGAACGTCAGCTCCGACCGTCCGGCGGCGTGGCGCAGCCGCACCGGCGTCGTGGAGAGGTCGACGTGGACGGCCGAGGCCGCTAGTTTCCACTGCGCTTGCAGGACGTTCGCCGCGGTGGCCGCAACGGCATGGCCGTCGGCGAGTGCGCAGAGGATCGCGTGCAGCGCCTCGCGGAGATCCTTGCAGCGCCGTAGCTCAGCGGCGGCGGCCGGCTTGCTCGAGTCGATCGCCGGCAGCTCGGCTGCCGTGCACAGACCGCTGCCGGCCGCCCACCGCAGTAGTGCGCCATAATCGTCGAGCCAGTCGATCGGCGTGGCGTTTCGCGCCGTCACGGTGTTGACGAAGTCCACGACCGGGTGGCCACCGACGAAGTCGCGAGGACGGAAGTCGTGACGGACGTCGTGGGCGACGATCGTCGCCGCTTCCGTCGCCGTTGCCGGGTGGGCCATGCGCCGATGATATCCGGGCTTGCTCCTCAATGCACCAGTAAAGTAGGTTTTACCGGTGCAGGAGAGGGGAGTCGACCGTGGAGTCGTCGACGTCGATCGAAGTCATCACCGCGCCGTGGAGCATCGGACTGCGTCCGCCGAAGCCCGGTGTCGAACCCGGCACCTGGCGAGCCCCGGAGGTCCTGCGTGCGGCCGGCCTGGTCGAGCGACTCCGGGCGGCGAGCGTCGTCGAGCTGCCGCGCCCGGCGTACTCGCCCGAACCGCAGCCCGGCACGCGAATCCGGAACGGGGTCACGCTCCGCGAACATGGCTTGCGACTGGCCGACGCCGTGCACCGAGCTCTCCAGGCGAGCCGGTTCCCGATGGTGGTCGGGGGCGACTGCTCGGTACTGCTCGGCGCTCTCCTCGGCGCCCGTCGGCTCGGCGCGTGCGGGCTCATCCACATCGACGGCCACCCCGACTTCGCCCATCCCGGCAACCACGACTTCACCACACTCGGAGCGGTCGCCGGCATGGACCTGGCACTGGCGACGGGTCGCGGCGAGTTGCTGCTGACGCGGTGGCCCGGCATCGACGGACCGCTGGTCGAGGATCACCTCGTCGTCCAGTTCGGCGACCGGACCGGCGCCGAGGAGCCCGGTGAACCGACGCTGCGCATCGGCATCGACGAGATCCAGGCCGACCTCGACAACGCCGTCGACAAAGCGGTGACCCACGCCAGCGGATCGCTTCCGCTGTGGCTGCATCTCGACCTGGACGTGCTCGACGCCGACGTGCTGCCGGCGGTCGACTCACCGGGATCGCCGGGCCTGACCTTCGACCAGCTGTCGACGGTGTTGGCGATGCTGCGCTCGACCGGCCGGATACTCGGCCTGAACGTCACCATCTACGACCCCGACCTCGACCCCGATCGCCGGTACGCCCCGGGCATCATCGCCTGCCTCGCGTCGGGGCTGGGGAGGGAGTAGGCGATGTCGCTGACGACCCGGCCGACCGATCGGCACGCCGACGACCTCGAGACCTTCGGACAGTTCACCGGGGTCTGGCGCACCGAGATCACCGTCTTCGACACCGACGGCTCGCCGGCCCGCAGCGCCCTCGGTGACTGGGAGTTCAGCTACGCACTCGACGGGCGGGCCATCGTGGACGTGTGGCGAGTCCCGACCCACGCCGAGCCGGCCGGCGAAGACAGTCCAGAAGCGAGCCGAGAGGTGGGGCTCTGCGTACGGATCTGGGATCCCAGGCTCCAGCTGTGGCGCTTCACCTTCCACTCGACCGCGACCGGCACCGTCGTGCACATGTATGGCCGCCGCATCGGTGACGAGATCGTCCTCGAAAGCGCCGACGGCGACGCCATCGAGCGGTGGGTGTTCTACGCGATCCGGCCCGACCGCTTCTCCTGGCGCCCGCGAGGCCTCCTCGCATGGCGGCCCCTGGCGACGCCTCCAGGACGCCGAGGCTCGGCGAGTGGCGGCGTCATCGATGCGGGTGTCTCAGCTCCAGGCCGACAGCGGTGCCCAGCACGCACAGGGATCGTCCGGGACATCCCTCTCGACATCGATCGCGTCGACTTCGCGCGACCAACTGGACCGACCATCTCGCGGCGGCCACTGCTAGCGGTGGTCTGGTTCGGGGATCGGAGAGATCGCCGGTGGGTGGTCGGTGGTTGGGCGGATTGCACGGAGGACGACGATAACGGTGGCAGCGAAGATCGCCATGACGCCGATGCTGACGACGGCAGTGACATGGAATCCGTGCACGAACGCGTCGTGGGCCGTGTTGACCAGTTGGGCACCGGCTTGGTCGGGGAGGTGGCGAGCGGTCTCCAACGCGCCGGCGAGGGTGTCGCGTGCCGAGTCGGTTCCGGTCGGGATCGTGTCGGTCAACCAGGTGCGGTATGCGGCGGCGCCGATACTGCCGAGGATCGCGATGCCGAGTGCTCCGCCCAGCTCGTTGGCGGTCTCGGAGACCGCGGAGGCCGCACCGGCTCGTTCGGCGGGAGCGGTTCCGACGATCATGTCGGTGCCCAGGACGGTGGCCGGGGCGATGCCGAGAGAGAGCACCACGGATCCGGTGATGAGCAGGGGGAGGCTGGACGTGCCGAGTTGGGTGAGCATCGCCAGGCCGGTTATCGCGACGACGAGTCCACCGCTGATCACGTAGACCGGCCGGAGCCTGTTCACGAGCGCCGGCGCCAGCATGGTTGCGACGATGCCCGCGGCGGTGCTGGGCAACGTCCAGAGCCCTGCCTTCAGCGGGGACAGTCCTAGCACCAGTTGCAGGTACTGCGCGGTGAAGTAGTAGACCCCCATCATGATCATGATGCTGACCAGCAGTGTGCCCACCGAGGTGGCGAAGGCGCGGTCGCGGAACAGCTGGACGTCGATGAGGGGGTAGTCCAGCCGCAGCTGACGTCGGACGAACACGATGCCCGTGACCAGGCCGACAACGAGGGACAGCGCGGGTACCCAGGCTAGGCCGTCCACTGCGATCTGCTTGAGACAGTAGACCAGGGCCAGCACCGACACGATGGACAACAGTGCGCTGAACAGGTCCAGTCGTCCCGGCGACGGGTCGCGGTACTCGGGCAGCAGGAGCGGTCCCACGACCAATAGCAGCACCATCACCGGTACGGCCAGGAGGAACACCGAGCCCCACCAGAAACTCCCCAGCAGGAGACCGCCGATCAGCGGCCCGATCGCGCCGCCGGTCATGAACGTCATCATCCACACCGAGATGGCCACGGTGCGCTGCCGGTCGTCGTGGAACATGGCGCGGATCAGCGACATGGTGGAAGGCATCAGGGTCGCGCCGCCGATACCGAGCAGTGCTCGCGCGGCGATGAGCACCTCGGCACTGGTGGCATAGGCGGCCACGGCGGAGGCGACCCCGAAGGCGGCAGCGCCGGCCAGCAGGAGTCGTCGGCGCCCGATCCGATCGCCGAGCGTGCCCATCGGGATCAGGAGCCCGGCGACGAGGAAGGCGTAGATGTCCACGATCCACAACAGCTGGGTGCCGCTCGGCGCCAGGCCGGCGGTCAGGTGCGGGACCGCCAGGTGCAGCACGGTCAGATCCATCGAGACGAGCAGGGTGGGCAGGGCGAGGACGGCGAGTCCGGTCCATTCCCGCCAGCCCGCCCGCACCGCGGCGACCTCGTTCACATCGCGCTCCTTGTCTTGCTGAAGCAACTGTTGACACATCAATATTGATGGGACAAGTGTTGTTGTGTCAAATATACGCGCGTCAATGGTTCGCGCTAGACTCAGTCCGGAGTTCGAAGGAGGTGGTGACCGCGGATGGATGACGCCGCGTGGGAGAAGCTCGGAGTGTGGGCCCAGGTCCAGCACATGGACGGGCAGATCAAGGAAGAGATCGGACGGCGTCTGGAGTCCGCCTACGGCACATCGCTGCTCGAGCACGAACTGCTGGCCGCTCTCCTCCCGCACCCTGACGGCCTCCGGATGAACGAACTCGCCGAGGCCCTGCTCGTCACCCCCAGCGGGGTGACCCGGCTCGTCGACCGCCTGGTCGGCAAAGGCCTCGTCGACCGGCACCCGGCACCCGGCAACCGGCGGGTCACTCTCGCCGTGTTGACCGACAAGGGACGTCGACAGACTGCCGAAGCAAAAGTCCTCCAGTGCACGAGCTACGACGAGCTCATCGGCTCCCACCTCGACGACCAGGACATCGCCGCACTCCGCCGTATCCTCACCAAGGCGACACGCCGACCTTCACCCACCGGTAGCCGATAACCTCCAACGACGCCACCACCACACCTGACACCGCCCGAGCTGATCTGTCGGTTCCCGCCCAGGCACTACTGGGGCAACCGCAGAACCTCCCGCGGGTGTGGCCCGTCCAGCCCGTCGCCGCGGCCAACGCTCCGCCGGGCAGGTCGGTTACCTGATGCCGAGCCGCCGTGTTCCCGGCAGATGCTCGGCACCCCAGTCGGCCAGGGCGGCGAGGACCGGACCGAGCGCGCGGCCGCGCTCGGTGAGCCGGTAGGCGTAGCGCGGTGGGTGCTCGTGGTATCGGCTCCGAGCAAGGATCTCGGCGTCCTCCAACCGGCGCAGTCGATCGGCGAGCGTGTTGGTGGGTATCGCCTCCGCGGCGGCCGCCAGATCGGCGAACCGCAGCTCACCACCGAAGAACAGGTCACGGATGATCAGCAACGACCACCGGTCGCCGAGGATGTCGAGCGAGCACGCGACGGCGCAGTCGGAGCGCCGCTTCTGGTCCGTCGACATCGAGGCACACCTCCCCTCGGAGTCACTTGCGATTTTGAAGTTACCGCCAATCCTTGCCTCGCTCCCCATCCGACCCTCGGGTTGGACCAGCGCCAACCTTGCAGTTGGCCGAGAACCCCGAGGTACACCGGCTGCGTCACGGCAAACGCGAAAGCACAACCCGAAGGAGGTCACGGTGTCCACCGTCGAGGATCGCATCGCCACCATTCCTCCACGGTGGACAGACACCGATTACCCGACGGACCAACACCGGCGGAATGTGTCGCCGTGTGGACCACCGACGCATCAGGCGCCGCCTTGGGACGTACGTCAAATACCGCTCATCCGACGTAGAACCTTGGGTCCAAAAATCAGGAGTGACTCCTATGGCACGTGACTGGAGCGATGACCTGAGCAAAGGCGAGGCCGTACAAGGAGGGTGCGAAGAAGGCAACGTCGGCAGGATGCATGCCTCCTGCTCCAAGCCCTCACGGACGCTGCGGCATTATCACGGTAGAGATCCAGACGACATCCGCCGTGTTCGTGCACTCGCTGCTCAAGGGCTCATCGAGCACCAGAACGCTCCTCGTCGATGCCGTCCGCGCCGTTTCGCGGAGGTGGGCGCATTGAGCGAGCCAGACACGATCAACCTGGATCCCGCCGACGTCAAGTATCCGCGGCGCGCGCTGTCCCGTCTCGCTGTCTGTTCGAGCGGCGCTGAGCTCGCCGAGCAGGCCGCCGGCCATGTGAACACCACCTCCGACCCGTGGGGCGACGCCTACGAGTTCGTCGAGTACGCCGCCCGCACCGTGGCCACCGCGCAGGAACTGTTGACGCGAGCAGTGGTGCATGCGCGCGAGCTGGGCGGCTCGTGGGCAGACATCGGTGACGCGCTGTCGATCACAACGGCCGACGCCGAAGATCGGTACCGGGAGGCGATCGCGCGGTGGGAGGAAGCGCTCGATGCACCGTGGGCCGAGGCACATGGCGTTGTCTACTCGCGGATGCCAGTCGCCGACCCGGACTTCACCATTGACTACCTGGACCGGTGGTGCCTAACCCACCTGGCGCCGGCCGACGCCGCACGAAGCACTGCCCGGCGTCATGGTGTGGAGGAGCAGATGGTGTCCACCGGCCTACCGCAGCACACCTTGCTCACGGAGATGACCAGCGTGGCCCGAACCGCGACCTACCTCACAACACGGGGCGTCTGCACCGGCCCAGAATGGGAGGCGTACCAAGTCCGCAAAGCAGACGTATACGCCCGCGCGAAGGCACAGCTGCGGGAATCGTACGCGGACTGACGCCAGGGGACGGCCATCGATGGGCTGATCCCACCCGCACGGTCGACGATCCCGTAACCACGGGTCGTATGCCAGTGCTCGAAACCAGCAGTGGGACATACACCGATACACGACATGATCCTCGCCAACGGCTACCGCCACCGGCGACTAAGTCATAGTTCTCCGCGGCGCCACGGTGTCCGCGACGAAATGGCATGGGTCATTCCACGTGGTCATACGCCGTGTCGAGCAGACAACTTGCGGACAACCTGCGGGCTTGATGCGGCTTAGCTGTGGCTTCTATTTGGCCACAACCTCGCCACACGACACTCAACCCACAGGTCAACGCGGAAAACATCCACCTCGTCACGATGAATCGCTTGGGCCACACCTGACTTGAGTCGATTGCGATCGCCTTTCTCCAGGCATCCTGGAGCAGCGATATTGACACATCAGCGGCGTCTTCCCCCCGGCGCCATCAAGGGTGGGGAAGACTGATGACAGAACAGCTCTGATAATTCGACCACACCGCGGGCAAGCCTCCGGCCGACGAGCGCAAGCCGAACATATGCGCGCCTCCCCCAGCGCCTATAGCACCCCTGCGGGAGGAACACCGCGATGAACTACCTCGGCCGAAGGCCACGACGATCGCGCACAAGAGTGCCTCTCGTCGGAGCGCCTCTCTCACTAATGCGTCGATAGCATCGCACGCCTGCGCTACCGCTGTCGTCCTTCTCCGCAATGGCCCGCGATCGCATGTTCATCAACTGACCGCAAACCGGTCTTCCGTTATCCGGACACGCCCGGCGATCCCCCAGAGCTGGCGCCTCGACACAAGGATTCCATGAACAACCAACTCTGGGGAATCAAGGAGCTCGCCGCCTACCTCGGAATACCCCAACAAACCCTCTATCAATGGCGCACCAAAGGGTACGGACCACCCCGGGCGCCGAATCGGGAAGTACGTCAAATACATGCCATCCGACGTGGAGCGTTGGATCAAAGAGCAAGGAACGACCTGATGGCACGCGTCTGGATCTACGACCTGAACAAGAAAAAGCAGTACAGGGAGGCGGTAAAGAACGCAAAAGCAAAGGGACGGAAGCCTCCGGCCCGGTGGCGGGTCATGTGGTATGACAACAATGGTGATCAAAAAAACCCAGTCGCTCGTCATCAAGAACTTGGCCGAAAGCCATCGGTCTGAGCGCCTGTTCCTGAACCTATTTGGTGAGGCGGCGGCTGGTGATTCTGATCATGGTCCAGCGGACCATGGCTTCGTGGTGTTCGGGGAGTCTTTCGTAGTCGCGGACGCAGCGTCGGTGCCCGGCGATCCAGGCCAGTGTGCGTTCTACGACCCAACGTCGTGGTAGGACCACGAATCCGGTGGTGTCGTCGGATCGCTTGACGATCTTGAGCACGATGTTGAGGCTGGTGTGGGCCCAGTCGACGAGCTTGCCGGCGTAGCCGCCGTCGGCCCAGACCAGGCGGATCCGCCGAAACGAGGCGGCGACCTGTTCGAGCAGGGGTCGGGCGCCGTCGCGGTCCTGGACCGACGCTGCGGTCACGAGGACGCACAGCAGCAGACCCAACGTGTCCACGGCGATGTGGCGTTTGCGGCCGTTGATCTTCTTTCCGGCGTCATAGCCCCTGGTTGCGGCGCCGACGGTTTCGGCTGCCTTGACCGAGGCCGAGTCGATGATCGCCGCCGTGGGCTGGGCTATCCGACCTGCGCGCAACCGGACGCGGTCGCGCAGGTCGTCGAGCACTGCCCGGGTGATGCCGGCAGCTTCCCAGGTAGCGAAGTAGTTGTAGACCGTGGACCACGGTGGGAAGTCGACCGGCAGCGCACGCCACTTGATCCCGTTGTCCACCAAGTAAAAGATCGCGTCCACGATCGCCCGTCGACAGTGCAGCTCACGCCGGCCACCGTTGCCGGTCAGCCAGGCCGGATCCGGCAACAGCGGATCGATCACCGCCCACTGCGCGTCGGTGGTATCCGACGGATACCGGCGAGCCCGACCCGCGCCCGCGACCTGATGAAACAGCGCCAACCGGCAACACGCCTGATCCGGGGCGGCATCAACGAACGGGATACGGCACGATAGCAACGGAACTCCTGGCAGAACGGCGCTTCAGCACCGCTCGATCTACCAGGAGTTCCTCCATCACCAGCGCAGACACGCCGTCACAAGATCAGTTCAGGAACAGGCTCTGAGATAGAGCGCACGCTCCTAGACGGCACCTACGTGGACCCGGCGGCCGCGCGGGTGCAGTTCGGTGAGGTCGCCGACAAGTGCCTCGACGCCCGCCACGACCTTCGTCGCTCCACCTGGTGGAAGTACCGTGGCCTGCTCGACAACCACGTCCTGCCCCGGTGGGGCGAGCTACCTCTGAACAAGATCTTCAAGAGGACATCGAAGTCTGGGTCGCGAAACTCCTCAAGTCCAAGGACGACGGCGGTTCCGGGCTCGGCCCATCACAAGCACGGCACGCCTACCGCGTCCTGTCCATGGTGCTCGAGTGGTGCGCGGCTTCCCCGCAACCCAGCGCGTGGCGTGAAGGTCCCCGTCCTTCCCGAGTACGAGCACATCTACCTCACCTACGAACAGGCCGAAGCGCTGGCGGTAGCCTCCGGAACGCTCGTCACCAAATACAAGCAGGCCACCGCGTGCGCGCCCATCAACCCGGTGTTCATACGCCTCCTGGCCTACACCGGCATCCGCTGGGGCGAAGCCGCCTCACTGCGCATCGGCCGAGTGAATCTGGCCAACCGCCGTATCCGCATCGTCAGTACCTTCCACGAGGTCGGCGGTGTCCAGCACGAAGGACCTCCCAAGAACGGCAAGCCTCGCACCGTCCCGATCCCCGAGTTCCTCTGCCCCGAGTTGTCAGCGCTCATCGCTGGCCGCGACGACGGCGAACTGCTGTTCCTCACCCGCCGCGGCCAATCGCTCCGGGCCAACAATTGGCGCACCCGCGAGTTCAACCCCGCTATCGCTGCCGCCGGTCTCGACCTCCCCGACCTCACCCCGCACAAGCTCCGCCACACCGCCGCCTCACTCGCGATCGCGGCCGGCGCCGATGTCAAGGTCATCCAGACCATGCTCGGTCACAAGGACGCGTCCATCACTCTCGACATCTACGGCCACCTCTTCCCGGACCGCCTCGACGAGGTTGCCGTTGCTCTCGATCGCAACCGGCGCAAAGCCCTCAAGGACGCTGCTTAGCACATCCCGCCTGTCCATGGGACACAAGCTCGTGAGGAGATCATCACGTGCGTCCGCCGACTCATTCAACTCCATGGAAGGCGAATCCTGACGACGTCGACCTGGATATGGTCGAGGCGATCAGCGACACCGTCCAGGAGCGCGGCAAGACGCGAACAACGCACCTCCTCCACGGTCGAGCGCCAGAGGGTGCTGTGCCGGTACGCACCCGAGTGTGTCGAGCGCCGGAGCGACCAGTGGCGACCGACCTTTCCACCACCGGCCATCGGCGCTCCTAGACACGCCCCTCGTCGTGACTCGCAACCCGACTGCGGGTCGCACGCACACCACGATCCGCCGACCTTCGATCTGAATGTCGTGTGGACACTATGTGGATTTGGCCGTTGTCGATCTTGGGTGGAGAGGCCGGTCAAAGTGCAGCAAAAGGGCCGCCTACCTGCGTAGACGGCCCTTCGCGTCGGTCGGGCTGACAGGATTCGAACCTGCGACCCCTTGACCCCCAGGACGGTGGAGTAGACGGCTTCGCAGGTCAAGCACCGTTCGTGAGTGTCGCCAACGTGTCACAGCGGGACCATCGTTCGAGGTCGTGCACGACGTGTGGTCCCCATTCGGTCCCCATCCGGCGGTCGACCGGCTTTCAACACGATCTTCGTCTCGCCCAACATCGGCGACGGAGTTCCTAACGGTGCTCGCCGAGGTTTTTGGCGCTCGAGCGGCCGAGCTGCCCGCCCTACCGGGGCGGCGCGGCGGAATTAGCGCGCGCGTGGATCTGCGCCTCGCACATGCACCCGCCACGCAGGTATGGCCCCGCGACGAGGGGTGAGTCGTGGGCGAATACCTGACACAACCTGACCACAAGGAGCGACGTGGTGAACATGACCACGCCTACCGAGCCTCCTGGCACGCCCGCGAACGAACCGGAGCCGCTCTTTCCGCGCCGCGCAATCGTTATCAGTGCCGCAGCTGGTGTAGCGCTGTCAATCGTTGCTGTTGTGGCAGTTCTCGCGTCCAGCGACGACGAAGTCAGAGGGCGATCTGCCGCCAGCGGCGTGGCCACGACGACGACAACCCGCACCGCCACCACCCCGGACACCACCACGACAACCACGCCACCACCGCCGCCACCAATCGAGGTGTCGCTGAGCTGTTCGTCCATATACGACGTCATGGAAGAACCACAGATGTTTGTGGTCGGCTGGCCGCCGGACTTCTCCGAGGTATGGGCCGCCCAGCTCCCGTTCTGCGAGGCATCGCGAGGCGGCGGCGCGTTGACACCGCGGGAGGCAAAGGCGGTCACCGCTGCGCAGTACACAAACGGTGACGTGTCGGCCCTCTACTCGCTGTGCGCCGCAGTCGACCCGGACGACCCGTACCTGATTCCGTCCACGGAGGTGTCTCCAGAGCAGGTCGCAGAGGTCAACGGCATGCTCACGTTGTGTCCGAAGCATCCATATGCCAAGGAGTTGCGTAGAGCGATGACCGAGGGCCAACAGCTCGCACAGGCCGAGGCGCGAGGAGAGCTGTTCTACGCCGGTACGTTCCGCGTTGGCGCCGAAATCAAGCCAGGCACCTACGTGATCGACGAGGCCTCGGAGGGCTGCTACTGGGAGCGCCTCGACGCTTCAGGCGAGATCATCGACAACAACTTCCTTGCCGGCGCAACGCGCGTCGAAGTGACCATCGTTGCGAGCGACTACTCATTCCACAACGAGGGCTGCGGCCCATGGCGCAAGGTGTCCTAACTGCGGATCAACTCGATGCCGGTTGGCACCATACATCACTGATCTTATGGGGGACGACGAAGCGGACCTGCCTTACATCGACGTGTTTCGACCGGTTCCCGGACACGGCGGAATAGCCACCACCCAGCTGGGGCGACCCCACGGGCCAAACGAGGCGAGACGTCGCCCCCTGGGCTGGCATTTTCGTCAGAACACCTGCAGACCTGCACGCCATTTCACCCGAGCCCAACGACGACCTGCATGTCCACCACGAACATTCTCGCCAAATCGTCATGCTGGAGGGAATAACCGGCGGAACGAGCTGCTTAGTCGAATAGATCGCGAACGTAGGCAATGATCGCTTCCGCTCCACTGCGGAGGAAAGCTAGGATCGCTTCCGCTGCCGCGGCCGCCTCCTTCGGCTGCGTGATTATATAAAAGATGATAAGTGTAGTGCTTGCCAGAACGAGAGCCTTGGGTGCTTCCAGTCTAATTGCAGGAGTCGGAGGTTTGTCCGAGCGACGGATGTCTAGAATCGGAATCTCGCTACTTAGACTCGGCTCACCCTCAACCAGTGCGGTAATGGTTAGAGTGTGACGCTTTGCCAACATACTAGGGCCAACCAACACTCGAGTGCCGTCGATCACGACCTTTGGTACCGGAACGCCTCTGCTCTCAGGGGCGGCGTCAAATCTCAACTCCTGTATGATCGGAACGCCTAGGTTTACCACAATAGGTTGCCCCCCGTCAAAGCTGGCACTGGAGATGTCTTTGCGCCCTTTACTAACAACCATCACGGTGACTATGTAGGGCTGCGACAATGGTCGCCCTTCGTGCCTTACTTCGAGCTCGTTTTTCATCGCCTCGTGTGTCCGCACTACTGGCAGCGAACTCGCCATATAGACATATAATCGCCGCCGAGGGCTTACTGATCGGAACGTAGCCCAGATTGCTAAGCTACCAAACAGGACCGTGACAAGTATGGCAATTATGTCCAAGAAGGTGCCAGATGTATACCAGGGTGCATCGCTAGCAGCGAGAATCATAGGGGTCGCCCGGTGACGACCGCCTCGTGGAACACGCGAAGCGGTTCACGCCCTCCGGCTTCGAGCAGTGTTGGCGACTCGTCGCGATAGTCCAGCGAGCCTCGTCGGACCACATGACAGACCTCGACGTGGGATTTCAGGACGATGTCAGCAAACCAGTTCGGACTGACAAGGGCCTGGCCGGGAGGGTTGAACCTGCTCACGCAACGAACCGTACCCGGGCTCCAGCACCCAAGGACCCGGTCCTACGCCGAGACCGAGTGGCTCTTAGTCACTCAGAGCCTGTTCCGGAACCTATTTGGTGAGGCGTTTGCTGGTGATTCTGATCATGGTCCAGCGGACCATGG
>WUUC01069735.1_pt1 | contig 18886 bp, 3 predicted proteins | sample 6278441 | NCBI WGS metagenome assembly WUUC01 (sample SAMN13675441, study PRJNA597444) | soil metagenome | isolation source: soil | place: USA: Washington | collected 2017-10 | reverse complement strand
CGACACGTCGCGCTCTGTTCTTGCCCGCCTCAAGCTGGACACGCTAGAGACCGCGGTAACGCGCGCGGTCGTGAGCGCCGATCAGACCCTGAAACGAGTAGGCGGCAGCTTGGATTCGCTCAACCTCGTGATTTCGACAGTCAGAGACAGCCTCTCCCGGATTCTTGGCCGGACGAACAAGTTCCTCGCGCAGGGGACCGGGACGGTAAAGGGGGTTCAGGGTTGGATCCCACCGGTCGCCATCGCGGGAATGGCGCTGTCGCTGGCCGGCATCCTCAAGCTGGTGGGTGTGTTCTAATGGGGGGTGCTTGGCCGGATGACGCGTCTAGGCGAGGTCACGCTGTGCTTGCGACGCACGTAGCCGCGCGAGGCTGTCGCATATAGTGCTAATTCAGACCAAAACATGACGAGTCACGAATTGTGACTTGATGTTGCCGTGAAAAAAGTTCGCTTGACGCTTTCAGTACCGCGCCGTACTGTCTTGCTGTCTCCATCGCAATAGCACGATAAAGGCACACCCGGCGAAAGCCGGGGCCGCAAAGCCACGGGTCCTCGCCTCCTCCGCGACGTTGGCATCAGTAAGCCACCCATGCCGCGAAGGACCCACGACCGCCGAGCCGCCGCACGGGTGACTCGGCTTTTGTGTGTGCTCGCCGTGTCGATAGTTGGGTGTCCTCCGAGGCCGGAATGATCCAAGCCAAGAGTTCGGGCGAATCATCGGAGAGTCAGAAGACGTTCTCCGCGCCCTCGATTTCTCTTCCCAAGGGTGGCGGAGCGATCCGCGGCATAGGCGAGAAGTTTGCCTCCAATCCGGTGACGGGCACGGGCTCGATGACCGTGCCGATTGCAACCAGCCCTGGGCGCTCCGGCTTCGGCCCGCAGTTGGCGCTCTCCTATGACTCGGGCTCTGGCAACGGACCTTTCGGTTTCGGCTGGAGCCTTTCCCTGCCATGCATCACCCGGAAGACGGACAAAGGTCTTCCCCGATATAACGACGCCGAGGAGTCGGATGTCTACATCCTCTCCGGCAGCGAGGACCTGGTACCGGTACTGGGTCCGGATGCGAAGCGGTTCGAGGATTCCACCAGCTTCCCCGGCTATACAGTCCATCGGTATCGGCCCAGGATCGAAGGCCTCTTCGTTCGGATCGAGCGCTGGACCCATCGCGATACCGGTGTGATCCACTGGAGGTCTATCAGCCGCGACAACGTGACGACGCTGTATGGCAAGGACAACAACTCCAGAATCTTCGATCCGAGCGATCCACATCCGGACCGGCCTGCCCGCATCTTCAGCTGGCTGATCTGCGAGAGCTACGACGACAAGGGTAACGCTATCGTCTATGAGTACTCGCCCGAGGATTCCAGGGGTGTAGAGCTTACTCAGGTCAATGAGCGTAATCGCACGCCGAAGGGCCGAGGGGCGAACCGGTATCTGAAGCGGGTGAAGTACGGTAACACGGTGTCGAGGCTTCTTCCCGGCTTCTCTGACACCAAATGGCTGTTCGAAGTGGTATTTGACTACGGCGAGGGGCACCTAAAGCTGGAGCCGCTTGATGCAGAGGGAAGGCAGACGGTTCATGCTCACCTGAGTGGCCCGGTCCCGTGGCCCGCACGTCCGGATCCGTTTTCCTCATACCGCGCTGGGTTCGAGATCCGAACGTACCGGCTCTGCGAGCAAATCCTGATGGTCCACCATTTCAAGGACGAGCTCAAGGTAGACGACTACCTGGTCTCTTCCACCATTTTTGTTTATCAGCGTAGCACAGCAGGGTCATTTCTGACCAAGGTCATGCAATGCGGTTACGTTGCCTGGCCTGTTGCCGATTATCCTACGGATCTCTTCCTCCAGGCGTCGCTCCCCCCGGTTGAATTCGAGTACAGCCAGGCTGTTCTCTCAGACGAGGTGCGGGAGATCGATGAGGAGAGTCTTCAAAACCTTCCCGTGGGACTTGACGGAAGCAACTATCAGTGGGTCGACCTCGACGGAGAAGGGCTCTCCGGAATCCTCACTGAGCAAGCTGAGAGTTGGTTCTACAAGCGCAATCTGGGGAACGGGCGTTTCGGGCCGCTCGAACGGGTGCCACAACTTCCCGTTCCCGCCGACCTGGGTAGTGGAAGACAGCGGCTTCTGGACCTTTCGGCGGACGGCCAGCTTGATCTCACCGAGTTTGCCGGGCCCACACCGGGGTTTCACCCACGCACCACAGAGAACGGCTGGGATGCGTTCATTCCCTTCGCCTCGCTGCCTCAGATCGACTGGGGGGCGCCCAACGTCAGGTTCGCCGACCTTACCGGAGACGGGCACGCCGATGTCCTAATCACAGAGGAATCCGGGCTTCGGTGGCACGCGTCACTGGCCGAGGAGGGCTTCGGTGCGGAACAGCGGGTCTTACAGCCATTCGACGAGGAATTTGGTCCCCGACTCCTGTTTGCCGACGGGACGCAATCAGTGTATTTGGCCGATCTCTCGGGCGACGGTCTCTCTGACTTGCTGCGAATTCGAAGCGGCGAGGTGAGTTATTGGCCAAATCTGGGCTACGGCCGATTCGGCCCCCGGGTAACAATGGATGATTCTCCCTGTTTCGAGCATCCGGATCTGTTCGATCGGGGACAGATCCGTCTGGTCGACATCGACGGGTCGGGAACCACGGATATCATCTACCTGGAACGCGGCCGAGTTACTGTCTATCGAAATCAGTCCGGCAACCGCTGGGGCCCACCCGAAACTCTGGCAAGTTTTCCGCGTGTGGATGACCTCTCCACTATTCTCGCGACCGATCTGCTTGGAAACGGCACGGCCTGCCTGGTTTGGGGGTCGGCTCTTCCGGGAGACGCTCGCCAGCCTCTGCGCTTCATCGACCTGATGGCTGACGGCAAGCCGCACCTGTTGACTGTCACTCGCAACAACCTGGGCGCCGAGACCCGGGTGCATTATGTGTCCTCCACAAAGTTCTACCTCGCCGACGGGGCAGCTGGGAGACCCTGGATTACCAAACTTCCGTTCCCGGTGCATGTGGTGGAGCGGGTGGAGACCTGGGACCGGGTGAGCGGCAACCGGCTCGTCTCGAGCTACACCTATCACCACGGGTACTTTGACGGCGAAGAGCGTGAGTTCCGCGGATTCGGGATGGTTGAGCAGATGGATGCGGAAGAGTTCGCCGCTCTCAGGAACGCCGACGATGCTGACCACGTTTTTCACGTCCCGCCGGTCCTGACAAAAACGTGGTTTCACACCGGCGCTTATCTCGCCCGGGACACTGTGTCCAACTTCTTTGCCGGTTTGGTTAATTCTCAAGATCGCGGAGAATATTACAGGGAGCCAGCATGGCGGGACAATGATGCCGAGGCGCGAAAACAGCTTCTAGATGACACCGCGCTGCCGACGGGACTTGCGGTCGAGGAAGAGCGAGAAGCCTGCCGTGCCTTGAAGGGAGCAATGCTACGCCAGGAGGTTTATGCCCTGGATGGAGGCGCTACCGACGATTATCCGCACGGACATCCCTACATCGTTACCGAGCAGAACTTCGGCATTAAGGTGCTGCAGCTTCGGGGAGCGCGTCGCCACGGAGTCTTCTTTACCCATCCTCGTGAGGCCATCAAGTCGCATTACGAGAGGAATCCGACAGACCCACGTGTCAGGCACACATTGACACTGGAAGTAGATGGATTTGGCAACGTGTTGAAGGAAGTTGTCATCGGCTATGGCCGTCGCATTGCGTCGAGCGACCCTGAAATGACCCAGGGCGACCATGCTAAACAATCGCACTTGCTGATTACGTGCACCCAGAACGGTTTCACCCTGGGAATCTCAGGCGTTAACAATTACCGCACGCCATTGCCGGCCGAGACGCGGACATACGAGATAACAGGCTTTAGGCCCGAGAACAATGGGCCTCGTTTCACCTTCGCCGAATTGATCCGCAACGAGTTCGAGTTCTTTGTGTTGGCGGCTGAAATCCCCTATCACCAGGCGCCGGACAACACCAAAAGTCAGAAACGCCTGATCGAGCACACCCGGACAGTGTATCGAAAGGATGATCTCACCGCTCTCCTGCCCGTGGGGGCTGTCGAGCCGATGGCCCTGGCGGGCGAGACCTACAAGCTTCTCCTGGTGCCCGAGCTCCTGGCCCGAATTTTCAAGCGCAAACGCGAAGGCCAGCCCGACGAGGAGCTATTGCCTGCGGCGGCTGTGCTGCTCGAAGGAAAGGGTCAAGACCAGGGCGGTTTCGTCAGGATCGATGGCAACTGGTGGATCCCGTCGGGTCGGATCTTCTTCGATCCACTCTCCGACGTCGCCAGCCCGGCGAGTACCGCCCCGCAGGAATACGAGACTGCCCGGGGTCACTTCTTCGTACCGAGAAAACTGGCTGATCCATTCGGTCATGGCAGTGTCGCCGACTACGACCCAAACGACCTACTCGTCGTCCGAACCTGCGATCCTCTAGGTAATACCGTCACGGCCAGTAACGATCTCCGGGTTCTGAAACCGACGCTGGTCACTGATCCCAACCTTAACCGAACTGCTGTGGCCGTTGACGCCCTGGGACTAGTGGTCGCTACGGCTGTGATGGGTAAGGAAGGCCAGAACGTCGGCGACCTCCTCGAGGGCTTCGATGCAAACCCCCCGCTCACCGGGCTACAGGGCTTCATCGCCGACCCGAGAGGCTCAGCCGCGGGGTTGCTGGGGAGAACCACGACACGATTCGTCTACGACTTGGGCCGCTATGCGCGAGCCGGTCAGGCGGCCGTTGCAGCCACTCTATCGCGCGAGACGTACTTCCACACGCCCGGAGGCCTCGAGACCAAGATCCACCTCAGCTTCACTTACTCGGACGGCTTCGGCCGAGAGGTCCAGAAGAAGATCCAAGCCGAGCCAGGTGACGCACCGCAGCGGCAGGCACCCATAGTTCAAGCTACGGGCGACCTCATTCCTGGCCATCTGATGCGCGACTCCGGGGGCGGCATCGTCCCTGCAAAGACGACGTCTCGGTGGGTCGGGTCTGGCCGCACCGTCTTCAACAACAAGGGAAAACCGGTTAGGCAGTACGAGCCCTTCTTCAGTGCTACGCACCTGTACGAACCCGAACGTGATATGACGGATACTGGGGTGAGTGCGGAGCTGTTCTACGATCCCGTGGAGCGCGTCGTGGCAACCCTGCATCCGAACCACACCTACGAGAAAACCCTGTTCAATGCCTGGCACCGGGTAAGCTATGACGTCAATGACACCGTTGCGGCTGGTGGCTCGCAGACTGGGGACCCCCGTACCGATCCAGACATCGCCGGCTACGTGCGCGAGTACTTCAAGAGACAACCTGCCGATTGGAAGACGTGGCACGCCCAGCGAATTGGCAATCCTACCGGTCACCCCGAACGAGATGCCGCCGAAAAGGCCGCCGCGCATGCCGACACCCCCACGATCTCGCAGCTGGACACGTTGGGCCGGCCATTCCTGACCCTGGCTGACAATGGCCCTGACCTAACACAGCCCGGCCGGCATCTGTGGTTCGGGACGCGTATTGAGCTGGATATCGAAGGCAACCAGCGTGCGGTGAGCGACACCAAGGGCCGGGTGGTCATGCGCTACGACTATGACATGCTTGGCAATCGGATCCATGAGGCGAGCATCGAGGCAGGGGAACGCTGGATGCTGAATGACGCCAGCGGCAAACCGATCCGCTCCTGGGATAGCCGTGGCCATACTGTCCGTACCCAGTACGATTCCATGCGTCGCCCCATACGCTCCTTTGTCAGCGGAATCGATCCTGGCAATCCGACCCAGGAACTCCTGACCGAGCGCCTGGTCTACGGTGAGCAACATCCTGAGAACGACCAGCGAAACCTGCGGACTAAGCTCTACTTGCATTTAGACCAGGCCGGCAGCACCAGAAACGAAGCTTATGATTTCACGGGGAACCGGATGCACACCTCGCGGCGGCTGTCCCGGCGGTATAAGCAGGCGGTGGATTGGCAGGTTGTTGATAAGGCCGCCATTCCGCCTGATGCATCGACCCACCTGGGCCTCGCCGCGCTCGAGGCGGCTCTGGGGCCTCACCTAGAAACCGACAGCTATACCAATCGCACCACCTACGATGCGCTCAACCGGCCGCTCGCCCTTACAGTTCCGGACTCCAGTGTGATCCGGCCGCGTTATAACGAAGCCAATCTCCTCGAGGGTGTAGACGTCAACCTGCGTGGTGCCGAGACACTTACGCCTTTCGTCACGAACATCGACTACGATGCCGAAGGGCGCCGCACGATGATCGGGTATGCCACCACCGATGGCGTGGGGATCGCGACGACCTACCGGTACGATCCGGACACGTCTCGCCTCGTTCACCTCAAGACCAGCCGAAACTCAGCCGGCTTCAACGGAACTGACAGGCCAGGTGAGGTACAGAACCTACGATACACTTACGACCCTGCCGGGAACATCACGCACATCAGGGACGACGCCCAACAGACGATCTATTTCAACGGGCAAGTGGTGGAGCCTCATGCCTACTACACCTACGATCCTACATACCGCCTGATCGCTGCTACCGGTCGTGAGCATATCGGGCAAGCTGGGCAGCCGGAAACGTCGTGGAGTGACGAGCCGCGCTCGAAGCTTACCCATCCGCACGATGGGCAGGGCATGCGCAGTTATCGGGAGAACTACCAATACGATGACTCCGGGAATTTCGAGAAGGTCCTGCACCAGGCCATCAACGGCAATTGGACCCGGACCTACACCTACAACGAACCGAGCCAGCTCGAACCCGGAAAGAAGAGCAACCGCCTGAGTGGCAGCGCGGTCGGCCGCAGCAACAATACGGATGGATCTTACAGGTATGACGCCCACGGCAATATGATCCGCATGCCCCACCTGGCTAACCATCCTGACCCTGCAGCCCCCAACCTGCACTGGGATTACAAAGACCAGCTTCAACAAATCGATAAAGTGGTCGGGGCGAGTGCCTACTACGTCTATGACGCCGGTGGTCAGCGCGTGCGCAAGATGTGGGAGAAGGCCCCGGGTGTGATCGAGGAGCGGATCTACCTCGGTGTCTTCGAGATTTTTCGGCGGCGCGACGCTGCGGGCGCGGTCTCTCTCACCCGCGAGACGCTCCACATCATGGGTGACAAGGAACGCGTCGCCATCGTCGAGACTAGAACCCAAGGAGACGACCCGGCGCCGGCGCAGCTCACCCGGTATCACCTGGGTAATCACCTGAGGTCGGTCAGCCTGGAACTGGACCAGGATGCCCGGGTCGTCTCTTATGAGGAATACACGCCCTATGGCAGCACCGCCTATCAGGCGGTCCACCACCAACTGGAGACCCCCAAACGATACCGCTACACCGGCAAGGAACGGGATGAAGAGAGCGGCCTCTACTTCAGTGGAGCGCGCTACTACGCCCCGTGGCTCGGGCGATGGACCCGTCCTGATCCTGCGGAGCTGATCGACGGCGTGAATCGCTATTCCTACACCAGGAACAACCCTCTACGAGGGACTGATCCCACCGGTGCCCAAACGCAAGATGAAACCCGCCCGTCACCAGTTAATCAGGTAGCGCCGGTTGGGGCGCCTGACCACGGCACGGGTCAGTCCGATGGCAGGTCTCATGGAGGATCCGCCCAGATCGGCGCCGGTATCGCGAGCAGTGCCCCAGCGATGATCGAGGGGGCCATTTGGAACAAGACATTTCTGTTCGAGGTCTCCGATAGCCTTCAAGGCACTATTTGGCGGCGGCGCGGGAACGCGCTCGAGTTTCTTGCCGGAAATAATAGATGGCAAGGTGGGCTTCATCTAGCGGAGAATGCTGACCGACTCACAAATACAAGCGTGATCCAAATCAAGTCCACCACTCAGTTCACGAAGATTGGCCAGGTAACACGTGACGCCACCTGGGACGCCGCGCAGTACATGGTGGATCACCCGACCATCGCTAAGGGCCGCCTGCCTCAGGCGCACATCATCGTTCCCTCCGGCACGCCGAACCGGGTCGTGAACGCCGCCGAAAACGCACTCGCGACCGCTCGCAAGCCCTTGCCGGGCCGCGTGACCGGACGGGCGCCCATAGTAACTCGGGGGCTCCCGGTTGGTCGTACCTTGAACGTGGCCGGCAAAGTGCTGGGTGCCGCAGGCGGCGCGTTCTCAGCCTATTCGTTGGTTGAGGATTACAAGCGAGGGGACGTCGCCTCAGGCGTTGGCAACGCGTCCGGAGTGGTCTCCTCCGCTGCAACCCTTGCAGCCCCGATCATCGGGACCACGGCCGGCGCAGTGACAGGGGCATTCGCCATTGGTTACGGGGCGGGAACTCTAATCAATGATCACGTGCTGAGCGAGGATACCAAGGACGCTATAGGGGGCACCCTCAACGAGATCATTAATGAGGGCGGCTGGAAAGAGTTGTTCAAACATCCATTCGGAATCGGAATGTAAAGGCTCCACATGTGGCCTGATCAGGTTCGAAAGTAGCATCGGCTGCCCATTTACTGTCTCGCTGCGGCCGAGGCATCCTCGCACGAAGGGAAGAAGAAAGGAAGACGGCCATGACCGGCATCGCGACTCCTCGGCCAATGATTTCTCCGTTCCTGCGCCCTGTCGTCCCGACTCGGCCTCTCGCGGACTTGGACACGTTGAGAGTCGAAGAGAGTGACTATATCGCCAAGCGCCTCAACGATCAGCTGCGCACCGAGATCTCCACCGTCATTGGTACGGGGAAGCCCGGTATCTCCAGGCTGCTAACGACTCTCGAGATCGATTACCGCGACGTGAAGTCAACTGACCTCAACACCGTCATCAGGACCAAGGTGCTGGCCGAGGCCAACAAGGATCCCCGCCTCGCAGCCGAGGTAAAGGCGGTTGAGGATGTCCTGACAGCGAGTAGGCCAGTGCAGGTTGCCAGCGTGTTGGATCTGGGGGTGCCGCTCAAGGACCACCCCTTGTTGGCCAAGGACTTTCGCCGGGAGAAGGCGCTGGCTTTCGGTGCGGCGATCAATCTGAGACCGGAGCTCGCCGCCAAGCTGGCTGAGAAGGACCTCGTCCTGGAGGAGGCCACCGATGCCACACTCAACGAGCTCGTAACCGAGAGCATCCTCACGAAGGCGCAGACCACCGACCTCCGGCTGGTCATCAACATGAGTCGCATGGGCGGGGAGAACCTCGACCTGATCAAGGCGTTGCGTACGGCCCAGGTAAAAGCGCTGGAGGATCTGGTGTCGTGGGAGCGGGCGGACTGGACCAAGGTTCTCAAGGACCAAAAGGTAACGTTGCCGGAAGGCGAAGACAGTCTTGACTCCTACGCCGGCAACCTTCGCGACACCGTCGAAGCGACCTTTCCCACCCAGTATGCGCTCAAGCGTCTGGTCAGGACCAAATTCGACGTCGAGGCGAAAGCGATCGAGTCCGTCGACCCGCTGCTGAAGCAGAACGACGGGCTCTTCAGTGGGACTGCAGTGAATACCGCGGCGCTCAAGTGGGGCGCGATCGCCGCTCCTGCCCGGAAGCAAATCACCAAAGATTTGGATGTCGCACTGACCTTTGCGAACACCTATCGCCATCTCGGGGTGGGCGAGATCCTGAACGACAAGGCGCTGACTCCAGCGCAGAAGAACACCGCAGTCACCCAGCGTCTATCTGTATTGGACACCTTCTACAAGAACAATCCGCAGCTGGATCTGCAATTCACGGACTTCCTTGACAAGCAGGCGGTGTTCAACTGGACCGGCGTCCCAGAGGTCGATCGTCCCAAGATCAAGAAGCAGCTCATGGCGTATCAGCGGGCCCGCAACCTGGCGCCGAGTTTCGAGGGAAGCGCCAAGCTCCTGGGCCGGGGCTTGGATTCAGCGGCTTCCATTGCGAGCCTGTCTGAGGACGAATTGCGCCAGACGACGGGTTTAGACTTGGACGCCGCACGCCTGGTGTATGAAAAGGCGCAGCTCACCAGCATCGCTACCTCGAACTTTCTGGAGGCCATCCGAGACGCACGCCATGGCCTGTTCAAGGACATTGCCATGGGAAACCAGGCGCCTGTGGTCAGCGACCTGCGGCAGCTAGAGGGATTCGACGAGCACTTGGGCACTCGGGGCTTCTGCGATTGCGAGCACTGCAAGTCCATTTTCAGCCCGGCGGCCTACTTCTGTGATCTGATGTATTTCGTAGAGGAGAAAGTGTCCAAGCAAGCCTTCGTCCCCAGTCGCCCTGGCCACCCGCTCTACCTGAAGAACCGGCGGCCGGACCTCTGGAAGCTGAAGCTCACCTGCCAGAACACATCCACTGAAATCCCCTACCTGGACGTAGTCAACGACGTTTTGGAGCAATACGTCAAGAAAGATCTGGGGATCGCAGATGTGTACGATATGCTGCGGCAATCCAATCTATCGTGTACGCTGCCCTTTCATTTGCCGCTCGAGGAGCTGCGGCTCTATCTCGGCCACTTCGGGCTGAGCCTCTACGACGTGTACCGGTTGCTGGGGGAGCCCCTGGCCAAACAGCAGCGGGAAAAACTGAAGCTGTCAGAGCTTGATCTGCAAATCGTAACGACGCCAAACCCAACAGAGGTGAAAGGGAGATTCGGCAATCCCGATCTCGCCAACTTCAAGGTACAGGATTTCATCAAAGTGGCGGCGCTGAACCGGGGGGAGCTGGACGATCTCCTAAGGATCCGCTTTGTACCTGAGATCGCACAAGTGAAGGTGAAGACCATCACCGGGACGACCGACATTCAGCAATTCGAAGAGGTACTGCAGGATCTCACCGATGCCCGGCTCGACCTTATCCACCGCTTCGTACGGCTATGGAGACAGACCCGCTGGACCATCAGGGAATTCGACCTGATCCTGAGTTCACTAAAAGGGGCCGGCTTGCTCAACACGCTGGAGGACAAGGACGCCGCCGGCAACCCGAAGATTCTGCAGCTCGCCGAGCTGGTGCTGATTCAGGAGGCGCTGGATCTGAGTGCCGAAGAAGTGTGTGCCATGGTCGACGAGATCCCGAAGACCGGGGTGGAGGAAAACCAGAAGGGGCTGTACCAGCGGCTGTTCAACCAGGAGAAGATTTTCGGGGTTGCCTCGGTTGCTTCCGATGGGACCAAGACATACAAGGCCCAGGCCACGCTACCCGCCGACAAGGCCCGCGATACAATAAGCGCGCTGCTCCTCGCGGGGCTCGGAATAACCGAAGCGGAGCTGACCACCCTCCTGGTTCTGCTGCAGGTGAACCCGGACGCTGACGTGATAGTGGACAGCAAGCTCATCTCGAAGCTCTTCCGGCACGCCCGGATTGCCAAGGGACTGGGGCTGTCCATCGAGGAGCTGATAGCCGCCACGAAACTGAAACTGGGTGGCGCCCCCATCACTCAACTGAGTCATATCTACGACGTCATAGGCTTCAAGACCTGGCAGACCGCCTCGCCGTTCACCGTGGCCGAGCTCACGATGATCATACGGGGAGACGAAAGCAGCTCTCTGAAGTATCAGAACGACCCGATCTCAGTGGCGGCAGCCGTGCTGGAGATTCAGCAGGCCGATGACACCGACAAAAAGGCACTGCTGAAGGCATACCTACAGAAGAGCTTCAATCTGAGCACGGACCAGTTCGAGCGTGATTTCTTCCCCGATCTGCTCTCGCTCGATCTGAATTCCCCGGCCATTGCAAAGGCGCTCACCGCCCCCTTCACGGGAGGGAAGCCCAATACTCCCGCCGACCTCGACGGATTGGTAAGACTGACCAGGGAGCTGGAACGCCTGACCTTGCTGTTCGGGAAGCTCCAATTCAGCCCTGCCGCGATCGCGTATTTGATCCAGAACAAGGCAGTATTCGGGGTGACCGACCTGAAACGCCTCCAGCTTGGAGACCTGGTGAATGCCGTTTCCTACCGCGCGCTGGTCGAGATCAATCCGGCCATGGAAGAGAAGATCCGGGCTGCGCTGATCCAATACCAGCCGGCCAAGAAGTTCTCGTCATCAGACATCAAGACCTTGGCTGATCTCTGGCAACGCACGCAGAAGCAGACTCAGTCAACCGCCGATGCAGTCACCGCGCCAACAGCGTTAGAGGCAGTCCGAGCTATCCTGGGAATACAGGAAGCATGCCGCAAGCTCGGTATTGAAGCGCCGTCGTTGCTCAAACTGCGGGCCACCGACTATCCCGGGATCCAGGCTGCGCGCGATGTGGTGAGTGGCGCGTTTGCGGCGAAGTACGATGATGAAAAGGTCCGCGCCGAGAAGCTGGAGCCCTACGGTGACAGGATCAATACACGCAAGCGCGACGCTTTGTGCGATTACATCATCGCCCGCCGTGACAAGTTCAAGTTTGCCGACCGCTCGGATCTCTACGAATTTTTCCTACTGGACACCGAGATGAGCGGCTGCTTCCGCACCTCGAGGCTGGTGTCCGCGATCGGCAGCGTGCAACTGTACGTCCATCGGTGCCTGCTGAACCTGGAGCAATCGGATAAGGTGCTCAATCCCACCATCGCAGATGTCAAGGTCAATCCGACCTGGATTCCGATGGACGAGTGGGCATGGCGGCAAAACTACCGGGTGTGGGAGGCGAACCGCAAAGTCTTTCTGTATCCGGAGAACTACATCGATCCGACCCTGAGGGACACCAAGACCCACATCTTCAGGGAACTGGAAGAGGAGCTCTTGCAGGAGAAGATCACCCAGCAGGCGGCAGAGAATGCCTATAAGAAGTATCTGGCTCAGTTTACGGAATTGACCAAACTGCGTTTTGGCGGTGGCTACTATCACAGCATTCCCAGGAATGCTGCGTTGGTAGACCTGTCCGCGGCCAAACAGGGAATCAAAGAAGACGTCTACTATCTGGTGAGCGGGGTCTTTCTGGCGGGAGAGTCCGAAGACAGCGGCTACCATCTCTTCGGCCGGACCAATGTCCAGCCGTACCAGTACTACCATCGCGGTTACAACCATTACAAGAGAGTATGGGGAAACTGGAGCAAGATTCAGCTGGCCATCGAGGCCGCGGAAGTGTCGGCGCTGGTGCACCTGGGCAAGCTGTACCTGTTCTGGACCGAGGTTCAGAGCAAGGAGATCAACCGGGTCAGGAGTGGTGAGTCAAAGCCGAAAGGGACGTTGTTCAAGGTATTCCTCAAGTACTCATTTCTGGACGAAAGCGGGAAATGGGCAAGCCCGCAGCGCATTTACCTGGGATACACCCATTCGACCGAAGCCAGAATGTACGAACGTCTGAACGAGGACTTCCCGAAGAATGACGAGGATGCCCTGGAGAAAAAGCACGACGCCATCCTCGACCGATACATCAGGGAAGTCTTCCGAAAGCCATATGCGCGTCTGGACATTTCTCAGCAAAGCGCCCAGAACGGGTCAGCCACCGTGGATACGATTAGCCCCATCGAGCTCTCGTATCTCTGGTCGCAGAATCGCAACCTGGAACAGGTTACCTACACCACTAAGGCCCGCTCGAAGGACGTGAGCCCGGGGGCGCTGGACATCGTATTGGAGGTGCCAGCCAGATCGTTCTTGGTATCGGGCAATGACTTCGATGCCGTCGCGCCCAAACCCGCGACCGCTGAAGGCACTCTCCGGATTGCCGGCATCAGTATGAGTGTTCAAGCCCAAGGCTCCATCACCCTGACGAGCGCTTCGTCGGCCATTTTTTCTGCTGAGAAACTCAAGTTCGGCAACGGAGATGTCGATTTCAAGATTGCTATACCCTTGAGTGTGAACGTGGGACATTCCACGCCGCTCAGCATTGTTGCCTCGAATTTCGACCTGTCTCTATCCAAGAACGAGCTCACCAGCCACTCCGTCGAAGATCTTACGGTCCACCCCAATGGCCGGGCGATCAACAATGGTACAGTGTCGTTCCTGAAAGCCGAGTATGACGTCGCCTTTACCGACAATGGACATTCGGCCCACTACGTGGAGGATGGGAGCGACGACTTTACGGCGGCCAACAGGATCCTCGAACAGTTCCCATGGGGCGACGCCCGGCTGGTGATCGCCAACGGCGGCGGGGCTCCCGAGACCGTAAGCGTTACCACTGTTCTGACCGACGAGCTCAGCGACGTGTTGTACGGCAAGGGTATCGAGCAGTTGTTGGCGTTAACAACCCAACAGTTGACGGACATCTACGGACGCAGGCTCGATTTTACGGGAGCCTATGGCGAGTACTATCGCGAGATGTTTTTCCATATCCCGTTTCTGATTGCAAGCCACCTGAATGCCAATCAGCAGTTCAGGGACGCCAAGTGGTGGTACGAGCGCATTTTCAATCCCACTGCGGATGAGAGCCCGGGAGACACTAACCCCAGCGACCGCAACTGGCAGTACCGGGAGTTCCGCAATGTCAACATCGGCAAGCTCAAGGAGATTCTTACCCAAGGGGCGGCAATCGACGCGTACAAGAAAGACCCATTCGATCCGCACGCGATCGCCCAGCTGCGCTTGAGCGCGTACCAGAAGACGATCGTCATGAGATACATCGATAACTTGCTCGACTGGGGTGATCACCTCTTCGCACAGGATACCAGGGAGTCGATCAACGAGGCCGAGATGCTGTACCAGCTGGCGGCCGACATCCTGGGCAAGCGTCCGGTCAAGGTTGGTAAATGCAGTGTAACACACGAGAACGACCTGACCTATGAGAAGATTGGGCCGGAGCTGGCCAAAGGCTCTGAGTTCCTGGTCACCCTGGAGCACGTTTATGCCACGGTGCAGAACCAGGTCGCGCTGGATGTGCAGCCGGCGAACACCACCAAGGAACTGGCGGCTACCCTGGGCAATGCCCGGCCTGCGGCAAAAAGCAACCGCTTTGCGACGCTCAGTGAAGCTGCGCGCGTGTCTCGAATCAGCGACATGACTGCTAAGTGGCCGCCGAACCTCACGACGGTACCCGGAGTCGCAACCGCCTCACGGAGTTATCAAGCCAAGCAGTACGCCGCCGTGGTAAAGGGGAAAGCCTTAGCCAAGCGTCGGTTTGAGGCCTGGTCCGATGCCTCGAGCTTCAAGGACAAGGTGAAGCTCCAACCGGTTACGCGGCAGCCGGGGCTTGAACAGGTCAAGCAAGGCGCGCTGGTCTTCTGCGTCCCTCCGAATGTCGAGTTGCTGAGCTACTGGGATCGGACTGAGGACCGCCTGTTCAAGATTCGTAACTGCATGAACATCAGCGGCGTGCGGCGAAGCCTGGCGCTCTTCCAGCCAGCGATCGACCCCATGCTGCTGGTGCGGGCGCGCGCTGCCGGATTGAGCCTGGAGGACATTGTCGGGGGCAGGGGCAATCCCACTCCCTATCGATTCAGCTATCTCAGCGAGAAATGCAAGCAATTCGTGCAAACGGTACAGAGCTTTGGGGGCGCCCTGTTGAGCGCTCTGGAGAAGAAGGACGTCGAAGAGTTGTCGCTCCTGCGATCGGTCCACGAACGAAACATCCTGCGCCTTAGCCGGGACATAAAGCGGCAACAGTTCAAGGACACCCAGTATCAGTACCAGGCGGCGGAAGCCAGTGTTGCCAATGTCCAGAACCGGGTGGACTACTATCAGGGCCTGATCAGTGATGGCCTGACCGATTGGGAATCGGTGCAGCAGGTCACGAAACATAGCGCCACGATTCTGCGGGGCGCCGAGGGTGTTCTGCATCTGGGCGAGGCAATCGCGTCGCTAATACCCAATGCGGGAAGCCCCTTCGCCATGACCTATGGTGGCGTCCAACTCGGCAAGAGCTTCGAGGGGTTTGCCGTATGGACTCAGACGATGGCGTCTATCCTCAATGAGATTTCTTCGTCTGCCGGTCTGGAGGCAACCTTCCAGCGTCGGGAACAAGACTGGAAACAACAACTGACTCTGGCCCAGACGGAGCTGAAGCAGTCCGAGAAACAGCTTCTCGCAGCCGAAATCCGCAGCCTCATCGCGGAAAAGGAACTGGCTAATCACGAAAGGATTATGGAGCAGGCCGATGAGCTCCACGATTTCTACAAGAACAAGCTTACCAACCTGGGCCTTTACAATTATCTGGGCTCGACGCTGAGCCGGCTCTATCGGGAAGCCTACAATGTCGCGTACGACATGGCCCGAATGGCCGAAGCGGCGTACCGCTTCGAAATCGATGATCAGGGGGCGTTCATTGCGGGTGACAACTGGCAGTTTGATCGCGCTGGCTTGCTGGCCGGAGAAAAGCTGCTGATGCAGTTGCAGAAGATGGAGAGGGCATATATCGAGAAGAACGTGCGCACTCCCGAGATAACCCAGTCGTTTTCCGTCGCCTTACTGGATGCTTCTCAGCTGGTCCAACTGCGCCAGACCGGCTCCTGCAAGATCAAGATCCCGGAGATCGCCTTCGAGGTCCTTTATCCAGGTCAATACAAGCGCCTGATCAAGTCCGTAAGGCTGTCGGTGCCTTGCGTGGTAGGGCCGTACACGAACGTGAGCGCCAAGCTCACGTTGAAGCGGGGAGAGGCGGAACTGGTGGATAAGGCCACTAACCCTCACCTGGTGGACCTGGAGCAGGGGAAGGAGACCTCGATCACCACCAGCAGCGGGAGTAACGATGCGGGTGTGTTCGAGTTCAACTTCAAGGATGAGCGGTATTTACCCTTCGAGGGTAGCGGCGCTATAAGCGAGTGGAGCCTTGAGCTGCCGTCCGCGATGAGATCATTCGACTACGACACAATCGCCGACGTGATCCTGCATATCAGTTACACGGCAAAGGACGGCGATCGGACCCACGCCGAGAGCACGCTTGCCGCCGCCCTTAACACGCATGCCACCACGAGTGGTTTGTTCCGGCTGTTGAGCCTGAAGCATGAATTCCCAAACGCGTATAACCAGCTGCTGAACCCCCAGGCGGGCGCGCCACAAAAGACCGAGCTCACTATTGAAAAGAAGCACTTTCCCTATCTGATCGCACAGCGGACGTTGGCCATCGCCCAGACCAAGGTCTATATCAAACCCAAAGCAGACGCGGCGGTGAGTCCGCCCGCTACGATGAACATCAACGGGGCCAATGCGGTGACCTGGAGTCCTGCGGAGGACATCGCATTGCCAGGCAGCACTGGAGAGAAGAACAAGATGAAAGGGGGGACGGTCAACCTGAGCGGGTCGCCGGTTCGTAAATGGACGATTGAGGCCGGTGTGACCGGGCTCAACAAGGATTCCGTAGATGACGTGTTGATCGTGCTGAAATATAAGAGCTCATAGCCCTTCAGTCGGCATCGTCGTCGTCGCGGCGGTCTTTGAGTGCTTCGGCGGCAGTGTGTCGGATAGCAGCGTCCTTCTCCCGTGCCGCCAACTCGAGCACGGCGTCGCCGCGGCGGTCCTCGATCTCGGCGAGTGCCCGGACCACCGCGTAGCGCAGGCGGGGCTCGGCGCCCGCGTACGCATGGGACAAGGCGGGCACAGCCACCGAGTCGCCGATCTCGCCGAGCGACATGGCGGCGATCACCTTGAGCTCGGGGTCAGGATCCCCGACGGCGGCAATTAGCCGGGGCGGCGCCCGCTGGAGGTCGTCTAGCTCGCCCAGTGATTGGGCCGCGAGCCGTCGGACGACGATGTCTGCGTCATCGATGGCTTGCGCCAGCGCGCTCGCCGCTTTGGGATTTTCCACCTCACCGAGCGCCCTGGCTGCGGCACGGCGTACATCGGTCGTCTTGTCCCTGAGCGCCTGCGCCAGCGCGCCGGTGGCGCGGTGGTCCTCGATCTCGCCCAGTGCTTCGACCGCGGCCATACGCACCCGAGGATCGCTGTCGCGCACCAGCGCCGTCAGACGTTCGGTGGCCCGGATATCCTCGATCTCACCCAACGAATTTGCAGCTGCGGCGCGAGTCTCCGGATCGGCCGCTCGAAATAGCTCACTCAACGGCTTCACTGCCCGCGCATCCTCCAGCTCACCTAAGGCATATGCGGCCATCCGGACGACGGCCGGCTCCCCATCCCGCAGAGCGCGGGTGAGATCGTGGAACGAGGTGGGATCCTCTGCGTGAGCCAGGCCCAACGCCGCGGCCTCACGGACGCGAGCATCTTCATGCCGGAGTCCGTCGCGGAGCTGCCGTACTGCTCTGCTCTCTTCGCTCTGACCCAGCATCCGGGCGGCGGCTCGGCGCACGCATGGTTTGGGGTCGCCTAGCGCATGTGCCAGGTGCGAAAGCGCCGCTTGATCCTTCACCCGTGCGCTCAAAACCTGGCGGCTCTGCTCCACTGTCTCTTCCTCCTTCAAACTCCCCGGCTGATATCCCCAGTTCCGGTCGCCCCAATTGTTCCCAATTGAATGGACCACGAACTGGCACACCACGGGATCGGCTCCCCCCAGGGACTGGAGGAAACGCGCTACTGCGGAAGAATCCGGCCCTCGATTGGGCGGGGCAACGCCGGCCCAGGGATCGACGTCATCGTAATCACTGTGATGGGATTGGGCGTGCAGTGGTGTACCGGCTTTGGACAGTAACAGGAGGACAAGCGCCACGAGCGCGCCGAGTGAGGGACGATCATACATCATATGGTCTCCGGCTTCCGGGCGTTTCGAGGAGGCCTACCTTGGGCGGCCATGCTCGATCTTGGATAGCTGGATCATGAAGAGGGTTGTAAGGGTCAGGCAGGCTGGCTCTGTCGCAAAAGGGGCCTATACCTGTCGCATTTCAGTCCTTGCCCCAAGGCGGACTATTTCGTATGGTCGGGCCTCAATTGATTCCATTACCGAGGGGCTCCTGTGGAAATCAAGCCCCATGAACGGCGCTATCTCGTAAGCTTTGCCCAGGCCGCGCTGGGCCTGGGTGAAGATCGCAGTGCCGCTGAGCAGGCCGTAGACCGGCTCGATGAATTTCTGGTGTCGGTCCCGGCATCGGTCCGTTCGCGCTTCCATTTGGCGCTCCTGATTTCGCCCCCGCTTTTCACCAAAGCACGATTTGCCCGTAAGCCGCTGG
>WUUC01020170.1_pt1 | contig 18894 bp, 37 predicted proteins | sample 6278441 | NCBI WGS metagenome assembly WUUC01 (sample SAMN13675441, study PRJNA597444) | soil metagenome | isolation source: soil | place: USA: Washington | collected 2017-10 | reverse complement strand
CGCCGTCGTCGAGGAGCCGGGCCATGTCGACGCGGCGGATCTTGGCGGTGCCCTTGTCCCCCCAGGTCGGGCCCCAGGAGTTGTAGATGGTGTAGTAGCCCGACCCGGACGGTCCGCGGGTCACCTTCAACCCGATGACCAGGCAGCAGTGGCCGCCCATCTTGGCGCCGGTGGGCTTGATGTAGCCCCGCTTGTCGGGCCTGAACATGCCCTCGTACCAGTCGACGCCGATGATGACCGGCCCGAGCGTCATGGCCAGGGCCATCTCGTACTCGTTGTTGGCCGCGCGGTACTCCCCGACGTAGCCCAGTTCCTGGGCCGCTTCCAGGCCGGCGCGCACGCTGGTGCCCTCGTAGAACGGGTTGGCCCCGGAGTAGGAGCCGCCCTCCCAGTCGTCGATGTGCTGGGCGGGCCAGTAGATCTGCTCGCGGGCGAACCGCTCGTCCAGACCCATGATCGGCACCGGGTTGAACCGCAGCTCGTTGGTGACGCCGAACCCGACGCAGGCGCCCTCCTTGCCCTGGTTGAGGACCGGTTCACCTTCGGGGATTCCCCAGTTGATCGTGACCGGTTCGAGCTGGCCGCCGATGACGGCCATGACCGGCTTGTTCTGCGCCCCGGGTTCGGCGATGCGGTCCAGCCGCACGTCGAAGGTCTGCTGCTCGTTACGCAGCGGGATCGCATCGCCGGGGGGCTTGCGCTTACCGGCCATCGCGGGACTGCTTCGGGTCCGGGGCCTGCTCCAGCCGGTCGGGCTGCTCGGTGTTGACCAGGGCCACCTTGTTCAGGCGCTCGGTCACGTCGTCGTCCTCGTCCAGCGGGGCGGTGAGCTGGTCGATCGGGTCGCCTTCTCCGGCGCCGAAGCGGCCGTCGGTGTCGATGGGGGCCACTCCGTAGTCGCCGGGCTGGTCCCCGGGGACCTGGCGCGGGGTGGCCTGATCGGTGGCCTGATCGGCGTCGTCGCGGTTGTTGGTCATGGAGAGTCCTTTCGGTTGCACGGGAAGGCGACGTGGCGCAGTTGGCGCCAGCCGGTGAAGTTGCCGGGCGGGTCCTCGCCCCAGCGGGCCGGTGTGGCGACGTGCTCCAGCGGCGAGGCGTGCGGCGGGTCGGCGGTGACCAGCCGCTGGTACAGGTCGAGGTCGGCCTGGGGGTCGCGTTTGCCGGCGTGGGTGAGGTAGCTGACGCGGGCGCAGCGGGCGGCGGAGACCGGCGCCAGGGACTCCCGTGCAAGCCAGGAGATGTCCTCGTGGGTGATGTAGGGCAGGTGCCAGTTGCCCTGCGGCACGGGGGTGGGTTCGGAGGCCGTGTAGGCGGCCTGCATCGCGTCGGCGGCGGCGCGGATCTCGGCCTGGGCCAGTGCCTCGACGGTGGCCGGCGGGGTGGCGCGCTGGTGGAAGAAGTTGTCCCACTCGGTGGCCGACACGATGATCGTGGTGGTCATGAACGGCTCCAGGAGCCGGTTGACCACGGATTTGTGCACGCCGAGTTCGAGGAGTTTTTCAGCCGACTGGACGGCGTTGTCGCGGGCGCCGAGCCAGATCTGTTGAGCCTTGGCGGCGTCGGCCGGGCCCAGTTCGGGGCCGCCCTGCATGCCGCGCTGGTTGAGCGGCCAGGACAGCGGGATGCCGGGGAACTCGACGAGGCGGCGCAGGGTCTTGGAGACGGGGATGGCGCGGCTGGAGGCGGAGTTACGGGAGAACGCCCGGTGGGTGTTGAACTCGGCCAGCATGAAGCGGTGGAGGGTGACCTCCATGGTGGTCAGCCGGTGCCCGAACGGGGTGATGGAGTCGGCGATCACGTGCGCCGTAGGGGTGAACTCGCCTGTGTCGATCGTGCCTGTGTCGGTCTCGCCTGCCACGTCGGGTTCTACCGACGGGGTCGTTGTGACTACGCCGCTACACCGGCCGCTACTACCCGAGCAGCGATGACAGGACCCAGATCACGAAGCTGGTGAACAGCAGGGTGGCGATGGTGCCGATCAGGAACCCGTTCCAGAAGTCGTTGCTGCTCACATCTTTGCCACCTGGGTCACCCCGCCAGTGAGGGTGAAGCGGTAGACGGCGTCGGCGAGGTCGGTGAACGCGTCGGAGTGGGTGACCAGGACGACCTGTACGTCGGGGGTCTGGTCGACGAGGTTGCGTAGGAACTCGGCCATCCGCGGCTCGTAGTCGGCCGACAGGTGGGCGAAGGTCTCGTCGAGGAACAGGACGGGGGCCTGCCGGTCGCGGGAGAGCAGCAGGACGACCAGGCGCAGCAGGGTGCCGATGACGGCGGCCAGGCCCCCGCCCCGGGCGTCCATGACGGGGGTGTCCACCGTCGTGCCGTCGTCGAGGGTGGACCGCACGACGAAGTCGACCTCGGGCCGGTTGCCGCGCACGACCGGTTGCAGGTGGAAGGACAGGTCGGTGCCGAAGATGGCGTGCAGCCCTTTGGTGACCAGTGCCTCGATGGTGGCCTGGGCCTTGGCCTGGCGGGCTTCGCCGATGGAGGTCAGAACGGCGGCGGCGCGGGTGAAGTGCTCGATTTCGGCTTCGAGGCGGTCGATCTGCTCGGTGAGGGTCCGGCCCTGGCGGGCCAGGGCCTGCGCCTCGCCGGCCTGGCGGTCCAGGGCGCGGCGGGAACGGCGCAGCCGCTCGGTCAGCGATGCCAGCGGTGCCGGGGTGAGCAGGTCAGTCATCCTCGGACACCGTGTCGCAGCGCACGCACTTGTACACCGAGTACAGGTACTCCCAGGAGTGGTCGACGGCGCACTCGTCCTCGTCTTCCTCGGTGGCGTCCGGCTCGGGTTCGGTGTTCATGAGCTGTCCCGTTCTGCGATGGCCTGGCGGAGGTAGCAGGCGAGGTCGAGGGCTTCCTGGTAGGCGTCGAGGAGGCTGTCGCGGCCGTTGTGCGGCTGGAGGAAGGTGCCGTAGCGGCTCGTTCCGAGGGCCTTGCGGGCGGCGATGTCGGCGGCGACGAGATCGTGGATCGATGGCCCGTCGTTGGGCGTGGGCAGCGGCTGGTCGTGGGCGTCGCGGGGGCGGCGGAGCTGCGGGGGCAGCGCGGTCGTGTCCGCGTCCAGCGCGTCGATCATCGCCCGGAACTGCGGCTCCGGCATCGGCTCCACGTGCCGCGGGGGTAGGTGCGGGTGGTTCATGTCAGCTCCTCGGACCAGTTCAGGTACATCTGCTGGATGACCCCGACCACACCCGAGCCGGAGCCGTCGCTGGTCTCCTCGCGCATCAGCAGCGGGCTGCGGCGGGTGCGGGTGTCCTCGCCGAGCCACAGCGACATGTCCGAGACGCAGTGGTCCAGCTCCAGGACGGTGTCGACGAGGTCTTGCAGGTGTTGCAGGTGCACCGTCAGGACCCGGGCCGGCTGGGTCCACTGGGCGCGGGCCACGTCGATGCTGGTGTTGCCGTGCGGGTCCTTGCACGCCACGGTGCAGGTGCCGTTCGGGGAGAGCAGCAGGGCCACACCGAAGGTGTCCCGGTCGGCGGTGTGCTTGACCCGCCCGAGGGCCCGGTTGAGTTCGCGGGCGTCGATGACGACCTGGTGGCGGTTGGTCAGGGCCGGGCGCAGCAGGGTCGCCGACAGGTCCGGGTAGGGGTAGGCGAGCTTGGTGACGACGAACAGGTCACTGTCGTGCTCGGTGTCCACCCGCACGCTGATGTGGCGGTCCAGGTCGGCGACCTCGATCTCGGAGTGCCAGGTGACGAGACGGTTGATCCGGTCGACGGCGGCCACCGGCAGCGTGATCGACAGCGGGAACCCGGGCAGCGCGGCCTGGGCGAAGCGGGTGCCGTCGCAGGCGGTCACGGTGCCGGCGCGGATGTCGATGGCGGCCAGGGCCGGGCGGCCGGCGTCGGTGCCGGCGGCGTAGCGCACCGCTGCCAGGGCGTCGGTGAAACGGTCGGCGTCGATGGTGGTGCGCATGGCGTCGCCGGCCACCGGCGGGTCCGGGGGGAAGTCGGCCCCGGAAGGGATGCGCAGGGTCCACGTGGTGAACCCGACCCCGATGTGGGCGCCGGTGGAGTCCACGACCAGGTGCACGTCCTGAGGCCCGGCCGAGCGCAGAATGTCGGCGACCTTACGCACCGGCAGCACCGCCGTCCCGGGCTGCTTGACGGCGACCTGGCCGGTGGTGGAGATGAGGGTCAGTTCGGTGTCGGTGGAGGTGACCGACAGCCGGTCGGCGGTGGCGTGCAAGCGGGCGTGCTTGAGCACCGGCATGGCGTCGCGGGCGGGGATGACGGCCAGGGCCCGGGTCATCAGGTTGCGCAGCACCGAGCGGGGGATGGTCATGTCCAGCGTCGGCCCGGTGTCTGCCGGGGCGGACACGGGGCCGGGTGCGGCGGCGAACAGGTCGTCGACGATCGACACGAACTCAGGCTCCGATCTTGTCCAGCTCGGCGGTCAGGTCGGCCATCTCGGCGGCGAGCCTGCCGTTCAGCTCGGCCAGCACCCGCCGCGCGTCGTCCACTGTGGACACTCCCCAGCCGTCGAGAAGGGCAGCACGGGCCTGTAGGGCGCGGGCGGCTGCGGCGTCGCGGGCGTGCTCTGCCCGCACTCGTTCCCGGGCGGCTGCGGCGATGCGTTCACGCAGGGCGTGCAGCTCCCCGACGGTGTCGGCGGCGCTCACGGGTTGTCCCCGGCGACCGCCATGGCCAGAATGACCGCACGGGCCAGCGCCGGCACCCACTCCTGCTCCTCGGGCCGGTCGTGCAGCGCGATGTCGACCTCGTCCAGGCCGTAGTCGTGGAACTCGAAGTGGCGGATGGCGTGCTCGGCGGCTTGTTGCAGGTTCATGCCTTCTCCTCGGAGGTGGCGGCGGCGCGCAGCCCGGCGGCGCGCAGCCCGGCGGCGAGGGTGGGGCCGAAGCCGAGGGCGTCGGCGTCGGGGGCGTACCGCACGCAGGCGTGGCGGACCTCGCACCACTGGCAGCCCGACGTGGTCTCCTTGCAGTCGCGGTCCCCGGACCACATCTGGCGGGCCATGCGCATGAGGCGCACCCACAGGTCGCGGCGCATGTCCTGGTCGACGACGAAGGTGACCAGCGGGTTGGTACACATCGGCTGGATGAGCCCGACGTGGGCGGTCGGTTCCTTGCTGTTGGCCAGGACCGCCAGGTCGTAGAAGACGAGCTGGCCGATGCAGCGCCGCCAGTACTGGTCATCGGCGGTGCCCTTGAGGTCGAGCACGACGAATCCGCTGGGAGTACGTACGAGCAGGTCCATCTCCCCGACCAGGTGGACCTCAGCGGCCGTGCCGTTGCCGAGATAGGGCATGTAGGTGGGGTAGGTGAACCGCAGGGCGCTCTGGAACGGGTAGGGCAGGACGAGCTTTTCCAGGATCGGCTCCAGCCGGGTCACCAGCTCCTTGCAGTAGCCGCGGACCTCGTTGCGGTCCTCGGAGTGCTTCCACCGCACCACCCCGTCGCCGGATTCGCGGGCCTCGGCGATACCGGTGTCGATGGCCTCGTCGACCATGCCGGGCATCGCGCCGGGCTGCGGGTCGGCCAGCCACTGCCGCATGATCCGGTCGACCACCATGCCGTGGTAGTAGCTCCGGAGGTTCTTGGCCTGGTTGGACTTGCCCTCGCGGACCAGAAACGCTTTCTGCCGGCACTCCTCGTGGGTCTTGAGCGCCGACCAGGACAGGCGCAGGATCGGCGGGGTCATGCCGCACCCTTGGACGGGCCCTTGGCCGGCGGGTGCCCGTCGGCGTAGCGGGGGTTGACGCACAGGACCGGTACGCCTTCGGCCTCGATGGCGGCGGCGGTGGCGGGCCAGTCCTCCAGGAACAGCAGCGGGTCGAAGCCGAGCATGCGCAGGGTCATGATGTATCCGGTCTTGAAGTCATCGCCTCCCAGGGCGGTGTCGGTGGGGCGCATGCGCAGCTCGTCATAGGGCACGCCGTGCTTGCTGAGCCAGCCGACGGTCAGCCGGCGGGCGCATTCGGGCCGGTTGGTGATCAGGTGGATGCCGTAGCCGGCGGCGTGGAACATGCGCAGCAGCCGGATCGATCCGGGGATGGGTGCGTCGGCGGAGCACAGCATGGCGTACTCCTGCCAGGTGCGGGTGTTGTCGACGGTGGGGCAGGCGAAGCGCCGCTGGCGGGTGTCGGCCAGCGTCGAGTCGATGTCGGAGCAGACGACCTCCAGGCGGGAGCCCGGGGACTCCAGCAGGCGGGGGACGCGGACGTAGGTGACGGTCACGGGGTGGCGTCCTCCAGCAGTTCGAAGATGACCCGCTCCAGGTTCGGACCGAGATTGAGGGTGCGGACGTGGTCCTTGACGGCCTCGATAGAGGCGATGTCGAGGTGGGCCGAGCCGACGGAGTCCAGGAACTGGCCGAGGTCGACGCGGGCGGTGCGGACCTCGTCGGCCTCCTGGAGGCGGAACACCTCGGCGGCCGGCTTGTGCGGCACGTCGAGCAGGTCGAAGAAGCCGGTCTCGCTGTTCCAGGCCGCGATCTGGACCTTGCGGGTCAGGTTGTGCTCGTGCAGGGAGCCCCGCGAGATCGCCCCGACGTTGCAGAAGGTCACCCCGCCGGTGCGGTACCAGCCGTGGGGTTCGTGGACGTGGCCGTAGTAGACGCTGCCCCGGTTGCCCATGGCTGCGGCCCATTTCTCGGCCGGGTAGTACTCGTGGACCAGTTCCTGCCCGGGGGGATAGAGCGGGGCGTGGGTGACCACGAGCATGGGGTCGTCGTTGGTGCCGTCGGTGCGGTAGTCCTCCAGCGCGGCCGAGACGGTGTCGTCGGTCCAGTGCTGGAGCCACGGGAGTCCGAAGACGTAGCGGTTCCCGTCGTCCATCCACCCGTCCAGGAGCTGCACGGCGCCGGAGGCGATGACCACGCCGAGGGGTTGGGTGAGGTGGATGGACTCCAGCCGGTCGTAGAGCATGTCGTGGTTGCCGGGTACGACGTAGACCGGGCACGGGTAGCCGGTGGCCACGTTGATCAGGTCCAGGACGCTGCGGTGGCTGGTGCGGCCCGGGGTCTTGTGGTGGAAGATGTCGCCGGCCCAGATGACGGCGGTGCTGCGGCGCTCGCGGGCGATGTGCCCGACCTCGGCCAGGATGGTGAGGATGTCGTCCTGGTAGCTGTCGGTGCAGCTTGACGGGGCCCGGTCGGACAGGTGGATGTCACCCATCAGCAGGTACTCAGCCATTGGACACCGTCACGGCCTGCTCGGTGTGCAGGTCGACCCACAGGTAGGTGCCGGGCTCGCCGAAGGTCAGGAACGCAACACCTGAGGCGCGGATGAGTTTGTAGCACCAGTCGCACGGCTGGCGGGTGACGTAGATGGTTCCACCTTCGTGGCGGCTGCGGTCGCTGTAGAGCAGGGCGTTGACCTCGGCGTGGAAGGAGATGCAGTTGCTGTACTCCGTCCCCGGTGGACAGTCCTCTGTGGACAGCAGCCCGCGCGGGCAGGCGCCGTCGAGGCAGCCGGGTTGGCCGGCGGCGGTGCCGACGTAGCCGGTGGACACGATGCGGTTGCGCTCGTCGACGATGACGGCACCGACCTGGGCGCGGCGGCAGTCCGAGCGTGTGGCGACCTGCGAGGCGATGCCCAGGAAGTAGTTCGGCCAGTTCGGTCGTGTCACAGATCCCCCGTCAAACGAAACAAGCCCCAGGGGTTGTTCTCCCCTGGGGCTTCTACCGGTGCGCTACATCGCGCCTACGCGGGGCTGCCGACTTGCTGGCGGGGCAGGAGCCGCTGCACGGTGCGGTGCCGGCCCCGGGGCAAGCTGCGGTGCCAGACCAGTGCCATGCAGCCGAGGAAGATCATGGTCAGCCCGGTGAGGTAGGCGCCGGTGATGATGTCGTCGCTGTCCCAGCCCTGCGCGGCGCGGACCGGGTCGTCGTTCATGGAGCTGCGCGGCAGGAGCTGCTGGTAGTGCGGGTCGGGCATGCTCCTGGCCACCCCCACGGGTTCCGGCGGCCAGAACACCGCGAGCACGATCAGGACCAGCGCAGCGAACGCCGTGGCCAAGGGCCGGACATAGGTGGTCATAAAGGGCACGGTTGGGCCTTCTTGTCGAGCGGAAAGATGGTGGGGGTGGATTCGTCCGGTCCAACGAGATCATCCGGCGGTGGTTACGGGGTGATCCGCTGCTCGCAGGTGGGACACGTGCCGAGGGTGACCAGGATCTGCTGGTACTGCGCGGACAGCTCACGTTCGGTCGAGGCCGACGCGGCGGCCACGGCCTTGGCACGCTGGAAGGCCGCAGTGGTCGTCTGCGTCTCACGCAGCGCCGTGACGAAGCGGGTCAGCTCGGCCGACGCGGCGTCGACAGCGGCGATGTCGGCCAGCGGCGGGGCGCTGGTGTACTCAGCGAGCACCGATTCGGTGACCTGGAGGATGTCGATGGCTGCCGACAGCCGGCGGACCTCGTCGTGCAGCCGGTGCGCGACCTCCGCGTGCGCCTCGGCGCGGGTGCAGGCATCCAGACGCGCGGGCAGGTCGGCGAAGCGTTGCGCCTCGGCGCTGACCCGGGCGAGGTCGTCGCGGCGGGTACGCAGCACCCCGGACGCCGCAGATTTGCGCCGGTTGGCCTCCCGCACGGCCTCGAAGACAACGTCGACGTTGGTCAACTCGCCCAGCTCCCGCGCCACCGACGCGCCGGACTCGGTCAGCAGGTACGGCCGGTCGAACTGGCCGGCGAAGTTCAGCGGGCTGCCCGGCGCGATGCGCAGGGCGGCGGTGATCTGCTCGGGCACCGACCGGTTGAGCTTGGTGAACACCGCCTCGGTCGACGGGCCGGTCATCCGGTAGCGCACCATCGGGGCGGTCATGCGGTAGCGCCACGAACCCCGGACGTGCTCCAGGGTCACCACACTGGCGCCCTCCCCGGAGGCGGTCACCGAGATGCTGGCCGTGTCCGCGCCACGGGTGATGGCCGAGGTACCGGTGGCCGTGGAGGTGACAGCACGCAGGGCCCGCATGAACGCAGATTTGCCGGAGCTGGACGCGCCGACGATGACGGTGAACCGGCCCAGGTCCAGATCCACCGAGCGCAGGGACTGCCAGTTTCTGATGTGGACGGTGGAGAACACGGAGCCCCTTTACGAGTCAGGGCGAGTCCGGGAAGGACTCGCCCTAACTTCTACCTACCGGGGCTCCCTGGCGAGAGTGTTGCGGGGAGCGGATTTGAACCGCTGACCTACGGCTTATGAGGCCGTCGTGCTGCCGAGCTGCACCACCCCGCGACGGCACGACGCTCAGTTCGGAAAGGATGTGCGTGAGCATGCCCCACCCTGACCGCCGTGCTCGTTCCTTTATACAGTCCACAGTGGACCGAAGCCAGCCGGCGAGGCTCAGCTACGCCGTTCGGGGCGAGTTTCACCGCGCTGCTCACCACGCTGCTCACCGCGCTGCTCGCGCTGGTTGTCCCGGCGGCCTCCGTCGTGCTTGGCCCGCACGTTCATCGTCCGCCTCAATTGCAGATCCAGGCTGGCGAAGTTGTTGTCCAGGTACTGGCGCAGCCCCACGCTGAACTCGTCGAGTGCTTCGTCGATGAGTGGCTGCACGGCATCGATGATGATCTCGCGCAGGGTCGCCGTCATGCCCGCCTCCAGCGAGGTGGCTTCGGTGATGTCCAGCGGCAGTTCCGGTTCCACCACGACCGGGCCGGTCCTACCCGGCAGGGGGACCCCGGGCCGTAGCCGGACCTCCCGGTTGTCCAGGACGGTGTCCCCGCGCAGGTCCAGGTAGCGCTTGGACATCGAGTGCACCGCGTTGTTGATCAGGGTGGTGCGCCCGCTGTCGATCTTCTCCGCGTCGGTCAGCTCAGGGTTCTTGCGGGGGCCGTACTTGTTGTCGCGGTAGGCGGCCTTGGTCTCGTAGGCACGCAACGCACGGCCGGGCGGCACCCGGTTGGCCAGCTCCGCTTTGATCTTCTTGAGGCTGTGCCATTCACCGTCGGCGAGCATGCGCAGCAGCTCGCGACTCTCGTGGCTCAGCGGTGCGCTCATTCGTCGTCCAGGGTGAGCGAGTTCATCGCGATCTCCAGCATGGCGATCTTCTTCTTGGCCTCCGACAGCCGGGCGACGAGCAGGTCGCGGTCCTTGCCGGTGACCACCTGCTTGGCCAACGCGGTCGCGTCGATGGCGATGATCTTCCCGATGCCGGCGGACAGGGCGATCCGCGGCGAGGTCAGCCGGGAGTGCTTGCCGGGGGCGCGCTTGACCGCCCGTTGCGCCGTGCGTTCCTTGCGCACGGCGGCCAGGTGCTCCAGCCGGGCCTGTTCGGAGTTGAGGTTCTTCAGCGCCCGGGTGACCTCGCGGATCTCCTCGGTGGTCATGGCCGAGTCGATGGCGATGCGCGACAACTGGGTGAAGACCGCGTCGTCCTTGACCGCGCCGAGGGCCTGCTTGCTGGAGGCCGGCATCTGCTGGAACCCGGTGATGCGAAGGTTGCGGGCGCGGTAGTCGGCTTCCTGCACCGAGCGGGCCGCGCGGAGCTGGGCGACCGACAGGCCGGCGGCGTCGGCGGCGTCCTGATCGGTCCAGCCCATCCCGACGAGGCTGAACGCCTGCTGCACCCGCCAGGCCAGTTCCGGGGTGACACCGTGGCGGGCGTTGGCCTCGACGGTGAGGAGCTGGATCAGCTCGCTGGGGGTCTCCTCACTGACGACGATGCCCCAGATCTGCTCCAGGCCGGCGCGGGAGGCGGCGGCCTGGCGGTTGTTGCCGTCGATGATGACCAGCTTGCCGCCGTCGGGGTAGACCACGATCGGTGGGAAGTGGTGCCCGGCGCGCATCGCCACGGCGAACCGGTCGACGCTTTCGGTGACGATCGGGTCGCGGCGGGCCTGATTAGCGCGCGAGCGCTTCACGTCGATGAGATTCATCGGAATCCACGCCGCCGGTGCGTAGGCGACGTTGCGGGCCTGCAACCACGCTTCGACCTCAACGGCGGCGGCGATGTCGGTGTCCACCGCCAGTGGTTCACCGTCGCCGACCCGCTTGGCCTGGCTTCGCAGCCATTCGGTCCCCGACTGCTTCGGCGGCTTACCGCCATTGCGTGCTGCTAGTGCCATTGGGATGCCTGCTCCTCCGGAAAACGATGCTTCTGTCGTCCGGTTCTACAGTCACCGCGATGTCACTTACGGCAGTTCAGGTTGCTGGTGTCACTCGTGAGAAGGAAAAAGGCACCAGAATCAATCCTGCGGGTGAATCCGATCAAGGTAGCGACTTTGCTAGTGCATCAGGGTTCCTGCATCAGGTTTCCTGGTGTCGCGGCGCCTCACCGTTGACCTCCGCGTTGACCACTTGCATGAACAGGAACATGGCGTCGCGGTAGGGCAGCATTTTGATCCCGCCGGACGCCGGCTTAAAGCCGTTCTGCTTGGTCCAGACGACCTCCTCGTGCAGGACATAGCCCGGGGTCGGGTTGGCCTCCACAACCACCGTGTAGCGGTGCGGATGGGTGGTTGTGCCCGGCAGCTTCACAGCGGCGACCACCCGCCACCCGTCGATGCGCTGCGGCACCGCGACGGTCTCCCCCTGCCACGGTGCCGTGAATCCGTCTACCACGAGACCTCCCGCGTGACACTACGAATCATCTGCGCAGTATAGGTCCGTGGCGGTGGGCCGGCGCTAGTCTTCGCCGCTGAGCCGGCGCCAGGCCATGACGGCGCCGCGTGCCTCCTCGATGGAGTGGCCCCGGCACGAACCGGGGTCCTTGCGTCCGTCCATGAGCCGTCCGCACAGCGAACACAGCCTCGGGCAGCGCTCGTGCTCGGCCTCCTCGCCACAGCCCGGCACGTAGCGGGTGTTGCAGCGGGAGCAGTACTGGTACGCCATCAGGTCACCTCAGCTCATTGCCAGGACGAAGAACACCGCACCGGACGCGGCGGCCGGGACGGCGACCACCGTCAGCACCGAATGGTCGGCGTACATCAGCATCACCGACAACACCCAGAGCGCGACGGCGGTGACCAGGTCCCGGGTCCGGCCGAGCACGCCGCGGTTCATCGCCCGCCCCCGGGCATCCGCACGAAGCCGTAGCCGAACAGGCCGAGCCCGGTGACCAGGACGACGCCGGCCACCGGGGCGGCCCCGCAGACGAGCAGCAGCAGCGAGAACAGAACGAGCAATAACCCGGCCGTGGCGATCCTGGCGAAGTAGGTCTGCCGCTCATGCGGGTCGACCGGCGCATTCAACGCCCACCCCTCCGTCCACAAGAGACCGTCCACTGTGGACTCACACACACACCAACCATCCGAACAGTCCCACGTAGGCGATCACCGCGAACGCCACCAGCTCGACGGCCATGATGACCACCCCCAACAGACCGGCCCCCAGCAACGTGGCGCCGGTGACGACGACCTTCCCCCGACGGCTCGTACGCCGCGTCTCGATGACAGTCACGACTGGATAACGACGGGGACCGTCACCGGCAACGCGGTGATGTTCGATGCTGTCACCCATGCGGGTTTCGTCCGCGGCCCCTGCTCCTCCCACGGCCGCCCGGACGCGCGGATCGTGCGCACCTGCACCCGCACCTCGGAGAAGCGGGGGTAGGCCACCAGCTCGATTTTCTGGACGACACCGATCGCCATCCGCCCGCCCGGGTTGGCCGTGACGCAGTAGATGACCTGATCGCCTTCGGTGAACCGGGCCCCCAACCAGTCCTCGGCCGCGACGAGCTGGCCGTCGGAGTCGTAGATCGGGTACGGCGGGGAGAGGAACTGGCCCGTCATACGGCGCCGCCGAGGTCGAACACACCGGCGCGCACACTCTCGCGCAGCGAAGCCACCTCCGGCGGCGACAGCAGGAGCGAGTCATCGCCGCGCTCCCAGTGGTACTCCACCGGGTTGGCCCACCGGTCGCCCAGCGGCTGCGACTTGCGGATGCCGGGCAGCTCCCCGAGATGAACCTTCTCCACGAACTTCGACCACTGACCGTGGGAGAACCGCAGGACGGTGAAGTCGTCGGCCCGGTGCTGCACCTCGACGTACGTGGGGGTGAAACGAACAGAGACACCCGATCCGTTAGGGCATGGCTTCCAGCCCGTCAAAGTAGTCACGTCGGCTTCTACGCTGAGCCCATGGACGTTGAACTCGATATCGACCCCCGGTTGGGTGAATGGCTAGTAGGCGAAGCCGAGCGCCGAGGCTGCCGCGTCGATGACCTCATCCGCGAAGCCATCCACCAGTACCTGGGCGGGCGACCCTGGACCGGCGTCGCCGAAGGCCAGGCCGACACCGGCGGGGACACCGCGCAGGACCCTGTCGATTAGCAGGGAGTGGCCGAATACCCGACCCTGCCCGAGCTGCACGACGAGATGATGCGCATCGCCGCGGTACTGCTGATCAAGAACCAGCAGTACGTGGCCCGCGAAGAGGAACTGATGGAGCAGTACCGGCACAGCCCGCTCCAGCTCCGGATGCGCCTGGACGACGACTTCGCCCTCAACCACGCCTCCGGCGGCGCCAAGACCTGCGCTGCCCTCGTCGCCGGCCTCGGCGCCGCCATCACCGCCGAGGTCGCCTACGCCGAGCACCTGCGACGCGAAAATTTGCGCCGCCCGTGAAGCGGATCTCGGCCCGAGCGCTGCGCCGCTTCCATCTCGCCGGCTTCTTCGTCTGGGTCCTGCTGGGCTGGCCCACGGTGGTGTGGTGGAAGGAATCCATCCTCTGGGTCGCGCTGATGTCGCTGTATACGATCCTGGTCGACCACCTCGGCGGCTGGGGCGCTGCTCGGGCCGAGGGCGGAACCGCCTGCACCAACTGCGGCAACCAGGACTGACAACCCGAAGGAACCCGACCATGACCGACCAGGTGCCAGCCCGCGCCGACCACCCGTACACCGACCCCGGTGACGGACGCACCGAATGCCTCACGTGCGGCAAGTACGTGTGGCCGGCAATCCACTCGTGCAAGCGGGTACCCGTCACCGAGGCGGCCCGCAAGCGCGCGGAGCGCCCGGACTGAGAAGGTGGCTTATCAGCGCCGGGCTTCGGGTTGCACCCGACGGGCCCTACCCTGCCCAGGATGAGCAACGAGACCGTCGCCGACCGCCGGGCGGCCCGCCGCCGCGAACGCATCCGCAGCCTGGAGATCGAGGCCGACGGAATCAGCTACGACGAACGCGAGCTGCGCGAGGAGCTGGCCAAGGCCCAGCGGATCTACGCCGGCAAGCTGGAGAAGTTCAACGCCCGGATGGTGAAGATCATCAAGCGGCGGCAGGAACTCGGCGAGCGGGTCGCCAAGCTACCGTGACCGCCATGAAGACCCCTGACGACACCTTCACCGTGTTCACCCCGCACCAGCTCGGCCGCGCGCTGCTCGACTTCCCCGACGACGGGCCCATCACCATCGACGTGGAGGACTCCGACGGCCGGGTCCTGCTGCACGACATGAGCCTGCTGCACCTGATCCTGCTCCAGAAGGACGGACAGGCGGGGGCGGCCCCGGTCAGCACGGCGCGGAAGATCGTCGTCCGGATGGAGCCCGACGGGCGCAACGCCTACATCGACACCGGGACCAAGCGGCGCTTTCTCTCACCATCCTGATCCCCCATCGGGGTGACTGGCTGCGATCACGGAATCACCCCGCTATTCTGCCGGAATGGGCAGAGCCTCTTCCAAGCGCCGCCGTGCGAACACCATCCGCAAGCTCCAGGAGGTGGCCGGTGTCGACACCGGCCTGGCTGCGCACATGTACGACCGGCAGGTGATGCCGCAGCGCCGCGCGGCCGAGCTGCGCGAACAGGGCGTCGACGCGGAGGTCGCCTTCGTCAACACCAGCGCGGACGCCCAGGGCTTCAAGGTGAAGTGCTACGGCTGCGGCCGGAAGGCGACCCTGCCGTTCGAGCCCCCGGCGGGCAAGGGCGTCCTCTGCCCGGACTGCCAGCGTGGCTGAGCCGACCCACACCCAGTGCCTGACGCGGATGATCTTCCAGTTCATCCGGGAGTTCGGGATCAACGTCAGGGCCGCCACCAGGCCCGACCACGAGTGCCGGTGGTGGAAGGAGCACCCCTGCCCGGCGCACGACCTGCCGGTCTGGGTGCACCCCGTCCAGGCCCAGCTCGACGCCTGGGACGCCGACCCGCGGCTGTTCCCCGACCCCGGCCCGAACTGATGCGCGTCTACGTCTGGTGCACCCGGCACGGCGACGAGTTCCGGCCCATCACGATCACGTGGAACGGCAACCCGAAGCTCGTGCTTGCCGCCCGCTCGCTGGAGGAGGCCCAGGTCTACGCCCAGGTCGCCTCCGCGTCCGGCGAGATCCTGAACCTGGAAGTCATCCTCTGCGACTTCGCCTTCGCCCACGCCGACACCGAGAGCGTCGTCTTCCGCCCGATTAGTTGATCTTGAACAGGGAGCTTGCGTGACCAGACCCCAGCAGCCGACCGTCTTCGACGTGTGGGGCTTCAAGGAGAGCGGGGACCGGGTCCTGATCATCGGGGCGGTCAAGGACGCTGAGCTGCACCCCAGCGGCGAGTTTGTGGCCTACACCCTGCCGGCCGGGATGGCGGGCGAGGAGCGCGGCTACCTGCGCCTGCTTGAGAAATTCGTCCAGGTGGTCATCCAGCCGCAGAGTTGATCTTGAACAGCGTGGACTACGAGGGATTCTGCGACTTCTGCCGGCGCGAGATCGGCAGCGGGCACGAGCGCTACTGCCCCTACTGGCGGCCTCGATTGGCGATCAATAGACCGTCACCGCTACCGTGACGCCTCGTTGTTACTGATGCCGGTCGGCAGCGAATCGCAGTTCCCCGCCGGCCCGGGGAGCCCGGTCGGATTCCGCTGCCGACCGGGCTCCGTCGTCAGGCCGCCTTGATGACCTTCTCGATGGCCCGTTGCAGGTCGCTGCGGCGCAGCGTCACGACCTCGTCCTGGCGGGCTCGGTTCAACGCCTCGATCACGTACTCGCAGATCAGCGCGCTGGGATTGGTCCCCAGCCGGGTCGCCTCGGCCTCCAACTGCTCGGAGTAGTGCGGCGGAATCCGCGCCGAGTGAACGACCTTCGCCCGCGACGCCTCCACCACCTCGCCGTCGACCTCAGTGAAGTCGAGACCGGCCAGCGCCTGCTCCGCCAAACCGCGCTTCCTCATCGCGGGCCCCCTTTCATGATCTGCGCGATCGTCGCGCTCTCTTCCTCGTTCAGCCTCCGCGCGTTGACGACGAGGAAGCCCTCCTCCAAGCCCCCGCCCCAGCCGTCCTCGACGAGCAGGACGCCCAGCCAGGTGCCGTCGCGCCCCTGCCCGGCGACCAGCGCGACCGCCCCGTCCAGCCGCCGGAACTGCCGGCCGCGCAGAACGTGGACCACGTCCTCCCAGGGCACCCCGGCGAAGGCCAACTGCTCGTAGCTGTCCTGGTCAAACCGCCACTCAAACACCACGTAGACAACTGTAAACGCACAACCGGGCATCCGATAGCTTCAGGATGAAGCGCCAGAAGCGCTAGTCCAGCTCCTCGACCTCGCCGCCCAGCGCCCGGACCAGCGTCCGCCAGTCCTCGCAGCCCCAGCAGGCGTAGATCTCCTCCCCCGGCAGGTGCATACCCGGCAGGTGCTCGCGCGTGCTCAGCACCTTGGTCATGATCTGGCGCATCAGCGTCCCCGGCTTGACCTCGAACCTGCTGGCCAGCCTCTCCAGGTTGTAGACCACCTCCTGCGGCAGCCGGGCGGAGTAGACGACCCCCCAGTTCTTCGCCGCCTCCTGCCGGGGCTCGCGCGGGGCCGGCGCGGGAACCGGAGCCAGCGCAGCCGGCTTGGGAACCTCCCGCTCCGGGCAGCTCAACCAGCGGATCGCCTGTGCCGCAGCAGCCGGGCAGACCCCGTTCCCGAGCAGCTTTCGCTGATCGCCGAACGACAATCCCGGAACCCGGGTCACCCAGCCCTGCGGCAGCCCCATCATCCATTCCGGGAACGCCGGGTTCAGCTTCCGGCCGCCTTTCTTTCCCTCCACCCATCGCGCCGGCGCAGCCTGCCCGGTCTGTGTCTCCCAGCTCCGGATGGTCGGTTCGTACTCACCCCATAACCCGTCCGGGAGCAGGCCCACAATCGCCGCTAGAGGGGGACTCTGCCGCTTTCCCGTCCGCTGCGCTCGCGCCGCCCAGTACTCGGCCACACCCTCCGAGCGGTGCCCCCCGTCCCGGGCGACCGGGGTGGGCAGCAACCGGGCTCCCCCGGCCGCGTGCGAGGCGCCGCACTCGCCCAGCTCGCGCTCGACCGGCTCCGGGATCGGCCTGGTCAGGTCGTGGTCCAGCTCCGCCCAGGCCCAGACCCGGTGCCGGTGGTGCGGGGCGCCCACGGCACAGGCACCCAGGCAGCCCCAGGTCACCTTGTAGCCGGCCTGGCGGAAGTCGGCCAGGATCTGGCGCCACAGCTCACCCTGCTTGGCCGACAGCAGCCCCCGGACGTTCTCGAAGAAGGCGAAGCGGGGTTGCAGCTCCTTCAACGCCCGGTGCGCCTGCGGCCAGAGCCAGCGGGGATCGTCATCACCGCGGGGACCGTCACCGCGCCGGGCGAAGCTCACCGGCTGACAGGGCACCCCGAGGGTGAGGATGTCGACCGGCTCGACCCCGGCGTAGTCGACGAGCCGCACGTCGCCGAGGTTGGGCTGCTCGGGGAAGCGGTGACGCAGGAGCCGGATCGCCGCCGGGTCGACCTCGGCGTACCAGGCCAGGTCCGTGAACCGCCGGTACCCCCGACCCAGGCCCAGCTCCAGACCGGCGTACCCGGTACAGAGACTGCCAACGGTCAACGGCTTCTCCGGCTTCTCGATCTCCACGTCAGTTCTACCGCTGGATACCTAGTTGATCTTGAACAGCGCTTCAATCTCACTGTTTGTAACCAATGGAGATCAACTAGGGGAAGTAACCCGGGCCCACGAATGATTCTCGTGACTCTTCGGAGTTGCCACGGCTTCTGCGAAGCAGTTGTTGATCTTGAACAGGAGTTCTACGTGTGCCTGTGCGCTGGCAGCTCCGTAGTTGATCTTGAGCAGAGCCGTCCCCGTGCGTTTGCGCTGGTAGAGGAGCAGTTGATCTTGCACATAGGCTCAACCGTGTGCTAGTTGATCTTGGTGGTTGGGTCCCACGAGTGGCTTAGCCGCTTCGCGCCTTTCCATCGACCTACTTAAGCATGTCGATCGACCCCCTCTGTCCACATAGGACTGGCCGGCCCAGTGGCCGCGCCGTCCACTGTGGACTGTCCTAAGTAGACCGTCCTATGTGGACTGTCCACAGTGGATGCCCAGGTCGGCCCACAAGCCATACGTAGCAATGGTTTTCGGTTGCACCCGTTTTGCACCCGTGGCCTCCCACATCGTGGGATGTGGCCACCTGGGCATGCCTCATGCGCACCATGCGTCACATGCCCTGAGCTGCGCACATAGGCGTATGTGAGCATGCGTGCACCTATGCGGGCCCCTGCCCATACGGGGCCCTAGGCAGGGTGGCAGGCAGGGGCCCTAGGCACGTACGCAGGATGGCCCCGTAAAGGGCCCTAGCAGGCACGTACGGGCCCGTACCCCGTATCCGGGTAGGTGGGTATGGGCCCATACGTGGGGCCCTTACAGGGGCCCTTATACGGGGGCCACTTATAGCGGCCCGTGGGCAGGGGTCTACCGGGCCCTGGACACGCAAAAGGGCCCCCGTTTCCGGGGGCCCTGTAATTGCTGTTATGGGGTACGGGCTAGCCGTAGATACCGACTAACGCTGCGATGTATGCGACGTACCCGGATACCGAGATAGCGATACCGGCCGGACTCTGACTGCGGATACCCACAATCACCATTACCGGAAAGAGAATTCCCATGCCGACTAGCAGCCATTCAAACAAGGGATTCATATAAGTGCCTTTCAGCCGATGTAGTCGAGACGAAACAGGTTGGGAAGCAATTCGACTGCCTGAAAACGGCACTCCCCGTACGGGTGCGAGGCATCCGTTAGGT
>WUUC01039303.1_pt1 | contig 18903 bp, 22 predicted proteins | sample 6278441 | NCBI WGS metagenome assembly WUUC01 (sample SAMN13675441, study PRJNA597444) | soil metagenome | isolation source: soil | place: USA: Washington | collected 2017-10 | reverse complement strand
GGGCGGCAAGCCGCCAATCAGCAGGCTACCCCTCACCAGGAACAACCTCCTGACGCACCACAGCTAGAGCACATCGTTGGTCACGACGAGAGGCAGCCGCGAGGTCGCGGCAAGGCCTGAGAGGTGGCTCACTGGCGTCATCAGGCCCGAACCGGCGGCTCAGTCCGAGATAGGCGTGGCCGCGGAAATCAGCCCCGATGCGGGTGAGTTGGTCGGAGAAGGAATCGTCCAACTCAGCGGGCGGCAACGTGACCAGGACTTGCCCCTTGCCGAACTCGAGGAGGTCCTCGTAATCAAGCAGGCATTCGCCCTTGTCGGCGCGCCTCTTGCCTACCGTCAGCAGCCGGCAGAGCCGGCCATAGGCCTCGCGATCCTGCGGATAGCAGAGCATGCTGGGCGAGCCATCCCGGAAATCTAAGCGGCAGCCCACGACGAGCCTCAGGCCAATTTCTTTCGCCGCCATATGAGCCCGGACTATGCCAGCAAGCGAATTGCGATCAGCGATGCCGATCGCCGGCAAGCCCAACGTCTGAGCTTGCAGCACCAGCTCATGCGGATGCGAACCGCCGCGCAGGAATGAGAAGTTCGTGGTGGTTTGGAGTTCCGCGTATGAGGACATGTTGCTTCACGACTAATTAGGAGACAGGTTGAGGCTAGACCCCCTCCCCTTCAGGCGGTTTCCAGCGGCTTTCAGCCATTCTCTGGGCCGGCTTACGCCGAAGGAACCAGGCGAACTGGAGCTGTTTGCGGATCGCGCGCGCTACGGCACGGAAATAGCGCTGCCGCTCCTCGACGTCCCTCGATCTTGGCGGTTGATAAGGATATTGGCGAAGCGCGAAAGCTATGGTGCTTCCAGGTCATCGTCATCCGGTGAGTTCGACATCTGTCGAGGATGCCACAAGAACGAATGGCGAACAATCCGGCGGGGTGATCATACCTTTCGAGCGCTGAAGGCGGCCCTACTCGGTCCGTGGCACTGTGCGCATAAGCTTGGCCCTTACGCGCTCGGCGACACTGCGCTTAACCTGGTCCAGCACCCCTTGCGTAAGCCAGCCATAGATCGCGCCCTTTCCAGGCGCTAGCCGGATATCCGGTCCTGGCCAGCGAAACCGGTTCCATTCGGAAACGATGATCCAAGAGGGAGCGGTATCCAGGCCGAGGCGACTCTTGAGAAGCGCCGGAAGCTCCACCGCCGCTGTAGGGTCAGATGGTAGGGAATGGGTAATCGGCAGGACATAAACGTCGGTCTTGTCCTCATCCACAGTGATGGCAGCGACTACCGCGCAAGGGCGGTCCTTAGCGCCGCTCTCGCGCCCTTGGTCGAATTCTGCTTTCCACAGATAGCTGTAGCTGATGACCTGCCCGACTTGCGGTGTGGGCCAGGTCATCACTCAGCAAATTCTGCTGGCACCTTGGCCGCTTCGAGCTGCGCTAGGGCCTCGGCGGGCAGGTCCTCGATGGCGCCTGCTTCACGGTCGCGGCTTTTCAGCCGCTCGTATTCTTTCGCCGAAAGCAGCACGAGATGATCGCGGTCTCGCTTGGTGATAGCGACCGGCTCCTGCAATGCCGTATCGCTATATGTTCCCGGTGCTTTCTGAAACTCAGTTGCTGTAACTCTCAGCATGATCGTCACTCCATCATATATCCGTAAATTACGTATTATCCGGATTTCTTGCAATGGTGTGATATGGGATCAGGGAGAATTTTTCTGCCTTCCGTAGTCTCCAAGATCGCAATCGCTCTGATCAGAGCATCGTTCATCCGAAAATCCTGACCCATCTCGTCCAAAAGCGGGCCCATCAGTATCTGGTGCACGAGATCCGCTAAGCACGCCTGCAGGAGGTCGGCCCTCAGCGTAGAGTCAGCTTCGCCGTCCTTTTGTACTCGTATGGTGATCTGCCGTGCTACTTGATTGTTCCTAATCGTGAATTAACTCCAACGAAGCCAAGAAAGTGCCAGCGAGCGGCGGAATGTGATAAACAACCTCCTGTTGAATGGGCGTGTTCGCCGAATGAGTGTCGCGTAGCCGGATCTATCCATGCCTCGAAATGCAGCCCGCAAATCGCCGAGAAACTCGGCAGGGCCGCCCAAATCCCCCTTCCCCGGCTTTATTGAGCCAGCCCTTGCGACGCTGCAGAGCACGCCGCCGGTGGGAGCTGGGTGGATCCATGAGGTGAAGTTCGACGGCGATCGCCTGCAAGCGCAAGTCCGCAAGGGACAGGTTTCATTCCTGACCCGCCGCGGTTTCGATTGGACGGCCCGGTTCGGTCGCTCGCTGAGGGCCGCTGTCGGCCGACTCGGCCTCGAGGACGCGATCATTGACGGCGAGGCAGTGGTCGAGGGCCCCGGCAACGTTCCCGACTTCTCCGCCTTGCAGGACGCGCTCGCGACTGGCCGATCGGACCAGATCGTCTTCTACGCTTTCGACCTGTTGTATCTCAACGGCCGCGATCTGCGCGAGCTGCCGCTGCTCGAGCGCAAGGCGATGCTCGCCGAGCTCGTCAGCGCGGAAGGAGGCGTCCGCTACGCTGAGCACTTCCTTGATGAGGGCGAGCTCGTGCTGCGCCACGCTTGCCAACTCGGGCTTGAAGGCATCGTGTCGAAGCAGGCGAATGCGCCTTACTATTCCGGTCGCGGGAAGACCTGGATCAAGGCTAAGTGCACTGCCCGGCAGGAGCTCATCATTGCGGGCTACCTACCACTCAAGGGCACTGCGAAAGCGATCGGATCCCTGGTTCTCGGCTATTTCGAGAACGAGGCGCTCATCCACGCCGGCCGTGTGGGCACGGGCTTCTCGCACCAGGTCGCGGTCAATCTATATGAGCGGCTGCAGCCGCTCCGCACATCCACTAGCCCATTTGCCAAAAAGCTGGCCAGAGCGGACGCCCGTGGCGTCTGCTTCACTCGTCCCGAGCTGGTCGCCGAGGTCGAATTACGTGGCTGGACTAATGATGGTCTTGTGCGTCACGCGTCTTTTCGCGGATTGCGAGAGGACAAACCGGCTAGCGAGGTGAAACTCGAATTGCCTATTCAGGACTCCTAGGCAGCCACACGGCTCGTCATTGTCTCCAATGTGAAAAGGGCTGCTCCGAAAAGCAGCCCTTTCTCACTGATGAGCATAGAAGAAGCTGCATCAACGATCGCGTGCCCAATATGCCACAGATTCCCTGAAGGGCCTGAATTTTTGCGTTTTCATTTCTGTTTAAAAGGAAACTCCCTATTTCGCTCTCCTGCTCAAGCTCACACAATGTTCCGAGTGACCCGTGGAGCTGTATCAACGATCGCAAATGAAGCTCCTTGGAAAATCGTACCGAAAAGGAGCCTCGCCTTGAGTGATGGAACGATCATGCTTGCGTTGACCGCCGCGGGGGTGGTTTTTACCGCGATTGGCACCTACTGCGCCTACAAGCATTGGACGGAGTGGCAGGAGTTCTATCGATGGTGGCGTGAGACCACCAAACTCGACGAACGCAGCTAGCGTCATCGAGACATCCAACTAGGGCCGGAATTGATTCCGGCTCTTTTTTATTTTTGGGGCAGTCTTCGAAGGCGGGGGTGGATTTGCCAACCGGCCGACGTCTCTTCAACCAGCACCACGCCGGGAACCTTCGCTTTTCCCATCAGCCGCTGATCGGTCGCGTGCTGCGGGCCGCCGGCGGCCGGTTCGGCCCGGAGGATGCTACGCCGCGCGTCTATTCGTGGTGTACGAGAGGACAACTCGGCGGAAGAGGTGCTCGACGATGCTTTTGGCTGTGTAGGTCTTTCCGCGACCTTTCTAGCCCAGGATCGCGATATCCGTGTCCAACGCCGCATCACGGAGCCAGAACTGGTCAAACCTCGCCAGGTGCATTGTCGACCTCACGGTGCTCTCCTTGCATGCGTTGTTCGATTGTAACAGCCTTCGCTCGGGCAGCTTTCAACACTCGCTCGAACACATCATCGGCGATGATCGGCCTATCCGGTGCGCTGCCCATCCGGTTTTGAACGAAACGCAGCTGGCTATCATCGACGCCCCAAACGAACTGACGGGCTTGCGCCACTACGGTTTCATTCACCCGCCGAACGATCTCGGTCGATGAGGAGTCGCGGCAGACACTTTCCCATAGGTCGTTGTTGGCTGCCAGGAACAGGAGACGGGGGCCGATCGGAAGGGCGGCATAGGCGCGAGGCGTCCCAAGCCCGAGCGGCATGTCGAGCGGTCGGTCCGAAGTCAAGAGCGTCAGGGGAGAATCCGGCACACGCCGAAGGGCCCAGCGCATCTGATTGATCCAAGGCCCGTGCTCTTCATCGTCGATGATTTTGCGAAGGAAGTGCGCAGCGGCCTGGAACGGCCCCCAGGGGCTCTGCTTCGCCATCTTGTCTTTAAACGTGGGCGGGCCATTCGGGCCGGGCTCCGCTTCATAGAGCACCTCCAGCTCTTCGATAGTGCTTTGCCAAATTGCTTCGAAGCATTGTCGCACCTTCGCAACAGCTGCCGGCGTGCGGAATCGCAGGGAAAGAATGAAGCGGCTCCATGCGCTGCGCGGGCGGACTTCCCACGGATCGGCGCCTCCGGCGAGCAGACGCTGCAGCGCATCGCTGGCCTCGGAGTCGACCCAGGCCAGAAATCTCTCGACCCATTGCGCCTTATCTTCTGGCAGCCCGTCGACGCGGTAGAGATCCTTGTGGAAGCCAGTCGCATTGGGATGCACCCGCCGCGGCTTCACGTCCTGGTTATGGCGCGTGTAGGCGCAAATGCGACCGTCCGTGCCTTGCCACTGGCGAAGGTAGAAGGCGGGGACAAAGTGGTGCTTGCTCGGGTGCGGCATTGGCGATTATGCGACCAGCGGCTCGATGCAGGTCTGCTCGTTATGCGCGACCTTGTTCATCTCTGGTGAAACTGGCCAGTGACGGATCCCGGAGGTGACCATCGTTGGGAGTTCTGGCTCGCCGCCTGCCAGCCAGGTCTCGATGCCCGCCTCGTCTAGCATCATGGGCTGGCGGTCGTGGAGCTCGGTCACCTTCTCACTCGCATCCGTCGTGATGATCGTGCAGGTGACGAACTCGTCGCGCCAATTTTCCCAAAAGGCCGGCGAAGCTGAACGGAACACCGTCATCTCTGGTGATCAGGTGCGGCTGCTTCAGCGGCTTCCCGCCCCCGGCCGGTGCGACTGTCGTCCATTCGTAGAAGCCGCTCGCGGGGATGATGCAGCGCCGTGACTTCCAGGCACTCCGAAATGCAGGCTTTGTAGCGGCCGTCTCGAGCCGCGCGTTGATTAGGCTATAACCGATCTTGGTATCTTTGGCCCAGGCAGGGATCAGGCCCCACCGCATCGTGCGGTAGGCAAGTCCCTCGCCCTCCCCTGCCCTGACCACGACGCCGATATCATGCGTTGGCGCCACGTTCCAGTTCGGCCGCAAGTTCGGAATTGCTGGCTGCGTTAGCCGGTAGAGCGCAACTAGCTCCTCCCAGGTGAAGTACTGAGTAAAGCGTCCGCACATGGCAGCTCCCTTTGGTTCTTTCGTTTCGCGGGAAAACTAACGCCAGGAAACAAGCAAAAAACGGAGGCGCTGTCACCTGATCCGCGGCCGAGGGGCTATGCCCAGGGAAGCCATGATCTGACCTTGGCGAGCGGCTCTATGACCCATATTGGCCATTGCCCGAAGCCCAAGCGGACGAGTGTACCGCTCACCACAAAGGCCAGCAGGCAGTAGCCGACCCACTTCAGGATCAGCACGATGATTTCGACCATGGCGCCGGCGAACACCAGCCCGCACCCGAGCAGGAACAGCCTCAACATGGACGATCCAATCGCGATAGGCTGCTTCCGACCTCTTTGGCGGTGGCGGGGCAGAACCTCAAGCCGCTGGCTTTTCATGGCTCCTCCTCAGTGACGAAGGTTGGAGGACTTCGGCATGAAGACCTCAACGCGATCAGAGTGGCCGCATTGGGTGCAGACCTTGAGCACCCCGCCAGCGACGGCGTGAAATGTCCAGCTATGTCGGCCCCCTGCCGAGTTGCCGATCATCTCCCCCTGGCATGGCTATCTTGCGCCCTGGCACCCTGATTCCGTCCAAGTCGGAGCGTCAAGGTCGAACTTTCCAGAGTCAAATCGATAAAGCATATCCAGCAGGTAGGCGGGATCCCTGCGGTACGGGGCGCTATGGAAGGCTGCTCTCAGCATGCGAGCGACCTTGTTGTCGTAGGCGGCCAAGCAACGGCGCGCTAGGCGCCACTCGGTTGCACGGGATGTCCTGCATCTCATTGGGAGCCGCCCCTTTCCGCACATGCGGTGCAGACGTCAGCATCGGCCCAGCCGCATCCCGCCTCGCAAGGATCCTCCTCACTGCACAGGCAGACGCGACAAACTGGGCCGAGGGCCGACGGAATCGGGATCGGAGATTCGTCATCGAACAGCGCTGGCAGTTCTTCGCGGAGTGCTTCATCGACCGCGCCCTTCAGCCTGTCCTGCACCAATGGGCCGACCGCGAGGAATGGCCTGGCCTCTCGTTCCGCATCGTGGCCGGTGAAATGGGCATCTTCGCCATGACATGTCACCACCAGCTCGAGCGCAAGTGCTCCGATCTCGTCGCGCTCTTCCTGTGAAAGCTTTGCCCACGCTGCAGCCCCATCAAAGCGTAGCAGCGGGAGCGTGCTGTTTCCGGTCATCTTCCGCACCTATTGAGTTAGGGGAACAGGGGAATGGTCGGTCAGCGCAGGTTCGGCGATAAGCCAGCGGCGTAGATGCTGGCGCATGAGGCCGATCGGGCCGTTGATCTCCACGATTTCTATGTCCCGCGAGAGCAGTTCGGCTTCAGCGAAGCCGGCAAGCAGGGCCCGCATTACCCGCAAATAGGGGCGGCCGCCCACGAGAGCGATCTCGTGGAAGGGAGCGCGCCCGTAGTCAGTCAGTGCTGCGACCTCGGCCGTTGGCCGGACGCCAAAGGTATCCGGCAAGGCCAGCGACATCATTGTCGCCGAGCCGGGCATCCGCGACGCCGTGGCTTTCGCCGGCTTCGACGGCGCCACCTTCACCAACGCGCCTAACTCCGGGGTGATCTTTATTGCCCTGAAAAGCTTCGAGGAGCGCGAGAAAGAGCACCTGAACAAGGATCAGATCCTCGGCTCGCTGCGCCAGAAGATGTTCGAAATTCCCGAGGCCTTCGCCTTCGTGCTGGAGCCGCCTTCGGTGCCGGGCATCGGCACGGGCGGTGGCCTGAAGGGCTATGTGCAGGATCGCCAGGGACGCGGACTGCCGGCGCTTGAAGCGGCGGCCTCGGCGATGGCCGGCACCGCTATGCAGACGCCGGGCTTCACCCAGCCCTTCACGCTCTACAACACCCGCACGCCGCAAATCTATGCCGATATCGACCGCACCAAGGCCGAGCAACTCGGCGTACCGATCTCCCGCGTATTCGAGGCCTTGTCAGTCTATATGGGCTCGGCCTTCGTCAACGACTTCAACATCCTGTGCCGTACCTACCGGGTGACCGCGCAGGCCGACAATCTCTATCGCCTATCGCTGCGTGACGTGGCAAATCTTCGCACGCGCAGCAACACCGGGGAGATGGTGCCGATCGGCTCCGTGGCCAACTTCCGTGACACGACCGGCCCTTACCGTGTGCCGCGCTATAACCTCTACCCCGCGGCAGAGGTGCAGGTCGGCCTTGCGCCTGGCTTCTCGTCGAGCCAGGGCATCGCCGCGATGGAGAAAATGGCCGAGGAGAAGCTGCCCTCGGGCTTCGGCTGGGAATGGACCGAGATCGCGCTGCAGGAAAAGCTGGCCGGCAACACTGCCTTCATCGCCTTCGGGCTCGGCGTGCTGTTCGTATTCCTGCTGCTCTCGGCGCTCTATGAAAGCTGGCTGCTGCCGCTCGCGGTGATCCTCATCGTGCCGATGTGCATCCTGGCGGCCATGATCGGCGTGACCTTCCGCGGTTTCGACCGCAACGTGCTGGTCGAGATCGGGCTCGTCGTGCTGGTGGGCCTGGCCGCCAAGAACGCCATCCTGATCGTGGAGTTCGCCAAGCAGGCCGAGGAGAACGGCATGTCGCGCTGGGACGCCGCAGTCGAGGCCGCGCGCACCCGGCTGCGCCCGATCGTAATGACCTCGATGGCCTTCATCCTCGGCGTGGTGCCGCTAGTGATCTCGAGCGGAGCCGGCGCCGAAATGCGCCAGTCGCTCGGCACCGCCGTGTTTGCCGGCATGCTGGGCGTAACGCTGTTCGGGCTGATCTTCACCCCGACTTTCTATGTGCTCTCGCGAAGCATCACGGCATCGGATGGAATACCGGCGCGGATCGGGCGACGAATGGGCCTGATCGGCAGCGAGCCAATCGCGCCCTCGCCGGCCCCGGTCGAGCCGGCAGAGTAGAGTGCGAGTTCTCCTTACGGTTTCGCCTCCTGCTTCGAAGCCCCCTGGCGGCGGATAAGGACGAAGCCGTAGGTCAGGAAACCGCAAGGCAATAGGTAAGTGGCGGAGAAAGTCGGCCAGTGTAGCAGGGGCGTTGTGGGGTTGTGCGGTGGCGTAATAAGCGGAGATTATGCCGCGGTGCGACAGTTCGTTTGCTGAGTAGGAGCGGTCGCGGGGGGCAGCCGGTGTTTTCGGTCCCAGCCGGAACACGATTTCGAAAGATGTGCGGATTTCGGCGCCATCCGGTTATGAACGGACGAAGCCGCCGAGGAAGCCAAGCTGGGTTCTCTGATCCCGATAATCGATGCGATTTTGGCCGCGGAGGTGACGGCGCCTCCGAAGCATCGTCACACGGCGCAGCGCATTTTCGAGCGATATTCTACCAGCGCCGGCTCGATCTCCGGGCCGGTCGTGCTCGTGGGGCGCTCCTATAGGGGACCGGCATCACCGAAGCGGTCCGCGACAAGGCCAATGTGAAGGCGCTGGTCTATGTCGCTGGCTTCGCGCCACAGACTGGCGAATCAGCCTGATGCTCTCGGACAAATTCCCTGGCAGCACCGCGCCCTCGGGGGCGCCGCCTCAGCCAGCGAAGTGCTGGTCCGTCGTCGCGGTCGGCATCCGCAAGCGCAAAAATCTGCAAGCAGGAAAAGAAGCGAAGAGCCACGTGTTGTCCCGAACATGTGGATGAGCTGCCGTCCAGTTGGTGCTGGCCTGTCTTCGCGTTCGCCATCCGCATGCGCAAAAACTGTAATCAAGCAAGAGAAGAGATAGAGTTATGTCCAATCCTGACCCTCTCGACGAGCTGCCGCGGCGTCAATTTTTGAAGGCGTCCATAGGCGTCGCAGCGATTCTGCAATTCCGCCCGGAAACCGCCGCCGCTGAGCCTGCCGAGCCGGAAGCTCCAAAACCCTCTGCGAGCCTTGCTTCTCCGCCCACCGTGGAGGTCAGCCCCGCCGGTTACGCCTTCTTCAGCGCCGAGGAGGCTACCTTCATCGAGGCCCTGGTCGATACGCTCTGCCCGGCCGACGGCCTTAGCCCTGCGGGCACGGAATGCGGCCTTGCCGCCTATTTCGACCGTCAGCTCGGCGGCAGCTTCGGCACCGGGGCGCGGCTCTACATGGACGGCCCCTGGCAGCGCGGCAAGCCGCAGCAGGGCTATCAGTTTCCGTTCGATCCCGCCGGTTATTTCCGGGCTGGAATGGCCACCGCCGAGCAGGCGTGCCAAAGCCTGCACGGCAAGGCCTTCGGTGATCTCAGCGCATTCGATCGCGACGCTTTCCTTCAAGAGCTTGCCGCCGGCAAGGCCAACAGTGAGCGCTTTTCGCTCTCGCAATGGTTCGACGAGATGATCTATCCGCTGTTCACCCAGGCCTGCTTTGCCGATCCGATCTATGGCGGAAACCAGGACAAGGTGTTCTGGCAGATGATCGGCTATCCCGGCCTGCCCGCCTTCTACACCGAGGATATAAAGACCTATCGCGGAAAGCCGCATCCGGCCGCCAAGTCCCCCAAATCCATCGCCGATTTCAGCTAGACGAGGCACACCCAATGACTACGCGTCTTCCCAAACGTACCGTCGTCATGATTGGCGGCGGCTTTACCTCGGCGCTGGCTAGCCGGCAACTGATGCCCCATGGCGTCGACGTACTCGTACTCGAACGCGGCACGGACCTCACCCGATCCGCGACGCACGAGATCCCGAGCCAGCGCGACGAGCTGCGATGGGCTGTGAGGCACGAGAATGCGCAAAACATCGCGCGCGAGACCTACACCGTCCGGCACAGTTCCAGCGAGACGGCGCTGCCCGCCCGCAGCCTCGAAGCCTTCATTCCCGGCGAGGGGGTCGGCGGCGCGGCCAACCACTGGAACGGCCAGAGCTGGCGCTGGTCCGAATATGATCCGACCATGCGCACCCATCTCGAAAACCGTTACGGCCGAAAGGCGCTCCCTGCCGAGCTGACGGTGCAAGACTGGGGCGTTACCTATGACGAGCTGGAGCGCTATCACGATCTTTGGGAAAAGCTGTTCGGCATTTCCGGGCGCGCCGGCAACCTCAAGGGCCAGATCCGCCCAGGCGGCAATCCCTTCGAGGCGCCTCGGCAGAACGAATATCCCCAGGCCCCGCTGGAGACGCTCGAAGCGGGGCTGATCCTGGAGGACGCTGCGAAGAAGCTCGGCATGCACGCCTTTCCGCTGCCTGCCGGAAACTCATCGGGCCCCTACACCAATCCCGATGGGATGCAACTCGGTCAATGCCAGTATTGCGGGCATTGCGAGCGCTTCCTCTGTGAGGCCAATGCCAAGGCAAGCCCTTATGTGCTGCTCTATCCCTGGCTGCGCCGGCACAAGAACTTCGAGGTGCGCACGAGCGCCCACGTCATCGGCATCGATTACGACAAGCGCGCCCGGCGTGTGACCGGCGTCCGTTATATCGATCTGGTCACCGGCGAGGAATGCACGCAGCCCGCCGATGTTATCATGCTCGGCGCCTTCACCATGACGAACAGCAAGCTGCTGCTGACAAGCGGCATCGGCACCCCTTACGACGTGCGCACGCGCCAGGGCGTGGTCGGGCGCAATTTCTGTCACCAGACGACCTCCGGCGTGAATGTCTTCTTCAAGGACCGCTGGATCAATCCGTTCTTGGCGGGCGGCAGCACCCAGACGGTGATCGACGATTTCAACAACGATAATTTCGATCATTCCGGTCTCGGCTTCTTCGGCGGCGGCTACATCTATTCGAACGTCACGAACGGGCGGCCAATCTCGACCCGGGCCGTGCCGCCGGGGACTCCCCGCTGGGGCACCGCATGGAAGCAGGCGACCGCCGACTGGTACGCGCATGGCTTCACGATCGCCGTGCATGGAAGCTTCTATGCGCACCCGGAGAACTATCTCAGCCTCGACCCGACCTATCGCGATGCGTTCGGCCAGCCGCTGGTGTGCATGACGATCGACTTCCGCGAGAACGAGCTGCGCATGAGCCGCTACCTCACCGAGAAGGCTGCGGAGGTGGCGCATGCCACGGGGGCGACCATCGTTGGCCCGGCGACACCGCGCACCGGCCCATATGACGTGCGGGTCTACCAGTCCACCCACACGACGGGCGGCACAGTGATGGGCGCCGATCCGAAGACGAGCGTCGTCTCGCCCCATCTGCAGCACTGGGACGCCGAAAACCTGTTCGTGGTCGGTGCGTCGGTCTATCCTCAGAACTCCGGTTACAACCCCACGGGGCCGCTCGGCGCGCTCGCTCTAAGGCTTGGCGATGACCTTGCCTCCTATGTCAGCCGCCCCCGCCATCTTGGAATTTGAGGACGTGATCAATGAGCATCATGCACAATTGGCGCTGCCGGTGGCTGACCCTGCTCGGGCCATCGGTCGGACTGCTCTTCTCGACCAGCATCGGCGCCCTTCCGACCACCGCCTCGGCCGATCCGGTTAATGACGGGCAGCAGGCTTTCACCCTCTGCTCGGCTTGTCATCAACTTAACGGTGAAAACGCCGTCGGCCCTTATCTCAATGGCGTTGTCGGGCGCCACGCCGGCGCCGTGGGGGGCTTTCGCTACAGCCGGGCCTTGAAGTCGTCGGACGTCGTGTGGACGGCCGAGGCACTCGATAAATATCTGCAGAACCCCCAGGTCGCAATTCCCGGAAATCGGATGCCATTCTCCGGCATTGCGCAGGCGGACAAGCGCGCCGACATCATCGCCTATCTGGCCACGATCAAGTAGGCGCACTCGCATAACCCCCCTGGCCGATATAGCAGCGGTTGCCTTATGGCGATCGCTGCATAGCCATCCTGGCCAGCCATTTGGGCGCCACGCCTCTCGCGTGACACGGCGTGCACGCATGGCCATTTGGCGCACGATCATCCAAATGCCGCCTGCTGCCTCATGAGCTCGGCCCCCAGGCGAGGAAGCGAGATGCCCGCAAAACGTGCCCGCAGTGCCACGCGCGTAAGTGGCGGCGCCGGGGCAAGGCGCCGCCCGCCAAGCAGGTCGGATATCCGGCTCCCTGACCGCAAGTTGCGGTCTGCTCGAGAGCGGGATCATTTCAGGCGAAAGGGTCACGAGTTAAGTGCTCGGATCACGACATTATCCGCGGTACCGAATGCGAAAGGTAGAGGCAATGGTCGTGCGTACCTTCTCGCCCGGACGAGCACATGCGTCAGGACGACAGCTGTGTCCGCACGGGATGCCAGCGGTGCGGTCGACCGAAATCCTTCGCCGAACGCCCAGACTTGGCTTGGCGGCTCGGCGATCTCGGCGGCCTCTATTACCGTCTTGTGGCGTCGGACCGTGAGCCGACCCGATGATCAGAGCCGGCAAACAGGGTGACCATTCGTTTTATAGCATCATGCCTTTGCGGCGGCAGGTGCTCCGGCCCGCTGGGAGGTGGACTTCGCAAGGGGCGGCGGCCCGGTCGGACGATCCCATGGACAAGCACCGCCACCAGGAATTTATCATGTTCCTCAATGACGTGGAGCGGGCGATGCCGGTGGGCAAGATTGATCCATGCCATCCTCGACAATTACGCCACCCACAAGCACCCGATGTTCCAGCGGTGGCTGGCCAATCATCCGCGCTGGGTGTTCCACTTCACCCCGACATCGGCGTCCTGGCTCAACGCCGTCGAAGGCTTCTTCTCGACCATCACGCGAAGGGGCATCCGGCGAGGCGTCTTCCGATCCGTCGGGAGCTGGAGGAGGCCATACGCCGCTCTATCCAGGACCACAACCGGCACGCCAAGCCCTTCGTCTGGACCAAGACCCCAGACCAGATCCTTCAGAAGCTCAGACCGCACTTTGCACCATCTGAATGGGTCAGTGCATTAGAATCCGCAGGAGAGGCAAATTTTGAAATCCGCGCCGCCCGCTAGCCGAACTCGTTGCCGAGTGTAAGAGATGTTCGATGCCGATGGGCAGTTCGCGCAGACGCTGGCCCGCCGCGTGGAACACGGCATTGCGTTGGCCGGCGTACGCCCGTCATCGGCACCTCTTCGCCCCGGCGCTATTGAAGCGCGGATCGACCTCGCTCGCCTCGCCCAGCGCAATCTCCCAGACCACGCCGCTGCGGGCCTTTGCTCGCGGGAGTGCGGGAGCTCGCCAGCGCTATCAGTGGCGCCGACCACCCGCTCGCACGCGGATGGGCCGTTGTCGACTCCACGCGCACTGCGACATCGAGGAGGGGCCAGCTCGCCGCCTTCAGGATCTCCGCGGGCGTCCGTCCGGTTGAACCATCCGACGCGATCTCCTAACCGCCTTGGCAGCGCAATGCAGGCATCTTCGGGGACGAGAATGACCGATGCCGTGCCTCAAGACCGGCTCGTTCGCGAGGAGCTTCGGGGTGAGAGAAACAAGATGCGGCCAGGAAGGCGCTCGCTGTCATCACGCGAAAGTCGCGAGTAACATAACGCCCCCCTTACAAAGCATCGGATCTCCAACAGTTCAGCTGACTACGCTCTACCTGCGCGAATTAACACGAACTCACACAGCACAACTGCCCGCTATGCAGGCTTCGATCTATCCTGGGGAAGTCTTGATCGCCCCTCTGGTGCCTAGGCTGCAGCCTGGCGATTAGGCAGATTTTCCTCGCCAGCACGGAGCACATGATGAAGATCGACCTCTCCGCCAACATGCAGCACCTGGCCGCCGAGGCGGCAGTGCTAGATCGAACGAGCGCAAAGCAGTACGCGGCGGTACTGGCTAGGCTGCTCGAAGCGGCCGATGGCGCGCTGGCACGCGATCCCGACTCGGCGAAAGGCTGCATCGCGCGCGCCCTTGCGCTGCTGCAGCCCAGCATCAATGAGGATGGCCGGGCCAGCGCTATCCTGGAGCGCGCGCGGACCGAATGCGCGCGCGGCGGCCTAGCACCGTGGCAGGTTCGCAGGCTGGTCGGCCATGTCGCGGCCAATTGCACCGAAAGACTGCCGACTGGGGACCTGGCCCGCATTGCAAAGCTGAGCACCAGCTATTTCATCCGCGCCTTCAAGGTGACTTTCGGCGAGACGCCGCATGCCTATGTGATCCGATGCAGGATCGAGCTGGCCAAGGGCATGATGATGGAAACCGACACACCGCTTGGCCACATCGCCGTCGTGTGCGGCTTCTCGGACCAGGCACATTTCAGCAGGCGCTTCCGCGAACTGGCCGGCATGCCTCCTCAGCGCTGGCGCAGCGTACGCCAGAGTGAGCCCGACGAGGTCGCGCAACCCTTTCAAGTCAACGCCTAACAGCCTCCAGGCGCATCCCTTCTTAACAGGCGCATCCCTTCTTAAAATAGTCATCTCACCGGAGCATCGGATATGGAACTGACTAGTCGCAATATCTGCCTGCCGGATGAACGCCTCCTCATCCGCGAGTTGACACACCGGATCAACAACGAGTTCACCTGCGCCGCCAGCATGATCTCGCTGGCCGCCGCAAGGGCGACGAACCAGGACGTGAAGGCCACCCTGACCGAGGTAATGGAACGGCTGCAGGATTACGCCCGCGTCCACCAGGCCCTTCATATGCCCGCCGATGAGGGGGCGCCCGCATCGACGCGTTGAAGTACCTCCGTCGGCTTTGCCAGGCCGTTAGCCAATCGAAACTGGACCGCAAGAGTGTCAGTCTGGTCTTTGTCGAATACCCCCTGACGTTGGAGGCTCAACAATGCTGGCTGGTCGGCATGATCCTCTATGAGCTCATCAATAATGCCGCACGGCACGCGTTCAACGATGGGGGCGGTGAGATCCGAGTGCAGATCACCGTCCAGGGCAACTATGTGGAATGCCAGGTCGCGGACGATGGAACTGCGCCTTCGCCGGCCAGGCCGGAGCGCGGGCTGCGGATCGTGCGGGAACTGGCCATGTGCCTGGGCGGCAGGTTCGAACGGCAAACTGGGGCAACCGGATCAATTTCCGTCGTCGTCTTTCCAGCAGGAGGGTGATGTGCCCGCCGGCTTCCGCTCCAAGCCCGCCTCCTCCCCCATCTGTCTCCCGCGTGGCGGCCGACATTCAGGAAGCGCCACCTTCGCATAGCGGAGGGCGACTTTTCAGGCATAGAGCGGGAGCATTTCCCGGATGGCCGACACAGGCCCGGTAGGCCGAGCCAAATCGACTGCCACCGCCGCGACGGCATCCACTTCGAGCGGCCTAGCGAGAGTTTGTGTAACTTCTCAAATCCCCCGGCGTTCGGCTACCAGACCGCGCCCTCAGTCGCAGACGCCGCACTCACACGGGAGGCATGCGCAAGCTGAGATCGGTTTCATTCTGGCTACGCTGCTCGGCCCCAGGGTAGGCCGAGCCGATCTGCGTCAAGATCGGAGTACGATGAATGTGAGCGGCTTCCACTCCAACAGATGGGAGCACGGCTCCGTGGAAGCGGCAAAGATGACCGCCGAGGATCTCACCCGTGCCCACCCGAATCTGCAGGTCGAAGCAATATGCGTCGACCGTCAAAATCAGCCTGACATCGGTGGGACGCTGGCGCGAAGCTGGCACGAGAGAGAGTGCGTTCACACCCTCGCGGACGTGCAGGCTCGACATCGCGCTCGCGGTTTCCGCTCCAACGCGAGGGGCTCCGTGTCGTAGGGGCCAAATCGACTAAGGGCGTCTTCGCGAGCACCGATCGGAGAGCGGCGCTCGCGAAGCCCCTCGTGAGTCTAATTCGGAGCGCAAGCAGATACGCTGGTTCCGGCTCAGCCTTTGATGAAGGCTAGCAGATCCGGATTGATCACATCGGCATGGGTGGTGAGCATCCCATGCGGATAACCCTTATAGACTTTAAGGGTACCCTTCCTCAGCAGCTCGATCGATTTAAGGGCAGCGTCCGCGATCGGAACGATCTGATCGTCGTCACCGTGCGCCACGAGAGTCGGCACCGAAATCGCCTTTAGATCCTCGGTATGATCGGTCTCCGAGAAGGCCTTTATGCCCTCGTAATGCGCCTTGGCGCTACCTATCATGCTCTGGCGCCACCAATTGTCGATCACGCCTTCAATGACTTTTGCGCCCTCGCGATTGAAGCCGTAGAAAGGACCCGACGGCACATCACGAGAGAACTGGGCCCGGGTGGCGGCGAGCGCGGCCCGGTACCCGTCGAATACCTGAATGGGCAGGCCCTCGGGGTTGCGTTCGGTCTTGAGCATCAGCGGCGGCACCGCGCTCACCAGCACGGCCTTGGCGACACGGCCGGCGGGCTCGCCGTACCTGGCGACATAACGCGCGACCTCGCCGCCGCCGGTAGAATGGCCGATGTGGACGGCATTTCTCAGATCGAGGTGCTCGACGACCGCGAAGGCATCGGCTGCGTAATGGTCCATATCGTGGCCCTCCGAAACCTGGGTCGAGCGCCCGTGACCGCGCCGATCATGCGCAACGACGCGGTAACCATTCTGGAGGAAGAAGAGCATCTGGGTGTCCCAGTCGTCGGAGGAGAGCGGCCAACCGTGGTGAAACATGATCGGCTGGGCGTCCTTCGGTCCCCAGTCTTTGTAGAAGATCTGCGTGCCGTCTTTGGTGGTGATTATGCTCATGGCATTCAGCTCCTTCATTTGTGGCACACATCTCTGGCCCCCTTCGCTGCATACGGGGTAGCCGCTCGGCGCATCACCCTCGCGTGGGGAAGACGAGGGCCGAGATCGATCCGGTCATGCCGGTCTGCCGCTCGAACCTGCCATTCAGACAATTGGCCAGCTCCCGCACGATCCGCAGTCCGCTTTCGGGCCTGACCAGCGGAGGCTCCCTCCCATCGTCGGAAACCTGGCATTCGACATGGCTGCCCTGATCGACGATCTGCACCCGGATCTCGCCGCCGCTGTCGTCGAAGGCGTGGCGCGCAGCGTTGTTGATCAGCTCGTAGAGAAGCATGCCGAGCAGCCAGCATTGCTGAGCATCCAAGGTGAGTGGGTGCTCGACAAAAACCAGATCGATACTCTTGCGGTCCAGCTTCGATCGGCTGATGGTCTGGCAAAGCCGGCGCAGATAGTTCAGCGCATCGATCCTGTAGCCATCGGAAGGCATGCGCAGCGCCTGGTGCACGCGGGCGTAATCCTGAAGGCGCTCCATCACCTCGTTCAGGGTGGCCTTCACCTCCTGGTTCGTCGAGCGCGCGGCCGCAAGCGAGATCATGTTGGCGGCGCAAGTGAACTCATTGTTGATGCGGTGCGTCAGCTCGCGGATGAGCAGGCGCTCGTCCGGCAGGCAGATACTGCGACTGGCCAGTTCCATTCCGATACTCCTGTAAACACGGCTTTAAAGGGGGGCGCTGACCATCGCCCTAAACGGGTGCGGCGCGCTCGCGTGACCGGCTTCCGGCTTGGTCATGCGTTCACTTGAAGGACTTGCGCGTCGTCGGCGGGCGCGCCCTGGCGTACGCTACGCCAGCGCCGCGGAGACGTCCCGGCGACCTCCCGGAAGCGCCTGCTGAAATGCGCCTGATCCGAGAAACCGCAGGCGACACCGATTTGGCCGAGCGGCCAGTCGGTTTCCAGCATCATCGCCTTGGCTTTGACGATCCGGCAGTGGATCACATAGGCGTGCGGCGTTTCGCCGAAGGTCACCTTGAAAGCGCGGATGAAGTAGCCGATGCTCAGCTTCGCGATGCGGGCCAGATCCCCGCCGCGCAGCTTCTCGGTGCAATTGGCCTCGACATGGTCGACCAGCCTGCGGGCCTGCCATGGTGCAAGACCTCCGCGCGCGCTTTCGGTGCGCGAGCTCTTCAAGATCGCGCTGGCCCGGCCATCCACATTGCTGCTTGGCTCCAGCAGTGCAAGCGCGCGCGCGATGCAGTCTTTAGCCGAGCCGGGATCGCGTGCCAGTGCGCCATAGGCGGCCTCCAACAGCTGGGCCAGCACCGCTGCGTACGGCTTCGATCGCGGTTGATCGGAGAGCTCGACCTCGGCGGCCGCGCGTTGGATCCTTTTCACGCTTTCCTGGGGTAGGCGCACCAGCTTCGGCGCTCCGGCCGCATACTGCATAATATTGGCGAGGGAGAGGTCCATCTTCATCGTGCGCTCCGTAATGGCGGGGGCAGATCTGTCCGATCGCCTGGTGTAGCTGCGGGGAGCCAGGAGCGATCGAGACTTCGCCAGAGTAGATCGAAGCATGCATAGAGAGCAGTTATGCGGTGTAAGTTTGTGTGAGTTCGCGCAGAGAACGCGTTTAGTCTGCCGATCGTCTTCCGAATCTGGCATCGCGGGGGCAGGGTGGGCGCTGTTTGTTTCCGCGACGAGGTCGCCCATCCCGCGGTCAATGCCCCCGGCGCGCGAGCACGCATGCCGTTTTGGCGCATCGCGTTGCCTCGCCAGTCTCGCAGCGACTAGGCGTTTGAACGAAAAAGCCCCCTATTTCCCGCCTACTGAAAGGAGGAGCACGGGAGGACGCTACGAATATGTCTTCTGCTGATCGTGGCCGGCGGCAATTCGGCGAGCTGATGCGCGGTGCGCCCGATTACCAGGCTAGGTCACAAACTCATAAAAAGGATTCCCCTTGCTGGCGAACAGTGATTCAAGCTCCTGGGAGGAGC
>WUUC01057703.1_pt1 | contig 18914 bp, 14 predicted proteins | sample 6278441 | NCBI WGS metagenome assembly WUUC01 (sample SAMN13675441, study PRJNA597444) | soil metagenome | isolation source: soil | place: USA: Washington | collected 2017-10 | reverse complement strand
TGGACTACTATTCCTCTACCAGACGGCGGATAATCAAGCGCTTCTCAACGGCTACCTGGTGGAAAAAAAATTGGCGCACGAATTTCGCTCGGTTGAATTTAACTCATCTTCAAGTATGAAGCCTTTGTTTGAAACCATGGTTAACAATCAGAAAGGTTGCATAGATGGTTTATCAGCGGCAAGAATTAAAAAGATTTTCAGCAACCTAAGTTTGGCAGGGGAGGTATCTATACGAAGAGTAACACAAGCGGATTGCGAACAGTGTTTTCAATGGGCAAATGATCCTGAGGCGAGAAAATATTCTTACACGACGGAACCAATCCCCTGGGAAAATCATGTTCGGTGGTTTACGAATAAGCTCGCCGATTCAACCTGTGTATATTTTATTGCGCAGCACAACACCGACCGTATTGGCCAAATCCGCTTCGATTCTACCGACACACCCGATTGCTATCAAATTAGCTATAGTATAGATAAGGAGTGGCGGGGTAAAGGTCTTAGCCATCCGCTTCTGATAAAAGGTATTGAGGAATTAAGAAAAATAAAATCGGTAAGGCAGGTTATCGGGTATGTTCAAGCGAAAAATACATCTTCCGATAAGGCATTTCAGCGCGCTGGTTTTAAAAAATTAGTAAGCACTAATCATCAAGATTCATTTAAATTTGAACTTTCTTTATAACCTATGAATTCAATTCAAATCGGGAAAACAATCATTTCCAGGGATCACCGACCGTTCATTATTGCTGAAATGTCGGGCAATCACAATCAATCTCTCGATCGCGCATTGGCCATAGTCGATGCCGCTGCCGACGCCGGTGCGCATGCCATAAAGTTGCAGACTTATACGGCAGATACTATGACCATTAAAGGCGCCTACAAAATAGACGATGAAAATTCACTTTGGAAGGGGCGCGAACTTTATGATCTATACAAAGAGGCATACACGCCATGGGAGTGGCACGGCCCTATTTTTGAACATGCTAAGAAGAGGGGATTGATAGGCTTTAGTTCTCCGTTTGACGAGACCGCCGTTGATTTCCTTGAAGACCTTAATGTACCGCTCTATAAAATCGCTTCATTTGAAAATACCGATCATCCACTTCTGAAAAAGGTTGCCCGTACTGGGAAACCTGTAATAATGTCTACCGGTGTAAGCACACTTGCTGATATTTACGAATCGGTACAAGTGTTGCAGAATAATGGGTGTAAGCAATTGGTGCTTCTTAAATGTACAAGCACCTACCCGGCAACACCCGAGAACACAAATCTTTTGTCAATACCCGTGTTGCAGGAAATATTTGGGACTAGTATCATCGGATTATCTGATCACACGATGGGTGTCGGAGCATCCATTGCTTCCGTTGTATTAGGAGCGCGTGTAATAGAGAAACATTTCACGCTTCGAAGAGCAGATGGCGGAGTCGATAGTGCTTTTTCACTTGAGCCCGAGGAATTAAGGTCACTGGTTGTTGAGACTGAGCGTGCTTTTTTGGCACTTGGTAAACCTACCTTTGACGTCCAGGTGGTGGAGGAAAAAAGCAAAATTTTTAAAAGATCCATTTACATCGCAAAAGCAATTCAGGATGGTGAAGAATTTACCGCTGAAAATATTCGAATCATACGGCCGGGCGACGGCCTTCAGCCAAAATTCTTTGATCAGGTAATTGGGAAAAAGGCTTCTCGGAATTTGAAGCCCGGCACCCCTTTGCAGTGGGATGCTGTTCACTAACGTACACAAACATATTATATTCTAGGAAGGGAATTTATGAAATCGCGAACGTAGATAGTAGTAGCCATCGCAGAAATTTAATACGAAAAATAAAACGTAACACTAATGATACTATTTTGAGTACCTTTTCTTATCGGAAATTAGCACTTCAAACGGTAGTTTCGGCTTTCTTAAGTTTCTTAACATTTGCCTTTGGGTTTCTTAGGGTATATTATTTTGCGAAGCACCTTTCAATTGAGGAATTTGGAGTGCTTTCATTGCTCCTCACAATTTCCTCCTTCCTCGTATATATTTTTACGATCGGATCATTTCAATTTCTGTTCCGAAGTATTAATGAGGATAGTGAGAAAGGGAAGGCCGCTTTCTGGATGTCGCTCCTGGTAAGCGTGGTGATCGGGTCCATTGGCACGCTCCTAATCTATCTGTTTGGAGGTGAAGTGGCGGGTTTTTTGAACCTCCGGCATTACGAATCAGAATTGAAACTTACTATTCTTGCCACAGCTACGAGCGGCGTAATGATGGTATTCCTTTATTTTCACTATGGGCTTAGACGCAATAATTTTCAGAATTTTCTGCAATTACTGCGAAGCTCACTGTGGGTTGTTATATCCATCGCAGTGTCCCTGTTTTTGGTCCTGACACTCGAACAGCTTATTCTTGTTATAAACCTGAGCATGTGCTGTATTATTTTGGTTGCATTTCCCTGGAATGACTTAAACGTATTGCTGCCGCTTCGTTTTTCGAAGGAAGCTTTTTTGCAGCTGGCACGCTACTGCATTCCACTACTACCGTACTTTGCTGGCGTCTGGGGAATTCCGTTAATAGTTCGCTCGCAATTAAATATTTACGGGGGTGCCAAGGATGTCGCGATTTTTTCGGTGGCGTATACACTTATGGAGATCGTTTTTATGTTTGTATCAACAATTTCTAATACCCTCACACCCTATTTCTTCTCAGAAATTAAGGACGAAACGAAACCGGCCTTTTTTTACAACCTCATGCTTAAATATTCAATCGTAACGATAGTTTTAATTATACCTTTTATTTTTATTCTCAGGTATGATATTATTTTGCTTGTAGCGTCGCCAGAATATCGTGTCTCTGGCAATTACATTCCCTTATTAATTTTTTTCCCACTGGTAAGAGTCTTAGTGATAGTTTTTGAACAATATTATTTAAAAGTTTACAAGACATTTTTTTTAGGTGTAGTTTATACCTTAAGCATCTTATTGTGTATTGGCTTAACTGTTATTCTAATACCCAGTTATTCTATCTATGGCGCAATTTTTAGTTCATTAATTTCATATGCCTTCATAGCGATTGTACTGGGCATTAAACAAAAAGACCTGCTGGACCTCGCCTACCTTAATTTTCGGATTTTAGGTATACTTGTACTGATCTTGTGGGGTAGCGTGTTTGTCTTAAGCTTTTTAGACATTGACAATATTTACAAAATTATCCTTTTGGGTATATCTGCTTTGTTAGCACTAATTTTACTTCCTGTTTTTAATGAACAGGAGCGGCAGAGAATCGCTAAATTGTTAAGATTCAGTAAATCATAAATTGTTTAGGCTAAACGAATGAAAAGATAGCGCACGCGATCTATCGACCTTATCGAAACGTACAATGAAAGGAACCAAAACCATATTGTTTTTACTCCCGGATTGCCCGGGATATTTTACAGAACTTTTTTATAGGTTGGGGCAAGCTGTTAAAGCAAAGGGCTATCGGCCAATTTTTGCATTAACGTCGCCGTTTTACGAAGATTTTAAACGGGTTAGATTGGCTGATGTCGGTAAAGTTTATCACCTCAACGAATTTTTGGAAAGTAACATTGAGCGGGCGGCTTATGAGAGCCTAGCCATTGATCATTGGTCCTATTACGCGAGTTATTCGCGACAGCATTATTATTTTGGCAGGCTATTGAATAGCCCGGATGTTTTAAAAAAAACGAAACTGTTTTTCCATGAGATCATAAAGGAAAATAATGTCGATCTCCTTTTTTCCGAGACTGTTTCAAACTCATTCCTTTATTTAGCTCACCAAGAGGCATCCGTGAAAGGCATTCCTTTTTTTGGTTTGATGGGTGCTCGAATTCCTTATCATTATAATATACATTTAGATGTAACGAGCAATGAAGTACTGGTAAATCCTGAAGCGCCGGCGGAATACACGGACACCAATGCCGTATTGGATTACATGAAGAATTCACAATTTGCCGGATTATTTGATAAGCAGTATTCGTTATTCTCATTCGCCTTTGCGAAAGAAGTGCTTCACTACCTGTTGTTAAAATCATATCGATCAATAGAGACGGCCAACACCAAATTCTTTCTACTCAAAGTCTATAAAGTTGCCGTGAAGCGAATGCTAACTGATTTTTTCTTCAGTAAAATGGCCAATGTTTTCACGCAAGACATAAACGTGGTAGACGGAAAGATTTATGTTGTGTATCCCCTTCACGTATACCCCGAAGCTTCTACGAGTATCTTCGCTAAGTATTATGATGGAAATGAATATAATGTAATTAGGAACATTGCATTTTCATTGCCTGAAAATGCGGTGCTCGTTATTAAAGAACATAAAAACAATGTGGGGACAAATACACGAGCGTTCTACAAAAAATTAAAATCATTGCCAAATACAGTTTTGCTGGACCCTTACTTCAACTTGAAAGATAACCTTGATAAATTTGACGCCGTAATAACCCTGTCAAGTACAGTAGGCTTTGAGGCCCTAACAAAAAATGTGCCCGTGTATGTATTGGGAGAAACGTCTTATCAAAAATACCCCGGTTGTCAAAAAATTAATTCGTATGCAGAGTTAGAGCATGCCGTGAACCAAATTAGCAAAAAGCGTATTGTACCAGGCGTTAAAAATCAGACTTTCAATCTTTATTCAAAAATGTGTTTCCCGGGTAATTTTAACTATATGGATGGAAATTGTCTGGATGGTCGTAATATTGAACTATTGCTGGCACCGGTTTTTGATTACCTTGAAAAGAAAGCATTGAATAAACACAGAAATGATTTGTAATGGATATTGTTGACGTAAATAAAACCTATTATAATAAACTATATAAACGGAAAAACCCCGTTATCAGCCTTCTGTATTCCCTCATCAGTTTCGATCAACAATCAAAATCAAAAGTTAATTTTCGGGTTATAAAAGCATATTTAAAGGGAAATTTTAAACGTGATTTGGTGGTGCTTGATTATGGTTTTGGACATGGATCGCTACTCTTAAAATACAGGAGTAATCACAAATTGTACGCTTGTGACATTTCCGAAGAGGCTGTATACAACTTTCCTCGGGTTGCAAAACTTGTTGGTAAAAATGTTTTCACCGCTACCGTGGATCAATTTCTTACCAAATATGACCAGGTGAGATTTGATGTAATTAGTTTGTCTCATATCATTGAACATGTAGAAGATGACTTGCACCTTGTTAAAATATTATCGGAAAAACTTTCGGAGACGGGAATCATGCTAATCAACATACCCATCAACGAAGTATGGCAAGACCCGAAACATGTGCGGAAGTATGATGTCGGTTATATGCGTTCGCTTAGTGAGAAATGTAATATGGAAATTGTCGGATTACTGGAAACCGACAAGCTAACTTCATTTTTTCTTATTGAAGAAAAAGTAAATAATGCAGGAAAAGTCAAACTATACGGAATAAAATTCATGCGATTAATTTTTGCGGTTTTACCGTTGTCGTTTACCAGCTGGTTTGAAAAAGTATTTTTAAAAAAGCACAAGAATCAGCAACTGATTACACTGGTTAGGAGAAAATGAAGAAGATAGTTTTTGTGGCACAGGTTCCTCCGCCGTATGGCGGGCAATCTATTATGCTGGAGAAAATACTGGAAGGAAAATACAGCGAGGTCAGGTTATACCACGTACGGATGTCTTTCTCGAAAGAGATGAATGAAATTGGCAAGGCCAGCCTCTATAAAGTGTTACACCTGGCGGAAGTTATTTTTAAGATTTACTACTTTCGCATCGTAAAAAATGCAAAGGTTCTTTACTATCCTCCGGCGGGCCCCGACAAGACTCCCATTGTGAGAGATATTGTTATTCTAATGCTAACCCGCTGGCTTTTTCAAAAAACCATTTTCCACTTTCATGCGGGCGGGTTGTCAGAAGTCAGTTTACACTCTAGAATTCTTCGGTTTTTTTTCTCCGTTGCGTATAAGGGAGTCGACTGCGCAATTTTGCTTTCAGACCTAAATCCGGCAGATGGAAAAAATCTGAACGCTAAAAGAGAAATTGTTATTCCTTACGGTATAGCGGATTATAGTGAGACAATTCAATTTTCGAAAACGCAACGATCAACCGTAAAAATTCTATTCGTGGCCGTCATCCGGGAGAGCAAGGGAATTTTGGATTTGTTGCAAGCGTGTCAGCAATTAAAGACGCGGGGATTGGATTTTAAGCTAGAAATCATGGGTAAATTTGAATCGGCAGGGTTTGAGTTATTCGTAAAAAAACTAATTCAAGATCTTGGAATTACAAATCAAGTGAGCTTTTTAGGCGTACGTGTTGGAACTCCAAAATTCTTGGCTTACGCCGATGCCGATATTTTTTGTTTTCCAACGTTCTTTGAATCAGAAACATTTGGCGTTGTACTTTTGGAGGCTATGCAATTTTCGTTGCCCGTCGTTGCAAGTGCCTGGCGTGGCATTCCTTCGATCGTCAGTGAAGGCGAAAGCGGGTTTTTAGTTCAACCGAAGAACAGTGATGAACTTGCAAAAAAATTAGCTGAGTTAATTGTAAACCCAATCTTACGAATAAAAATGGGTAAAGCTGGTAGAAGTATTTTTTTAGCTAAATTTACGTTAGCTACGTTCCATCAAAAAATGGAACAAGCGTTTAAGTCTTGTTAACGTGTTAGACAAAGCGCAAATTTCTTTATCCGATCGATACGCAGGGCCTTATTTTGAAGTCTTTCTTCTCAGCATGGTTATTATTTGGCTGCCCTATAAAGGGTTGGCCTATGCGGTACCTTTTTTAGCCATCCTGTGGTTTATTTTTCGATCTAACTCCGGTGTCACCTTACTACGATTCGCCTTTCATGTTGCGCTTTTTTTGGTTGTGACGGCTTGTTATTTTTTGTTTTACTATATTATTGAAGAACAATTTATCCTTCAAAACGCTTTTATCTTTTTTGTAACGTACGGCTCTTTTCTATTTCTGCTTACAATTCCGGTTAATGTTGCGCTTCATAAAAAAAATTACGAATCCTATATTGTCGTTATTAGAATAGCTGTAGCAGTTGAGGCCACACTCGGGTTAACACAAGTAATACTGTATGTGATAAGGACCGGTGCAAATTTTGATTCCAGTACAGGTGATATAGCACAAGGAACGCTGAATTTATTTTCGTTCCTCGATCCAGGTGCGAATTTTAACAATCAACTGTATACCAATAACCTGCTCATATTACTTATCTTTCTTACTCCGCACGCGATCGTTAAACGAAAAGGAATATGGATTTGTGTTCTTGGTTTTTTAGCAATTCTTATGGCCTCCGTATGGCATCTTTTTATAGCGTTCCTTGTGGCATTCATTATAATTGTTTTGTATTTCAGTCGCACGTTTCTAAAATTGAGTGTTAATCGCATTGTTATTGGCATGTTCCTCATTTGCGCCGTCACCTTGGCGATAGCCTTTCAGCCAAGAAATTTTATCTTAGTCAGGCATTATTATAACGTCATTACAACGTTCAAATCACCAAAAGCAAAAGTGACAATTAATTCATTGGTCGATTTACCAAAAGAAGCCCCATGGGTTTATTTTATTGGACTGGGTCCCGGTCAGTATTCAAGCCGGGCGGGGCTGATCGGTACCGGGAAATATTTCGGAGATTTTATCAACCCCAAGAAAATGCCCGTAATAAAACCTGCAGTTTCAACGCCATTTAAGAACCACGTTTATCCACTCTGGGAGGAAGTTTCATTAAATCCGTTGTACTACGGTAATTCAACTATGGCAAGACCCTTCTACTCCATACTTTCCGTCATGATCGAGTTCGGATATATTATTTTTGCCATCCTGGTACTGCTTATGTTTCGGTTAATTCGAAGAATAAAAAACTTCTACGAACGAGCGATTTACGAGAAGGATTATTTAAAAGCATTCTACGCAATATCGTGTGCCGTTGTCTGTTTGTTTCTAGTTATAATATCATTCTTTGAAAATTACCTTGAAGTCGCCCAGGCAATTTTTATTGGACTACTATTGATTAAGTACTTTTACAGCACGGTAAAGCATACAAATGCCTAATTTTATATTTAATAAGAGACAAAGAGTAAAATGAAAGTATTAATAACCGGAGGCTCGGGTTTTATTGGAACAAATTTAATTGAAACGTTACTTAAGTCGGGGAAGTACGACGTTCTGAATATTGACAACGCCGAACCGAAGAACAACAAGCACACCGTCTATTGGAAACAATGCGACATTCTTAATGGCGATCAGATAAATGAAATTTTCGACGCATTCAAGCCCACGGCTGTTATACACCTGGCAGCTAGAACCGATACGGATCCAAAAAACACATTGGATGATTATGAAATAAATATAAAAGGTTCTCAAAATATTCTGACCGCTATCAAAAATTGCCCGCAAGTTGAGCGGGTAATAATTACGTCTACTCAATTTGTACATCAGTATAAAGGCCTCCCTAAAGACGATGAAGATTACGCTCCACATACTGTGTATGGTGAGAGTAAAGTAATAATGGAAAAGATGACGCGTCATGCGGGGTTAAACGCCACGTGGACAATTATTCGACCGACCAATGTATGGGGCCCCTGGCATTTACGTTATCCCTATGAATTTTGGAGTATTTTAAGCAAAGGACTCTACTTTCATCCGGGTCGGCAGCCTGTTATTCGATCGTACGGTTATGTTGGTAATGTTGTGTATCAGATTATTTCAATCATCGAAAGCCCTGTTGAAAAGATCGGGAGTAAAGTGTTTTACGTTGGCGATTTACCCCTTGATTTGTATGATTGGGTTAATGGTTTTTCAATTAGGCAAGTGGGAAAGAATGTGCGTGTCGTACCCCGGCTGATCGTAAGAGCCTTAGCACTGGTCGGCGATTTTTTGGCACTGGCTGGAGTTGGATTCCCGATCACTTCGTCCCGGTATAAAAGCATGACCAATAGCAACGTCGCACCGTTGGAAAAAACTTTCGAAACATTTAATAACCCACCTTATTCACTGGAGCAAGGTATTGAAGAAACGATTGAATGGATGAAGCAAGAACATCCGCATCTGGTTACTGTAAAATAACAAACACGCGTACTCGAAATCTACTAAAATAGTAATAGGTGTCTTCGTCCCGGTCTACATATGAAAAGCTGAAGAAACTTCAATACGTTTTGATGTGTTGCTTTGTGATTACAATGACCTGTAACATTCCATTGTATTTTACGAACTTCAGAGTAAACAATCTGTTCATCATTTTTTTATCGGTTAATACTTTTTTTTTATACATCTTCTTCAGAAGTCAGGAAGATAAGCCCGTTGTAAAGCGTACATTTTTGTTTATTTCCCTTTACCTCATTCTTTTTGCCGGGTTGATTTACACGGAAAATTTCAAACAGGCAATGTTTGAAATTTTCGAAAAGAAAGTAGCGCTTTTACTTTTTCCATTTATCCTGGTTTTTTCTCCACCATTAACCTTTCGGCAGAGCAAAATAATTCTGTTAAGTTTTGTTTTTGGTTGTTTGGCGACTGGCATTTTCTGCCTTCTCGTGGCTACGTACCAATTCTTTGTATTCAATGATTTAACTTTTTTATTCTATCATAATCTTAGCCAACTAGCGGGAATGCACGCTATCTATTTGGCAATGTTTTTATGCTTTTCCATAGTCATTCTTTTGTTTTTCCTTCATGAAAAGCGTAATACACTTTCGGTAAATCAAAAAGTTGTTCTTTATCTAGGGATATCGCTTTGTATTGTTTTGATCTTTCTGCTTTCGGGAAGAACTCACATTATTTTGCTGGTTATAGGAGCTACCGGTTATTTTATTTACCGATTTAGTAGAAAGTATAATGCAGTAATCGGCATACTGGCAGCCGTTATAATAAGCATGTTACTCGTTGGACTTGCATTATTGTTGCCGTCAAATCGCGAGCGGTTTAAAGAGGCGATAAATTATAAGGACCAATATAGCCTGGAAAAAAAATGGGGCGAACAACAAATGCGGCCCTTGATGTGGGCTTGCGCGTGGGAACTTATACACAAAAGCCCTGTAACCGGTGTAGGTACTGGAGACGGACAAGATGATCTTGAACAATGCTACATTAACAATGAATACGTATCATTAACCTATTTTGTTGGCGTTAGATTTAATGCCCATAATCAATACCTGGAAACTGCTGTTGAACTGGGTTTGATTGGCTTACTGGTATTTGTGAGTTGTCTCGTATATGCGGTCGCCTACGCTATCAATACTAAAAATACATTGTATCTCATCTTTATCATAATTTTTTCATTTTCATGCGCAACAGAATCTTTGTTGGAGCGGCAGAGCGGCGTGATCTTTTTTGCTTTTTTTAACTCGTTTCTATTTATTTACGGTAACTGCCTACGCAAACATGTAACAGTCATCAACAAACAAGAAAATTAATTTAGTATGTGCCAGGGCAACTGATCACGTCGTACGTAGCACGGTCTAAATTAAATACATAAATGGATTGAAATTCTGTGCCCGATACTTTTTTACACAGATCGTCCGTAGAAGCCTTGTAAAAACTTCTTTCCCGTTTTGGATAATCTTCAAAACCATAATTCTTGAACCAGGAGCATGCCTCATCGTCATAGCCTTCAAGTGTTGCCATGCCTGTAAGCGCGGGTACAACGAAAGAATATTTATAGCAGGGAAATTGATCCATTAGTTTAACGTAGTCTTTGATAAAAACCAAAGCGGTATGCTTATTGGGAAGCGTATCAAGTGCCATCATTGAAGCGTAAACGCCATGGATGGGAATTTGGTTAAGTTTTTCATTAATTGGTTTCGAAAACGTAACCAAACTTTCCTTAACGGTTTGCCATTTGGCTTTTTTTAACCGTTTCATAAATACGTGTTGGTCAGCTTTGGGAACAATTCCTTTTTCATATGTAAGAATTTGCTTGCGCGTATGTATATTGTTATACATGTAAATTGATAACCGTATGCATGCGTTGTATAAAACAACAGCAACCATGAGTGTAAGACATGTTGTTTTGAGGATGGCCTTGTAGCGAACTTTATTCAGGAAACCGGAAATAAAAACGGTGAGTAGGGGGAGGGAAGCAAGGATTATAAGCAGTGCACACCAGTATTGGATTTCAATAAAATAAAAAGCACTTCCCCCCTCAATTTTAATAAAAGCACCCGGCAGAAATCCGGCAAGGGCAATCACGGTTAGAACTTCGAGATGGAGTAGGGACTTATCTTTTATAGCCTGACTTAAGTGATGTTTTTTGTGCAGTCTGTAGCGTAGGAAATAAAATGCGAGTACGAAAAGAAATAGGAAGTAATATAAAATTATAAACTGCGTAAAGTTCGTCGAAATAAATTTGGTATAACTATACAGGAATTCATACCCTGTCGATGTACCCATGCTTGGCGCCGTAATCGAATGGACAAAAAAGGCGAGAATAAGTAACGTAATGAACAGGAAGAGTATACCTATTCTTTTAAAAAGCTGAAGCCTTACGAACAGATAGCCACAAACGGAAAGAAGGATTGCCATCGTAGAAATTTTTGACAAGCCAGCGGCGACTGTAAGCAAAAGGATGACAATAATGTAAAGGAAATGTTTTTTAGTACGGTTGTTTTCTGCGAAGCTGTTGTTAGTTGTTAACTGCTGGTGTGCAGTAAGCATGATGGAGAGTATTGAAAAAAACAGAATAAGAGAAAGTAAATAAGATTCACTTACCCAAATGGTGTCCAGACCTAACCCCATACGGGTAAGTAAAAAGTGCCTGTAACTCACCGGTATCAAACCAAAAAAACCAAGGAGCAATGTAAGCCAAAAGAATGGTCCTGTATGGGTCCTGTCAATTTTTAAAAAGGTACGCAGTTTGAAGGTTGTATATAGAAAGATCTTAAAAAAAAGGCTATAGAAAATAACAGGATAAGCCAGTTGATAAGTCGTAAGCAAATGAAGGTTTAGGGCTTTTGAAACCTGGGCCAGTAGGTAATGACTTCCGAAGTGATAACGTATGGGAACGAGTTGATCGAGACCAATGCTAGCGATACCATAGGTTTTTATCATTTGGGCGATCGACAAGTGGAACAGCGTGTCTAGTCCATTTCCAAAGTCAGATGAAAATTCTCCGTTACTAAGCATCTCAATGAAAAGTGGAGATAGGTGTCTGCCCTCCCAGGCAACAGAAGCCACCATAATTGTGAAAAGCAGAACCGCAAAAATAGGAATGACGTCTTTTTTAGCTATATGTTTTATAAGACTAGTAAAGCTTATAATGAAAAATAGATAGCCCATACCGACAAAAATGTATTGCCAATGAAAATTCATAATTATGAGTCCGGAACACGCTACCAGGCAGAGCGCACCTAAAGAAGCCAGACATTCATCATAGAAGAAATTATCGGCGTTGGTTCTCACCAACTTAATTGCGCGAAGAAGTAAATCTGGAAAAAAAATTATGAACCACGACACGCCGATAATTTTCACAAAATCAGAAAATGTATTTGGCAATCCCCAACGGGAAAGGAAATAGAAGCAACACAGTCCTACGCTAACAGCTGCAGCGGCTAAGGAGATTTTTAGGTTTGTAATTTTCAACTATAATTTAGCTAGGTAGCTAAAATAGCTGAATTCAATATAAGCACCAAGCATTTGAACGTCAGGGATATACATCCTACAAATGAAATTGAACGATATCCAATAAATGGCTGATGCATTTGTGAATAATATCACATATTTGATGAAATTTAGTAGCAGTGCATATGGCCGAGAATGACACGATTCCCAAAGTAAATGTGCTAGGTATCCCAATCTATGCAGCAGATATATCATCGGCGGCTTCTTCAGTTATTAATAACTGTTCAGAAACTGAGCGGCGAAATTATTGCGTAAGTGCAACTGGAGCGCATGGCTTAGTCTTCGCAAAAAAAAACAAGCAATTTGAAGAGACGTTAAAGAGTTTCTTTCTTAATCTCCCCGACGGGATGCCGGGTGTTTGGATAGGTAAAATTAAAGGAGCCAAACAGATGAAAAGGTGTTATGGCCCCTCTTTTTTCGAAGAGGTTATGATCAAATCAAAGGATTTACCAATGACACATTTTTTCTGCGGAGGAAATGAGGGTATCGCAGTGGCCCTGAAAGGCGCGGTAAGCGTCAAATTTCACAACGACCGCGTGGTGGGGACACTTTGTCCTCCGTTTCTGAAAATCAACGACTACAACTACGCTGAAATTGCTGCCGAAATCAACCGTACAAATGCAAACGTCGTCTGGATTGGACTCAGCACACCGAAACAAGAACTGTTTGCCGCTAATCTGGCAAAAAAAACCAACGTAAACTATATTATTACCGTAGGTGCGGCGTTTGATTTCCATACAGATAAAGTGAGACAAGCGCCTCATATTATTCAAATAGCAGGCTTAGAATGGCTTTTTCGATTAATAATGGAACCTCAACGACTCTATAAGCGGTACCTCGAAATAGTGCCCTTGTTTATCTATTATAATTTTAAAGAATTTCTTAATTTTGCCTCCCAAAAATTGAAAGTATAACACCATGAAGCTAAAACGAATATTGGTTTGCGGAGCTGGAGGATTTATCGGCGGACATTTGGTTAAAAGACTGAAAAAGGAAGGCTTTTGGGTAAGGGGTGTGGATCTTAAACAAAATGAATACACCGCTTCATTAGCCGATGAATTTATTATTGATGACTTAAGAGATTTCAACGTGTGTAAAAAGGCGTTGAAAGATATTGATGAAGTTTATCAGCTAGCCGCAGACATGGGTGGTGCCGGATACATTTTTACAGGAGAAAATGATGCCGCAGTTATGCACAATTCTGCAACTGTTAATCTAAACATTGCGGAATTATCACATCAGCTGGGAATAAAGAAAATATTTTATTCATCGTCTGCATGCATGTACCCCGCATACAATCAGATGGATCCAAATAATCCAAAATGCAGTGAAGACAGCGCATACCCCGCCGCGCCTGATAGCGAATACGGTTGGGAAAAGCTGTTTAGCGAACGTCTTTATTTTGCGTATGACCGGAACTTTGGCCTTCAAGTGAGAGTAGCGAGGTTCCATAATATTTACGGGCCCGAGGGAACCTATAAAGGCGGAAAGGAAAAAGCGCCTGCAGCGCTCTGTAGAAAAGTCGCTGAGGTTTCCAATAATGGACAGATTGAAGTTTGGGGCGATGGAAAACAAACCCGGTCATTTTTGTTTATTGATGACTGTATTGACGCGGTAAGACAATTGATGGAATCTGATTTTACTGGACCTGTGAATATCGGTTCGGAAGAGATGGTTTCTATCAATGAATTGGCCAGTATCATAATTCAATTGTCAGGGAAGAATGTGACAGTGAAAAATATCGAGGGGCCGGAAGGCGTAAGGGGTAGAAATTCAGATAATGCACTGATCTCTCAGAAACTCGGGTGGTCACCCAAGTATACCCTTAAAGCCGGCCTTGAGAAAACGTTTGCATGGATCAAACAGCAAATAGAGCTGTCTGTGGTAGCCTAATAGATTTTTTTATTAAGCTAACAATTGATAGCTTTTGTTGATTTTTAATACACCTGGTTCCAACTTTTTTGGTTCTTTTTGTGTCAAATACAGAAGAATTGGAATAACTTTTTTTTAAGAATTATGCAGAAATCCCTCCCCTCAAGTTTAAGATTAATATTTTTAGTAGGCGATTTGGTTATTTTGAACGTGACAATTGCAATTGCCACATATTTATTCCCTATAAATATAAATCTACTGTCCCGGGAACTGGTCACCCTGGTGCTGGTTTTTAATTCGGTGTGGTTGACACTCTCCTTCGTTATTAATCCTTATAAGTTCTCCAGGGTTTCGCGTTTTGCTAAAATACTCAGAACTCATGCGACATTCATTTTTATCCATTTCTTGTTAGTGACGTCTGTCTTGTTTCTTTTGGATTTAGGCCGGATAAGCAACTTTAACTTAATGGTAATATTTGCCATCGCTGTTGTTTTCTTATTCATCTGGAGGGTGTTCTATTTCTATTTGAACAAGATGATTATCAATAGAAAGCTGAATTTCAAAAACGTAGTCATCGTCGGATTTGGAGATTTGGCACTTGAAATGCGCAAATTTTTCCGGATGCATCCGGAATATGGATATCGTTTCCTGGGCTATTTTGATGAGAGTATCAGAAATAACTCGGAAATTAACGCACTCGACGATTTAGATACCTTTTGCCGTGAAAATAATGTGCACGAAATCTACTGCTGCCTGCCGTACACCGAGAATAACAAGGTGAAATCACTAATTGATTACGGCCTTTCAAACCTTATCAAAGTTAAGCTCATTACCGATTACAGGGGATTTTTCTCGCGGGGTATCCGGCTTGAGCGGTACGATAATATTCCAATATTAAAAGTGGCGGCTGTGCCCTTAGATGAAAGAAACAATCAATTTATTAAACGCGTATTTGATATTATTTTTTCAAGCCTTGTTATTCTGTTACTTCTTTCATGGTTAACACCAATTATTGCGATACTGATCAAACTCAATTCGAGAGGTCCGGTATTTTTTAAACAACGGAGAGCGGGCAAAGGTAATAAGTCATTTAATTGTTTAAAATTCAGAACGTTAGTCGTACATAACGTTGAGTTTAAACAGGTTACCAAAGACGACGACCGAATTACATTTATCGGGAAATTTTTGCGTAAAACAAGCCTCGATGAATTCCCACAGTTTATCAATGTATTAAAGGGACAAATGTCTATCATCGGCCCCAGACCGCACCCGCTGAAATTGAACGAGGAGTTTTCCCCGAAGATTGAAAAATTTATGGCGCGCCAGTATGTGAAGCCAGGAATTACCGGGCTGGCACAGGCCAAAGGTTTTCGGGGTGAAACCAATGAGCTTTCAATGAAGGGAAGGGTTAAACTGGATCGCTTTTATATTGAGAACTGGTCTTTTCTGCTTGATTTGAAAATATTAATAGCGACTGTAGTTACCCTGGCTAAGGGAGATCAACAAGCCTATTAATTACCATCAACGTCCGCATTTGCATCGGATCGTTAACCTGTAAAATCGGATCACATCATTTTTTTCTCCGGTCACTTCATTTTAGTAACGGATGATAATTAAATAATACCGACCTTGGTTTTGTTTTTTATAATCATTCATGCAGATCCCTTTCACCAATCTTCAGGAACAACATGATTCAATAAAAGTTGAGCTTGAAAATTATATACGAGAAGCCCTGAATTCATTTCAGTTTTGTAAAGGAAGAGAAGTAAACTTATTTGAGTCTGATTTCTCACGCTTGCTAAATGCAAAAAAATGCATAGCAACAGGAAATGGTACGGATTCTTTATTCACTGTATTAAAATCATTAGGAATAAAACAGGGTGACGAAGTTTTAACGCCGGCGTTCAGTTGGATCTCTTCCTCCGAAACCATTTCGCTGTGCGGCGCAACCCCCGTATTTGTCGATGTCGATCCTCACTATTATACAATCGATCCGTCGCTGATCGAAAAAAAAATAACAACGAAAACAAAGGCGGTAGTCGTTGTTCATCTCTACGGCCAGGCCGCACACATTGGAGAAATTAGAAATATTTGCAACGCTTATAATCTTTTTCTTATAGAAGACTGTGCACAAGCTCACTTGACGGCAGAAAACGGAAAATGTGTTGGAACATTTGGTGATGCAAGTGCATTTAGTTTTTATCCAACCAAAAATTTAGGTGCGTACGGCGACGCGGGGTGCATTGTAACAAACAATGAAAACCTGGCAATTGTGTTAAGAAGGTTTGCTAACCACGGTGCGCTCGAGAAGGACGATCATGCCCTGGAAGGAATGAACAGCAGAATGGATACCCTACAAGCTGCCGTATTGCTTGCCAAACTTCCCCATTTAAAAAAATGGAATGAGAAAAGACACGCACATGCTGCGCAATACACTGACCTGTTGAAGGATAATGAAAATATCATTACCCCCAAACAACGACCGGATACCCGGCACACCTTTCATATCTACGCCATTAGAGCTAAACACAGGAATGAGTTGAAACAATACCTTTATGAGAAGGGCATACAAACGTTGATTCATTATCCAACCGCACTTCCTAATCTCCAGGCGTATGCCTATTTAAATGTTGATCCTCAGAATTTTCCGGTATCTACAGTGCTTCAAGACGATGTGCTTTCCTTGCCAATTTTTCCGGAATTGCAGCCAGAAGCGATACGTTATATCTGTAGCTGTATAGGTGAATTTTATAGAAAATAAGTTATCTTCATTGGCTTATCAGCGCTTGCCGAACCGTAACCCTTATCATGATTTTAGTTGTTATTGAATGTTGATTATTCTGTTAATTTTGACCTTCTGAAAAACAGCTTCGATGGACAAATCGCTTCTCGTCATTATAAGTTCATTCTTTATTTCCCTGATCATAACACCGATTGTAATTTACTATACAGTAAAAAAAGGACTATTTGTTGTACCTGGAAGAAGAAAAATTCATAAACGAATAACACCCTCGCTTGGCGGAATAGGAATCTTTCTCGGTTTTTTAACTGCATCACTATTCGCGATTGATCTATCTTCCACGCCGGAAATCAGGTACGTGCTGTTGCTGGTCTTTCTTATTTTTACCTTGGGCATAGTGGATGATTTATTTGCACTATCGGCAAAAAAAAAATTAATCGGTCAGGTGCTGATTGTATCCGCACTTATTGTAATAACCGATGTTCGGTTAGTTTCCTTTTACGGACTTTTCGGTACCGCTACGCTGCCGTACGTTGCAAGTGTTTTGCTAACGCTGGGGGTAATGATAATCATTATAAACTCGCTTAACCTTATCGATGGTCTTGATGGCCTTGCGGGAATAATATCAATTGTATCTTCCTTCTCTTTTGGGTCGTGGTTTTTCCTCACCGGAAATTTTAGCTATTCCTTGTTATTGTTTGCCTTATTCGGAGGGATTGTTGCCTTTATAATTTTCAACTGGGAACCTTCCAAAATTTTTATGGGCGATACAGGATCACTTGTTATTGGAATGATCTTGTCCGTCGCAGCTATAAAATTTATCAATATAAATTTTGAATCAGGGGCTAGTCGTTACTCTTTTGAAGGGTCGATTACAACGGCAATTTGCTTTTTAAGTATTCCGCTCATTGATACAGCCCGCATTATCATTTTGCGGACTTATAAAAGACAGTCGCCGTTACGACCCGACAAAAACCATATTCATCACATCTTCATAAAATTGGGAATGTCACATAGCCAGTCGTCTCTGTTACTGGGATTCATTCATATTGCTTACGTGATGCTTGCCGTACTTTTCAGAGATTTTCCGGACATTATTTTGCTGCCAGGCTTCGTCATTTTTTCCACCATTCTCTGTCTGTCGCTCGACCGAAAAATACTTAAGCGATTAGAGATAAGGGAATAGCCGATTTTACAAACCCGCTTTGCAATCAATCATACGTGTTAAGACGACCGACACCAAATGACGTTCGATGATTTTCAATTAGAAAAACACCCATAAACTGATTGATTATGGGCCAATTTTTCAGATCAACTAAATACCGTATCTTATCAAGAATGACAATAAATGTAGATATGTTTTGCTTATTTAATTCGTTGCATCATCTTTGCTGGCCGCAAGGTTTTCGAGTCAGAATTAATTGAGAACATTATATTTTTGTTAAAGGAACTTCAGTGAACAAGAAATCATTTCATACTATCCGAGCTAACGAAAGGCTGACCGGTGAAATTATTTCGTTGAACATCGATTTGATAACATACCAGGAAGCCGTAAAAGAAATATTAGCCTTAGCGAAAGCACAGCAATCTTCTTACATATGTTTCGCCAACGTTCATATGGTCATTGAGGCTTATAAGGATAAACACTATGCGCAACAAGTAAATAATGCTTCCCTTGTCTTAGCTGATGGCGTTCCGCTAGTTAGATGTTTGAAAAGTTTCT
>WUUC01109637.1_pt1 | contig 18919 bp, 22 predicted proteins | sample 6278441 | NCBI WGS metagenome assembly WUUC01 (sample SAMN13675441, study PRJNA597444) | soil metagenome | isolation source: soil | place: USA: Washington | collected 2017-10 | reverse complement strand
TCACCGTCAAATCAATCAACTGAAAGGGCTTCAGTGCCCACTGCTTGGCTAGCTCTGGTTGCTCAAAGCACTCCCATATCTCGGTTGAGTAGGGGTAGGGTGACTGAATCCCATGGTAGAGCAGTAGGGGGATCACAATCGGTAGCCTCTTATGGCCCTGTGCCAGATGATTGTTCATGATGCCTACCGCATATTCCAACTCACGAAAAGCTATCATGTGATCGGCACTGCTCTGGTGCTCAGTTGCTATGATGATATAGCCATCACTATCCCGGATAGTGCAGCGGTAGACACAATCGGAATGCACAACCTTTAAACCCTTAAGAATAGAGGTGCCATTCACTAGCGTCAGCGTCGACAAATCCATCTGGTCCAACAGTGCCTCTGGCAGCTTGGAGCGCAGCAGATCGATGGCAATCTTCTTCTCCTGCATCGAGCGTCGGAACCAGGTGTCGTAAGGCTGTGAAATCTCAGAAGACTCTGGAGTTTCTGACAATACGTCATCTTTTTTAGACATCGGAGTACTCCTGGAAGCATTCGGCAAGGTTTTTATACAACTGGTCAGCTTGCTCATGGAGCTGCTCACAGGTATCAGCTTGATCATCTAAACCCAATTCATCGAGCTTTCCAATCAATACCAGCGCCTGGTCCTGAATAAACTTCGCCATGTTCAGCGTTGTTTTTTCCTGTTTAGTCATTCCGATGATACCTTTAGGTCCCAGTATAACTTCTTCAGCACTATACAGCTTCTAAACAGCGCTTGAGTGCACGGTAGATGGTTGGCCTTGAGACGGAGAAGATATCAGCCAGATCTCTGATAGATCACTCTCCAGTATCCTCTTGCGTACGAAAAATGAAGGATTTCAGTTCAACAATTGAGTGGCTTTAAGTACAATCACATTGTACAATTATTTGTAATAAACTATAAAGGTAGATAACATGAGAACCATTAGTTATAGCGAAGCACGTCAAAATTTATCTGCTACCATGCTAAAAACCATAGAAGATCGCGCACCGATACTGATTACTCGTCAAAACGGTCTTCCATGTGTTTTAATGTCATTAGAGGAGTATGAATCACTTGAAGAGACAGCATATCTTTTGAGATCACCGGCTAATGCCAAACACTTAATAAGTTCAATTGAAGATCTCCGAAGTGGAAAAGGAGCACAAAGAGAACTTAAAGAATGAAATTAATTTTTTCTGTTCAATCATGGGATGATTACCTTTATTGGCAACAAACTGATAAAAGAATACTAAAAAAAGTAAATGAACTCATCAAGGATATTCAAAAAACTCCATTTGAAGGGAAAGGAAAACCTGAATTACTAAAATATAATTTATCTGGTTTTTGGTCAAGGCGCATTACAGAAGAGAATCGCCTGGTTTACGAAGTAGTTAACGGAAATTTATTGATTGCATCCTGCCGATATCACTATTAACCTTCGGCGTTCTTGAATAAATCATCCTGATTAAGGTGCCCTTGTGCTCTCCTGACTACAGCAGTATTAGTAGGTGTGCCTATGTATCGTGTACTGAGGAAAGCCGCTCTTAGCTTGCAGGTGAAACTCCTGCTTCGGCAGGTATCGTGCTCCCACGGGGTTTTGTAGCCTTGCTTTGTTTGATTGGTTTGGCACTGAGTTTCACACCCAAAGCCCGCATAACCGCAGTTAAACTTTTGAGTGTTGGGTTTCCAGTTTCACTGAAAAATTTGTAAAGGTGTTCCCGTGAAATACCCAGGGCAATCGCGCTGTAAATTGATTGCAAGTTCTATGCGGATAAGATACTTGACCCTCTATGCTGGGGAGCTATCGCTCCTCATAGCACTGTTCATTTATCAACTCGGTCAGATCTGGAAGGAAGCAGCCGTCGTAAATTGAACAGGTGCTGAGATGTGGCGGATAGCCCACCCACCACTCAAACTGCTACCGCAGCGTCAATGTAATCTCTCTCTCCGCTAGGGTCTTAGTGATATGCTCTTGATTTTGAACCATATACTCTATCTGTGCCTCCAGGGCAGCCACATCCAGCTCATCCAGCGGTAGAGAGATCGCCAGGAGCAGGGTGCGTGAAATGGGTTCAAACGAGACGTAGGGGCCGTTGACCTCTGCAAAGAGCAGATTGGTGGTCAGCAGCTCTAGGGCGAAATTGGTTGGCTCGGGATCGGGGTAGGTGCCTAAAATCCCGTAGATCAACAGGGAGTCATCGTTGTTGGCGAGTAGCGTGACTCGGTATTGATCATCGATAAGAAAGGAGCACATCCGTTGCTCATCAAAGGCGAGATCTTTAATTCCAATAGAGTGACTGAGATCGCTTAATAGGGCTTCGGAACGGGTTGACATAAAGAGTCCTTAGTTGAGATGGATTGTTCAGGCACGAAGACAGGGTGGTTAATTGGGCCCACGACCACCCGCAGTGGAGTGGCCGCGTGCGGGTGGGTTAAGGGTTAAACTAGTAGTAGGGCAATTGCGGTAAATCACTGCTTTGTTGGGAAGAGAATTGGCTCGGGGTGAAGCGATCGCCAGGCGTTGCTTCACCATCATTCGGTACCCAGGACGCTACTGCCTGATCTAAGGTCGAAGGGTTAAATTGACAGATGGTAAAATATAGATTGTCACTGGTCACACGATTATAAACGTCCCCTGTTTTTAGAAAGAGTACAGGACGATTTTCTGGATCAAGATGGGCTTCATCTTTCAACCAGACTACTAGTCTATCTTCATCAGATTCTTTAAAGGTCTTTATGGCCCACGCTATAATCTCCGGTTTTCTGGGGTTATCTGTTGATTTTAAAATAGCCTCTAAAATCTCCCAAGTCGATTCAGGCATGAGAGAACCTCCTGCCTGCTGACAATACGCCTCAGCCTCTAGGTAGTTGCGCCTTGTATTATCCATGGATTTTAAGAGCGGCTGGTTGCCTTGTGGCCATTGATAGGTTGCTACTTTCCCATGGCTTAAGGCTATAATCTCAGCTGCACCGAGCCCTTTAATCGTGGCTTCACAGCTGGCTTCAAAGTTCGTAGTTTTAATGGAGACGTTCTCAGGAGCAGTCGTTGCCCATAGATAATATTCGCCATCACCGCCAGTAGCGGTCAACGTGATGGTCTCTCCATACAGCCAGGCGGCGGGTAACTCAGTTGGTCCTTGGATTTTGAGCTCAGGTATAGATTCTCTGAGGTGATTAAATGGGGCTTCAGTACAATTTGGCATAAAGGCTCCTAGGGCTGCGGCCACTCAAAGTAGGGTGGCCGCGGGTCCCCGTTAGTTAAGGGTTAAATTGGCAGATGGTATAATATGGCAGATCGGCTTGAGTAGATCCCTCATAATGTCCTGTTATTAGATTTATTGATGGGCGGCCTGAATCAATAGTGGTTTTAGCTTTCAACCAAATTGCTAGTGTTTGCCCTCCGGTAGGCATAAAAGTTTGTTCCGCCCAGGCTTTAAATTCCGTTTTTCTGGCAGTTAAAATAGCCTCTATAATCTCCTGGGTCGGGAGAGAAGCTCCTTTCTGCTGACAATACTGCTCAGCCTCTAGGTAGTTGCGCTGGGTATTATCCATGGCTTGTAAGAGGGGCTTATCTGCCTTTAGTTCGTAGGGTACTGTGGAACCTGCACTGGTGACTTGAATCGTCGCAGGAGCGGCGGCTAGCATCTGGACTTTGCATTGCTCATTACTCTGATCTGTGATTTTAGCTACCTTTGGATCACTAGTTGTCCATGCATAGTGACCATCACCGCCGGTAGCAGTCAACGTTATGGTCTCTCCTTTTAGCCAGATGTCAGGTAACTGAGCCGGGCCCTGGATTGTGAGTTCAGGAACCTTTTTTTGAACAATCACTTGCATCGTTTGTGGTGTTGATGCGTTATTTGCTTTGTCATAAGCGATACCGGTGATGGTATAGGTTTTCGCCTGATTGGGTAAACCTAGAGCCCAGTCGTTATTCCCTTCAGTAGCTGGATAAAACTTGCCGCCATCTTTGTTAAATTCATCAGCATCCCCCCCCCACTGAATGTCGCGGAAGCCATTGGGTGCGGACACTACTACACCATCTAAAGAAATACGCTCTCCAGCTGTACCGGTTACGTGCTGCGGTAGTTCTAACGTCACAGTAGTGACACTGACGACCAGTTCAGTGGTGACTGCAGTGGATTGATTCCCTTTTTGATCGACGGCAGTGCCGATCAGCGGGTATCGGCCCAGTGCTTTGGGTAAGGTCACCTGATAACGGGTACCCTCCAACTGTTTAATACTTCCCCCGGCTGAAACGAGTTCTTTGGTCTCCCAGTTGATCCCTTGAAAGCCAAAGTGTGCATCCACTTGCGCATCAAGGGGGAGTGTCTCTTCTGGGCGACCAACCAGCTGAGAGGGGAGGGTTAACGTAATCGGCTGTTTGACAGTGAGCTCGGTGGTGGCGGCAGAGGATTGGTTGCCTTGTTGATCCACGGCAATACCAGTCAGCGGGTAGCGACCCAGTTTTTTGGGTAGCCTTACCTCATAACGGGTATCCCCTAACTGCTTAATCTGCCCCCCGGCGGCACTCAGCTCCTCACTCACCCAGTTGATCTCTTTAAAGCCAAAGCGCGCGGCTACCGTCGCTTCCAGAACAATAGTCTCCTCTGGAAAGCCGACTAATTGATCAGCAGCGGGCAGGGTTAAACTAATTGGCGCCAATTGACGATACTGAAGTACTAGACGATTATTACGCTGGACCCAGTCATACCGACTCATGGCTAAGGTCCGAGAGATGGCAACCTTTTGCGGATCAACTTGATATTCCCAAGGGAGATCAAGTTGATAATTGAATTGTAGAGATAAGCGGGTCTCTTTTTTGCTTTTACGGCCTATTTTATGATCGACACCGACAGTGAGCAGGGGCACGGGGGTGTAATTAACCCCGATGGTTGCTGCGAGTGGATTTTTCTGCCAATCCTCACGCTGTTTGTCAAATAATGCGACCTGCTCTCCAAAGTAATTTTCAAACAGCAGTTCGGCTCCAAGCTGGGGATGGGTTGGCCAATACCCTTGCACACGGAGATCAAAGCCACTGGCGACTTTTTCTTCATAGCCCTCAACCGATTTAGACTCTTTCCAGCCACTCACGGCGAAATAACCATTCCCTGAAAATTTCAGATAATCACGCCACAGCTCCGCACCCACCCCTAAACGGGAGTGGCCACGCTTCAGATGTTGATCTAAAAAAGCGTTATAACCCCAGAGCCAGTCGTTAATAAGATGACGCTGACCGAGCCCAATATTGGCTACCGCTTGTTTGTCATAGTAGTGTATTCCCAACTGGCTAAAGGTTAATGGTCGCGAAGCGGACTCATCGAGGGGGACTAACAGTGCTAACTCACCGTAAAACTGTTTAAAGCGTGAATTGCTCCCGAAGTTGACGCGAGCGCGGCCAAGCTGGCTGAGCCAGCGTTCGCTCCGTTGGCTGGCCAGGCTAGTCGCCTGATTTACCGCTAAGGCTGCCGCCTGCTGTTTGGGCTCTGCAGCGTTCAGCACCGTGCCGCTCTGCTTGAGCAGAGTAGCAACCTGCTGCTCACTGGCCAGGGGGGGCGATGCGCTAGAGAGGCTACTCCCTAGGTTGGGCAGCTCCTCCTCTGGAGTCGAGGGGGTCGCCCCAACCCGCAGCGCCAGCAGCAGGGTGAGCAGGAGAAAGCAATGAGCGCCAGTGAAGTGCCAGCGTGCAGCGGGCTCTCTCATTAAATCAGGATAAGCGCGTTGATTAGCGCTAGAGTTTTGATGCATGGTAACCTCAGTTCATCACTTCAATAATTAAAATGGTTCAGTAACTTTAAAGCGCTCGGTGTGATAACAGAGTTACCATTAAACACGTTAATCCGGTTGGCAGATCGCCAACCGGGGATATTGTTTGCTGTTCTCAAACAGCGGAGGAGTGAATCGGTAGTTAATTAGATACTGTTGCGGCGTACTCCTATGGGTTCGGGTTTTATGGTATCGCTATGATTAATTTCTGAAACGGGTTGCTGGTTTGTTTTGACTACTTTATTTAAAGATTGAACAGCTTGTGTATTGGCTCTACGCAATTTAACCTTTGGGACTACTTTACTGCTGTTCACCGCCCAGAGTCCGGCGGCTCCCCCCAGTAGCGAAAACCCTCCTATTCCAATGCTGGCCAGTATCCCAGTTTCAGCTTTTGTATGGTTCGGCACAGGTTGATTTTTTAAATCTCCTGGTTCTTTATATAGTGAATTAAGTTGCTCAAGCTCTCCTAGTTCTTTATATAGTGAATTAAGTTGATCGTTTGCAGTATTCAATTTTTCCTGTAGGTTACTGAGAGCAATTTGATCTTCATGGTGCTCTGTTAGCGCATCGTCAACGAATTTTTTGATCATTTCCTTGCCCAATTGGGAAGGTTTTGGATCCTTAACGCCGGAATTTGTATTACTATAGTCTAGTTTATTTGCTTTGATAACTTCTTCAAGTCCATCTTGTTCTGCCTTCCTTTTTATCTCATCATCAGATAGACCGGCTCCTTTATTTAGAAGCTCTTTTTCTGCATCTTTTAATTCTTGAAGGTTCTTTTCTTTAGCGGAGATTTCATCCTTCTTAGCTTCAATTAATTCTTGAAGGTTCTTTTCTTTAGCGGAGATTTCATCCTTCTTAGCTTCAATGTCTTTATTTTGATCAGAGTCAATTTCATCACTAGATTCAGAGTGACTGAGCTTCACTAATAGAGAGATCAGAGCCCCGATGGCTGTCAGAGAGGCTGCTAATCCTGCAGAGCCCGCTATGGTTTTTAGAATATCGGTTTTAGTGACTTTAGATTTATCAACCAAGGGTAGGGCACGTTCTAGGTTATCTAAGCGCTCTTTAGCCGCCTGCATGACCTGGAGCTGCTCGCCGGTCAAGGGCTTTGTAGAGACAGTTTCAAGGGTCTGTTTCGCCTCAGCCAAGAGTTTCTCTTGCTCCTCTCGAGTGAGAGTGCGCCCAGCTTGCAGATCTTTTGCTAATTGATCGAGCTTCAATACATCGTTGTAAGAGATAGGCTGCATCGCGAGCTGGTTCTCCTGATACGCTTTAGCGACTTCCTGTTTTCCAGCTGCTTCTAGCTTCTCGATAACGGATTTATCTACGGCGGCCATCAATTGTGGCGAGAGATGTTGACGTAGCACGTTTACTTCCATGTCTGCTTCTTGGGTCTCTTTTGGGGGGTATTCTGCTACCAATTGGGTGACCAGTCTGTTTTGTAGGGCCTCTGGGTATTTTTTCTCCAACTGCGCCAGCGCTTTAGCCTGTTTAGGATCTAAAGCATCCAGGTGCTCTGCATTCTTTTCAAACCAAGTGTTGATCTCAGCGCTGCCCTTGGAGAGATCTTGAACAGCTGCTGCATCTCCAAAGAGTGTCTGCACCTCCTGAGGCACTGGATCATCCCCTTTTGCTCTCTGCACACCAGGACTCCTGTTTGAAGGAGTGTTAACCTCTAGAGTCGTTGAGGGTAGCGTACTGGGTTCAGAAGGAGAACGGTTAAGCGTGAACTTAGGGGTATTATCACCAGTGAGTTCTACCTGGCTGTTGCTTTTTTTGCTAGGGCGACAGATAGGGAGACACCCAGCAAATCGTTGCCATGCTGATCGAGGGGCAGGAACAGAATTTTTGTCAGCCGCTATAGATCGATTGCGTAGGGGAGAGAGGGACTCTCTAGAAGAGGATTGCAATTTAGAGAGTTGATCACTGTCGAGAGGGAGATCCCCTACGCCACGATGGGGTGTCGGTGAACTTGAAATGGGTAATGACATAATTATGTCTCCTAAAGTTAAATTAACCCAAATCGGGTGGCCCAGTGGACCAAATCGACCACACCGTGGGCATCTAATTTGCGCATCAGATTGAGCCGATGGCTTTCAACTGTTTTAATACTGATAGAAAAAAGTTCAGCAATCACTCGGTTACGCGACCCTTCAGCAATCAGTTTCAATACTTGGCGCTCACGGGGTGAGAGCTTAGGGAGCTCCTGTGTCTCGCTGTTATTGAGCCCATCTTGGCTGACCGCTTGCAGTGCTGGATCAAGGTAATCTTTGCCATTCACTACGGTATGAATCGCTGTCAATAGACTTTTTAAGGGGTTATTCTTAATGATTAAGCCATTGACCCCCAGTGCTTTAAATTGGAAGAACCTCCCTTCATCACGTAGTGACGAGTAAATGATCATTCGTAATTCTGGAAACCGTCTCTTGACTTGAGTCACCACATCTAACCCATCCATTCCCGATAAATCGGGATCAATGATTAATAGGTTAGGTTGAAAACGGCGACATAGCAGCGTCGCATTTAAACCATTATCAGTATGGCCAACCACATTTAAATAGGGGTAATTTACCAATAATTTACGTATTCCATAAGCCACTAGTGGCTGACGATCGATAATAAAAATACGCTGTTGCTGGTTATTACCAATCCGCTTTTTTAAGAGCGGAAATGTTCTCATAAACGCGGTTTGCATTGAGATTCCTGCTGCTAAGGTATTGCAAATAATTGTGCGGCTGGCTCCCCATCCTTGTCAACTCACTAGAGCTAAAATCAGGTTATTTAATTAAGGTGTTCACTGTCTAGTAATAGCGTTAAAAAATTTGTTTTGTTCCTCAGTAGGTGTTTTTATATTGATAATCTTTAATGGCAATGCTTGTTATTATTGTCACTGCTTTAAAGGAAAAATATTTTACTTTGTTCACTCTTTAAGGTGTAGCGCGTAGCGGGTTGGTCACGTAGTTTGAAATAAAATGGGCCTCAACCATTCATGATGGGCTGCTCTATCGGAATAGTGGCTCATCCCTCAGGTGTTTCGTCGATGGCACTGTTTCAGTGGAGTTCGCTAGAGTGTTTTCAGGTGCTGAGAGTGAACTTGATGAGAGGAGCGCCACACGATGCAAAAAATGCTGAGTGCGTTGGCACCAGTTCAACAGGTGATCTATAGAGGCGGCCGCTGGCAGTTCCAGATTGATCAGCGCGTTGGTTGGGCACGCCAGTGCGAGCAGGGGGTCGCGATAGCCATCAGGATCACTGAGAAATCGAGATCGGCCTACTGGTTGGGGCAGGTCACCCTGCTGCTGGCAGCCAACGCCTACAGTTTAGATGATGCGCTGCAGTGCTGGCAGCAGCAGTGGTGGCTGTGGCACCGTTACCCAGTGGATCCTGAACGGAGCCTACTAGAGCATGGGATCCTGCTACAGCTCGCATTGGCCACGCTGCTCGATCAACAGCCGGATGAGGCGGTGACGCCTTCAGTGGAGCGTCGGGCAACTGCCGCTCTATTTCAGGAGCAGTGGGGATGACGCTCCGTTGGTGTGGGCGATTATGGCTGCTCTTCAGTCTAGGTTTCGGGCCAGTGCTGTTGGCAGCACCAGCAGCCCCCCGCTGGGAGGGGCCGCCGTTTTTTGTGATCACCCGCGGAATGGCGGTGGCCGATATCTTACGTGATTTCGGGACAAATTATCGAGTCCCGATGGTGATCAGTGAACAGATTGATGATCGTTTTATCGGGACACTAAGGCACGCAGAGCCAGTGAAGTTACTGCGACAGCTGGCCCACCTTTATAACTTGGTCTGGTACTACGATGGTGAGGCGATCTATGTCTATAAAGCCCGGGAATTTACCATGTCCCTACTCACGCCTGATTTTTTGAATGCCGATCAGTTACAGCGTTCACTACAGCAGGCAGGGTTATTAAGTGAGCATAACTGCCGACTCAAGGTGGTCAAAGATTTTAACGCCTTTGAGCTCTTTGGTGTGCCAGCTTGTATCCAGCGGGTGAGCAAATTGGTCAAAGAGCTAGACACTCGAGCACGCCAACAGGCGCTGAATCGCGAGGCGGTCACTCTCTTCCCGCTGCAGTATGCTTCGGCTAGTGATGTGACCTATCACTACCGTGAGCAGCAGGTGGTGGTTCCCGGGGTGGTCACGGTCTTAAAGGCGATGAGCGGCCCCCAGGGGCTTTCGGTCGATGAGGCAGACTCCCCTCTGTTGGAGAGAGGAGAGGGTGCTGCTGCCAATAGTAATAGTAGCGGCACTACCCCGCAGTTTTCTGCCGATCCTCGCCAGAATGCGGTGATTATCCGCGATCGGGAGATCAGCATGCCGATCTACCGCCGCTTAATTTCCCAGTTAGATCAGCCGCAAACGCCTATTGAAGTTTCGCTGGTCATCATTGATGTGAATGTCGGTCAACTCGATCAGCTCGGTTTGGAGTGGAGCTTTCGCGTTAAGAATAGTGCAGGCCTATTGAAGAACGCACTGGTTAAGTTCAATTCGAGCGATGATCAGGGCAGCAATGAATTTTTCAGTTCGGTGATCAGCAATGCTGACAAATTTATGGTTCAGGTGAATGCGCTACAGCAAAATGCCCAGGCCAAGGTACTCTCACAGCCATCGATTGTGACTCTGAATAATGTCCAAGCGGTACTCGATAAAAGTGTAACTTTCCACACCAAATTGACCGGCGATAAGGTGGCCAAATTGGCCTCGGTCACGAGTGGAACCCTACTGCGTGTTACCCCACGCGTGTTGACCAATTCAGAGAGCGGTGAGCAGGGGGTACTGCTCCAGCTCAACATCCAAGATGGGCGGCAACAGGCCTCCAACAGTGCTCAGGAGCCGCTACCGCAGGTACAGAATGCTGAGATTGCTACCCAGGCTAGCCTCAAGGTGGGGCAGAGTCTGCTATTAGGCGGTTTTGTACAAGATAGTACGATCAATACGGAGCATAAGATCCCGTTATTAGGGGATTTACCAGGCATTGGGGTGCTCTTCCGGAATACGCGCCAGGAGACCCAAAGTGTGGTTCGACTGTTTCTCATTAAGGCAATTCCTATCGCCTTAACCTAGATTTAGGCTATCACGAGGGTGTATGAGTTTTTTGTTCAAGTTACGGCTACTCAATGGGCCATTGGTGGGTCGGGAGTTGGCGCTGCCAGCAGGTGAATTCACCTTGGGGCAGGGAGATGTCGATCTACAGGTGCCGCTGGAGGGGCTCGTTCCCGACCGCAGAGTCGTGCTGCTCGTGAGCGAGCAGGGGGTATTCTTAACCTCAAAGGTCGCCTGTTGGATTGGGGGAGAACCCTGGGAAGATCACACGACACCTCTGCCTTTAGCGCAGGTGATTGATCTCGCTGGTCAGGGGCTGTTACTCGGCCTAGTCGACAGCAGCCTGCCACTCCACCCGATGCCACTTCGGATCGCGGTAGAGCCGCAGCAGAAAGCGGTGATTCGTCTGAGTCAGACAGCAGCCTTTCAGGAAGCCACCCGCCGTTGGGGTCGTTGGGGCTGGCAGCTGGGGGCCATCACCTTGACCATTGGATCCCTGCTCGGGGGCGGCAGCTGGTTACTCAGCGCCATGGCGACGGATCATAACAAGCCCACTCAGACTGAGTTGACCCCTTGGCTAACCCAGCAGCTGCAGCAGCCTGCTCTGTCCGGATTGAGCTTTGCCTGGGAGAGTGATGGCACCATCCGTTTTAAGGGGCACTGCTTGGAGTCCCAGCCCTTGAACAGTGTCATGCTTCAGCTGCGGCGCTATGGAATTTTATTGCGGGAGCCGATGATTTGTCAGGATCAACTGCTTAACAATATTCGCTATGTGCTGAATCTGTTTGGCTATGAACAGGTCACGGTAGCAGGCACGGATCAGCCAGGAGTGGTGGCGATTCGAGGGGCAATTCAAGCTGATGAGCGGTGGCGTCAAGTGGTTGATATGCTGGCGGTGATGCCAGGATTATCCCACTGGAGTGTCGAAAATCAGGGGGATAAGCAGCTCAAATCTCTACTAATACAGCTGCGGAAAGCTAAGTTACTCGGAAAACTCAGTATCTCCCGCAGTGGTGATCGCCTCGTCGTCAGCGGCCGCTTAACGGCCACCCAGCAGAGCCAACTCAAGCAGCAGTTGGCCCAATTTAGCCAGAAATGGGAGCCTGCACCGGTGGTGATCTATCAAAATATTCGCCCATCCGAGGAGCGACAACAGCTCTTTCCTGCTGCCATTGTCAGCGTGGGGGGGTGTGAGCAGAATCCATTTATTGAGCTGGCCACTGGCCAGCGGCTGCAAGTTGGTGCGCGGCTGCCGAATGGCTACCACATCATCGCCATCGATGGGGTGCATGGCGTTGAACTAAGCCGTGAGGGGCAGTTGGTCCACGTACCGCTTGATTTATAACAGCAAGGTGCTCTGTGGCTCAGGGGATCAGCGTACTTTAAAAGGTCAATAGGGTTGAGTTATGGAATTAACAGAGTTAGAGCAGCAGCTGCGAGATGCCACTGCAGAGCAGATCTCCATCTTAACGGCTCCGCTACTGCAGCAAGAACAGCAATTGGTGGCCTGCTTAAAGCTGCCGCAACGGCCCGCTGAGTATCTCGCCCTGCAGTGTCAGCTGCAGGCCGTTGTCGCTGCAGAGCAGGTGATCCGGACCTTAGCCCAACGGTATCACAGTGATCACAGGCGTTAGAGGAGAGAGCAATGCAATCCCAGCAACAGAGTACGCAGCAAGAGTTAGCTCAGTGGCTCAAAGCTTTTGAGTCCCAAAAAACTGCATTAGAACAACAGATCGAGCAGTTTAGCGCCTTACAGCAAGCGGTGCAGGGGCTAGCAGCACAGGGATCCAGTTCGGCAAATGCGGTCAAAAAGTTAGAACAGCTCAAGGCATTGGAACAAAATGCTGACTATACCCAGATGCGGGAGCGTGCTTTAAGCCAGATAGCACTTTTGGAACAGCAATTTTCGGAGTTGGCTGACTGGGGCGATGATCCGACGAGTGGTCGCAGCGCTAAGCAGCGCCAGCGAGAAGCTGCTACGGCTACGACATCCCCTTTTCAGCAGCCGAAAGTTAAAAAAAGGGCCAAGGGCTTTGTCTGAACTCAAGGTAGAGCATGATTAGGAGATCGGTATGAGTGGTATGAGTGGTATGAGTGCGGTGAGTAGCCTGATGCCTTTTAGGCTACAGCCCTTAAATCAACAAGAGGAGTCGAGCGGGGGCCCATTTAATAAGGCCTTTGATACGCTCTCCAAGCAGATGGAGCATCTGTCAAAAGAGGCACAGGCCTATTACGACACCTTATCGCAAAAAACTGAACTCTCTAAGCAGGCCAGCGCACTGCTCCAAAATTTTGATCAAGCCAAAGCCAAAGCCTTTCTCGAAGCTAATGATGGAAGTCAGGATTGGTCTGCTGTGAATGATGAGCAGGCGCTGAGAGAGGGGTTAGAGAACTTCAAAACGGCACAGACTGACTTTGTAGCTGAGTCTCAGCTAAAAATTCAGCGCATCATGCAGACCTATAACACCACGGCTACTTTGATGAATAGCTTGCAGAGTATGCTCGCCGAACTGAATAAAACCATTATTCAAGCGCTGCGCTAGCACTTCGACGCTCAGCAGCGGATTAGGTACACCAGAGCGTGTTGCTCTCGATGAGGAGGTGATCAGTATGAACTCTATTACGGCAGTGCGATCCCAGGATCCCGCGCCGCAGAGCTGCGGCATTGCTCTAGAGAGCGCAGCGGCTGATCCGCAGGGCCCCCCCGATCAGGTGTTCGGCCCAGGATTAGGCATCCTACGGCTCTATATGAGAATGCTCAACCAGTTGGCGAGCGAGCAACATCAACGGATGAAACAGGAAGGTGAGAGTGGTAATGAAGCACAAAGTATCGTCTCCAAGATAGATGCCTACATTGCGGGTATCGATGCGCAGGGTGGAGGAGCAGATAAAAAAGCGACAGTAGACGAAGATGATCCCATTGTAAAATTTATTGAAGAGCACCAGGGGTTAGATGCTAAGGGTTTTTTAAATTATAAAGATGAAAACGGTAAAAGGGTACACTCTAAAGAGACCTTAGTGGCATTGAGATCGAATGTTCAAAAATATGCCACCCAGCACTCCGATGCCAGCTCACAGGTCCAGCTGCAAGTGCAGAAGACGATGCAGACCTATAACGTGACGGTTGGTTTAATGAACAGCTTACAGACGATGTTAGGGGATATGACCAAGCAGTTTGCCCAGGCAATGCGGTGATACATGATGAATAATCAGGAGCGTTATCAACAGTGGCAAGAGTACCTGGCACAGGGTGGTTCGTTGCGGCAGCTGCGGCAGCTCCCGAAAGCAGAGCTGGATAAGCTGTATACCCATGGCTACCACTGCTATCAACAGCAGCAGTATGTGGCAGCCAAAAACTTTTTCTATCTGCTTACCGCCATCGATCAGTGGCGCTTTGATTATCAGTTAGGGCTGGGTTTGTGCTACCAGCGGCTAGGTGATGATCAGGAGGCGGCGAGTACCTTTAGTCAAGCGGCCTTAATCCGAATGGATGATCCACGTCCCCCCTACTGTTGTGGCCTAAGCTATCAACGGCTAGGAGAATTTGATCGGGCGAAACAGGCCTTTCAATCAGCACTGAAATGGTGTGTGGCCCATCCTGAAATGGCTGAAGTTAAACAGGCTGCCGAGAATCGTCTGGCGGCCCTTACCTTAAGGAGTGACTTATGACGACACTCTCACTCGCAGTTCATCCTGGCAACAGCGATTCCGCTCTTCCGCTGGAGCCTCAGCTCACGGTGGTTAATCAACCCACCACCTCGGGGCAACCAGCCCAGCTCACACTGGAGGCGGATCATTCGCTGCCCTCCGTGCTGGCCATGCCGACTGTTCAGGCGCCACGGACACAACCGCTGCTAGAGGGGCGCATCTTAGAGCGGTTATTACTCAATCCACAGAGCATCCCTGATGGGGAGCAGCGTTTATTGCGTCAGCAGCTGCAGCAGCGCTTGTCTAGCGACGAGATGCTCTCTACGAGTCCACTGCGGTATCAGCTTGTCGCAATACTATTGGCCGGGGCTGATGGCTTGCCGCTGATTAATCCACAGCTGCAGCAGCAGTTGGAGGGTAAGCAGGCAGCAGCTATTACGAATCAAAATTTAGAACAACCCATGGCAGCACAACGACCGGCTGAGTCAGTGGCCGAACCGAACAGGCGTCAGGGGGATCCCTTCGCCACTCACAGTGGTGGCGACAATTTTCTCCAAGGACAGCCCTCCGTAGAAGCTAACCCATTGTTTTTGGCGATTGAGCGGGCATTGACAGGCGATTCCCATGGCTTTCAGCAGTTGACGCAGCAGTTGGTTACTGCCAGCCAGCAACAGGGGCTCCCAGAGCGGCATCACTTATTACTATTAGCGACCCTATTATTAGATGAGATCGATCCACCCTTCACTACTCTGGATCCGCGTGCACGACGGCGTCTAGGTCAACAACTGTTATCAGCGCTGAAATCTAGGCACTCTGCTCAGCAGTCAGCCACGTGGAGAGCTGCCAATCCGTGGCAGAGCTCAGAGCGGTTGGCTGCCGCGCGGCAGGCAATCAGCCAAGTTACCGTGGGTGAGCGCTGGTCTGATGAGGATAAGCAGCAGTCACTTCCACCGGAAGTTCTCTGGTCCGGATTGGGTAGTGTGCCGGCTACAGTGAAACTGACCCAGGTCGAGGCTGTTCTGGATAGTTTGGTTGACAAAAGCGCCTTACGCTTGGCAAATCAAGGGCCATTACACACTTTTATTGGACAAGCGTCGATGGATCAACTCCTGATGGTTGTGACCACTTTAATGATCAAGATCAACAATATCAGCGCCACCTTTATGGTTCAATCACAAAAGGTCAATGCCGAAGCTAGCAACAAAATCATGGAAAATCAGCTGCAAAAGCAGATGGAGGAGGCTCAGAAAGCTCAAGAGGCGCAGGAGAACGCTAAAAAAGCTGGAATATTCGGTATGATTTTTAACTGGATTACTGCGGTTGTGGCGACAGTAGCGGCGGTCGTTACTCTGAACCCAGTGGCGATTGTGGGCGCTGTATTACTGCTCGCCAGTGCGGCGATGGAGACAGCAGAGTTAGCTATGGGGAGTGATGCGCCACCGTGGTTAAGCAAAGTGGCGTTGGGGTTAGCGATCGCTGGAGGAATATTGAGTGCCGGCGCAGCACTATTAAGCAGTGCCGGTGAAGTGTTCCTGAATTTGGGTAAAACCTTGGCGAAAGAGGGGGTTAAAGCCGCCTTCAAACAGATCTATCAAGGGATTTTTAAAGCGATCGCTAACGCCTTAAAAAAACTTGTCGTGTGGTTTAAAACACTCCCAGAACAGAGTGCTGAAATCCTTGATCAGATCAAAAAGTTCGGGAAAAGCGCGGTTAATAAAATTAAACAGCCGAAGGCTACGCTAAAAGAGGCCGGTCAAGGGATCGCTAAGAAAACCAAAGAGCTGACCGCAGCGGGAAATCGCCTAAAAACTGTAGGCAATATTGCCAAAGGCGCTGAGATCGGCATTAAAGCAGCCAAGGGGGGAATCGGTAGTTACTACACCTATCAAGGCGAAATGATGCAGGCAGAGATCAGAAAATTGCAAAATGAGAGTTGGTTGTTGGATACCCTGCTGGAATATTACCAAAAGCAACGAAAACTGCTGCAGCAGGGGATGTCTGATCTCTATCGGCAGGAGGGTGATGCCAGTGCGATTGCCAGCGATCTGCTGAAAGAGAGTGCAGGTTTACAGAATCGCATTGCCGGTAGTTTAGCTTAACTAGTTTATCACTGAGAGGTTATTGCTATGAGTAGAATTAGTGCTGAACCAACCTTAACTCAAAGACCAGACTACTCTTCCATGACGGCTATTGATGAAGGCGATGAGCTATCGCTAGCCACTGCAGAGCATTCAAAGACGGCGGGCGATCGCCTGCATAGGCAGATGAGGGACACTCAGCAAAATTTTCAGGAATTTCTGAATGGAGTGGATGAATCTACCAGAAGCGAGTCATTAGGGAAGAGCCTAGTTGGAGCAGAAGCGGTCAAAAAAAGTTTAACCCCCATAGCCAATGAACCTAACGTGGATATGAGCTCTTTAATGCTAGAGATGAATAAATTACTCAGTAAGATGCGCGATATACAGCGTGATCATGCTATCCAGCAGCAGCAGCAGGCTCTCACTATGCAGATGAATGCCTATAAGAGTGATCAGGCGTCGATTGATAAAAGCCAAAGTGCTGCCAGTACAAATATGATTGCGGGGATGGTTGGAGGAGGCCTCGGGGGAGTTGGATCGATAGCTAAATTGGGGGGAGTGGTTGGGGGGGCTATGGGCAAAAGCGGTGCTCTGTTGAAATTAGCGGAAAGTGGTGGTGAGGTACTCGGACAAGCAGCCCCTGCCATAGCAACACCTGTAGGTCAGGCCTCTTCCATGAGTGATACATCTGCTTCTAGTCAGGCGAAGGTCGAGGCGGACCGCGATAAAGGGCTGCAAGGTCTCAATGAACGGGAGCAAGGCTTAAGGGATGATCAGTCACGTACGGCTTCACAGCAGATGCGAGACGTTCAGCGGGAGATGAACGAGCTGTATACCAAAATCGCCACTGCGGTGCGCTGGTGAGCGTGAGAGGAGAGCCAGCAAAATTGGATGTCATGAGTCAATATTTAGCAGGCCAGGGCCTGCAGACCAGTGTGGCTTACTTTGCTAACAGCGGCTTTGAGATGGGACGAGCACTGCAGGGTAAGTTTTTCAACTTGGTGTTTAAGGTCAACCAGCATCAGTTATTGATCTGTGATTTACAGAGCCGGCAAGAACCGAAAGGGATCCAGAGTGCTGTCTCTGAGTTTGTGGCATTAATCCAGCAGATCGAAGAGCGGGTTCCGGAGATCCATGAGGTGCGAGGTCTGTTGCGCACCTCGGGCACTGACCGCGAGCGTCAATTGAGGAGTAAGTTAGCAGAAGTATTGGAAAAACAGGGGGCCCGCCGCACCGAAATCAATGGTGATCACTGGTTAATTTATTCCTGCCGACGACAGTTCATCCATTAATAATATTTTAGAGGAGATAGTTCATGGTATTAGACAATATGGTATCAGCAGTTTCAAGGGATGCTAATCAAGCGATTCAATGGGTCAATAACAATTTAAATATCAGTGTGCTCAGCGATCCTGATAAGATGCTGGCCAATCAATTTCAATTGTTCCAGTTTGCTACCTATTATTCATACGGGAGTTCAATATTAAAAACCTATAAAGATCTTATCGGCGGTATTATTGCTAAAATCTAACCAGGTAACCTGCGGCATATTGTTTATGCTGCAGTCAAGGTATCTCTATCAGCATGGGTGCCACTTGAAACAGCAGCTATTATGCAGGGAGGTAGGATGGATTTAACCATGATTATTAATAAATTAGAGCAGTTAACTAGGGAATCTGCAGAGACTATTAAAACAGCCATGGAGGCGCTGAACAGTGAGAGTGGCTTAAATGATCCACAGCAGACGTTGAAAACCCAATTTATGCTCAATCAATATTCTAACTTTATTAATTATCAGACCTCCATGGTGAAGATTATTCGTGATTTAATCAGTGGGATTATTAGTAAACTATGACCTTGCCGCATGCGACGCGCAAATTAATCGTGACTGCTGCCTTTGCAGCGATGAATCATGGGTTAACGACACAGGCGGAGAGGATTGTCGCTGCCTTTCCTGAGCTGATTCCCGAGCTCGAGACACGAGCGATCTCTCAAGCACTGGTGCTGTTTGGACTAGCTCGGCCCGCTGATGCACTACACTGTTTAACAACTTTCATGAGTTCTGAAGCGGTGCAGTTGCGGCAATTGATTATCGAGGCTCATCCTGAGCTAGCCTGATCCCCAATAATGGATCTTGCCCCGGTTTGACACATCGTTACCCATAAGTATTTCTCCCTTGTAAAATGCCTAAGCCAGCACTTACATTCAACATTAGGGTATAGCTCTCCTATGCACTATGAGAAAGCTTCCAGTTTCTCTTAAAAAATAGGTCTATTTTTCCTGGACCAGAACTGTTTTACGATGGATTAAGTTGTTAAATTAACCAGGCAAAATTCTGGAAGAAGCAAAAGCTCATAATTTATG
>WUUC01042252.1_pt1 | contig 18928 bp, 15 predicted proteins | sample 6278441 | NCBI WGS metagenome assembly WUUC01 (sample SAMN13675441, study PRJNA597444) | soil metagenome | isolation source: soil | place: USA: Washington | collected 2017-10 | reverse complement strand
ACCGCCCCTGGCCGATAGGAACTTTAAATATTAGCAAACTTGTATGATTGAGTCCATGCTCCGCGCGCTCGCGATTGTCGTTGTTCTCGTCGCACTGGCCGCCGGCGCCGTCTTTGTCGTGGCCGGGCGAACGGCCCCTCCAACGCTCTCGATCGACGAACCGCAGAAAGCGATCGGCCAGGCGGGCACACTGCAGGTGACGGCAAGCGCGCCCGGCGCGCAGCTCAGCGCGCTCACGGTTCAGCTCGAGCAGAATGGACGCAGCGTTCAGCTGTTCACGCTCGAGGAGCCGGGTTCCGCCTCGATGACCGAGCCCGCGCCCGGCCAGGTGCGCATTACACGTCCGCTGGGGAAGGCGCACGTTCCGGAGCTGCAATCCGGCCCGGCACGGATCATCGTGTCGGCGAGCCGGCGTTCGTTCCTGGATCTGCGAACCGTCACGAGCAGCGCCTCCAGAGACATCCAGGTGCGGCTCGAGCCGCCGCGTCTGGCCGTGATGTCCACCCACCATTACGTGAACCATGGCGGGTCCGAGCTGGTGGTCTACCGCGCGACACCGCCCGACGTCGCATCGGGCGTGCGTGTCGGAGACGTGGAGTTTCCGGGATATCCGGCGTCCGGCGCCGGGATCGCGAATGCGGATCCGTCGCTGAAAGTCGCCTTCTTCGCGTTGCTGCAGGATCAGGATCTCGGAACGCCGATGGCGGTGTTCGCCCGGGACGAGGCCGGCAATGAGGCGACCGCCCCGTTCGTCGATCGCGTCTTCCCGAAACCGATGCGAAAGAGCCGCATCCAGATCGACGACCGCTTCCTCCAGCGCGTCGTCCCGCAGATTCTCGCGCAGTCGCCCGATCTGAAACCTTCGGGCGCACCGGGCGATCTGCTCGCCGGTTTCCTGCAGATCAACGGCGAGCTGCGGCGAGCCAACGCCGACGAGATCGTGCGAACGACGGCGGCAACGGCGCCGGCACGGCTCTGGACGGGGCCGTTCGCGCAGCTCGGAAACTCGCAGGTCGAAGCGAGCTTCGCCGATCACCGCACCTACGTGTACAACGGGAACGAGGTCGATCAGCAGGTGCACCTCGGGTTCGATCTGGCGGTGACCGCCGCGGTGGCAATTGCCTCCGCGAACGCGGGAAAGGTGCTGCACGCGGGCTGGCTCGGAATTTACGGCAACTGCGTGATCGTCGATCACGGTCTCGGCGTCGCCTCGCTGTACGCGCACCTCTCGTCGCTCGACGTGAAGGTCGGGGACGCGGTGACGAAGGGACAGATCGTCGGCCGCAGCGGCATGACGGGGCTCGCAGGCGGGGACCACCTGCACTTCAGCATGCTCGTCAATGGACAGCCGGTGAACCCCGTCGAGTGGTGGGACGCGCACTGGGTCGAGGACCGCGTGGAACGGAAACTGAAGGCAGCTGGTGGAGTATGATTGAAGGTCGGTTCGGCGTCATTTCCGGTTTACTCAATCGTCAGGAGAGGTCAATGCGTGCACGAAACGTCTGGGTCTGCACTCTTGGGTTGACGCTCGCTGTTTCAGTCGCGGCCTGCGGTGGCGGGTCGGAATCGTCGGGTCCCGCGGCCGACTCCACGGCGCCTGCCGCGTCGGGCGGTCAGAAGGTGGATACGGCGACGGCCGGCGACATCGTCGGGACGATCGCGTTCGAAGGCACCGCGCCGACCAACGAGCCCATCCGCATGAACGCCGATCCGGTCTGCGTGAAGGAAGCCAAGGGACCGCAGGCTCAGGAAACCTTCACCGTCGGCAGCGATGGAAAGACGCTCGGCAACGTGTTCGTCTACGTGAAGGACGGACTGGGCAACTACGTGTACGACACGCCCACAGCAACGGCGACGCTGGATCAAAAGGGCTGCCGGTACATCCCGCACGTATTCGCCGTTCGCGTGAACCAGCCGCTCGAGATCACGAACAGCGATCCGACGCTCCACAACATCCACGCCATGCCGAAGAGCAACCAGGAATTCAACAACGGCCAGCCGATTCAGGGCATGAAGATGACGCACAAGTTCACCGCGAAGGAAGTGATGGTGCCCTTCAAGTGCGACGTGCACGGCTGGATGAATGCGTACGCGGCGGTGATGGATCATCCTTATTACGACGTCACGGAACCCGACGGCAAGTTCGAGCTGAGAGACGTGCCTCCCGGCACCTATACGGTCGAAGCGTGGCACGAGAAGCTGGGCCCGATGACGCAGAGCGTGACGCTCGGAAACGACGAAAAGAAAGAAATCACCTTCGCCTTCAAGGCGGGCGGCGCGACGCCGACCAATTAGGTCGCTGAGCCTCTTCGAGACAGCGCGACTGCCGAACACGACGTACACCGCAGAGGCCGCAGAACACGCAGAATCAGATGGATTGTCTGCGCGCTCGGCGTTCTCTGCGGTGATCGTTTGAACCGTCCCTCAGGGTCCCATGTTCCACCAGTTTGCGAAGTTCGTCAGCGCCTGCACCGTGCTCCTCATCCTGGCGGGCGGCCTCGTGACGAGTACCGGATCGGGACTGGCTGTTCCCGACTGGCCGACGACGTACGGCTGGAACATGTTCACCTTTCCGCCGTCCAAGTGGGTGGGCGGCATCTTCTACGAGCACGGCCATCGGCTCATCGCAAGCGCGGTCGGTTTCCTCACCATCGTGCTGGCCGCCTGGATGTGGAAGTCGGAACCCCGGGCGTGGCTGAGGCGGCTTGGGGTCATCGCTCTCGGCGCCGTAATTGTCCAAGGCGTGCTCGGCGGCGTGACGGTTCTCTATTTTCTTCCAGCGGCGGTGTCGACGGCGCACGCGGCGCTCGCCGAAGTGTTTTTCTGCCTCACGATAGCGATCGCGCTCTTCACCTCTCCGTCCTGGATTGACGCGAAGAACCCGCCGGACGACGATCGACTGCGCCGGCTGGCCACCACGGCGACCGTCATCATCTACGTGCAAATACTCGTGGGCGCGGCGATGCGCCACACCGGCGCCGGCCTCGCCATTCCCGACTTCCCGCTCATGTTCGGCCGGATCGTTCCCGATCGATGGAGTCCAGAAATCGCCGTGCACTTCGCGCATCGCGCCGGGGCGCTGATCGTCGCGGCCGCCGCTGCGGCGACCGCAGTCTACATTCGAGCGAACCACCGGGCGCATCGTGAGCTGACAGGTCCGGCCATGCTGCTCCCCGGCCTCGTCGCATTGCAGTTCGCACTCGGCGCGGCGACTGTCCTCACCGAGCGCAACGTGTGGATCAACAGCTCACACGTCGTTGTGGGCGCGCTGACGCTCGCGACGTCGGTGGTGATTGCGCTGAGGAGCTGGCGGGTAAAGTTCACCGCTCGGTCGGTCGTCCGCTCGGGGGCCGGGACTGCTCTTTCGCAGCTCGTGCTGAGCCGGTCGAAGGACGAGCCAGCGGCTCACGGGTCGACAAGCTCACCATGATGGCGATTATCAACATCCGCAAGGACGGAATACATCGGCTGACCGTGATAGTCGACAGGGCGAGTGCATCGGCCCTCACCGCTGGAAGGGCGCGCTGGTGAAGGACTCTCGCGCGAATGTCGCCCCGGCGGGGATCGCCGTGGATCGCCGTGCAGCAGGCGCCCTCTCGGACTACGTGTCGCTTGCGAAGCCGCGCCTGAACCTGCTCGTCGTTGCGACGAGCGCCGCGGGTTACTACCTTGGCGGACTCGACCACCCTTCGCTGGTGCAGTTGGCGGTGGCCGTCGGGGGCACTGCCCTCGTCGCCGGCGGTGCAGCGGTGTTGAATCAGGTGTACGAGCGGGACACCGACGCGCTGATGCGGCGCACGCGGATGCGGCCGCTGCCTGACGGACGGATAGAAGTCCAGGATGCGCGTATGTTCGGCATCGTGCTGGCGGTGCTCGGGGTGGCCATTCTCGCGTTCGAGGCGAACGCGCTCGCCGCGCTCCTCGCGGCGGCCACACTGGTCGTCTATCTGATGGTGTACACGCCGATGAAACGGCGTTCCACTCTCGCGACGCTGGTGGGCGCCGTTCCGGGCGCGCTGCCGCCGCTCATCGGATGGGCCGCGGCGCGCAACGAACTCTCGATCGGCGCCTGGTCGCTCTTCGCGATCGTGTTCCTCTGGCAGATTCCGCACTTCATGGCAATCGCGTGGATGTACCGGGACGATTACCGGAAAGCCGGCTTCCCGATGCTCCCGGTGATCGAGCCCGACGGGCGCCGGACCGGCCGGCAGGCGCTGCTGTACGCCGCGGCACTTCTGCCGGTCAGTCTGATTCCGGCGGTGGTCGGCGTCGCCGGCGGCCTGTATTTCTGGATCGCCCTCGCGCTCGGGCTGGCGCTCCTTGCACTCGCCGTGCGGTTCGCCGTCACACGCACCGACCCGTCGGCCAGGATGCTGTTCTTCGGGTCGATTACGTACCTGCCGCTGCTCTGGGCGGCGATGATTCTCGCCCACTAGTGGGCCGTACCCGGTGAGCCAGTACAGCCGACACGACGTACAACGCAGAGGCCGCAGAACACGCAGAGCGGCCTGAATGAAGTGTTTCTCTGCGCGCTCGGCGCGCTCTGCCGTTATCGGTCGTGGCGCGTGCCAGTCCTGATTGAGCCTAGCCACGGTACTAGCGGACGTTTCGATCCACGCAGCGTGTTGGGTGAGCCTGCCCAAAGCCCAATGGCGAAAGCCGGAAGCCTGGAGCCTGAAAACACGTGAGCGTCCACGATCTCCCCGCCCTGAACGCGACGCTCAATGCGCTGTCGGGCGCGCTTCTGCTCGTCGGGTACTTTCTGATCCGCGCACGGCGCATCGACCAGCATCGGAAGGTAATGCTGGCGGCCTTCGCGACCTCCACGCTATTTCTTGTCTCCTACGTCGCGTATCACGCGCAGGTCGGGTCGGTCCGGTTCACGCGGCAGGGCGTCGTGCGGCCGATCTATTTCACCATCCTCATTACGCACGTCGTGCTCGCCGCCGCCGTGCTGCCGCTCGCGCTGGTGACGCTCTCCCGCGGCCTCAAAGCACGCTACGCGCGCCATAGAGCGATCGCGCGGTGGACCTTTCCCATCTGGCTGTACGTGTCGGTTACCGGGGTGCTGGTGTACGTCCTGCTGTACCAGCCGGGGTGGATTCTCTAGTAGCCTGTCCACACTGATTCAGTAACGGCAGGTCACGACGATCAACGCAGAGCGCGCTGAGCCCGCAGAGCGAATCATTCCGAAAACAACCTCTGCGTGCTTTGCGGCCCCTGCGTTGTACGTCCTATCGGCGGGACTGGTTCACCGGGGACCGCCCACTGGTCGGTACTCGGGAATCGGTACTCGGCACTCGGTAGTCCGGAATCGGAGTCGGGCGCCGGACCTATTGTTTCGTGCGCGCTTCACCTGCGTCGTCCTTCCGCGGAGGGCGTAGCCTGGGCGGCCGCCACCACCGCGATTCAGCTATACTGAACCCTAAACAATCGGGCTTCGGACATCGGGCCTGGGGTCCGGGACCAAGCCGAACGCGAATCGTCATCCGAGGATCATGCACGATGCGTCAGCCTCTGTTTGCCACGCGCGCCATGCTGACAGCGCTCTTAATCGCCGCGCTCGGCGGCTCTGTCCTGGCGCAGGGCCGGGTCGGCGGCGTCGTGCGGGACGCTGAAGGAGAGCCGCTCAAAGGAGCAACGGTCACCGCCGAAAACTCCAATGTCGGCCAGACGTTCACCGCAACCACCGACGATCGCGGCCGGTTCACGATGCTCGGTCTTCGCGCCGGCCAGTGGCGGTTCGTGGCGCAGGCGCCGGGCTATGCGCCGGAAGCCGGCGACATGCCAGTGCGATCGGGATCCCCGAACCCGCCGATCACGTTCTCGCTGAAAAAGACCGGGCCGAGCACGTTCGGTGCCCTGGGCGGCATCGCCGCGCGCGATCTTCAGGCCGAGCTGGCGGCCGCCGATGCGCTGTTCAATCAGCAGAAGTGGGACGAAGCGATCGCCGCATACCGCCGCATCATGGCGCGGGCGCCGGCGCTCACCGTCATCAACCTGCAGATCGCCGCCGCGCACAAGAACAAGAAGGACTACGACGCCGCCATTGCGGCCTACACCGAGCTGCTCAAAATCGATCCGAGCAGCGAAAAGGGCAGGGTCGGCATCGCCGCCATCAACTTCGAACGCGGCAACGCGGCCGCAGCGGAAGAGACGCTGCTCGAAGCGGTGTCCGGCCCCGCCGCCGGGAGAGAGGTGTTCTATCAGCTCGGAGAGGTGAAACAGTCAAAAGGCGAAGCTGACGCGGCCATCCAGTGGTACGAAAAAGCCGCGGCCGCCGACCCATCCTGGGGCAAGCCTCTCTACAAGCTCGGATTGCACGCGATGAACAAGGGCGATCGCACCCTGGCAGCGAAATATCTCACGCAGGCGATCACGGTCGATCCGGTGTCGCCGGAGGCGGCGCTCGCAAAATCCACTCTCGATCAGCTGAACAAGTAGTTGTCGCGCCCCCTGCGCTATACATTCATTGTCGGGCTCGTCGCGCTGGCGGTGTCGCTCGCGGCCGTCGGCGGTTGGCGCTACGCGCGGGCGTCGGCGCCGGTGAATGGGCCGATCGTGCTCATCTCAATCGACGCGCTCCGCGCCGATCGGCTGCCCGCGTACGGCTACCAGCAGGTCCCGACCCCGGCGCTCGACGCGCTGGCGTCGGACGGCGTCGTGTTCGAGCGCGCGTATTCGCACGTGCCGCAGACGCTCCCGGCGCACGCTTCGATCTTCACCGGCCGGCTGCCTTTCGACACAGGCGTCCGCGACAACGTCGGCTTCACGGTGAACCGATCCGAGCGGCTCCTCGCCGAAATCCTGCGCGACCGCGGGTACAGCACCGGCGCGGTCGTGTCGTCGCATCTGCTGCGCAAAGAGACCGGCATCGATCAAGGCTTCACGTTCTTCGATGCGGCGACCGATGCGGACGGGTCTCTCGAGCGCGACGGCGGCCACTCGGTGGCAATCGCCGAGCGCTGGCTCGAATCGGCGGGCACCGACCGCCTGTTCCTGTTCCTTCACATTGCCGAACCCCACAAGCCGCACGTGCCGCCGGCGCCCTACATCGAATACGCCGCCTACGACGGCGAAATCGCGTACGCGGACGAACTGGTCGGCAGGCTGGTCCGCTACCTGAAGGCGCACCAGCTCTACGATCAATCCACGATCGTCCTGCTGTCGGATCACGGGGAGGGGCTCGGCGATCACGGCGAGCACGAGCACGGACTCTTCGTGTACGAGGAAACCGTCCGCGTCCCGCTGATCGTCAAGCTGGCCGCAGGGCAGGGCGGCGGCCGCCGCGTCGCGGTGCCGGTTCAGCACGTGGACATCCTGCCCACGATTCTCGACCTTGCGAAAGCGCCGTTTCCGGACGCGCTGCGCGGGCGCTCGCTCAAGCCGCTCCTCGAGGGCACCGGCACGATCGGCCAGCGCTTGATCTATTCGGAATCGCTGTTCGCGGCGTATCACTTCGGGTGGAGCGGCCTCACCTCGATCACCGACGGGCGGTATCGCTACATCGACGCGCCGCGTCCGGAGCTGTACGATCTGGCGGCCGACCCGGCGCAGCGCGAGAACCTGGTGCAGACGAGCGGCCTCGCCGCGAAGCTGGCTGATGCCCTCGCCGCGCTCGTGGGAAACGCGCCGGTACACGACCCCGCGGACGTCGCACCGGAAGAGCGGGAGCGATTGCAGCGCTTCGGCTATGTCGGCGAGGGACGCGCGAGCCAGGCCGGTCCGGCCGCGGCTGCCGCCGCAGTGGATCCCAAAGACAAGTACGAGGTGGTGGAGGGCTACCGGTCGGCCGTCGACCTGGCCGCTTCAGGCCGCTGGACGGCAGCGATCGACCGTCTCACGCTGCTGCTGCGTCAGGAGCCCCGGAGGGCTGACGTCTGGCGGCTGCTGGCCACGACCGCCGCCGAAGCCGATCGCATGGATCTTTCAATCGACGCGTACGGCCGCGCGATCGGGCTGGCGCCGGACGATGCGGCCGGGCATGTCGGCCTGGCGCAGGCGCTGCTGCGGCACCGGCGCTACGACGAGGCGCGCCGGCACGCGGCTGTCGCGCAGCAACTGGACCCGCAGGTCCCGGTTCAGGCCTACGTCGAGGCGAGGATTCTCTACGATCGCGGTGAGTACGCAGAAGCCTCCACCCTCTTCGAAGAGGCGCTCGCGGCACTCGCGCTCGAAAGCCGCGACGTGCCGCGGTGGCGCTTCTACGCGGCCGACGCGCTCTTCCGCCTGTACCGCTACGCGGAGGCGGAGTATCTGTTCGGTGAGGAATTGGCGCGTTATCCGCGTAACACCGCGGCGCGCGCCAGCCTCGCGATGCTCTATCACGCGACCGGCCGGAGCGCCGAAGCGGAGCAGGCGCTTGCCGATCTCGTCCGGATCTCGCCGACCGCGGAGGGCTTCCTTGTGGCCGCGCGCACGTGGACCGTGCTTGGCAACTCCCGTGAGGCGGCGGCCGCACGCGCCGCGTCGCGCCGCGTCACTCAGTAGCGAATCTCTCCTGGCTCCGGGCTCCTGGCTTCACACTCCGGGCGCTTCGGGCTGCAGAACACCGCATGATTCCGAAGCCGCCGGAGCCCGAAGCCTGAAGTCCGAAGCGGCCGAAGCCTGGAGCCCGCAGCCGAAGCCTGAAACAAGAAAAAAGCCGGTGGGCCCGTCGCCCACCGGCTTTGTTTTGTCGCCGATCTGAATCCGATTAGAACCGGAACCCGACCGCCACTCGATAGGTCCGGCCACCCGTCTGCGTCGTGAACGGGATCGGGTAGTGCTCGTTGCTGGTCGCCCGACCGAAGTTCGAACCCTGGATGAACCCGGTGGGGTTGCCGAGCGCGTCGAGCGGGCTGTTCGGATCCGGGTTGACCGTCGTGTTGAACTCGACGACGTCCTGGTTGTTGAACAGGTTGTAGACGTCGAACTTCACCCACGGCCGCAGGTCGCGGAACACCGGGATGTTGTAGTTCAGCGAAAAGTCGGTCACCGAGAAGTGCGGGAACTCACCGGCGCCTCGCTCGCCGAAGTAGAGGTCCTGGTCCGACGGCTGATCGACGTAGCCGTTCGCCTCGAGGATCCCGAGCTGGATATCGGTGAGGTCCAGGCCGGACGCGACGAAGCTGTAGACGCCCTTCGAATCCAGGCGGTAGAGAGCCGACGCCGACAGGTCTCCGAAGCGGCCCATCGGCTGGTTGTAGATGGTCCAGAGACGCACCTTGTGGCGCTGGAAGCTGAAGGGTAGACGGCCCGTCGGATAGTGCCGTTCTTCGGTGAAGATCTCCGGGTAATCGCCGATGCGCGTCACGAGACCCGGCTGGTTGGTGTTCTCGCCGTTGTAATTGCCCTCGTTCCGGAGCTGCAGCGTGTAGTGGCCGTTCACCGTCCAGCGCTGCATCAGGTTGTAGCGGGCCTGGAAGAGGAGGCCGTCGTACCTGCGGAACGCGAACTCCGAGTTGTCGTACACCGTGTTGGTGAACGTGCCGAAGTCTTCACCGTCCTGGATGATCGTCGTCGTTCCCGTCGTCGTGTCGATGAAGTCTTCGATGATCTTGTCGGTGTCCCGGTGAACGTACGAACCCTCGACCCAGCCCTTCCCGTTCAGGACGTTCACGCCGTACGACGCGGTGAACTCCTTCACGATCGGCGAGGAGAGGCCGTCGGCAAGGAAGATGTTCGCCGTCGGGAACTGCCCGAGCAGCAGCTGGTAGTTGTTGATGTCGAAACCGGGCGCGAAGTTGCGGCCCTGGCCCGCAGGCCCGCGGTACCGGTAAAACAGCAGATCCGGGTTGCCGACGTTGTTGTTGCCGCCAATCTGCGACTCGTTGTAGCGGCCGGAGTAGTGGCCGTAGGTGAAGTGCACGACATGGTTGCCGTCCCCCCGAAGGTCGTACGATGCCGCGAGCCGGGGCGCGATCGTGTCCGTATCCACACCGATGATGCCGCCGGTCGCCTGGCTGCGGGCCCGCTCGTAGCGCACGCCGAGATCGAACGACCAGTTCGCGTTGAACGCCCAGTGATCCTGGATGTACAGCGAGTTGTTGTCGACGTTCAGCTCCGCGCCGCGCACCGGCCGCCAGTTCTCGAGCAGCGTCGCGCCCGGCACGAACACCGGAATGAGGTGGCCCGTTGCGTCGAGCGCCGGCGTTCCATCAGCCGCGGGGAGCCAGTCGGCGTCGAATACAAAGCCCGTGGGTGACTGCGAATTGCCGCCCGTCCGCTGGCTGCGGAAGAACTCGTAACCGCCCTTGATCTCGTGGCGGCCCGCGCCCTCGGCGAAGTACGTGACGTTACCGGTGATCTGCTGGTTGTTGCGGTTTTCGGGGTCGGTCGCGTCGAAGTACTGGGCGTTGTAGTGGGCGAGATCCTGGGTCAGGGTGATGAACGGCGAGTCGATGATGCTCGTCGAGCTGCCGCCCGAGTCGCGGAACCCGAACTTCCGGTTCGAGAACTGCCCCTCGACCAGGAGGTTGTTCCTCAGCACGCCGCGGTAGTTGATGAACGAATACCAGTTCGGCAGCGTGCGGTTTCCCACGGTGAACGGGTCGATCGAGAAGCTGAAGGTCGGCCGGCTCGCCTGCTCCGTGGCGTTGTTCAGGTACCCGCCCTGGAAGGTGTGGTTCTGCGCGGCCGTTCCAGTGAACTTGATTTCGCCGCGCTTGTTCGTGTCGATCTGCGTGTTCGCGATGTTCGTTTCGGGGAAGGTCGTCGCGCGCGAGAGCTCGGAATGGCGTCCCGCGGTGAAGAACCACAGGCGGTCCCGCACGATCGGGCCGCCGAAGGTCGCCTCGAGCGAACGCTGCATGTCGTCAGGACGCTCGAAGTTTGTCGCCTGCTCCCGCGGCGTCTCGACGGTCCACGCCGGGTTCGAAAGATTGGTCCGGAAGGAGCCCGTGAAGGTGTTGCCGCCGCTCTTCGTAATCGCGTTCACGACGCCGCCGGTGAAGCGGCCGTACTCGGCGGAGATCCCGGAGGTGAGCACCTGGGTCTCTTCAATCGCGTCTTCGATGAAGAGATCCTGCGGTGAGCCGAACAGGTTGTCGTTCACGTCAACCCCGTTCAGCATGAACACGTTGTCGAACGCGAACGCGCCGTTGATGCTCACCTGCCCCGCATTGGGCGAGTTCTCGTTGAGCCCGGGCGCGAGCTGAGCGATGCCCGACAACGTGCGTGGCGTCGCCAGCAGGTTGATCTCCTCGTTCTTGTAGTTCGCGCCGATGATCGGCGTAGCCAGCGGCGCGGGGGTCTCGGCGACCACCTGCACCTGCTCCGCCACGCCCGCCGCCTGCAGCGCGATGTTCTGCTCGACTACGAGGCCGAGCGGCACCGTCACCGTGCGCTCTGCGGGCGCGAAAGATGAAATCTCGAAGCGGAGCTGATATGCGCCGGGCGGAAGCGTACGGAACACGTAGGAGCCGTCGCCCGCGCTCACCGTATTGCGCTGGCCCTGCAGCGCCGGCGACGAAATAGTGACGTTGACGCCCGGCACCGGCAGGTTCTGCTGGTCCGTGATCGTTCCGCGGATCGTGCCTGTCTGCACGCCCTGCGCATACGTGTCGGCGGCGGAGCCGGCCAGGGCCATGGCCAGTATCGTCGCCACGAGTAGGGTGGCTCGTCTCATGTGAGTTGGTCTCCTTTTGACCGTTTGTTCAGATTTATCGTCCCATCATAGAACCCGGCAGGCGCTGTCAACCGCCGATCGTGGGGGGTTCCGAGCCGAACACCCGCCTGAGATCCAAAAATCGGGAGAAAGGCGAGAGTGTTTCCGATTGTGTATCCAATATGCAACAGTCTGTAACGTCTCGGTCCCATCCCTTGAAGTCAGGCATTGTGCTGTAATGCTCTCCGGATAGATGGCGGCGAGGGTTGCGCTTCTCGTGATAACGGCTGGGCTGTCGGTGCTCCCGGCTCAGCAAAAAATCGAGTCGAGCCGGGTGCTGCTCGTTGCTGTGTACGATGCGCGCGCACGGCCGATCGTCGATCTGCTCCCCGAGGATTTCGTCGTTGCCGAGCGCAACGACCCGCGCGAGGTCTTCAGCGTGTACGCCGCGGACTATCCGATCGTGCTGCTGCTCGACACGGCGGCCGCCGCTGCGGAAGACCTCGAGCCGCTTCGCGCGGCGGCCGAGAGGTTCGTGGCGCGCATTGGCGCCGAGCGCCCGCTCGCGGTTGGATCGCTGGCTGATACCACGCTGGCGGCATCGTTCGACCAGGATCGCCAAACGGTCGTCTCCGCGCTCCGGAAGCTGCCGCATCGCCCGCAGCACGAGCGCGCGCCGCTCGCCGCTATCGCCGCGGCCGTCGCTCGTCTTCGCGAGGCGGAGATTCCTTTCTCCGGTGTCGTCGTGATCTCTGCGGGGGGCCCCGATGCGACGCCAATGGAGAGCCGTGCCGATCTGCTCACGGCGATTGCGGGCAGCCGCACCAGGGTGCACGGAATCGCCGCCGAACCGCCGGGCAGCGCCGTTCGCGATCGCGACGACCCCCTCCGCAACGCGTCGGCGCTCACACGTGGTCATCACACGCGCATCTTCTCGGTCGCGTCCTACCGGTCGGCGGTCGATCGGCTCGCCGACACGCTCTCTGCGGAAATCATGGTCGAGTACCTCGTGCCCGAGGCGTCGCGAGGCGCTGGCAGTGAAAACGATGTCCAGGTGGGCGTGAAAATTCCAGGCGCGCGAGTCGTCGGGATGGGGGTGTCGCGATAGCCGCGCGCGCGAGAGGCAGGAAGGCTGGAGCGGCAGGGAAGGCGGCGGCGACAAGAGCGCAGAAAGGTTGCTCCCGCCGGTCCCGGCCTCTCCTGCCGGTCCTGCCTTTTTCTTCCTACGCCGCGAACGGCTGCACGAAGAACAGGATGAGGGAGATCAGCAGCACGTAGATCACGAGCGACTCGATGAGCACGAGGCCGAGGATCAGGTTGCCGCGAATCTCGCCCGCCGCGCTGGGATTGCGTGCGATGCCCTCGACAGCCGCGCTCAGGCCGCGGGCCTGCGACATCGCCCCGAACGCCGCGGCAATCGCGAGCGCGAACCCAGCCGTGATGATCGACCACCGGACGATTTCCGTCCCGGTACCGGCTCCCGCTTCCTGGGCCTGCAGTGGCGACACGAACCCGGTTGCCACCACCATCATCGTCACGAACACGAAAAAGCGTCTGCTCACACTCGCCTCCCTTAATCCAGCAACCTGCAACAGATCAGCAATCTGCAATCAGCAATCTGCAATTTGCATTTCTTTCACACTTCTCCAGCCACCATTTCCCCGTGCTCGTGGTGCTCGTGCTCGGTGGCGACCGCGCCTCCCAGGTAGATGGTCGTCAGCAGGACGAAGATGAACGCCTGGAGCGTGGCGGTGATGATCCCGAGGAACATCATCGGCAGGGGCACGAGGAACGGCACGATGCTGAAGAGAATGATGATGACCAGCTCTTCTCCGAAGATATTGCCGAAGAGCCGCAACGACAGCGATAGCACGCGCGACAGATGACTGATGATCTCGATGGGGAGCATGATCGGCGCGATGAAGAGCGGTGCGCCGGGCGGCGCGGCAAAATGCTTCAGATACGGGCCGATGCCCTGCTCCTTGACGCCCTGGATGTGGTAGTACACCGCCACCGTCAGCGCGCACCCGAGCGTGACGTTGATGCTGCTCGTAGGCGCCATCAGCCCGGGGACGAGGCCCATCAGGTTGCCGGTCAGGATGAAGACGAACATCGTCGCGACAATCGCCAGGTAACGGGGGCCTTTATGGCCGACGTAGTCGTGCAGCAGACCCTGCACCGCGGCGACGCCGTCCTCGAGGAGGATTTGTATACGGCCGGGATTGTCCACGCTCAGACGGTTGCGCACGATGAGCGACACAATCGTCCAGGCGAGAACGATGAGCGCCGACATGACAATGTAATTGGGAATGACGTCGTGTGCGGGGTCGACCTCGCGGCCGAGCGCGCGCAGCATCGCAGCCACGGCGGGCCCGAGCAGAGCGTTTACGGCCTGCACGATCCAGAGCGGGTGCTCGAGTTGTTCCATCTATGTCGGGCTATTTCGTGGTCGGGCTCTTGTCGGCAGCCGTGCGACGGGGCCGAAAGGCTTCGATCGCGACCGCGACAACCAGCGAGGACGCACCAGCAATGACCGCCACAGGAGGCAGCGCCAAACGGGCCATTATCACGTACGCAGCGGCGGCGAGTATAGCGTACCTTGTGAAAAACTTCACCAGCCCCACCGCTGTGCCGACCTGGCTGCCGCCGCCCGCGCCCGCGCCCGATACCGTGTCGATCCCGGCCTTGATGCCGCGGTAGGAAATCGCCGCGAGCAGTCCGCCGCCGGCCACCGCGAGCGGCATCTCGATGCGCCCGCGCCCGATCGCCCACGCCAACGCCGCCATCACGCCGCACGCGGCCACGCTCGTCCGCTCGATCCGCCGCAGGAAGGGATCCGCTTCAGGCATCTCCCGGCGTACGCCCGCCCGCGCCGGTCGAAGCGTCCTCCCCGCTGCCCCACGGCCGATCGCCGGCGCCGCTGTGTCCGGCGGCAGACCGGAGAGTCGCGGGATGGATCGCGCGCGATACCGTCCGATACACGTTCAGCACGCCGGCGACCAGGCCGAAGCACAGAAACAGGAGCATGAGCCACGGCGCCGTGCCGACCCAGGCGTCGAGGACGCCGCCGAACCACCACCCGATGCCAATCGCAATGACGAGCGACAGCATCGCGGCGCTCAGCTCCCACGCCGTGCGCATCATCCCCGCGTCGGACTTGCCGAAGCCAAGAGGCATATGGTGAAGGATCGATGGTATTACCGAAAACGCCGAGAGGGATCAGCCGATAGCCTGACGCCGATAGCCCAAGCCTGGAGCGACCCTTACTGGAGTCCGGCCGAGACCCCGCCAAACCCGAGCGTCCGCGCCGACAGCTCGGCGAACTCGAACAGCTGCCGCGGATACACGCCCAGTGCGATCGTGGCGACGACCGCCACCGCCAGCGTCACGGCGAGCATGGGGCTCGCGACGGGCTCCGAACCGGTGGTTTCCGTCCGCAGGTACATGAAGACGACAACGCGGATGTAGTAATAGAGCGAGATGGCGCTGTTGATCACGCCGATCACGGCAAGGGCGACGTACCCCGACTCGATCGCTGCGCCGAACAGCCAGAGCTTGCCCATGAAGCCGGCCGTCGGCGGAATGCCGCCGAGCGACAGCATGAACAGCAGCATCGCGAAGGCGGCGAAGGGGTGCCGGAAATGGAGGCCGCTCAGATCCTTCAGCTCGTCGCCGACGACGTCCTTGCGGCGCAGCATGACGATCACCGCGAAGGCGCCCAGCTGCATGAACGCATAAATGAGCATGTAAATCAGCATCGCCGACACGCCTCGCGGCGTGCCCGCGACGACGCCGATCAGCACGTAGCCGGCGTGCGCGATCGAGGAATACGCGAGCATGCGCTTGAGGTTCGATTGCGTCAGCGCCGCGATGTTGCCAATCGTCATCGTGACGATCGCCAGCACCTCGAACAGCGGCCGCCAGTCGCCGCTCAGCGAAGGCAGCCCTTCGACGAAGATGCGCAGCAGCATCGCGAACGACGCCGCCTTCGAGCCGACCGACAGGAAGGCCGTGACCGGCGTCGGGGCCCCTTCGTAGACGTCCGGGGCCCACATGTGGAACGGCACGGCGGCGATCTTGAAGCCCATGCCCGCCGCGACGAGAATCATCGCGAGGACGAGCAAAGAATCGGCCTCGCGGCCCGCGAAAACCGTCGCCATCCCGCGAAGGTTCGTCGTGCCCGACAGGCCGTACAGGAGCGACATGCCGTAGAGCAGGATCCCCAGGGAGAACGCGCCGAGGAGGAAGTACTTCACGGCCGCTTCGTTCGATCGCTGGTTCGGCTTGATGAAGCCCGCGAGGATGTAGAACGACACCGCCATCGTTTCGAGGCCGATGAAGGCGGTGATGAGATCGATGCCGCCCGCCATGATCATCATGCCGAGCGTCGCGCAGAGAATCAGGAAATAGTACTCGCCGGGGCTCGCGCCTTCCAGCTCGAGGTAGTGGGTGGACATCATGACCGTGAGCAGCGCGGCCAGGAGGAACACCACCTTGAAGAAGAGCGCGAACTGGTCGACCGCGATGAGCCCGTTGGCGATTTCGATGTTCGTCCTGGCAAACGGAGCGAGCGAGGCGAGCGTGGCCGCGAGGACGGCAATCGTGATCCATGTGAGGATGCGGCTGCCGCGTGGCAGTGACACGTCGGCAATGAGCACGAAGAGCGATCCCGCCGTGAGCACCAGCTCCGGCAGGAGGAAGTAGAAATCCGAGAGATTGATTCCGGCCGGCATTACCGCGGCTCCGGCCCCGAGGTGGCCGTGGGCAGCGGCTTGCCGTCCGGACCGCAGGGGGCCGCAGTGAGGAACGCGCCGGCCGCGTTCGTCGCGACGAGGTCGGGCGTGACGGTGCCCACGCACTCCGCCGCCGCCTGGCGGCTGTTGTACTGCGGGCTCACCCGGGCGACCACGCGCTGAACCGACGTGTCCAGACGGCGCAGGATTGGCGCCGGATACAGGCCTATCCAGATCGCGAGCGCGATGAGCGGCGCGAAGGTGGCGAACTCACGCACGCTCAGGTCGGCAAGAGCCTCGTTCTTCGGATTATCGACCTTCCCGAACATCGTCCGCTGGTAGAGCGACAGCATGTACGCCGCGCCGAGCACGATCCCGCTCGCGGCAAAGGCCGCCCACACCTTGCTTGCCTGGAACGCCCCCTGCAGAATCAACAGCTCCCCGATGAATCCGTTCAGCGTCGGCAGGCCGATCGACGACATCGTCATCAACAGGAAGACCGCCGCGTACACCGGCATCACCTTCGAGAGTCCGCCGTACTCGGAAATCTCGCGCGTGTGGCGCCGCTCGTACACGACGCCGACCAGGAGGAACAGCGCGCCAGTAGATATCCCGTGATTGAGTTGCTGGACGATGCTGCCGGTAATCCCGACCGGATTCAGCGCGAACATCCCGAGCATCACCATCGCCATGTGGCTGACCGACGAATACGCGACGAGCCGCTTCCAATCCTTCTGCGCGAGCGCCACCAGCGCTCCGTAGACGATGCCGATGATCGACAGCAGTACCATCATCGGCACGAACGCCCGTGTGCCATCGGGAAGGATCGGGAGGCTGAACCGGATGAAGCCGTACGTGCCCATCTTCAGGAGCACGGCGGCCAGAATGACCGACCCCGCCGTGGGAGCGTCGGTGTGCGCGTCGGGCAACCACGTGTGAAACGGGAACATCGGCACCTTGATGGCGAACCCGAGGAAGAACGCGAGGAATATCCACCACTGCAGGTCGGCGGGAAGGTTCAGCTGCTGGAATCTCGTGATGTCGAACGAGTACACGCCGGTTGCGCTGTGGTGGTAGAAGTACAGCGCGAGAATGCCGAGCAGCATGACCACGCTGCCGGCGAGGGTGTACAGGAAGAACTTGATCGCCGAGTAGAGCCGGTTCGCGCTGCCCCAGATGCCGATGAGGAAGTACATCGGCACCAGCATCACCTCCCAGAACAGAAAGAACAGCAGGAAGTCGAGCGCCATGAAGGCGCCGAGCATGCCGGTCTGGAGCACGAGCAGGAAGATGTAGTACTCCTTCACGCGCTCGGTGATTGCGGTCCAGGACGACAGCACGGCGATGGACCCCATCATCGTCGTGAGCAGGATCAGCAGCGTGCTGAAGCCGTCCACGCCGAGGAAGTATTCGGCTCCGATCGACGGGATCCAGGTCAGCCGCTCGACGAACTGATATTCGGCGTTCTGCGGGTCGTACCAGAACCACAGCGGGACGGAGATGGCGAATCCGAGGGTCGCAACGACGTTCGCAATCCACCGGATGGCGTTCTCGTTGTGCTTGCTCACGAAGAGCAGCAGCAGCGCGCCCGCGAGCGGCGTGAACAGGACGATTGATAGATAGTTCATACGGATTGGTTCATCGCACGATCAGATAAATACTGACGAACGCAAAAATGCCGAACAGCATGAGAAGCGCATAGTTCTGGACGAGGCCGGTCTGCAGCCGGCGGAACCAGTAGCTGCCCTCCTGCGCGCTCCAGCCGACCATGTTCACGGCGCCGTCCACCACCACGCGATCGGTCAGTCCGGACGCCCATGAACTGAACAGCGTGATCCATCCCGATCCGTTGACCGCGCCGTCGACGACCTTGCGGTCGAACGTCCAGAGGCTTTGGCCGCCTGCCACCGTGCCGCCCACGACCGTGCTGTTGTACAGCTCGTCCACGTAATACTTGTTCGACAGCGTCCGGTGAGCGCCGGCCCACTGGGCCGCAAGACGATCCGAGATCTCGGGACTGGTCACATAGAACTTCCACGCCAGCGCGATCGCGGCGACCGCAATCAGGATCGACAACACCATCAGACCGAGCTCGACGCCGAGCGGCGCATGCGCGGCTTCGGCGGCATGGTTGCCTTCGGCAGGCGCCGCGCCGGTCGCGGCTGCTTCAGTCGCCGCGGGTGGCCTGTGTTCGTCCGCGGCCGGGTCGGCGCTGACGTCGCCTCCCGATCCATGGGCCGCGGAGGCGGTGAAGCTCGGGTGCAGGAAATGTTCGATGGCGTTGCCGCCGCCGAGCGCGGCCGGGATTCCGAAAAACCCCGCGACCATCGCGCCGACGGCGAGAGCCATCAACGGAAACGTCATCGGCGTCGGCGATTCGTGGGGCCCGTGCCAGGGGCCGTGCCCGTGGCCGCCGTGCGCAGCATCACCGTGCCCGCCATGTTGGACGTGCGCGGGCCCGTGCGACACCTCGTGATCGGGCCGGTGCGCCTGGCCGTGCGCGTGGGGATCGGCCGGATGCGGCGCACCGTGCCGGGCCGCGAGCGTCAGGTCGGCGGCCGGAGCGGTCGCCACCGCGTGCGCATGACCCCCGTGCCCCGCCGCTTCC
>WUUC01226840.1_pt1 | contig 18930 bp, 17 predicted proteins | sample 6278441 | NCBI WGS metagenome assembly WUUC01 (sample SAMN13675441, study PRJNA597444) | soil metagenome | isolation source: soil | place: USA: Washington | collected 2017-10 | reverse complement strand
GGCCAGGCCCGATCGCGCCGACCGGCTCGTGTTCGACCTCGATCCCGGCCCCGGCGTGACCTGGGCCGCGGTCAAGAGCGCGGCGAAGCAACTGCGCGAACTGCTCGCGAAGACCGGGCTCGAATCGTTCCTGCGCACGTCGGGCGGCAAGGGCCTGCACGTCGTCGTGCCGCTGAACCCCGGCTGCAGCTGGAGCCTGGTCAAGCGCTTCGCCCAGGGTTTCGCCGCGAGCCTCGCGCAAAGCGAGCCCGAGCGTTACGTCGCCGTGGCCAGCAAGGCCAAGCGCGATGGTGTGATCTTCATCGACTATTTGCGCAATGGCCGCGGCGCGACGAGCGTGGCGTCGTACTCGCTGCGCGCGCGCGCCGGTGCGCCGGTCGCGATGCCGCTGGCCTGGAGCGAGCTCGCGCGACTCAAGAGCGCCGCGGCGTTCGACCTGCATTCCGCACGGCAGCGCATTGCACGTCGCACGCAGGATCCGTGGGAAGGGATAGGCAAGTTGCGCCAGAACCTCGCACGCTGGGCCGATTGACACGGAATTCGTGACGCGGCGTCCACAACTGGCGATTGGCATATCGCTTGCTGAAATCCCTGCGGCGCGCCGCAGGCGTGCAAGCCTTTCAGCAGCAGCACCCCGCGTAAACCGGAGATTGCCATGATCGTCACGAACTATCTTGCCGCCTTTGCCACCGGCATCGCCCTCGCCGTCGTCGGTGTCGCCACCGCGCAGAATCCGCCGCCCACGGCCGAGAAGACCGCCACCACGCCCGCGCCGCAACCCGCCGCCGGCGACAGCGAAGCGCTGAGCACGCTGAGCGCGGTCAACAAGCACGAGGTCGCCGCAGCCGAACTGGCCCAGTCGAAGAAGATCGACGGCGCGACGATGGACTACGCCAAGATGCTGCAGACCGATCACTCGGCCAATCTCAAGAAAGTCGAAGAGCTCAGCCAGATGACCAAGGCGCCGATCGCGGAAACCCCGGCGGTGAAGGAACTCAAGCAGAAGACCTCGGCGGAACGCGACACGCTCGCCAAGCTCGACGGCACCGCATTCCAGACCGCGTATCTCGACGCGATGATCAAGGGCCACGCCGATGTGCAGAGCATGATCGACACCAAGCTGCTGCCGGGTGCGACCGATGTCGCCGTGCAGCAGCATCTGCGCAGCACGCGCGAAAGCGTGGCCAAGCATCTGGACCACGCCAAGCGGCTGCGTGGCCAGGCCAAGTAATCCGAAATCCCGATAGTCGCGTAGTAATCCACTCCGCAGCAGAGGCTGCCTCTACGGAGAAACCGCATGAACCGGAACGGCAACCCGCGCGATCGCTCGACGCGCGACGAATCGCAGCGCGATCTCGGCGACTACGCCGGCGTGCAGCGCGGCAGCTACGGCCGCTACGACGAAGACGACTGGCAGCCTCGCGAATCGCGCGCCGGCGAGCGCTGGGGCTATGGCGATTTCTCCGCCGAACGCGGGCTGAGCCTGAGCCAGGGTCCCCGTGGCGACTGGAATCGCAGCAGTCCGCCGTATGCGCCGTCGGAGGCCCAACGCGGCGACTACCGCGATCACTACGGCGCCGAGCGCGGCCACAGTCACGACGGCGGCTACTACGGCCAGGGCAACGACGAGATTCCGAATTCCGCGGCCGCCCATCCGGGCCGCGGCGGCTACGGTTCCGGCGCCCACGGCGGTTACGCCGAACATACCAGCGGCCAGCCCGGCAGCGGCGCGTACGGTCGTCCGCGCGGACGACCCGGCGAGGATTTCCGCGGCCGCGGCCCGAAGAATTACGTGCGTTCCGACGAACGCCTGCGCGAGGACATCAGCGATCGGCTCACCGCTGATCCCGACATTGACGCGAGCGAAATCGAGGTCGAGGTTAGCAACGGCAGCGTCACCCTGAGCGGCCACGTCGACCGGCGCCAGACGCGCTATCGCGTCGAAGACGTCGTCGACCGCTGCCACGGCGTCACCGCGATCGACAACCGGCTGCGCATCGGGCCGGCGCAAACCCGCGGCAGCGGCGATGCGACGAACCTGACGCCGCCGAAGACCTGAACGATGCGCCATACGCCGCTCACGACCATCCGGGCGGCGATTGTTTGTTGCACAGGGGCGCCACCGATATGGCGCACGTGTGCTGTGTTTTGCCAATCCCTACTTCGCAGCGGAGAGTCCCATGTCCAAGAAATATGATCAGATGCAGGTCGAAGAATTGCTGTATCAAGCCCTCGAGACCGAACAGGGCGGCATCAAGGTCTACGAGACGGCGATCACCTGCGCCGTAAATGACGACTTGCGTAAGGAATGGGGCGAATACCTCGACGAGACAAAGACGCACGAGAAGGTGCTGTTGAACGTGTTCGAATCGCTCGGGCTCGATCCCGAAGTGCGTTCGCCGGGCCGTGAAGTGGTCGGACACATCGGCAATTCGCTGGTCCAGGCGATGGAAATGGCCAAGGCCGCCGGCAATCCGGCCGCCGCCGAACTGGTGGCTTGCGAGTGTGTAGTGCTGGCGGAGACCAAGGACCACCAGAACTGGGAGCTCATCGGTCATGTCGCCGAGAAAGGCTCGGGTCCGGCGACCAAGGTCCTCAAGCAGGCGCACGAGGCGGTCGAAAAAGACGAGGACCACCACCTCTACCACACCAAAGGATGGTGTCGCGAACTGTGGATCCAGTCGCTCGGTCTCCCGGCCGTGCTGCCCCCGCCGGAAGAGGTCAAGCAGGTAGAAACCGCGATCGGCGCATCGCGCGCGGAACAGGCGCGCGACGATCTGCTGAAGCGCCATTGATTTCGCCCTGACAACGGGATACGTCAAGGATGACCACGCCCACCCCGTTGAAGAACCCCGCGCACGCTCCGTGCGCGGCGGCTCTTGTGATGATCGACTTCATCAGCGAATGGCGTGTCGCTGACCGCGCAGCGTTGCTGCGCCAGGTCGAACGCGCCGTACCGCACGCCGTGCGGCTCCTGCTGGGCGCTCGGCGTGCTGGTGTTCCCGTCATCTACGCAAACGACAACTTCGGCCAGTGGCGCTCGGATTTCAGCGCAGTGTGGTCGGCGGCGGTTGCTGCCGGAGAGGCGCCGGCTCGCATTGCCGCCGCCGTCGCGCCCGAGGAGTCGGACTACCGCGTGCTCAAGCCGAAACATTCCGCGTTTTTCGGCACCCCGCTGGATCTGCTTCTGGAACACCTCGGCGCTTCCACGCTCGTGCTGTGCGGCGTGGCGGGAAACCAGTGCGTCACCGCGACGGCGATCGACGCCCACATGCGCGATTACACGGCAGTGGTGGTGCACGATGCTTCCGCATCACGCACTGCTTCCCTTCACCGCCACGCGATGGAACAGCTGAAAGACCTGGGGCTCGGCGTGGTCGCCGCCGGGTCGGTGCGCTGGACAACCCTGCTGAAGACGTAATCGGAGGATCCATGTTTTCGACCGATGTAAACCTCTGGGAATTTGTTGCCCGTGCCGCATTGATTTACTTTGCGATCATGGTGCTCGTCCGCGTCTCCGGCAAGCGCACCGTCGGCGAGTTCACACCGTTCGATCTCGTGGTCGTACTCCTGATCGGCGAATCGACGCAGGGCGCGCTGACCGGCGGCGACGAATCGGTAATCGGCGCACTCGTCGTGGCGGCGACGCTCATCGCCCTCAACTACGCCATCGGCTTTATCTCGACGCGCAGCAAGCTCGCGGACAAGATCATCGAAGGCGAAGCGGTCCTGTTGGTTCGTGACGGAAAAGTGCTGAAGAGCGCGTTGAAACGCAACAACATTCCGGAGTCGGACCTAGACGAGGCATTGCGCGCCGAGGGCGTCGCCGAACGCCGGGACGTGCGTCGCGCGTTTCTGGAGGTCGACGGCACCATCAGCGTCATCAAGAAGAAACCCGACTGAGCGCAGTCGCACCGGCCCACACACGAATGCTGCATAAGCCACAAATATGTTTCGCACCGCTCCGTTCACATGCAACGACCGCAACGACCCGACCGTATCCACGCACACTGACCGCGGAGAACCCGATGAACCGCACTGCGTACCGTTCTCTGGCCGTCTGGGCCGGCCTTTTCTCCCTGGCGGTGCCGGCGATCGCCGCCGACCCGGTGTCGGACGTGAAGATCGAGGGACATGTGTTTCAACCGGCCGCGCTGCCACCGCCCGACCCGGCCACCCTCGAGGTTCCGGACGGCTTCACGGTCGAAACGCTGGCAACCGGACTCGGGAACACGCGCATGCTCGCGGTGTCTTCCGCCGGCAACGTCTACGTGACGCGGCGCGAGGCCGGCGATGTGCTGATGCTGCGGCTGGGCAGCGACGGCAAGGTTCAGGGCGAGCCCGTCCGCGTCGCCAGCCGCCCGAGCATGCACGGCATCGCGTTCCACAAGGACCGGCTGTACCTGGTTACGACGAAGGAGGTCTACGTCGCCGACATCAAGGGCGACGGAACCCTCGGCGAACTGCAGATGATCCTGCACGACCTGCCCGATGCCGGGCAGCACAACAACCGCACATTGCGTGTGGGTCCGGACGACATGCTCTACATCTCGGTGGGCTCGACCTGCAACGAATGCACGGAAAGCAACCCGGAGAACGCGACGCTGCTGCGCGCCCGGCTCGACGGCACCTCGCGTTCGATCTTCGCCGGCGGCCTGCGCAACACCATCGGCTTCGACTGGCAGCCGCAGACCGGTGAGCTGTGGGGCATGGACCACGGCATCGACTGGCTCGGCAACGACACGCAGCCCGAAGAGTTCAACAAGCTCGAACGCGGCAAGCGCTACGGATGGCCGTACTTCTTCGCCGACAACCAGGCCAACCCGCACCAGAAGCCGCCCGGCGGACTTCCGCCGGAGGAATGGAAAGCCGGCAGCACGCCGATGGTGATGGGCTACACGGCGCATGCGGCCCCGATGCAGATGGCGTTCTACGCCGCGGGCCAGTTTCCCGCGGACTACCAGGGCGACGCGTTCGTCGCCATGCGCGGCTCGTGGAACCGCAAGCCCGCGTCGGGCTACGAAGTGATCCGCATCGATTTCGACAAGGGGCAACCGAAGTCGATCACGCCGTTCGTCACCGGGTTTCTCACCGGACAGGGGCAGTCCGGACGCCTGGCCGGCCTCGCCGTCACGAAGGACGGCTCGCTGCTGTTCACCGACGACGCCAACGGAACGATCTACCGCGTGCGCCATACCGGCAAGGCGCCGGGCGCCAGGGCGGCAGCGGGCGCGCCATCCGGACCGATGCAGGAACAGGCCAAGCGCGGCGCCGACGTGCCGCTGGCCATGGCCCGACCGGAAACCGCCCTGAAGGGCAACGCGCCGGCGCTGACGGTGTCCTCGGACGCGTTCGCGGACGGCCAGCCGATTCCGCTGAAGCATTCGGCCTACGACCAGGGCGCGAGCTTCCCGCTGCGGTGGACCGCCGGCCCTGAGGGTACGCGCTCCTACGTCGTCATCATGGAAGACCCGGACGTCGGCAAGCCGCCGAAGCCGGTCATCCACTGGATCGCCTGGAACGTTCCCGCCGACGTGCTGGCGCTGCGGGAAGGCCTGCAGGCGCAGGACCGACTCACTGACCCGAAGGCGCTGCGCCAGGGTCCGAACACGCCGGGCCGCATCGGCTACTACGGACCCAAGCCACCCGCGGGCGATCCGCCCCACCGCTACCATACGCAGGTGTTCGCGCTGGATCGCGAACTCGACCTCGTCGCCGGCTCGGACCGTGACGCGCTGCTCGCCGCGATGCGCAGCCACGTGCTCGCCAAGGGGGAACTGATCGGCACCTTCCAGCGTCCGGCCGATCCGAAGCGGCCCTGAGTCGACGTTGCGCGATCTGCGCCGCTCCGGCTCCGTCAGCCGGGGCGGCGTCTCGCGTCACGACCGCAGGGATGCCCTGTTTCTCGTTGCGACTCGAAGCAAATGGCGCGATTCAGCCGGCGCCGCTGGACCGTCGCTTTCTCGCCGTGATGATCTGGCCCACGATGGCCGTGATCAGGATGCAGCTGTTGGTCACCACGAAGACGAGGCTATCGACCATTACGCTGTAGACGATGAAACCGATGGACGCGAGGATCTGTCCCGCGAACAGCCACTTCGACACGCCCTCGGCCGAGTCGTCGTTCGCTTGCTTGACCACCTGCTGGATCAGCGTTGCCATCAGCACCGCGGAAGCGGCCCAGCCCACCACGTCGGGGTTCATGTCATCTCCGGCAACGACGAGTCCGGCGCACGCAGGGCTCGGACGATCCTGTCGGCATCGAGGGAACTGCCGTCCTGCACAGGCTTCGTTTCCCTACACCCATCAGAACCAGCGCCTGTGCCTGGCCAGCAGGATGGCGCCGGTCGCCAACAGTACCATCGCGCCGACCGCGGTCCAAAAGCCGGTCGCCTGAGTCTTGAACAGCGGCGCATCGAAGTTCATTCCCAGGATGCCGGCGATCACGGCCAGCGACCCCACCACCACGGCGATGAAGGACAGCAGCCGCATCGAATTGTTGGTCTGAAGCGCGATCTGGCTGGTGAAGAGCTCGAAACTTCCGACGACCAGATCGCGAGTGTTTTCCACCATGTCCATGGCGCGCTCGTAGCGCGTGTCCAGCGCCGCGAAGTGCGCATTCGCTTCGGCGGTTTCGCTGGGCCGAAAATCGGGGCGGGACAGCGCGGAGAACACCGCCCGATGCGGCGCAAGCATGCGGCGCAGGCGCGAAGCGGCTCTGCGCAGGCGGCGCAGTTCGGGCAGCAATTCGCGCTGTCGCTTCGTGAGGATGCCTACTTCCAACCGCTCGACTGCGATCTCGAAATCCGCGACGGTGTCGAAATACGTGACCAGATGCCAATCCAGCAGCGAGGCCACGAAGCTCTCGGCACTCAATGCGCCGATGTCGGAGCCCGCCGCTTCGCGCTCGAACAGCGCGTCCACGAAGGACAGCGGATCGTCGTGCACGCTCACCACCGCGTTGCGCGTCGCGACCAGCGTCAGGACCTGGCCCTGCAGCGCCAGCCCGTCGTTTCCACTGACCGATACGACGCGTACCCAGAACACGTCGCCGGTTTTTTGCAGGCAAGGTGTCGTTCGCGAGGAATCCACTTCAGCCCTCGCCGCGGCCGGCAGCGACAGCGCCGTCCACACCTCGTCCAGACGGCCGGGACTCGGGCTGGTGAGATCGACCCACAGTAGATGATGATCGCTGAGCTCCACAGCCGCGAGATCGTCGCACGCGACCGCCGCGTCCCTGCCGCGCGCGTCGAACAGCCGGGCACGGCATGAGTTCCCTTCCTCCGACGTCGAGCCGTCCATCGAGTCCTTCCCGCAGCCGTCCATACCGATGCGAACGCTACGGAACTCCGGGTGAGCCGCGCGTCAAGCCGAGCGCACCGTCACGCGACATCGCGCAGATTGCTGGGCGGACGGCATGGCGACAGACGAAGCAAGCTGATTTCGATAAGCGTGTGCCATCCCAATCCGGACGGCGGGCGTTTCGCATAGCGAACGAGCGCACGCCGGGATTCGCACGGCGCTGCTGCGATTCAGCGATCCTTGACCGGCTCCGCGCTGGCTTGCCCTATTCGCGATCTGCATGGCTCCTGCTGACTAGCGGGCAGACGGCCACAGGCCGCCAGCGCATGGTCGATCTGTTCGGCCGTGGGCGTGCCACTCGAAGGGGGGCTCGCGCCCGGAGCATCGCCCGGAGGAACCGCGCCGCCACGAGTGTCCAATTGTGGATTGACGGCATCGGCACCGGAATCCTTTGCTTGCGGAGGATCCGCGCGGCTGGGCGTGTTGTCGCTCGCCAGCGCCGGCCGGCTCCGCGGTATCTCATTGGGCTGCTGAGGCTGGCAACCGTTCATCAGCAGAACGAAAAGCGCGGCCATCCAACCGTGTCGCATAGCTGAGTCCTTGTAGTTGCCCTGGCGGGAAGCGCGAACCGCCGATCGAACGAGGTTCGCACTCCCGCCTGCACGCAAAAGCCCGGAAATCGCGGTCCTTTCCTCCGACTACCGGTTCGGATTCTTCATCTTGGCCTGATGGCTCGACCACTCGTCATTGGAAATCTTGCCGTCCTTGTTCATGTCCACCTGGGCGAGCGTCATGCCTTGCATACCGGCACCATCGAATTCGCTCTGGTTGAGGCTACCGTCGCCATTCTTGTCGACCTTGCCGAATTCCATCGAACCGGCCGGCGGCGGCGTCGTTGCCGGGTTGTTGGCCGGACGCGCGCCGGGCTTGCTGTCCGACGGCGGAATCTGTGACGCCGGCTGCGGGTCATTGGCGGACGCCGCAGTGGCGAAAAGCGCGAGTACCGAAAATGCATAGGGAAGTCGTTTCATGGCACGTCCTTTTTTGTGGAATGTTGCAATAGTGGATATCGATGGGCAGATCAGGCACGCGCGCTCCGCATGCCGGCGGCTTTGACGTCGGCGATCGTGATGGTCGAGCCCCTGACGGAAATTTCGCCGCCATCAGTGGTCAACTGCTCTTTGAGCGCCAGCATCTGATCGCCCATTGCCTCCAGATCAAGGTCGAGTCCGCGGCAAAGAGGAAACAATTCGTTCTCCTCTTCCCTGACGTGGTGCTCGACGTATTCCTTGAGCACGCTGACGTGCGCCTTGATCATGGGCTCCGACGCGTCCTGGCCGTTGATGCCGGCGATGAGTCCGCGCAATGTCCCGTGCTCGACGGTCGCTTCGCAAACGAGTTCGGCCTCGTCCTTGTCGAGCAAGGTCATGACGACGGGGTAAAACAGCGTTTCTTCTATCTCGGCGTGGATCGTCAGGGCTTGGCCAATCTGGCTCGCGAGGGCAGCCTGCTTTTTTGCGTTGCCCTCGGACTTTTCAAACTGGCTAAACAGTTTTTCTACTTCGCGGTGATCCGCCTCGAGTAGATCAATGATGCTGGCTGCTGAGCTGGCCATTGAATCTTCCTTTGAAAGTTCGTTCCGGGGGCTGCCGCTTCAGGATCGGCGGGCGCTCGCCGGCCTCGATCAGGCCGGCAGGACGCCGGTGGGCCGATCGGCTCAGCGGCTGCCGCTACGATTGCCGCCGCGGTCGTCGTTGCCGCTGCCCGAAGCACCGCGGTTGTCGCCGTCATCGCCGCGCCCGCCCGCGCTGCCGCCACGGTTTCCGCCGCTGGCCTCGCCGCCCTTGCGGCCGGCTTCGCGGGCTTCTTCCGATGTGAACTCATGCGCGTTGCCGCTGGCATGGGCCGCACGTCCGCCCTGGCTGGCGATCTCGCGCTGCTTGTCCTCGTCCATGCCGGCGAAGCCGCGTCCGTCGCCCTGCTGGTCGTCCGTGCCGGAACGGCCCTGATTGCTGCTCGCGCCCTGACTACGGCCGCCCTGGTTGTTGCCACCCTGGTTGTTGCCACCCTGGTCGTTCCCGCCCTGCTTGCCGCGGTTGGTCTGATTGCCTTGGTTATTCGCCATGATCGTTCTCGATGAGTGATAGCGCGAGTTGCGCCTTTCGGTCGTGGCAAATTGCGTGCCAGTAGAAGTAAAGGTGGAAAATCATATTTCTTTACGGCAAATGCACAAAATTGAAACTTGCCTTCAGGGCATGCACAAGCTGAAAGGCGCAGCGAACGGCGGCCAGCGCCGGGTCCGGAAATCGAAACCGGGTCAGGCGTACAACCAGGCAATATTTCCTTTCAGCCTTACATCAGCCTTGCCTTCGCTTCGCTGCTTGTCGCTTTCCTCCACGTCTGGCGTGTCAGGTGCCTGGGAAGGCACGCCCTTCGCGTCGTGGTCGACGTCGTTCCGTCCGTCGGGTGTGTTGTGCATGAGCGTCTCCTGGGAGTCGTGCGGCGCGACGCAATTCGAGCAAAGCGCATGCCATCACCCCTGGATGTCTTGCAAAGCACCAATGGCTGGCGCGGTAGCCGATGCGTTCGCCACTGTGGCGAATATTTTTCCGGATGGCCGAACGTATTACCGCCGCACGTCCGGCCGTGCCGTCGGCCTTCGGCGCTCATCTCTTCGTTGCCGGTGAGAGGCGCAAGCCGGACATTTGCTGCGTCGACGCAGTCAGCCTCTTCAACCCGCAAAACGCTTCATCGCACACCTTCACCCACTGCGAAGCATGGCGCCATTGAACGAGTGAAGAGTCGCTCCCTCCGATCGGCGCTGCGGAGCTGGTTCAATGATTCCGTTCGCAATCGAATCCTGCATCACTGCAGACGCCGCCTCCGACACGCACGAGCCGCATTGATGGCTGGCACGCCAATTGCCACATTCCACGTTTACCGGTGCCCGCGTTCGACGAATTCGCTTCGTTCGTGCCGAGCCCGTCGGAAAGATGACTCAACCAACCATCCCTCGAAGGAGATTCCATGTCTGCACAACCTCGCCCCCTCGCCATTGCCACGGGTGCTTCATCGGGCATCGGTCTGGAACTTGCCCGACTCGCCGCCCAGGAAGGCTACGATCTCGTCGTCGCAGCCGATCGCCCGCTGGCCGATACGACCCGGACCCTGAAGGCCCTGGGCGCTGCCGTGATGCCGGTGGAAGCCGACCTGTCCACTCCCGAGGGCATCCTCCAGCTTCTGTCGGCTGTCGGCGACCGTCCCGTTGCCGTTCTGTTCGCGAATGCCGGGCACGGACTGGGCGGCGCTTTCCTCGACCAGGTTCCAAAGGAATTCCAGCATGTGATCGACACCAATGTCAGCGGGACGGTAGCCCTGCTTCATGCCGTGGGCCGGCGCATGCGCGCGCAAGGGACCGGAAAGATTCTGATCACGGGCTCCATCGCGGGATTCCAGCCGGGCAGCTACCAGGCGGTCTACAACGGCACCAAGGCGTTCATCGATTCCTTTGCGCTTGCGCTTCGCGACGAACTCAAGGAAACCGACATCACCGTGTCGTGCCTGATGCCCGGCGCCACGGACACCGAATTCTTCGAGCGCGCCGACATGCTGGATACCAAAGTGGGAGCCAGCAAAAAAATGGATCCGGCCGAGGTCGCGAAAATCGGTTTCGACGCCATGAAAGATGGCGAAGCCGACGTCGTTGCGGGCTGGAAAAACAAATTCATGGTGGCGCTCGGCAATCTGACGCCCGGCGAAAGGCTTGCAGCCCAGCACGCCAAGGAAGCCAAGCCCGGCAGCGCCAACCACTGAGGAGACATCGCATGAGAGCCCTGACTTACCACGGCGCCAAGGATGTCCGTGTTGAAAGCATGCCCGATCCGCTGCTGGTTGAGGACGACGACATCATTCTGCGAGTCACGGCCACGGCCATCTGCGGCTCGGACCTTCACCTGTTCCGCGGCAAGATGCCGGGCATGAAATCGGGCGACATACTCGGGCACGAGTTCATGGGCGTCGTCGAAGACGCCGGTGCCGGCGTGTCGGCGGTCAGGAAAGGCGACCGGGTCGTCATCCCTTTCGTCATTGCATGTGGCCATTGTTTTTTTTGCGATCTCACGCAATTTGCATGCTGCGAAGCCACGGGACCCAACCCAGGCGCGGCGCTCAACCGCAAGAACATCTCTTCACCGCCGGCCTTGTTCGGATACAGCCATCTTTACGGCGGCGTGCCGGGCGGCCAGGCCGAGTTCGTGCGCGTACCCAAGGCGAACGTAGGTCCGTTCGTGGTGCCCGGCAGCCTCGCCGACGAGCAGGTGCTGTTCCTGAGCGATATCCTTCCGACCGGCTATCAGGCCGTCCTGAATGGCGAAGTCAGGCAAGGCTCGACCGTCGCCATTTTCGGCGCCGGTCCGGTCGGGCTGATGACAGCCGCCTGCGCACGCATGCTGGGCGCGGAAACGATCTTCATGATCGATCACCATCCCTACCGGCTGGAGTTCGCGCGGACGACGTATGGCGTCATTCCGATCAACTTCGACGAGGTCGACGATCCGGCAGAATCGATCATTGCGCAGACTGCCTATCGCGGCGTGGACGCTTCGATCGATGCCGTGGGTTTCGAGGCCAAGGGCAGCACGACCGAGACCGTGCTCGCGACCATCAAGGTCGAGGGCGGCAGCGGGTTCGTTCTTCGCCAGTGCATCGCGGCAACCCGGCGTGGCGGCATCGTCAGCGTTCCCGGCGTGTACGCGGGCTGGCTGCACGGATTCCTGTTCGGCGATGCGTTCGACAAAGGCCTGACGTTCCGGATGGGTCAGACGCACGTTCACCGCCTTTTGCCGGAACTCCTGGAACACATCGAGAACGGCGATCTCCAGCCCGAAGCCATCATCACCCATCGCATGAACCTGGACGAGGCGGCGCGCGGATACGAAATCTTCAACGACAAGGAAGAGGACTGTCGCAAGGTCGTCCTGGTCCCTTGACCGCTGCGGCCCGGAAGACGCGCGAACCGCGTCTTTCAGGCCTCGCTCGAAGTGGTAGGCGGCATACGGTTATCGCGCGTTGCGTCGGCGCTTCACGTCCTTGATTACGGTGATCACGTTCTCGACGGTGGCCGGCTTGCTCAGGTGAGCGTCAAAGCCGGCTGCCAATGCGCTCCTGACATCCATGTCCCGTGCGAATCCGCTCAATGCGATGACCGGAACGCCGCTGGTCCTCGGGTCGCTTCTCACCCGGCGCACGAATTCGAATCCGTCCATCTCCGGCATGCCGATATCGGAAATGATCAGATCGACGTCGACGGTGGCCAACCGCGCGAGGGCGTCCTTTCCACTGCCGGCGGTCTCGATGTGCGCCCCTTCCATCGCCAGCAGCAGCCGCATGGCTTCAGCCGCATCCGCAGCGTCGTCGATGAACAGGATCCGCATTCCGGCCAGTGCATCGGCACTGGTGGCCGCGTCATGTACGGTATGGATTTTCTCCTCGTACGCGGGTATCCACACGGTGAACGTCGCGCCCCGGCCGATGCCCTCGGACTCCACGAGAATACGGCCGCCGTGGTGATGGACCAGTTGCCGCACGAGATTCAGTCCGATGCCCAGTCCGGAGCGTCCACGCAAAGTCCGCCCCGGCGCCTGGCCGAAAAGATCGAAGATCCGACCGATGTAGTGCGCATCGATGCCCTGGCCGGTGTCGGCCACGGAGAGCTTCAGGCAGTTCGCATCGCGGCTGATATTTACGGCGACACGGCCGCCGCGCGGCGTGAACTTGATCGCGTTGGACAGCAGGTTCCACACGATCTGCTCGACGCGGGAGCGATCCCCACGGACTACGGCCCGCTCAAGACATAGCGAAACGTCCAGATTGAGTTCGCTCGCGGACGCGTCGGCACCGACGATGGCACTGATGGCCTGCACGACGTCGTTGAGGTCGACCGGCTCGAATTCCAGCAACAGTTTGCCCGTCCGGATGCGGGACATGTCGAGAAGGTCATCGATGATCTTGACTTGGCTGCGTACGGCACTCCTGATCGACGCCACCGTTTGCTCGAGGTTGGACGCGGCTCGGACCGCCGCGCTGCGGGCCAGGATTTCGGCATTGATGCTGATCAGGTTCAGCGGATTTTTCAGCTCGTGCGATACCACGGCAATGAAGTCGTCCTTCAGACGCAGCGCATCCTCGATATCGGCCTGATGCTGCCGCCGTCTGTCCTCCTCGCTCCTGAAGCCAGGGACGTAGGGCGCACCCGGGATTATCCGTTTCGCGCCGGTCTCCTCGGCCCTGAGCTGGTGCAGGTGGGAGGTGTCGAAGAACGTCAGCACTGCGCCGTCGATGCGGTTTTCCAGCGTCCGGTACGGAAGGATGCGGACCAGATAGTGCTTTCCGTCCAACGTGCGTATCTCGCGCTCCCGCAACTGGAGACTTTCGAATGCCGCCTTCGTGTCCGCCGCAAGCGCGCTGTAGTCGAGCCGGTGCGTAATGTCGAACAGGACGCGGCCAATGTCGGCCGGAATCAGGTTGAACAGCTCCACCGCGCGCGGCGTGAAGCGCTTGATTCTGAGATCGGAGTCGACGAACAGCGTGGCTATGTCGGCGGAGACGATGAAATTCTGCAGGTCGTCGTTGATCTTGGCCGTTTCGTCGACCTTCATCTTCAATTCGTGGTTGACCGTCAACAGTTCTTCGTTCAACGACTGGAGCTCTTCCTTGCTGGTCTCCAGCTCTTCCGACGCCGACCGGAGTTCTTCGTTGATGGCCTGCAGCTCTTCGTTCGACGCCTTCAGTTCCTCGTTCGAGGTTTCCGACTGCTCGATCGTGGACTGCAGACGGTCATTGGCGCGCCGCAGGTCCTCCTCGAGCCGCTCGATGACCTTGTCCCGCCCCCCGTCCGCCGTACCCGCGGCGTCGGTCGCCAAGCTGTCCTCTACCTCGTCGAACAATACGAGAATGAATTGGCTGCCGGCGCTTCCGTCCTGGAACGGCCGGGCAATCATGTTCACATACGTGGACTTTCCCTCTCGTTTCAGACACACCCGTCGAGCCTCGACGCTGCGTCCGCCGTGCGCGCACTGGAACAAGGTCGTGCGCAATTCAGCGCGCAGTTCGGGGATCACGACCGAGAGGAGCTTGCGCGACGGCTCGCCGCCTTCGTAGCGAAGAAAGCGGCCGACGTTGTTGGACAGGTGGATGATGTCGTAGTGCGGGTTGACGATCACGCTGGGTGGCGCGTAATGCTCCAGGGCTCGCTGATGCAATTCCGCCAACGTGGTTTCGCCGTTCCTGGATTCGTTGGCAGGCACCAGGCCCTGCGACAGGTTCCTGCTCCGATCGGGAAGCAATGACATGGGCCGTTTCGTGTGGACAAGCTGTCTCGCGCGGTAGATGCGTGCTTTCTTGTCGACCACTTCGAAATATTGGGCGCCGGAGTCGGCCGATTCCGAGCTTCCCAAAAACAGCAGTCCGCCCGGGCGCAGCGAAAAATAGAACAGCTCGAAGATCCGCTCGTGTACCTGCCGGTCCAGGTAGATGAGAAGGTTCCGGCAGGATATGAGGTCGATGCGTGAGAACGGGGGGTCTCTCAGCACGTTGTGCAGGGCGAAAAGGACGCGATCACGAATGAGCTTGTTGATCTGGTATCGCTCTCCGCGCTTGCTGAAATGCAGGCGCAGCCTGCCCGGAACGATGTCCGTGATGATCGACCCCGGATAGGTACCGGCCCGTGCGAAGGCAATCGCCCGCTCGTCGATATCGCTGGCGAAAATCTGGTACTGGTCTACACGGTCCAGCTCGCTCGTTTTTTCAGCAAGCAGCATTGCCAACGAGTAGGCTTCTTCGCCGGTAGCGCATCCCGGCACCCACACTCTGACCATCTCGTCGGTGCCGGAAAAAACCGTGTCCAGGTAATCGCGTTCCAGCGTCTCGAAGGATTCGCGATCGCGGAAAAAGTTGGTGACACTGATCAGCATGTCCGCCAGCAGTGCTTTCGCCTCGTCGGGGTGATCCTTCAGAAAGTCTCGGTATCGCGGCAAATCTTTCAGCACGTTCACCTGCAGCCGCCGCTCGATCCGGCGCAGGACGGTGGCTCTCTTGTAGTGCCGGAAATCGTTGCCGCTGCGCACACGCAGGATTTCCAGGATCTCACCCAGTGCCTGCTCCGCCTGTGGTGTCGTGTCCGGCGGCGTCGGTATGAGCGCCTTGCCTTCCACCGCAGGCAGCGCAATCGCACGAGCGTTGCTCCATATCTCGATCAGCTTGTCGGGAATTTCGGCGACGGGCAGAACGAAATCGACCTTGCCGGTCGCGATCGCGTTCAAGGGCATGTCGGAGTATTCGCTGTCGTCCGGATGCTGGGCGATCGCGACGCCTCCCTGCTCCTTGATCCGGGCAATGCCCGCGGCGCCGTCGCCACCCGAGCCGGACAACACGATTCCGAGCGCCCGATCGCGATGGGCATCGGCCAGGGTACGAAAGAAGATGTCGACGGCGATGTGCCTGCCGCGCGGCCGGTTCGACTTCTCGACGTGCAGCATGCCGTCGATCATGGTCAGGTCGTTTTGCGGCGAGATGACGTAGATGTGATCCGGTTCGATCATCGTGGGCTGGGTGATCTGCCGAACGGGCATACGTGTCGACTTCTGCAGCACCGCATCGATGTTGCTTTCGTGTTTCGGCGACAGATGTACGACCACGACGAAGCTCATGCCGGACTTCGACGGCATCTGCTGCAGAAACGTGCGCAAGGCGGTCAGGCCTCCCGCCGACGCGCCGATGCCGACAACGGGAAAGCTCAACGAACTGGGAATTCCGTAGGTTGCCGGAGCAGTGCCTTCGACGAAATCGGTCATTGGCTTTCTTCCTGAAGCGAAGACGGACGTACAGGCAAGACCGAAACCGGAACTACTCCCTGAACATCCGGCATGCGGACTCTGCCATTCGCGGTGCCGAACTATTTCATGCCGCAACTGCAGCATCAAGGCTCAGCCGTGCACGCCGCGTACACGGTCGCTTTGCGGCGGGCCTTTGCGCGTCCGCCTCGACAGGGCCTGCTCTGCGTGAGCACAAGTGGAGAACACTTCCGAGCGTGAGAAGCCACCTTATCGGGCCTAACGGACGCGCCGGACGCAATGCGCTCACGACGGTGCACGTCAAGCTCCCAACAAGGAAAGCACCAGCCCGCACCTCAGACGCCGTGCGGCAAAAATGCCAGGTGCTGTCTCGCCAGATGGTTGTAGATGGTCTTCGTGCTGATGCCCAACGCTTCCGCCGCGCGTGTCTTGTCGCCGTGAAAATGCGCCAGCGTCCGCATGAGCATCTCGCGCTCGACCGTCTCCAGCGGTGTTCCGACGGCGAAGGAAACCATACCCAGCTCATCGGCCCGGCGGGCCAGTCCCGCCCTGGGCGCACTGAGACGCACATCATCGTCCTCGCTGAGGATATAGGCCCGATGGATCGTGTTGCGCAGCTCGCGCACATTCCCTGGCCAGCTGTAGTCGGTCAGCCAGCCCAGCGTCGATTCGTCGAAACGCCGGGCCTGCGCGTAGCGTGAGTTGAGCTGGTCGAGAATGGCATGCGCGATCTGCACCACGTCACGTCCGCGCTGCCGGAGCGGCGGCAAGTCGATGCAGAACTCGCCTAGCCTGAAATACAGGTCTTCACGCAGCTGGCCAGACTGGATCGCGTCGTAAGGATCCCTGTTGGTCGCCGCCACGACGCGGACGTCGATAGGATGCTCTCCCGTGCCGCCCACTCTCGCCACCCGGCGCGTTTCCAGCGCACGCAGCAGATGGGCTTGCAGATGAAGCGGCATCTCGGTGATCTCGTCGAGCAGAAGCGTTCCGCCCTCGGCCTGCTCGAAATGTCCCCGATGTTGCCGGACCGCACCGGTGAAGCTCCCGCGCTCGTGCCCGAACAGGTGGCTTGCGAGCAGTTCCGGCGCTACGGCTCCACAGTTGACCGCCACGAACGGTCCCATACGGCCGCTTTCGCCGTGCAGCGCTCGTGCCACGACTTCCTTGCCCGTGCCGCTTTCGCCGACGAGCATGACGGTCGCATCGGTGCAGCTGACTCGGCGGATCTGCCGGTAGACCTCCTGCATGAGGGGGGACGTGCCGACGAAACCCGGCAGCGGCGTATGCAGGTTGCGGCCGCGGCGGACGAACCAGCGCTCGCGCGTCTCGTTGAGCAGGGCTTCGTACCGCGTGTGATCCATCGGCTTGAGCAGATACTCCTGCAGAGGCAGGCGTACGGCGCGAGAGGCTGCCTCTACGGACACGTTGCCCGTAACGATGGCGGCCGCGCTTCCGTTGCGACGGACCTCATCCACCAGGTCGAACGCGGAACCGTCGGGCAGACCCAGATCCATCAGCACAAGATCGAAACCGCGCGCGGTCAGCGCCCGCCTCGCCGTCGCGACCGAGTACGCGGTTTGCGGCTCGAATTTGTTCAACCGGGCAATGGCTGCGGCCGCCTCGGTGAATGCCTGATCGTCGTCTACCAATAAAAGACTGGGGCGCATGTTTGTCTCCCGTGAGTCGAAGATTGTCGCGGCGCGGTCGTTGAAGCTACGTCAATATCCCGTTCATGTTGATGATTTTTCCGTGGGAACCTGCACGCTCGACCGGAATTGTTTTCTGGGAGCAAGAAAACGTTGCCGACGGGCAACCTGTGGAGAAAGCGGGATCAGGCATTTGCGCAGTTGTCCCGCGCCCTACGAAGAGCCTGAGCAGGTGATTCCTTCGCGAATTGTTCACAGGTGAACGCAGTGGCATATGTGTTGCTTGGCAACTCCGCCCATCTTATCGATGGTCCCAGAGCGAACACGTCAGGAGCACATCATGCGAAACCCGAACGACCAGACCGGCAACGGCCGCAACCGTGACCACGACCGCATCGGCCAGCGGCACGCTTCCCCGCAGGGAGAAGATCGCTACGCCCAGACGGATCAGGAAGGCGGCTTTGGCCAGGACCGGAGCTACGGGCAGCAGGGTCACCGCCCGCAAGCCGGACGCGACGAGGGCGAAGACTGGGGCGGCGGAACCATGAATTACCGCGGCGGCCAGTCGACCCGCGGCTTCGATGAAGACCGGTTCGAGAGCGGCAGCTATTACGGCGGCCCCAGCCAGGACCGCGAAAACGAGGGCGGACGTGGCGGCTATTCCGCGCAGCGTTCCGGTGGCCAGTCTTATGGCGGTCAGTCTCACGGGGGTCAGGCGCATGAAGGCCAGTACGGCCAGAACCGCGACCGCGGAAGCGAACAGAGCTGGCGGGGTACGGACGCCGACAGCCGTGGCGGCTTCGGCCGTGAGGCCCAAGGTGGTTTCGGCGAAAGCTACGGGAACCGGAATCCGTCGTACGGTGGCGGCCATCAGTCGGGCTACGGTCAGTCCGGCCAGCGCTCGCAAGGCTTCGATCCCATGCGCGGTGGCACCGGCCAGGGCATGGGCGGTTCCGGCCGCGGCGGCTACGGGCAAAGCGGTTCCGAAGGCGTTTACGGATACGGCAGCCACGACAACGCCCAGGGCATGGACTCGGGGAACTACGGCCGCAATTTCGGCGGCCAGGGCCAGGGCCAGGGCCAGGGCCAGGGCCAGGGCCAAGGCCAAGGCCAGAATTATTGGGGCCAGG